>Ga0209415_10003340_pt1 | contig 29814 bp, 30 predicted proteins | sample PeaSoiSIISIP2007_FD_187696 | JGI IMG/M metagenome (GOLD analysis project Ga0209415, IMG submission 187696) | Peat soil microbial communities from Weissenstadt, Germany - SII-SIP-2007 (SPAdes) (version 2) | ecosystem: Environmental > Terrestrial > Soil > Wetlands > Peat | place: Germany...
CGGTGGCGGTGTCGGTGTTCGGGTTGCCGAGCACGATGGTGCTGTGGCCGGGGGTGGTGGACACCCCGGGCGGGGCCTGGGTCACCGAGAAGCATTCGGTCGCCGCGTTCGACTCGGAGGTGACCGCCAAGTAGTTGGAATCGCCGGCGTAGCTGGCGTTGAAGCAGTAGGTGCCGGTGGAGGTGGGGGTGAAGATGCCGCCGGTCAATGTGTAGGTCGACACCGCCCCCGAGGTCGAGGTGGGGGACGTCAACGATCCGACGGACGTGCCTCCGGTGCACGGCGTGCCGACGGTGGTCTCCTTGCAGACCGAGAAGCTGACCGTGCCCGTGGGCGCCGTGGAGCCGACGCCGGTCACGGTGGCCGAGTCGGAGGTCGACCCGCCGAGGACGAAGCCGTTCGGGTTGGAGGGGGTGGTGGTGAACCCGGGGGTCGCTTTGGTCACCGTGAAGCACTCGGTCGCGGTCGATCCGTCGTTGGTCCCCGAGTAGTTGCCGTCACCGGAGGTGTAGACGTCGAAGAAGCAGTAGGTGCCGGTGGCCGACGGCGTGACGGTGGGGCTGGTGACGCTGGCCACCCCGGCCGAGCCCGTCAGGGCGAGAGTTCCCAGGTCGGTGCCGGCCGTGGTGCAGGCGGTCGGGCTGGAGAAGGGCCCGCACACGTAGAAGGTGACGGTGCCGGTGGGGGTGACGGTGCCCACCCCCGTGACGGTGGCCGTGTCGGTGTTCGAGTTGCCCAGGACGATGGAACCGTGGCCTGGTGCGGTGGCCAATTTCGGGGCGGGCGGGACGCAACCACCCGTCGGCAGCGTGACCGTTCCGGAGTTTGGCTGGGAGTAGTTGTCGGGGGTCCATATTGCATCGACCGTGAGGGTGGCCGTCCCGGTGGTCGTCCCCGGGAGCACCTGTGTCAGGGTGACGCTGTTGTAGGGCGTACCGGGGCTGGCCGGAATGCTGAAAGGAGAACCCGTGACGGTTCCCACTCCACCCGTGGCCGAAGTGACGGATCCGGTCTCGTTCTCGGGATAGTCGTTGGCGACCGTCCAGGTGATGTCTTCGCTCGAGCCGACGGCGGAGCAGGTGACGGTGCCGTTGATGATGTTGGCGTGCGCCGACGCCGCCGGTGCACCGACGATGACGGCCGCAACGGTGCTGAGCAAGACGATGACCGTCGTGGCGCCGGCATTCACCGACCGCCGCCTGCGGCGTCGTGTCCCGTGACCGGCCCCGGCGTCCGATCTCAGGGTGATCCCACCCCGGCCGCGGCGTCGGTCGACACCGCCGTCTCACTCGCCATCGTCCCCCCGTCCCCGGGCAGCACCTCGTTGTCAGAAGGCCGTACCCGTACGAGCAGCGCGTGCACATCTACGTGTTGTGAGTTACTACTCTTTGTGGGCACGCTACAAACGAGTGTGCCCGAGTGGCCTCATCACGAATGATGAACGATTCTGCGAGGTCGTCCCACCACTAAAAGCAGTGTTTTGTCCCTCGGAAAACGCTCAACCTTCTGTAAGTGTTGGTATCACTCCTACCAGTGGTGCAATGGAAGGGAGGGAGCGAGGGTGGTAGGACGTGCTCCGTGTTACGGAGACGGTCTGTCTCGGCGACTGTGCTCGAGCGGATCCTCGAACATGCCCGGAGGCAAGAACCGACATACGACGAGGTCGGTGCCGCCGACGTCGGGGACCGGCCCGCCGGCTACCGCCACGACCGGTACCAGTCTCGAATCGGCGGACCTGAGACCTTCGCACGGGCCAGGGAGGCATTGATCCGTTGGAGGGCGCATCTCGGTGCCGGGGTGCGGATCTACCCGTCCGACCCCGTGAGAGAGGGCGCCACCGTGCTCCTTCTGATCGCCGTGGGGCCATGGCGGATGGTGGCACCTTGCCGGATCGTCTCGGTGATCGACGAGGACGACCGGTTCGGGTTCGCCTACGCGACGCTGCCGGGACACCCCGAGCGGGGCGAGGAGCTGTTTGTGATCGAGCGGGAGGACGGCGGATGCATCTTCCGGATCACGGCTTCTTCCCGACCCGACCGGTTCCTGGTTCGCCTGGGTGCGCCGGTGGCGCGCCGGATCCAGACCCAGGTCACCCGCCGGTATCTGCGGGCATTGGCCCACGACGTGGGAGAGGGACCGGGCTACGAAGCAGCCGGGTGAATGGACCGGTGGCGGCGGGTCCCCACGTTGATGGCGTTCAGGCGGGACGCCGGCCGACGAGGACCCGCAGGCCCACCGGTAGCTGCTCGGCGCCGAAGGAGGACCTGACCTCGACGTCCAGACCTTCCGAGGCGAGTAGCGGCGGGATCGCGTCCGTGTCGACCAGGATGTTGTCGTGGCGCTCGTCGTCTCGTCGCCACGTCCCGTCGTGGTGGCGCAGGAACGTCGTCATCTCCCGGACGAAGCGGTCGGGCGAGGGCACCGAGAAGCGGGTGATGATGGCCCAGTCCTCCCCCACGCGGCCCTGGCTGGTGAGGTCACGACGGATGCTCCCCCACTCCAGGTCGCAGATGTCGAGGGCCAGGACGCCATCGGGGAGAAGGGCCCGGGCCATCGCCTGCAGGCCCCGGTGCACCGCCCCGGCGTCGGGGAGGTAGTTGAGGGCGTGGCTGATGCCGACGATGGCGTCGGCCACCGGCAGGGGATCATCGGGAAGGGTGAGGACTCTGATCTCCTCGGCGCCGGGGACAGCGCTGCGGGCGAGCTCGAGCATGGCCGGCGACGCGTCGGTGGCGAGGACACGGTGGCCGGCGGCGACGAGCTCCCCGGTGAGGAGGCCACTGCCGCAGCCGACCTCGAGCACCAGCCCGCCCCGCCGCCGGACCGCCTCGAGAAGTGCCAGGACCCCCGGTGCGCACAAGCGGGCGTGGAAGCCGAAGCCCAGGTGGTGGACGAGGGCCAGATCGAGCCGGTAGTACGGTGTCGGGGGAGGTCCCACCGGCCCATCTTGGCCGTCGGGGTGGCCCCGGGCGCGCAGAAAGGGGGCCCGGAGGCCCCCTTTCTGGCTACTGCTGGGGTGTTGACAGTCGGGAACTAGATGGTCGGTGCAGGCGGAAGGACCGTGAACTCGGTCACGAACGTGTCGCCTGTTCCCGCCAGGACATCGGCGATGACCTCGGAGGTTCCGGCTGCGCACGACGTGCCCTTGAACACGAACACGGCGTTGCCGTCGTCATCGAGGAAGGTCGAGGCCCGCTCGCCGGTGTTCACGCCGACGCCGTCCGCTTCCGGGTGGATGGTGCCGACGCCCACCGCATCAGCGTTACCGGCCTCCCAGCGCCAGCCGCGGATGCAGCGACCCTCGAGCTGCGAGGAGCTGATCTCCACACGCTGCTCGGCGTAGACCGGGTTCTCCTCCACGTAGAACACGGCGTAGACGTTGGAGTCACCGCTGGCACTGGTGTCTCCGGTCTCCACTTCCTGAGCCACGCCGGAGGTCTGCGGGTAGCCGGTGACACCGACGGGGGTCACGGCCGGCGGCAGAGCGGTCAGCGTCACCAGGGCCGTGTAGAACGGAGCGACCTCGAGGTCAGCCTCGACGACGCTCGTCCCGGGCGCACAGTTCTCCCCGTCCACGACCACGGTGGCGTTGCCATCGTCGTCGAGGACAGCGTCGATGCGGTCGTTGCTGACGTTCGGGTCGGTCGTGTCGCTGTTGTTCTGCAGGTTCTCGAACGTCAGCGTCGAGCAGGATGCCTCGAGCTGCGACGAGTCGATGTTGACCTCGTCACCGGCGAAGGACGGGCTCGTCTCCACCTGGACGACGGCGTGGACCTCGGACTGGCCGGTCTCGACCAGCGGGTTCGGGTCAACGGTGACCGTGATCAAAGGCGGAGGTCCACCCTTGCCGGTTCCACCACCACTGGCCTGGCACTTCTTCTTCGTGGAGTGCGCCGCGCACTTGGTCCCCGCTGCCTTGACGGACTTCGCCGAAGCGATGCCCGACACCCCCAGGAGGGGCATGGCGGCGACGACTGTGAGCGCGGTCAGCCTCACAAGACTACGTCGAACGTTCACTTTATCTCTCCTTGTCGTTGGATCCCCACCGCATCTTCGTTTCTGAGCGTGCCGCTGACAATCGTCATAGATGACTAATGACGCGTTGAGACGCTGAGTAACCACGCGCAGCGTCATCAAAATTGACCACTGCATGCGGGCATCGACCTACTTCCCGCGACCAGAGTCCGAACGGCGACACGGAAGTCCGAACGGCGACACGGAAGTCCGAACGGCGACACGGAAGTCCGAGCGAACCGAAGGCCGGGCGCGCAGGAAGGGGGCCCGGAGGCCCCCTTCCTGTGTCGTACTTGGTGTTGACAGTCGGGACTCAGATGGTCGGCACCGGCGGGTTCACCGTGAACGTGGTCGTGTAGGTCTGGTGGTCACCAGCCAGCACGTCAGCGATCACCTGCGAAGGCCCGGCGGCACACGAGGTGCCCTTGAAGATGAACACGGCGTTGCCGTCGTCATCGAGGATGGTCGACGCCTTGGTGCCCGTGTTCACGCCCGTGCCGTTGATCGGACCCACGGTGCCCGGGCCGACGCCCTCGCCGTCGGGGTTGCCGATCTCCCAGCGCCAGCCGCGGATGCAGCGGCCCTCGAGCTGCGAGGAGGCGATCTCCACCGTCTGCTCGGCGTAGACCGGGTTGGTCTCGACGTAGAAGACGGCGTAGACGTTGGAGTCACCGCTCGTGCTGGTGTCACCGGTCTCCACCTCTTGAGCGATACCGGAGGTCTGCGGGTAGCCCGTCAGGCCTACGGTGGTCACGGCCGGCGGCAGGGCCACCAGGGTCGTGAGCGCGGTGTAGAAGGGCGCGACCTCGAGGTCGGCCTCGATGACGCTCGTGCCCGGGGCACAGTCGAACGCGTCCACGACCACCGTGGCGTTGCCGTCGTCGTCGAGGACGGCGTCGATCCGGTTGGTGGAGGTGTTCGGGCTTTCCGTCGTCCCACCGTTCTGCAGGTTCTCGAAGGTCACTCCGTTCAGGCAGGAGGCCGTCAGCTGGGACGAGTCGATGTTCACCTCGTCACCGGCGAAGGACGGGTTGGTCTCCACCTCGACGACGGCGTGGACCTCGGACTGCCCGGTCTCCACCAGCGGGTTGGGAGACACGGTGACGGTGATCAGAGGCGCGGTGCCGCCGCCCGTCCCGCCGGTCCCGGTCCCACCGCCGGCCGCCTGGCACTTCTTCTTGGTAGCGTGCGCCGCGCACTTGGCCGTCGCCTTCGCGGACTTCGCCGAGGCGATGCCCGAGATGCCCAGGAGCGGCATGGTGACGACTACTGTGAGCGCGGTCAGCCTCACAAAACTACGTCGAACGTTCACTTGGTCTCTCCTTGTCGTTGGATCCCCACGGCATCTTCCTGTCTGGGAACCCCCGTTGACATCCTCAAGGATGATGAATAGTGACGTAGAGAGACCAAATCACCACCTACCGTTCTCCTCAAAATTGACCACTCCAGGCGTGAAGTTGGTCACTCTGGATCACCGATGGTGCCGGAGAGGGCGGGAACAAGGGGCAGCCGGGCCCGGCGCCGGCGGGCTGGCTATCTTGACCGGGTGGCCGACATCGACACCGTGGCCGGGGAGCTGGTCGACCTCGACCGGTATCCCCTGGCCGACCTGGCCGGTACATCCGGCCGGGCCGTGGTGGCCGAGGGCCGGGCCCAGCTGAAGGCCACGGGGGCGGCCGAGCTCCCGGGCTTCATCAGCGCCGGCGCGCTCCCCCGGCTGGTGGCCGATGCCGAGGCCCTGGCCCCCCGGGCCCATCACTCCGGTGGCGTGGGGACGGCCTATCTCGAGATCCCCGACTTCGGCCTGCCCGGAGACCATCCCCGTCTGCACTTCGCCCCCTACGCCGTGGGCGCCGTCGGCTACGACGTCATCCCCCGGAGCTCCCCCCTGCGGAGGCTCTACGAGTCCGACGCCGTGCTCGAGCTCATCGCCGCCATCCTCGACCGGGGCCCCCTCTACCGCTACGGCGATCCCTTCGGCGCCCTCAACCTGTCGGTCATGGCCGAGGGCGACGAGCTCCAATGGCACTTCGACCAGACCGACTTCGTGGTCTCCCTGGCCATCCAGTCGGCGGTGGGGGGTGGGAACTTCGAGGTCGCCCCCCGTATCCGCGGAGACAGCGACGAGTGCTACCCGGCCGTGGCCCGGGTCCTGGCCGGCGAGCGGGACGCGGTGGTGACCCTGCCCATGACCCCCGGAACCCTCCTCGTCTTCGAGGGCCGCCACTCCCTGCACCGGGTGAGCCCGGTCGGAGGCGACCGGCGGCGCCACGTCGGCCTGCTGGCCTACGACACCCGGCCCGGCACCATGGGCAGCGACCTGCTGCGGATGGACCGCTACGGCCGCACCGCCGCCTTCCCCGATCCCCCCGAGACCTGGCCACCGGCGTGAGCCCGCCGGCTTGGGTGACCCAGATCGGCGAGGGTTTCGTGGGGGCGGGCGCCAACGCCGCCCACGTCAACACCGTGCTCGGGGCGAAGGGAGGTCCCGTCGAGTCGGCGTGGACGACGGCACTGGCCACGCCCCGGCCGGGCCATGTCGCCTTCCTGTGCGTCTTGCAGCCGGGGCTGGCCGTGAAGCCGGCCACCCTCTTCGTCAACAAGGCACCCCTGGCCGGGGCCGAGCATGAGCGGCTGACCTGGGGGGCGGCCCAGGCCGGGGTGGCCGCCGGCACCATGGGGGCCGTGGCCGACGGGGTCATCGCCGGCCGGGCCGTCGACGAGCTCTTGCTCATCGCCGCCGTCTGGGTCGATCCCGGCGCCGACGACGAGGCGGCCGTCTACGAGAACAACCGCCTCGCCACCACCGCCGCCCTGGTCGCCGGGCGGGACGGGCGCCCCGCCCTGGCCGATCTGCTGTCCCAGCGCGACCGACCCCGGAACCCCTTCTTCGGTTCGGGACCCTGACGCCGCCGTCGGCCGGAGGGCGCCCGGCGCGGGCTCAGGGAATGCCGCCGTCCACGCGCAGGACAGCGCCGGTGGTGAACGACGATGCGTCACTGGCGAAGTAGAGAGCGGCTCCGACCACCTCGTCGGGCTGCCCGCCTCGCCCGAGGGCATGGCGCTTCAGCCCGACGCTGATGGCGTCCATGTCCCAGGCCTTGGAGATGTCGGTGAAGAACGGCCCGGCCATGATGCAGTTGACGCGGACGGTCGGGCCGTAGGTGCGGGCGAATCCGTCGGTCAGGCTGTTCATCCCCGCCTTGGCCGCCGCGTAGGGGAGGATCGTGGCGTTGGGCCGGATCGACCCGACCGAGCTCACGTTGACGATCGATCCGCCGCCGCCGGCCACCATCCGGCCACCCACCAGGGCGGTCAGCCGGAAGACCCCTTTCATGTTGAGATCCACCGTCTTGTCCCACATGGACTCGGTGACCTCGGTCGGATCCCGGTAGACGAGGGACATGCCGGCGTTGTTGACGAGGACGTCGATGCGGCCGAAGGCCCCGTAGGCGCCGTCGACGAGGCCGTCGAGCTCGTCCCACCGGCCCACGTTGCAGGCCAGGGCCAGGGCCCGTCGGCCGGTGCGCTCGGCCACGTCCCGGGCCACCGACTCACAGGCGTCGAGCTTGCGGCTGGTCACGATGACGTCGGCCCCGGCGGCGGCGAACGCCTGGACCATCGACCGGCCGAGCCCCCGACTGCCGCCGGTGACGAGGGCGACCTTCCCGGTCAGGTCGAACCGCTCGGCCGGGCTGCGCCAGGCCCCTGCGTCCACCGGGGGGGGCACTGTCACCGGAGAGTCGAGGTCATGCGGTGCTCCATCGCCACTAGAGGTTCGCCACTTCGAGCTCGAGGTACTCGGCGAACTTCTCGCGCGCGGCGGCGATCTTCTCGGGCAGATGCTCGGTCGGCCACAGTCCCGGGGCGGCCTGGTAGCGCTTCAGCACCTGCCGGGCCACCGTGACCCGGTGGACCTCGGTCGGCCCGTCCACCAGGCCCATGACGGGCGCCATCATCCACATCCGGCCGAGGGGCATCTCGTTGGACACGCCGAGCGCCCCGTGAACCTGGATCGAGCGCTGCACGATGTCGTGCAGCACCTGCGGGGTGAGCACCTTGATGGCGGCGATGTCGTGGCGCACTTTGCGGTAGTCCTGGTACTCGTCGATCTCCCAGGCCACGTAGAGGACGAACAGGCGGAACTGCATCAGCTGGGTGTAGGAGTCGGCCACGTAGTTCTGGACGCTCTGCTTGTCGGCCAGCAGGCTTCCCTGGGTCTCGCGCGACAGCGCCCGTTCGCACATCATGTCGAGGGCCTTCTGGCAGATCCCGACGGTCCGCATGGCGTGGTGGATCCTGCCCCCGCCGAGCCGGGTCTGGGCGATGGCGAAGGCCTGGCCCTCGCCCCCGAGCAGGCTGTCGGCCGGCAGCCGGACCTCGTTGTAGTGGATCAGGGCGTGCATGCCGGCGTCCTCGTCGTGCAGGGACTCGCCCATCAGGCCGACGTTGCGGACGATCTCGACCCCCGGCGTGTCGGTCGGCACCAGGAACATGGACATGCCCTTGTAGGCGGAGACGTCGGGGTTGCTCACGGCCATGACGATGAGGAAGGAGGCCGTCCGGGCGTTGGACGAGAAGTACTTCCAGCCCTCGAGCACCCACTCGTCGCCGTCGCGCCGGGCCCGGGTGGTGAACCGGGTGGGATCGGAACCGCCCTGCGGCTCGGTCATGGAGTAGGAGGAGAAGACCTCACCGTTGAGCAGCGGCAGTAGGTAGCGCTGCTTCTGCTCCTCGGTCCCGTAGTGGGCGATGATCTCGGCGTTGCCGGTGTCGGGGGCCTGGGTGCCGAAGATGATGGGCGCCCACTGGGAGCGGCCCAGGATCTCGTTCATGAGCGACAGCTTCACCTGTCCGTAGCCCTCGCCCCCGAGCTCGGGGCCGAGGTGACAGGCCCACAGTCCCCGGTCGCGCACCTGCTGCTTCAGCGGGTCGACGACCTTGCGGAGGGTGTCGGAGAGAGGATGGAACGCCCGGCCGCCGAAGACGAGGTCGAGGGGCTCGATCTCGTCACGGACGAAGGCGTCCATCCAGTCGAGCTTCTCCTGGAACTCCGGTTCGGTCGTGAAGTCCCACGCCATCGGTGCATCCCCCCTCTCCCGACCGTCCCGCCTCGCCCGGCGACACTGACGGTGCGGTCAGCTTTGCTCCGAACCGTACTGGGCCTGGGGAAGGGGGCCGGCCGACGCCGCCGGGGCCGGAGCCGGAGCCGCCGGGGCCGAGCCGGTCATGGACGAGGTGGGCACGCCGCCGGTGGGGGGCGGTCCGGCGTCGGGGGCATCGGCCGACGTCACGGCCACGGCGCCGTGCTCGGCCTCGAAGGCCTGGAGCCGCGCCACCAGGCCGGCGATGCGGGTGTCGGCCTGGGCGTCGGACCGGCCCACCTTCTGGCAATAGACCTCTCCGCCCAGCTCGAGCAGTAGGGCGTCGCCCTTGCGCTTGGCCTGGATGTCGGCCAGTTTCGCCTGTCCGGCCTGTCCGGCCTGCTGGGCCTTGTCGGCCAGCTGCGTGGCCTGGGCCTTGACCTTGTCCATGAGTCCCATGACGACCTCCTTGTGCGCGCCGGATTGTGCGCGCCGGATCTCGACAATAGGTCCGACGCCCACCCGGCGTTGTCCCACCCCCGGTACGGTGCCGGCCACGGTGACGGCGACGCCGTCACCACCGGGAGGCGGAGGGACGACGATGACGGCAGGCGGCAGGCCGACGGTGGGGGTCGTGGTTGTTGGAACGGGCTTCGGCTGCCTCACCCATGTCCCGGCCCTGCGCGCGGCGGGATTCGAGGTCGTCGGTCTGGTGGGCCGTGACCCGGCCCGCACCGCGGCGCGGGCGCAGCGTTTCGGCATCGACCGGGCGCTCACGTCGTTCGACGAGGCCCTCGAGGTGCCGGGCGTGTCGGCCGTCACCATCGCCACGCCGCCCCACACCCACGGGCCCCTCACCCTGCAGGCGCTGGCCGCCGGCAAGCACGTGCTGTGCGAGAAGCCCCTGGCCCGCGACACGGCCGAAGCGGCGGCCATGCTCGCCGCGGCCGAGACGGCCGGTCTCGTGCACCTGGTGGGGGCCGAGTTCCGCTGGGCGACGGGCCAGAGGCTGGCGGCGCGGGCCATCGCCGACGGTGCTATCGGCCGGCCCCGGCTGGCCACCTTCCTTCTCCACATCCCGCTGCTGGCCGATCCCGGGGCCGAGGTCCCGTCGTGGTGGTCGGAGGGTTCGGAGGGCGGCGGCTGGCTCGGGGCCCACGCCACCCACCTGATCGACCAGGTCCGTTCCTCGCTCGGGGAATTCGAGGCGGTGAGCGCCGGCCTCGTCCAGGTGTCGGACCGCGGCTGGAGCGCCGAGGACGCCTACACGCTCCACTTCCGGCTCCGGACGGGTGTGGACGGGGTGCTGCAGTCGAGCGCCGCCTCCTGGGGCCCGATGCTGATCCATACGAGGATCGCCGGCACCGAGGGCACCCTGTCGATCGCCGGCGACAGCGTCCGGGTGGCCGACCGGCACGGCGACCACGCCCTCGACGTGCCACCCGACATGGTGACCGACGCCCCCGTGGCGCCGCCGGCCGACCTCCTCGTCACCGCCTACGACCTGCTCCACTCGACGGGGATCGACCTGGCGCCATACACGGCCCTGGCCCGGGCCTTCCGGGGCCGGATCCTCGGCCTCGAGGTGGCGGCCGAACCGGCGCTACCCACCTTCGCCGACGGGATGGCGGCCATGGCCGTGCTCGACGCGGCGCGGCGGTCGGCGGCCGGGGCGGGCTGGGAGCCGGTCCTTTCGCCGTAGAGGGATAGACCGCCCGAAGGCTGGCTCCTCTTCCTCCGGTCACTGCACCTCCGGCGGCTCCTTCCGGTTACTGCACCTCCGGCGGCACGTCGTCGAATTCCACGAACGGGCTCGGAGGGAGGTACAGGTCGGGGACCCGGTCCGCCCTCCGGTAGTGCTCGATCACCAGCACGTTCTCCACCCTCTGCTCCACCTCGAAGATGCCGACCAACGAGATGGCGCGGCCGTCGGCGAAGGCGTCGTCGAGGGGGATCTCGCCGTCGCGGACCTGTTCGTAGCCGTACAGCGAGATGCGGGCCACGAGGACATAGACGCAGCCGTCGGGTGACCGCCCCACCGGCCGGCCGATCATGCAGTGATCGGGCCCGTCGTCGACGACGCAGAGGGCGCTGTCGCCGGCACCGAGGACGGTGTCGATGTGGCCCGGATCGTCGGGGGCACTGAATCGACGGGTATGCATCCGGTCCTTCAGAGCCACGAGCACGAGAGGTGGGATGACTCCGTCGGTTCCTTCGGTATCGGTCACCGGTCTCCTGCTCTCAGTAGTCGAGAAGGGCGGTCCGCCCGTGGGATTCGAACTGACGGCGCAGGTCGACGGTGTCGGCGGCGGTGAGCAGACGGTAGGCCCCGTCGTCGTGGCGGCCGCCGAAGGGACGCCACCACACGGGATCGTCCGTCGTCCATCGGACCGAACGCAGTGGCCGCTTGTCGACCTTGTTGGTACCGGTGAGGGGCATCTGCGGCGCGATGCGGACGAAGCGCGGTGCCCACTTGGTGCCCAGGTCCTCCTGGGCGGCGAGGAATGCGACGAAGGCGACCGGATCGAAGGTGGCGCCGGGGCGGAGCTCCAAGGTGGCCATCACCTGGTCACCGGTCTGCGGATCGGGCACCGGATAGACCGCGGCGGTGACGACGCCGGGCAGACGCGACAGGATGCGCTCCACCGGGGCGGCGGCGAAGTTCTCCCCGTCGACGCGCAGCCAGTCGGCGGGCCGGCCGGCGAAGTAGAAGAATCCGTCCTCGTCGCGGTAGCCGAGATCGCCGGACCAGAACCAACCGCCACGGGTCCGTTCCGCCTCCGCCTCCTCGTTGGCGTAGTAACCCTCGAAACGCCCGGCTCCGTTGCGGCTGACGATCTCACCGATGGCGTCCGACGCATTGAGCAACCGGCCGGCGCCATCGAGGCGGGCGGGGGGACACTCCGTGCCCGTGACGGGATCGACGATGGCCACCTCTGTCCCCGGCGGCGGCATCCCGATGGCCTGGCGCGGCGTCCCGGGGACCCGGCTCATGGAGATGGCCCCCTCGCTCGATCCGTATCCCTCGATGATGGGGCAACCGAAGCGCTTCTTGAACGCCGCCATGTCCGACGGTGAGGCGTCGGTTCCGAAACCGAAGCGCAGGGTGTTGTCGGCGTCGTCGGTCTGCGCCGGTGTGGCCAGGATGTAGGCCAGGGCGCGGCCCACGTAGTTGAAGTACGTCGCTCCGTAGCGGCGGACGTCGGGAAGGAACCCGGACGCCGAGAATCGGCGCCGCAGGACGAGACAGGCGCCCGACGCGATGGCGGGCACGATGCAGAGATTGAGGGCGTTGCCGTGGAACATGGGCATGGAGCCGTAGAGGACGTCGCCGGCGCCGAATCCGGAGCCGGTGGCCATCGAAAGGCCGGCGTCGGCCAGACGGCCTTGGCTCACCCGCACCGCCTTGGGCGCCCCCGTCGACCCCGACGTGAAGAGCAGTAGATAGAGCGCCTCGGGACCGGGGGGCTGTGGGCGGTTGCTCCCGGGTCCCCGGTCGAGAACGTCGCCGGCATGGCCGGCATGGCCGGCATGGCCGGCATGGCCGGCATGGTCGGTATGGCCGGTGCCCTCGTGCTCGTCGATGACGACCACGCGGCGGCGCTCCACGCCCGTGTCGAGGCCTTCGATGAGCGGCAGGTGGCCGGTGTCGGTGACGAGGAGCTGGCAATCGGTGTGCCGGATGTCGCCGGCCAGCTCGGTGCCGCGCCGTGTCGGATTGATGCCCACCACCGTGGCGCCCGCCAGCGCCGCCCCGCCGAGGAGGAACAGGTACTCGGGAACGTTGTCGAGCAGGACACCGATGTGAAAGGGACCGGGGAGCCGGAGGTCCTCCAACCACGACGCCCGTGCCGCCGACTCCTCCACCACCTGGCGCCACGTCCACGAGGCGTCGCCGAACCGCAGTCCGGTGGCGTCATCGGCGGCGCGCGCCAGGAGCAGCTCGGCGATCGTCGTCATCGCGCCGACGATAGTGTCGCGAAGTCCATGGGGATCTCCGAAGCACGCGACCTCGAGGCGGTGCGCGCCGGGTTCACGCGCTGGCTCCGGGCGGCGAGGCCCGATGCGCCCGACTTTTCCGTCGCCCCCGTCGGACAGCCCGCCACCGGGTTGTCGAGCGAGACCCTCCTGATCGACGTCGACTGGTCCGCCGGTCGTTCCTCGGAACAGGACGAGATCCGCGAGTCCCTGGTGGCCCGACTGCCGCCGGCCGGCGACGGCCTGTTCCCCGACTACGACCTCGCCGCCCAGGGGCGGGTCCAGGAGATCGTGGCGGCGGCCGGCCTTCCCGCCGTCGTCCCGCTGGCCGTCGAGCTCGACCCCGGCTGGCTGGGCGCGCCCTTCCTACTGATGCCCCGTGTCGCCGGTCGCGTCGTCCGCAATGACAAGCCCTTCCTCCGCACGGGCTGGTTGGCCGAGTCGGACGCCGCCGATCAGAGCCGGCTGCACGAGGGGTTCCTCGACCTCCTGGCCGGAATCCACCGGATCGACGTCGACGCCGCCGAGCTCGGCTTCCTGCCCGGCGCTTCCGCCCGCCCCGGCGCCACGCTGGCCGGCGAACTGGAGCGCTGGAGGCGCTATCTGGCCTGGGCCGCCGAAGGAGACGCGCCGGCGGTGTTCGGCGATGCCCTGCGCTGGTGTGGCGACCGGCTGCCCGATCCCGAGCCCCCGGCGTCCTTGCTGTGGGGCGATGTCCAGCTCGGCAACATCCTGGTGGGCGAGGACATGACCATCACCGCCGTTCTCGATTTCGAGATGGCGTCGGTCGGCCCCTGCGAGCTGGACCTCGCCTGGCACCTCGTCCTGCACCAGATGACGGTGGACCGGTGCGGGGGCGACCTTCCCGGCTTCCCCGACCGCACCGCCACCATCGAGGCCTACCGGTCACGTCTCGATCGCGACCTCCGTGACCTCAAATGGTTCGAGGTCTTCGCCGCCCTGCGCAGCGGCGCCATCATGGTGCGCGCCGCCCGGCTGCTCGCCCGGCTCGGCATCGACGACAGTTGGCTCACGGCCGGCAATCCCACCGTGACGCTGCTGGCCGACCTCATCGCCGGGTAACGCCAGCCGACGAGCCCTACCCGGCGGCAGCCCGTCAGAGCCGATGGGTCCCGTTCATGACGCCTTGCCAGACGAGGGTGGCCGCGTCGTCGGGGTCGCCGGCCCCGTTGTCGATCACGTGGCTCTCATAAGGACCGAGATCCTGGAACTGCTCCCACAACTGGCGTAGGGGTCCGGCCTCCCGCAACGGAGAGACCCCCGGGGTCCTGGCGTCGCGGGCCGCGGCGCGCGCCAGGATCACCTCGACCGACGGGCGGAGCACGACGTAGTGCACGTCGGCGTGCGCCCGCGCCAGTTCGTCGAGGAGGACATGGAGGTTCCAGGGCCCGAGCACTCCCTCCACCACCACCGTGTACCCACCCAGTGACAGCGCGGCGGCGGCCGAGGCGCAGGCCCGGAGCAGTGTGTGGTTCTGGGCGTCGGCGGCGGGGAGCCAGGGTTTGATGAAACCGCCGGTGATGGTGGTGAAGAACCAGTCGGCTTCCAATGTGGCGGCATGGTCGAAACGACCGGCGACGAGAGGGCCGACGGTCGACTTTCCCGAACCGGGTGGCCCGGTGAGCAACAGCACGGGGGCGCCCGACACCACCGTCACCCCCCGATGAGGCCCCGGCCCAACCAGTCCTGGGCGTGACGGACGCCGGGCAAGGCAAAGAAGAACCCTCCGCCGAATGGGCTGATGAACTTTGAGAGGCCCTCGTTGATCAGCCGCTTCTGGGTCGCTTCGAATTGGCGGATCGGGTCCTGCTGGAAGCAATTGAAGATGAGGCCCATGTCGAGGTTGCCGTTGGCATCGGTACCGAGGTCGTAGTTGTAGCCGCGCCGGTAGATGCGGGTGGGCTCGGTGCGCGCCGTCCGGGGATTGGCCAGCCGGATGTGGGCGCCGAGTGGCACGTGCCGGCCGTGCCGGTCCTTCTCGTAGTCGGGGATGTCTGTGTACGTGGCCATCCCGAGGGGAGCCCCGCTCGCCCGGTACCGACCGATGGTCGTCTGCTGCTCGTGCAACGAGACCTGGTCCCAGGCCTCGATGTCCATCCGGATGAGCCTGATCACGTGGTAGCTGCCGCCCACCGCCCACCCCGGCTCGCCCCGGCCCTGCACCACCCACAAGAGCTGGTCGGCCACCTTCGGGTCCGTGACCACGGGGTTGGCGATGCCATCCATGAAGCCGAGGTGGTTGCGGGGCACCCCGGACGGCCGTGGCGGCGACAGGGAACCGTCGATCCGCCACCGCACCTGCATGGCGCCGCGCGTGTGGCCGGCGATGTCGCGGAGGGCGTGCAGCACGGTGTCTGTCGATCCCGCGCACAGCTGGAGCATCATGTCGCCCCCCAACCACGCCGGCCGGAGGTCGTCGTTCGGGAAGGCCTGCATGGCCGTCAGGCGGATGGGCCGGCGCTCCGCCAATCCGAAGCGGTCGTCGAAAAGGGTGGAGGACACGCCGAGCGTGACGGTGAGCCCGTCGGGCGGGACATCGGGTCCGAGCGTTCCGCTGTCCGCCGGAGGACTCTGGGTGCCGCGCGCCGGCGGGACGCCGCCGGCCGTGAGGAAACGGGCCCGGGAGGTGATGGTCCTGAACAGATCGGCCAGGCCGGCGCTGTTCTCGGCCGTGACGTCGAGCGCTGCGAACGATGCGGCCGGCGGCGCCGGGGTCACGATCCCGGCCTGGTGGAGGCCCTCGAAGGACACAGCGGCCAGCGTGGCGTCGCCGCTCCCCGTCGGTGTCACCGACTCGGCCGCGTCGGCCACGCCGCCACGCGACAGCGCCGCCAACGTCCCGACAGCGCCCAAGCCGGACCGCTGGAGGAAGCGACGACGGTCGATGGTCACGTTTTGAAACGGTATACCGAACGCCCATTGTGTCCGGCGGACACCGCTGAGAGAGAACGAATTGTTCCCGAGGTCTCGGTGGGGGACGCGCTGAAGCCGGCGGGACGACTGGACTACGGTCGCTCCCGTCGTCATCCCAGGTCCTCCGGCGGAGGGCGATCCGGAGGGCGCCCGACCGTGACGGAGATCGACATGGACCACACTGCGAGCGTCCCCGGGACCGGCTCAGGGTCCGGAGAGGCCGCCCCCATGGTGAGCCGCCGCGCCCTGCTCGGCGCCGCCGCCGCCGGTGCCGGCGGACTCGTCCTCGGTGGATGGGGTCTTTCGTCCTCGGCCCGACGCGCCCGGGCCCTGCCACCGGGTCTGCGACTGGCCGCGTCCGCCGTCCGCCAACCGGGGTCTCTACCCAACCCGGCGGTGGCGCCAGGGACCGAATCGCTGCCCGAGATCGAGAACATCGTCGTGGTGATGATGGAGAACCACTCCTTCGACAACCTGCTGGGCATGCTCGGGCGGGGAGACACCTTCCCGAAAGGTCACGACGGGACGCCCACGGTGGCGCTCCCCGACGGCAGGGGCAACCTGGTCCACGCCTTCCACATGCCGAGTGAATGCCAGACGGGCGGGGTGGGCAACGACTGGAACGTCGGCCACGGCTCCTACGACAACGGGACCAACCGGGGATTCGTGACCTCGTCCTCGGGGGAGTCGATGGGCTACTTCACGGGCGAGGACATCCCCTTCACCTGGGGACTGGCCAGCACCTTCCCCATCGCCGACCGGTGGTTCTGCTCGACGATGTGCCAGACCGACCCGAACCGCCGCTATCTCATCTCGGCCACGTCGCTCGGCCTCATCAACGACACCTTCCCCATGGCCCTGCCGCCGAACGGAACCATCTTCGACAGTTTCAACCGCTTCGGGATCACCTGGAAGGACTACTACTCCGACCTGCCCTCGATCGGCACCTACCTACCCCTGCTCACGAAGCCGGGGTACCCCGACAAGCTCGTGAAGATGGCGGAGTTCTTCCGCGACGCGGCCGCCGGGAAGCTGCCCCAGTTCTCCCTGCTCGAGCCCAACTACAGCAACCAGTCGGAGGAGAACCCCCAGAACATCCAGTTCGGGGACCAGTACCTGTCCGACGTGGTCCAGGCCGTCCTGCACGGGCCCCAGTGGTCGAAGACGTTGATGATCTGGACGTACGACGAGTGGGGCGGGTGGTACGACCACGTGCCGCCGCCCGCCGCCGTCACCCCCGACGACATACCCCCGGCCCTGCCGCCCGGTTACCTGCCCGGCGGCTTCGACATGTACGGCTTCCGGGTACCCGCCGGCGTGATCTCGCCTTACGCCAAGCGTGACTTCGTGTCGCACACCGTCTACGACCACACCTCCATCCTGAAGACGGTGGAGACGAAATGGAATCTGCCCGCCCTCACCCGGCGCGACGCCAACGCCAACGCCGTTCTCGACATGATCGACCTGACGGCCGCCCCGGCCTTCCTCACACCGCCCACGCTCCCCGACGCGGCCAACCCGGCCGGCTCCTACACGTGCCTGGCCACCGGCCCGGGCCCCATCCCGCCGCCCTCGGCGGTGACACCGGCATGATCCCGCCACCGTCTCTGCCCGCGGGCGGCTCCCGGAGGCGGGCGGTCCTCGTGGCCTCGGTCCTCGGCGCCGTCGCCGTCGTGGCTCTCTCGTCCTGCTCCAGTCCCTCGCCGAAGGCGACCACGACCTCCTCTCCCTCCACCACCACCACCACCGAGGCCCGCGCCGCGGCCTGCGCGGCGTCGTCGGTGTCGGCGTCGGTCGGCTACACCACCATCGGGGGATCATCCACCTCTCCCGCCGGGGCCGTGTTGTTCACCGACACGACGGGCACGCCCTGTTCGCTGCGCGGCATCCCCACCGTCCAGCTGGTGGGGGCCGACGGCCAGGTGATCCCCACCCTTCAGGCGCCCAGCTCTCCCACCCACGACGTCACCGCCGTCCTCACCCCGGGAGGGAGCCCGGTCGGCTCGAGCGTCACCTGGTCGTCGTTGACCTGCCTCGCCGGTTCGTACTCGCTGTCGGTCGAATTCCCGGGATGGTCGGGCCCAGTGCCGGCCGGGTCGACGAGCGGTTACAAGGGCCCGGCCTGCGCCGCGTCCGACTCGACCGTGTACGTGAGCCCGGTGGAACCGGCCATGGCCCCGCCGACGCCTTCTTCAACGACGACCTCGGGTTGATCCCGGCGGTCGGAAGGCCTCCGCCCGGTTCAGCGATCGCGCCGCGAGGGCGCCGAGGGCTTCATCGGTCCCGCCGCCCGCGCTTGGGGCCGCCTCGTCGGACGTGGGTGCTGAGTATTTCTCATAGAGAGCTATACTCAGTAAGTCATGAGGACCGCTCACGGAGAGGACGCCCGGGCGTATGGCGAGAGAACGCAACGGCGGTGAAGGCAGCGGGACGCGGCCGCGCTCCCCCGACACCACGCTGGAGCTGGCCGAACGGCTGACACACTGCGCCCGGCGGCTGCGGTTGGGATCGTCGGCTCAGCTCGCCCCCCTGGGGCTAACGAACGCCCAAGCCCGGGTGTTACGGATCGTCGCCGGAGCAGGACAGCCGCTCAAGATGACCGATATCGCCGCACGACTCGAGGTCGTGCCGCGCTCGGTGACCACCATGGTCGACGGGGTGGAAGCGGCGGGCTTCATCATCCGGTCCACCGATCCCGACGATCGGCGATCGGTCCTGGTGAGTCTGACGTCGCGCGGTCACGCTCTGCTCGAGCGTCTCGAGCGTGCCCGGCGGATCACGGCCGAAGAGATCTTCGGGGGCCTGACCGTCGGCGAACGCGTCGAGCTGGCGCGGCTCCTCGAGGCCCTGTGCCAGCACGGCGACTGCCGGTGTTCCGGTGTGTCGGACGTCGGTAACCGGCACGGGCATGGGCACGGGCACAGGCACGAAGAAGATGGGCATACAGACAACGGGCGCACACGACTTCCGATCTCGCGATCAAACGAAGACGAGGGTTGAGCATGGGCATGGGTATGGGAGGAATGGGTCGGGGCCACGGTGGAGCCGCATTCGGCCTCATGCGATCGTTCCGCCGGGACGAATCCGTCATCCATCAGAAGCTTCCGCCCGGCATCGTCCGGCGGATCGCCCGGTTCGCCGCGCCCTACCGGCGAATGCTCGGCGTCTTCCTGGTCCTGATCGTGGTCGACGCCGTGATCGGCGCGGCCAATCCTCTGATCTACCGAGACATCATCGACAACGGAATCGTCAAGCACCACGACGTCCACCTAATCGTCGGACTGGCTCTGCTCATCGGAGTTCTGGCGTTGGCCGACGCCGGGCTGTCGTTGTGGCAACGCTGGGTCTCGGCCCGCATCGGCGAAGGTCTCATCTTCGACATGCGGGCCAAGGTGTTCGCCCACATCCAACAGATGCCTCTTTCCTTCTTCACCCGAACCCAAACAGGAGCGCTCGTCTCCCGCTTGAACAATGACGTGCTCGGGGCCCAGCAGGCATTCACCGATACCTTCTCGTCGGTGGTGAGCAACGTGATCGGGGTGACAATCACCCTGGGGCTCATGTTCTACCTGTCGTGGCCCATCACCATCGTGGCGTTGGCTCTCACGCCGGTGTTCCTGCTCCCCGCCCGCTGGGTGGGTCGACGGCTCGCCTCCATCACCCGGGAGAGCTACACCCTCAACGCGCAGATGACCAACACGATGACCGAGCGTTTCAACGTCTCCGGCGCGCTCCTGGTCAAGCTGTTCGGACGGGCCGACGACGAAGTGGGGATCTTCGAGCAGCGGGCGGGGCGCGTGCGTGACATTGGCGTGACCTCGGCCATGTACAGCCGTGTCTTCATGGCCGCCTTGCTCCTCACCGCCTCGCTGGCAACCGCGATCGCCTACGGCTGGGGCGGTGTCCTGACCGTCCACGGCACCCTGACGATCGGGACATTGACGGCGCTGGTGGCCTATCTGAACCGTCTCTACGGTCCCCTGACGGCGTTGTCCAACGTGCAGGTCGACATCATGACGGCCCTCGTCTCGTTCGACCGGGTCTTCGAGGTGCTCGACCTCACTCCCATGATCGACGAGAAGCCCGGGGCGCAGACCATCCCCCGGGGACCGGCCACCATCGAATTCGACCACGTCGACTTCAAGTACCCCACGGCCGAGGAGGTGTCGCTGGCGTCGCTCGAGTCGGTGGCGGTACTCGACCAGAGCCCGTCCAACCAGATCCTCTTCGACGTGTCGTTCACAGCCCAGCCCGGACAGCTGGTCGCCCTGGTCGGTCCCTCGGGCGCCGGGAAGACCACCATCAGCCACCTCGTGCCCCGGCTCTACGACGTGACCTCGGGAGCCGTCCGGCTGAACGGCGTCGACGTGCGCGACGCCACCTTGCGGTCGATCCACGACATCGTCGGCGTGGTCACCCAGGACGCCCATCTGTTCCACGAGACGATCCGCTCCAACCTGACCTACGCCAAACCCGGCGCCACCGAGGACGAGCTCCAGGAGGTTCTGCGCGCCGCTCAGATCCTCCCCCTCATCGAGTCGCTGCCCGACGGCCTCGACACCTTGGTGGGTGACCGCGGCTACCGGCTGTCGGGCGGCGAGAAGCAGCGCATCGCCATCGCCCGGCTGCTGCTCAAGGCGCCTGACATCGTCGTCCTGGACGAGGCCACCGCCCACCTCGACTCCGAGTCTGAACTGGCCGTGCAGCTGGCGCTCAAGACGGCTCTGGCCGGCCGCACATCGCTCGTCATCGCCCACCGGCTGTCGACCGTGCGCGAGGCCGACCTGATTCTGGTGGTGGACGAGGGTCGGATCGTCGAGCGGGGCGGGCACGCCGAACTGCTGGCCGCCGACGGCGTCTACGCCGAGCTCTACCGTACGCAGTTCGAGCACCAGGACGCCGATAGCGCCGACACCGACGCCGCCTGACGCCGCCGTCACCCGACGGTTCCGGTTCGCAGGAGCCGCATTGGACGCCACCGGGTGTTGTGCGGTCCAATTCGGCTGCCCCCATGACTCCGTCCGTGACCGTCGAACCCGAAACACCCGGCCCGGCGCCCGCCGTGGCGGCCACACGGCCCCTGCTGCGGGGATGGCTCCATCTGGTGGCGTTCGTGGGCACGGTGATCGCCGCTCCGTTCGTGGTCGCCCAGGCTCCGACGGCCGGGTCCGCCGCCGCCCTGGCCGTCTACATGACCGCCATCGCCGCCTTGTTCGGCGTGAGCGCGGCGTTCCACCGCGTCCGCTGGTCGCCCGCGGCACGACGGCGGATGCGTCGGGCCGACCACGCCACCATCTTCATCGCCATCGCCGGGACCTACACGGCGGTGGCCGGTCTGGCGCTCTCGGGATGGGCCCAGATCCTCATCCTCTGCCTGGTCTGGGGGGGCGCGGCGATCGGCATCACCGTGCGCCAGACGTGGCTCGACGCACCCAAGTGGGCGGTGGCCATTCCCTATGTCGTGGTGGGATGGTGCGCGCTGGCCGTTCTGCCGCAGCTCGTGCACTCCCTGGGAGGAGCCGGCTTCGGACTCCTGGCCGCCGGCGGCGCCTTCTATACGGCCGGGGCCATCGTCTACTCGCTGCGCAAGCCCGACCCCATCCCCGGTGTCTTCGGGTACCACGAGGTCTTCCACGCCTGCACCGTGGTGGGCGCCACCCTGCATCTGGTCGTCGTGATGGTGTACGCGCTGCCCCGGGCGTGACCCGGTGCGGTGAAGCTGATGTGTGGTAGGTCTGCGCCATGACCTACTCCATCGTGGCCCGGGATCCCGACAGCGGTCAGTTCGGCGTGGCCGTTCAGACCTGCTGGTTCTCGGTGGGTGCGATCGTTCCGTGGGCCATCGCCGGGGTCGGTGCCGTAGCCACGCAGGCCATGGTCGAGGTGGCCTACGGGCCGAAGTGCCTGGACAAGCTCGTCGCCGGTGTCGACGCCGGTCGGACCCTCGACGAAGTGCGCGCCGACGACGAGGGATCGGCGCTGCGCCAGGTGGCCGTGGTCGACGGCGCCGGTGGTGTGAGCGCTTTCACCGGTGCGTCGTGCATCGACCACGCCGGGCACCACGTGGGCGACGGCTACTCCGTGCAGGCCAACATGATGGCCAGCCCTGGTGTCTGGCCGGCCATGGCCGAGGCCTACGAATCGGGAGTGGGGAGCTTTCCCGAACGGCTGCTCGGTGTCCTGCGGGCCGGGGAGCGCGCCGGGGGCGACGCCCGGGGCCGGATGTCGGCGGCCATGCTCATCGTGAAGGGGGAGCGGCAGACGCACCCCTGGGAGGGCAAAGTCGTCGACGTCCGCGTCGACCACGATGGTGCGCCCCTCGACGAGCTCGGACGACTTCTGGTCGTGGCCGACGCCTTCGAACGGATCGACAGGAGCGAGGAGGCACTCTTCGGGGGCGATCCCGCCGGCGCGCTGCGGGAGGTGGAGACGGCTCTGGGTCGCCTGCCCGGGGACGAGAATGCCCGCTTCCTGCGGGCCGGGGCGTTGATCTCCGCCGGTCGCAGCGACGACGGTGTCGACGAGCTCCGTTCGCTCATTGCGGCACGGCCATCGTGGAGCATCGTGATCCGCAGTTTCGTCTCTAAGGAGCTACTGCCCATCCCCGACGGGGTGGACATCGACGAGCTCACCGGGCCGGGGAGCGACGGCACATGAACCACCGCGCCTGAAGCGGGGACCTGAACGTGACGTTCGGGGGTCAGCGGCCAAGGGCGCCGTGCACCTCCGCCAGCGACACCTCGCCCGTGACGTTCCCGTCACACTGGAGACAGGGCGTCGTATGACGCCAGGAGCGCAGGAGGCGGGTGCCGTCCTCATTAAGCAGGACGGTGAAGAATTCGCTGTCGGGGTCGATCTCGAGTCCGAAGTAGGGGCGCCACTGCGTGGAGACGGGACGCGAGCCGGGGAGGACCTCCCGCAGGGTCCGGCGGAAGCGCATTCTCTCGGAATCGAAGGCCCAGGTGCTGTGGCATGACTCGAGGATCTGCATGACTCTCAGTTATGCCCTTGATTCCTGAAAACGATCTATGTATCTCCTGAAAACTGTCTATGCCCAGGTCGTGACGTCATAGGTCGTCTCCTCAGGCCGACACGGCGATGTCGAAGGCCCACCACTGGATGGTGCGGTGGAGCTCGACCTGCCGATCGAGGGGCCAGCTGTTGTCTGACGCCCACTTCCGGAGCGCGTCACAGGCAGCGGCGATCTGCTCGGCGCTGGCCGACCAGGTCCACGAGTTGATCTGCTTCCTCGTGTCGGCCAGGTCCTGGCCGAGCGAGCGGTGCACCGTCATGGTCAGTGGCGGGAGTGGGCGTGCCCGGGCCCGACCGGACAGGTGGTCCGCCACCGGACCCGGATCGGACATACCCGGGCGGACCCGGTCCACGCCGTGCTCGCGGAGCACGGCGCGCATCGATTCGCTCCACGGGGCCGGCGGTCCGCCACCGAAGTCGACGAGGAAGGCGCCGCCGGGTCGCAGGACCCGGGCGGCCTCGTCGACGGCCTGATCCCATTCGGGAATGAGATGCAGGAGGTGACTGGCGAGCACGGCATCGAAGCATCCGTGATCGAAAGGCAGAGCGGTGACGTCGGCCACCGCGATCGGGAATAGTTGGTGGCCGCCGGCATTCGCCACCAGACGCTGGAGCATCTTGGGGGCGATGTCGACGCCCACCAGCCGGACTCCGGCGGCGGCGAGCGGCAGGGCGATACGACCGGTGCCCACGCCGATCTCCAGGCAAAGGCCACGCGGCGCCAGTTCCGTCGCCAGCATGGTCGTGAGTCGGTGGCGGACGTCGTCCGGCAGGGCGCGACTGGCGTCGTAGAAATCGGCGGCGCGGTCGAAGGACATGGTGGCCACCGACGCACACTACGTCCCCGCTTCATTGCGCCCGGGTGGCCGTCGGACCATCGTCGGCGGCGCCGACGGACCTCGGTGTCCGGCACGCTGCGTGCCCGGCGGATCGTCTTCGGCACGGAGCGTGGGCGTAGGAGAGGCCGGCTCAACTTCGGGAGGGAACAGGTCGAAGAGCCACACATGCATGGTGCCTGGGCGTTCGATCTGCTGCTGGTTTTCCTCGCCGGCGGCGCGGCCCTGTTGGCCTACCGGCAGACACAGCTGGAGCGCGACGAGGGCAACTGACGGCACGGTCGGCCGGGCGTGGGCATCATGGACGGATGCCCGGCGCTGGTACCTCCGACGCATCATCCCCCGCCGCACTGCGTACGGGGACGACGACCGACATCGCCGGCGTCCTCGCCTTGTGGATCGAGGCGGGCGCCCATCCGACGTCGACCGACGATGCCGCCGCCGTCACCGCACTGGTCGAACGCGACCGGGAGGCGCTTCTGATCGCCGAGATCGACGGGCGGTTGGTCGGCACGTTGATCGCCGCCTGGGACGGGTGGCGGGGGAACATGTACCGGTTGGCCGTGGCCCCCCACGTGCGCCGGCGCGGCATCGCCTCGTCACTCGTGGCCGAAGGCGAACGCCGGTTGCGCGCCCAGGGCTGCCGACGGGTCACCGCCCTGGTGGTCGACGCCGATCCCCACGCCGCCGAGTTTTGGACCGGGGTGGACTATGTCCGGTACCCGATGAAGCGCTTCGTCCGCACCCTCGGGGCCGCGCATGGCTAGCGGCGGGGACACGGCCCGGCGCGGGGACACAGCATGGTGACGTGGGTGCGTTCGAGATCGCCGCCGGACCCCTGGCGACGGTGGCCCGGGCGCGCTTCGAGGGAGCGGGCCTCGTGCTCGTGGGGACCTTGCGACGGCGCGGCGGGCCCCGGATCAGCCCCGTGGAGCCGCTGCTGCTCGACGGCCGGCTCTACCTGGGGATGATGTGGCGGTCGATGAAGGCCCTCGATCTGGAGCGTGATCCGCGCTGCGTGGTGCACAGCCTGGTGACGAGCAGCGACGGCGCCGAGGGCGATGTGAAGGTGTACGGGCGCGCCGTCGAGATCACCGACGCCGGCGAGCGTGACCGCTACGGCGAAGGACTCCACGCCCGGATCGGCTGGCGGCCACCGGGGGACTTCCACCTGTTCGCCGTCGATATCGAGGAGGTCGGCTACTTCCGGGTCGAGGGCACGATGCACCGGGTCTGGCACTGGCGACCGGGCGAGGTCCTGGGCGAGCTCGAATCGCGCCCAGGCTCGGGGTGATCCGACCGGGCGACGCCGGGACGGGCCCGACGGCTGCGCTCACGGCCGTGTCGGAGAACGCGATGCCCGCGCTATCGTCGCGGCCGAGCGGTGACAGGAGGGGGAGCGGTGGACACCGAGGTGCGCTGGCTGATCGACCAGGCCCGGATCCGCGAGCTGACGGCCCGCTACAACCGTTCGTTCGACGACGGGGACCCCGAAAGCTTCGCCGCCACCTTCACCGACGACGGGGTGATGGAGGTCGAGGGCACCTTCCGGGTGCAGGGCCGCGACGCGCTGGCCGAGATGGTTCGGCACACCCCCTTCGGCGTGGTGCACGTGACGGTGGACGCCACCGTCGAGGTCGACGGGGACCGGGCCGTGCAGGATGTGAAATTGCTGGTGCTGGCCCGTCCCGGTCCCGACGCCGCCGCCGGCACCAGGACCACGCTGACCAACAGCGGCCGCTACCACGACGAGCTCGTCAGGACGGCCGAGGGGTGGCGCTTCACCCACCGCACCGCCGTCCTCGACGGCGGCATGTGACGGGCCGAGAGGTCCGCATGGGGAGAGAACTCCCGTGAGCAGCGGAGGACAGTCGTGATCACGTTGCTCACAGATCATCTGCGGGCCATGGCCGGCGCCTTCCCCGACAAGGTCGGCTACCGGGTGATCGACGTGGGTGAGATGACCTTCGCCGAGTGGGAGGCCGAGTCGAACCGGTTGGCCCGGGGACTGGTCGAACGGGGCGTGTCGAAGGGCGACCGGGTGGCTCTGTACCTGCGGATGGAGGAGGCGCTGCGCTTCATGGTGGCCTACGCGGCGGTGCACAAGGCCGGGGCCGTGGCCGTTCCCACCAACATCCGGTTGACCGAACACGAGCTCGAACGCCTCCTCGGTCACGCCGAGGTGAAGGCGGTGCTGACCGACAGCGGGCTGGCCCCGTCGGCGGGGAGGGTGATCTCCACGCTCCCCACCGTGCAACACCTCCTCGCCGCGCCGGAGGCAGCTGACCATCCCTGGTCATGGGGTCACGCCGGGGCCGGTGACACGAGCGAGTTCCAGGTGCCGGTGAACGGCGACGACCTGGCCGACATCCTCTACACGTCGGGGACGACGGGGCTGCCCAAGGGTGTGGCCATCCGGCACCGCAACGTCGCCCTGATCCCCGGCGCGCCGAATCCGAGCTACTCGGGCCACTGCTGGCTGCACTCGAGCCCGCTGTTCACCTTCGCCGGGATCGGCTTCATCTACAACCCCATGCAGCTCGGGTTGTTCGGGGTCTTCCAGCCCAAGTTCGATGCCGGGCGGTGGATCGAGATCGTCGGCGAGCTGCGGCCGCAGTTCGTCTTCCTCGTCCCCGCCATGGCCCAGCTGATCGTGAGCCACGAGCGGTTCGCGTCGGCGGCGCTCGACTCCATCCAGATCTGCGCAGTGGGGAGCTCTCCCCTGGCGCCGTCGACCCTGCGGGCGTTGCAGGAGCGGATGCCCGAGGCGTCGGTGTCCAACTCCTACGGGATGACCGAAGCCGGCCCCGCCTTCTGCTCCATGCCCAAAGGTGAGGCGCTGAAGCGGATCGGGTCGGTGGGCAAGCCCATGCCGCCACTCGAGGTGCGGATCGTCGACGATGCCGGCCGGGACGTGGCCGAAGGGGAGATCGGTGAGGCGGTACTGCGTATGGAAGGTCGCCAACGCGAGTACTACCGGAACCCCGAGGCCACCGCCGGCGCCTGGAAGGACGGCTGGCTCTACAGCGGGGACCTGGCCCGGTTGGACGCGGACGGCTACCTCTACATCGTGGGCCGGAAGAAGGACGTGATCATCCGGGGCGGGAACAACGTCCACGCCGTGGACGTCGAGGCCGTCCTGCTCGACCATCCCGGGGTGATCGAAGCGGGGGTGGTGGGGGTCCCGCACCCGGTGCTGGGCGAGGACGTGGCCGCCGTGGTGGTCCGGGCCGGAGACTCGGAGGTGACGGCCGAAGAGCTGCAGGCGCACTGCGCCGAACGGTTGGCCGATTACAAGGTGCCCCGGCGGATCGAGTTCTCCGACGAGTTGCCCCGCAACGCCACCGGGAAGATCCTGAAGGAGAAGTTGAAGGAGACGCTCGGGGTTACGCCGGGCCCAGGATGAGATCGGCCAGCCGGGCCCGCTGGTAACCCTGGGCGCCGAAGAGAAGGTCGTCCTGCTTGGCCCGGCGGTAGAGCAGGTGGGCGTCGACGTCCCAGGTGAAGCCCACGCCGCCATGGACCTGAATGCATTCGGCCGTGACGAAGTCGGCCGCCTCGGCCACGTAGCCCTTGCACATCGCCGCGGCGCGCTCGCGCTCGGGATCGTCGGCGTCCGAGGCCCAGGCCGCGTAGTGGGTGCCCACCCGGGCCAGCTCCAACCGGTGGAGCATGTCGGCCGCCTTGTGCTTGATGACCTGGAAGGTGGCGATGGGCCGGTCGAATTGGACCCGGACCTTGGCGTAGTCGACGGCCAGGTGCAGCGCCTTCTCCGAGGTGCCGACCAGTTCGGCGCAGACGGCCACCGACAGGTCGTCCAGGACCCGGGCCCACAACGCCGTCTGGTCTCCGGCCGGACCGATCCGTCGGGCCCGGCGTCCGTCGAGCGGGAGCCGGGCCACCTTGCGGGTGACGTCGAGGGCGGGGACCGGTTCACCGGCCGGGGCGTCCAGGAGAAAGGAGGCGAGACCGGTGTCGTCGCGGGCCACGACCAGGGCCCAGTCGGCCGAGGCGCCGTCGAGGACGAGGGGCTTGTGGCCTTCGAGGACGGCCTGCCCGTCGGCCCCGGTGACGGCCCGGGCGTGGACGGTGGCGAGCGGGGCGCCGTGGCCCGCTTCCTCCAGCGCAACGGTGCCCCGTCGTCGGCCCGAGGTCAGATCAGCCAGGAGACCTTCGGCCCCGAGACGGACGGCGGCCAGCGTGGCCAGGACGGCCGAGGAGAGAAAGGGACCGGGGAAGGGCAGCGCGCCCAGCTCCTCTTGGAGCACGACGAGGTCGACGAGACCGAGTCCGAGGCCACCGGCCGACTCGGGGACGAGGACACCGAGCCAACCGAGCTCGGCCATGGTCTGCCACAGCTCGGGGGTGACGCCGACGGGGTCCTCCATCATGGCCCGGACATAGGTGGGCGGCGCCTCGGCGTCCAGAGTGGCGCGGACGGCCTGGCGGAAGTCGTCCTGCTCGGCCGAGAAAGCGAAGTCCATCGGTCTGCCCCCGCCCTGTCTCTCTTTCGGCCCCGGACTAGCCGAGCCGTTCGATGACGGTGGCGTTAGCCTGGCCGCCGCCCTCGCACATGGTCTGGAAGCCGTAGCGGCCGCCGGTGGCCTGGAGCTGGTTGAGCAGGGTCGTCATGATGCGGACGCCGGAGGCCCCGAGGGGATGGCCGATGGCGATGGCACCGCCGCGGGGATTGAAGAGATCGGGGTCGGGGGAGAAGGCCCGGGACCACATGAGGGCGATGGCGGCGAAGGCCTCGTTGCACTCGATGGCGTCGAAGTCCTCGACGATCATGCCCGTGCGGTCGAGGAGCTTGCGGGTGACGGGGACGGGGGCCGACAAGACGATGGCGGCGTCCTCGGCGGCCACGGCGAAGGCGTGGAAGCGGGCCAGGATGGGAAGACCGAGCTTCTCCGCCACCGAGCGCTCGGCGATGAGCATGGCGGCGGCGCCGTCGGTCATTTGCGAGGAGTTGCCAGCCGTGATGTCGAGGGCCGTCTCCGGCTCGAACGACTGCGCCGGGGGGAGCGCCGCCAACGCCTCCAAGGTGGTGCTCCTGCGGATGCCCTCGTCGTGATCGAGGACCTCGCCGGTGAAGGTGCCCTCGTCGTCACGGATGGGAACCGGAATGGCTTCCCTGGCGAAGTGGCCCGTGTCCGTCGCCTCGGCGGCGCGTCGGTGGCTTTCGAGCGCGTAGGCGTCCATGTCCTCGCGGCTGATCTTGAATTCGTCCGCCAGGACCTGGGCCACCCTGAATTGCATCCACAGCCGGCCCTGGATCTGTTCGAGGAACGAGGGCGGGAACGGACCGGTCCCTCCCCGGGCGTTCGATGCCAGGGGGACGCGCGACATCGACTCCGTGCCACAGGCGATGGCCAGGTCGTAGTGGCCGGCCACCACGCCGGCAGCGGCGAAGTGGACGGCCTGTTGCGACGATCCGCACTGGCGGTCCACGGTGGTGGCGGGGACCGACTGGGGCAGGCCGGCCGCCACCCAGGCGTTGCGGGCCACGTTGGTGGACTGCTCCCCCACCTGGCTGACGCAGCCCCCGATGACGTCGTCGATCCGTTCGGGGTCGATCCGGGCCCGGGTCACCAGATGGTTCAAGGTGAAGGCGAGGAGGTCGACGGGATGCCAGGTGGCCAGGGCCCCGCCGCGCTTGCCGAAGAAGGTCCGGCAGGTGTCGACGATGACCGCTTCGCGGGGGGCGGCCACCGCTAACCCCGGCCCCGGCGCAGCGCCCCGGGTTCGTCGAGCCAACGGTTCAGCGCCACCGTGCGCTGGTTGCGGACCGAGAAGGTGTGTTGGATGGCCCGCCGGATGCGGCGCTGCTGGTCCGCCGACACCGCCACCTTTCGCAGGAGGTAGTCGGCCTGCTCGCCGTGGTCCTCCTCGGCGTAGGCGTGGACGCGGAAGTTCTCCACCTCGATGCCGTAGTG
>Ga0209415_10003342_pt1 | contig 29813 bp, 19 predicted proteins | sample PeaSoiSIISIP2007_FD_187696 | JGI IMG/M metagenome (GOLD analysis project Ga0209415, IMG submission 187696) | Peat soil microbial communities from Weissenstadt, Germany - SII-SIP-2007 (SPAdes) (version 2) | ecosystem: Environmental > Terrestrial > Soil > Wetlands > Peat | place: Germany...
CCGACGCTGGCCACGGCTACGTGCCCGATGCACTGGACAACGTACCAATTGGTGTTGGCGTCCATGAAGCCGAACCAACGGTTCGTGAAGTACACCGGGCCCCCGCCACCGTTGGTGTAGTGGAAGGGTGACACGGTCAAGGCATGGTGGGGGGTTATCAGGGTGCAAGTATACTGCAACGGGTTCAATCCGTTCTGGACATCGTTCGTGACGGACATCGCGGTGGACCCATAGAGGCCATAGATCCAGCAATTGGTGTTGTAGCTCACGGGCACATTAGGAGCCGAGTTGTTGAAGATGTACTCCGCATTGGTGGAGTTGTTGTGCCCATTTGTGAGCGTCAGCATTCCATACTCGACGTTTCCTTGCAAGTACGCCGTTGCCGGCGGGGCGCAGTCATTTACGAAGCTGCCACTGAACGAAGTGCATTGCGGCTGGGTGTTATCGTAGTCCACCGTAACCTGGCATTTGTAGGAATAGTTCACGGCGACGTTTTCGCCGGCCATGTAAACGCCCGTCTCGCACATGTACATCCTGCAGCCCGCTAAGGTGTGGGTCACTCCCCAATTGCAACTGCCGTATACGCTGACACCGATTTGCGCATGACGGATACTCAAGCCGCTGAGGGTCACGTTCGTGCCTATGCCGTAGAGCCAGAGCGCCGCATAGGGTTCGTAGGCCGTGCAATCCCCTCCGCCAGTGTTGCCGTACATGGGGTCGCCCGTGGACGTGGCGCCGCCCCCGGACGTTATGACGGAAGGAGCGGAGCAGGGCGCAAGGCACTGGACCCCGCCGCAGGTTGCGAGGTAGTAGTTGGGTTCGATCTTTATGACGCAGTTTTCCATAAAGGTCAGCGTGCCGCTGTAGTAGGTGTTCCCTGCGATCAGATACGTCTTGTCGCCCCCGTTGGTGCTGCCGGCGGGACTCCATGGGCCGAACGTGTAGCTGATGCCGGTGGTCGGGACGTATATCCAATCCAGGACCAAGCCGCGGAACCGCGAGGCTCTGCCGGCCAAGCGGATGGGCTTCGTGGACCGTATTCCAAGGCTGGGGGAAGGTCTCGCGCCTGCAGTGGTGGCCAGCAGGGTGGATGAAGAATCCCCGTTCGCCATGGCCAGCCGGGGAAGGGCGGCCAATCCCGGCGCAATGCTGGCCCAGGTGACAGACTCGATTAGTGTGCTCGTTGGGCTGCCCTGTTGCCACTCTTTCGCCACTGGCACATTGGTGCCGCCAGGGCCGGAGCCCGCCAGCGTGACGGCGGCTGCGATGTTGGTGTCCCTGGCGCCGACGCTTGTCAGGAAGGCACGGCCGTGAGGGAACCAGGCGTCGCCGAAGTCCAGCAACTGATCCGTCACTTCAGCGCCGGACGCCGTCTGGACGGTGACCGCCCGGATTTGCGGCACGGGCGCGATCCACTGGTGGCGCACCTGGAGGAGGGCGCTGCCAGGATCAAATCCCACGTCAGCGGGCGAAAGCTTGGGCTGGGCGGTCAGGATGAGATCGCTCTCGAAGCCGCCCTTGGTGTAGGTGTAAAGCAGGTCCGCCTTGAGCAGGTCCGAATCGAAGGCGGACCGATACACGATCTGGTTGGGGGGGACCAACTCGGCCACGGCAGCGTCGGACGGCAGGGCCAGCAGCTTGCTCGCGCCGTTCGTGGGATTGAAGTAATAGACGCCCAGCACGCGCGCCTGGAAAACGCGGTTGCTGTGCGTGACGATGGTCAAGGCGGCGTCATCGTTCAGGCCGGCCGCGGACCAGGTGACCTTGTAGGCCCCATAGGGAGCCGTAGCGCCGCCGTCGGGCGTGAGTTCAATCAGGTCCTGTGATGGCCGCCAATTGCCGGTGGCGGCGTCCAGGTAGTTGAGCCCGGTGCATATTTCGACGACTGTGTGAGGCTTGGCGGTGACTTCACCGGTGAGGGCGTTGGTCAGGCTTTCGGAGAATTCCCGGGTGGTTGTCTGCCAGTCCTGGGCGGTTACGGCCCATGTCAGCGGATCAGGGAGCGTACCCCCCCCCGCAGTCTGTGCCCGGACGGCACAGAGTGAAATGGAAGCGAACAGGAGCGTTAATGGAACGTTAGATCTCGTTTGGTTTAGTGGTGGAGGATTTGGAGGCAAAGACGAACTGCGCCGGAGGCGCTGAGCGGAGCCGTTGCAGAACCGGTGCATAAAACGCCCCTCTCGTTGATCAACTTCGACTGCCTGATCGGTCGCACCAGCCTTCTGATTAACCCGCCCAACATATCTTCAGCGCCCGTTCGCCCCGCCCCACGGACCAGCGAGCTTGGCGCAATGCCTTTATAACAAAGCCTCGCCGCGACTGTCAATAAAAAAAGATGCCTTAATTTGTAATCGACCGCCGGTAGCAGCCTTCTGTGCTGGACGGCTGTGGCAATAGCCTGTATGCTCGGGCAAATGTGTCTCGCAATTCCGGGGAAAATCACCAGTATCAGCGGGGACGATGAGCTGTTCCGCATGGGCAAAATCGATTTTGGCGGGATTGAAAAGGAAGCCAGCCTGGCCTATGTCCCCGAGGCCAAGGTGGGCGATTACGTGATTGTGCACGTGGGCTTCGCCATCAGCCGCCTCGATGAGGAAGAGGCCAACCAGGTTTTCGAGTATCTGCGGCAGATGGAGGAGGCATGAAATACCTCGACGAATACCGGGACGCGGAAGGCGCGCACAAATTTGCGCGGGAGATCGCCCGCATCACCACCCGGCCCTGGACGATCATGGAGGTGTGCGGCGGCCAGACCCACGCGATCGTCAAGTTCGGGATTGACCAACTGCTGCCCCGGGAAGTCACCCTCATTCACGGCCCGGGTTGTCCGGTCTGCGTCACGCCGGTCGAGTTGATTGACCAGGCGCTCGAGCTCGCCGCCCGGCCGGAGGTGATTTTCTGCTCGTTCGGGGACATGCTGCGGGTGCCGGGCAGCAAAACCGACCTGCTGGCCGTCAAGGCCTCCGGCGGGGACGTGCGCATCGTCTATTCCCCGTTGGATGCCGTGAACACCGCCGTGAAGAATCCCGGAAAGGAGGTGGTGTTTTTCGGCGTGGGCTTCGAAACGACCGCCCCGGCCACGGCCATGGCCGTCTATCAGGCGGCCCACAAGGGCGTCAAGAACTTCTCGCTGCTCAGCTCGCACGTGCTGGTGCCCCCGGCCCTCGAGGCGCTGCTGAACGCGCCCGACCGCCGCGTGCAAGGCTTCCTGGCCGCCGGTCATGTCTGCACCATCATGGGTTACGAGGAGTATCTCCCCATTGCCGCCAAGCACCGCGTGCCCATCGTCGTCACCGGGTTCGAGCCGTTGGACATCTTGCAGGGCATCCTCATGTGCCTGCAGCAATTGGAGAGCGGCCGCGCCGAGGTGGAAAACCAATACACCCGTGCCGTCCGCAAGGAAGGCAATCTCCCGGCCCGCCAACTCATCGGCGAGGTGTTCCGGGTCGTTCCCCGCCAGTGGCGCGGCCTGGGCGAAATCCCGCTCAGCGGCCTGGGGCTAAGCGAGTCCTACCAGGCCTTCGACGCGCAGCGCAAATTCGGCGTGGCCCAAGTGCGGGTGCCGGAGTCCGCCGAGTGCCTGAGCGGGCTCGTCTTGCAAGGCAAACTCAACCCGCGCGAGTGTCCCGCCTTCGGGTCTCGCTGCACGCCCGAGCATCCGCTGGGCGCCACCATGGTCTCTTCCGAAGGCGCCTGCGCCGCCTACTACCGCTACCGGCGCGAACCTGCTGAGCCAGCCGGCATTCAGACACATCATTGATGAAGACGGATAAGAAAAGCCCTGAACGCCAGGATTGCAAAACCGACTTCACGCTGGCCTGTCCGTTCCCGATTCAGAACTACCCCCGCGTCCTGCTGGCCCACGGCGGCGGGGGCAGGCTGATGCACCAACTGATCGGCGGGATGTTCATACCGGCCTTCCGCAATCCGCTGCTGGAAGCGCAACACGACTCGACCGTGTTTGAAGTCGGAGGCCGGCGCCTGGCGTTCACCACGGACTCCTACGTGGTGCGGCCCTTGTTTTTTCCGGGCGGCAACCTCGGTTCCCTGGCCGTTCATGGAACGGTGAACGATCTCGCCATGTCCGGCGCCCGGCCCCTCTATCTGAGCGCCGCCTTCATCATCGAGGAAGGGTTGTCCATGGAGACGTTGTGGCAGATCGTCTCCTCGATGCAGCAGGCCGCCCGGGAGGCCGGCGTCCAAATCATTACGGGCGACACCAAGGTCGTGGACAAGGGCAAGGGCGACAACCTGTTCATCAACACCGCGGGCGTGGGCCTGCTCGAGCACTCGTTGACGATTGCCCCGCAGAGCGTCCAACCGGGCGACGCCATCCTGCTCAACGGCGACCTTGGCCGCCACGGCATGGCCATCATGGCCCTGCGCGAGGGACTGCAATTCGCCAGCGCCATCGAAAGTGATTCCGCGCCACTGGCCGAGGCGGTGCTCGACCTGCTGCGCGCGGGCATCCGAATTCATTGCCTGCGCGACCTCACCCGCGGCGGCCTGGCCAGCGCCCTCAACGAGATCGCCGAAGCGGCCAACCTGACCCCGCTGGTCGAAGAAACGCTCATCCCCGTGCGCGAGGACGTCCGCGGCGCCTGCGAAATCCTCGGCCTGGACGCGCTGCAAGTGGCCTGCGAGGGCCGTTTTGCCGCCTTCGTGCCCGAGGGCGACGCCGAGCGCGCCCTGGCTGTCCTGCGCCAGCACCCCGGCAGCGCCGGCGCCTGCCGCATCGGCAATGTCACCAGCCAGCGCTCCCCCAGGGTCCTGCTCAAGAGCACCATCGGTGTCCAGCGCATCCTCGATATGCTCAGCGGCGAGCAGTTGCCCCGCATTTGCTGAAAGATGAAAACTGCACGCGTCCGCTTGGTCCAGGGCCAATTCATGAAGCCGCAAGGCCAGGGGCGGGGACGGCTTCGTCCCCGCTTCCTGGCAGCCTGTGGGAAGAGGAAGCGGGGACGAAGCCGTCCCCGCCCCTTTCATGAATTGGCCTTGCTCTTGGTCGTCCTCGTTCTCCTGGCCTGGGCTTGTGCCGGGCAACAAACCAGAGAAACGCCAGAAACCGGGCGCGTCACGGCCCACTCCAGCGGCCTGCATGGCTACATTGGCTTTAGCGCCACCCGTCCGCCCGCGCGCTCCGAGTATAGCGCGGGCATGGGTTTCTACTCGGCGGTCTGGCCGCTGCTCGACCGGCCGCTGGCCGACTTTCAGATCGGCCTGGCGGGCTGCTGGATCACCCCGGACAACTCAGACAACAAGGATACGGCCCTGGCCCCGGAGGGCACGCTGGCGCGAACCTGGCGGGAACGGGGTCCAACCTGGGACAGCGTATTCCAAACCCTCGAGGGCGGGCTGGGTTACTGGGCCGGCAACCACTTCCGCTACGGGTCCCCCAAGTTCAGCCTGAACGCCACGCCGCAATGTTATGACTACGAGGTGGGGTCGCCGGGATGGTCCTTCTTCTACAGCAACGAGGCGCTGCCCGACAATCAATTGAGCATTGCCCAACTGAGCAACCGGCTGCTGATTCCCCCGGACGGGCTGCCTTTCCAGGGGAATCCCAACGGACAGTTCCTGGGCTATACCTGGATGGCCTTGCCCTTTACCGAGCCTACCCCTGGCGACCCGCCCACGGGCGACCAGAGCTGGACCTGTTTTCTCAGCGCGGCCAACTTCAAAGGACCCATCGCTTATTACATTCCGGAAACCTGGAGCAAAATCGGCAAGCTGTTCAAGTATCCCTTCCTTTACGGGCGCGGGCTTGACGCGCGCCCGGGCAACATGGGCGGCGGCGCCATGGAGATCAACACGGTCCCGCGCTTCGACAGCCAGGACGCGCGGGGGACGGTCTATTCGAAGATCCCCAGGCTGCAGTTCCCGGTGGACGGCCAGGGAAGAACCCTCCTGGTCCAGGATGTGACTTACTACTCGAAGGCGGCCCTTTACAATGGCTTCAAGGCCTGGCGTGACGGCGGAGCGGCCTGCTCGGGACGATTCGACGAGGCGGGCGCCTGGAAGTCCACACTGACGACGCGCACGACGCGTTACGACCAGGGCGGCATGAAGCTGGCAGGTGTCGAGCGGGTCTTCGACACCAAGGTGTTCGAGGGCAACGTGTGGGGCCTCGAGTGGTTCAACAGCAGCCTCAGCCCCAATGGTCTCTTCCCGCAATACTACCAACAGGTGGGCGAGGAACGCATCGCCGTGGCCGCCGCGGACGTGCCTGCGGAGACGCGCTTGCCGGCGCACGAATTCAAACTCGCCGCGCGGGGCGAGCCCTACACTTCACCATCCACCGGCGCCTGGGCTCGCCCCGGCCCGAAACTCGGGCCGTTCACCGTTCAGCTCGCCGATGGTTCTCTGGTGACCTATTCGTGGTACCGTTTCGTGGACCAGCCCTCCTTCCAGCAATATGATTGGAGTGAAGAGAAGAAGGCGAAGTTGCAGGCCATGGTCGAGAAGCTCCATGCGACCTGGGCAATTGACCGAGACTACATGGCGCCTCCCACCCAGGGAGCCCTGGTGACGCTCGATCCCGCTCTGCTCGTGACGCCCCCCAATGGCCTCGAGGCGGGATATGTTCCCATCGTAACGCGTCAGACAACGCACACTGCCGACGCACCGCAGAAAGCTCTGCCGCTTCCTGGCGAGGCCTTCCTCGTGCAGGGCCGAACGGCTTTCGTGATCCTTCCGTCGGCGAACCCCGCCGCGGGGCCGATCCCGTGGGTGTGGTATGCGCCCACGCTTCCCGGCCTGCCCAGTGACGCCGAGAAATGGATGTTCGAGCGCTTCACCCGGGCCGGCGTGGCGATCGCTGGCATCGATGTCGGGGAATCCTACGGAAGCCCCGATGGGCGGGCGCTTTACTCGGCCTTGTACGGAGAATTGACCACGCATCGCGGCTTTGCGCCCAGGGCGGTGATGCTCGGGCGAAGCCGGGGCGGCCTGATGACCCTCTGCTGGGCGGTGGAGAATGCGGACAAGGTCGCTGGGTTCGCGGGCATTTACCCCGTTTGCAACCTGGCCAGCTATCCGGGAGCGGCGAAGGCCAGCGCCGCCTACCGCATGTCACCGGAGCAGTTCTCGGCACGACTGGCGGAGCACAATCCCATCGACCGCCTTGAGGGCCTGGCCAAAGCGGGCGTGCCGCTCTTCGCCATTCAGGGTGACAGCGACCAGGCCGTCCCGCTCGAAGCAAACTCCGGCGAGCTGCGCAAACGCTACGAGGCGCTCGGCGGCAAGATGCAACTCATCGTCCCGCCCGGACAAGGACACAACATGTGGCCTGGCTTCTTCCAATGCCGGGAACTGCTGGACTTCGTGCTCGCCCAGGCGACTCGGACGAATACGCCGGCCACTCCGCGCCATTGAGCCAGTCCACAGTCCACAGTCCACAGTCCACGGTCCACGGCCCGCAGAGAAACAGAGCCGCAACTCAGGGGCCTCAAAGGCACGGTATTGGACGCGTCTCCACAAGTGTGCGATAAGGAACACATGCGAAGCAAGCTGTGCGGTCTGACCTTGCCCGTCGCCCAGGGCCAATTCATGAAGCCGCAAGGCCAGGGGCGGGGACGGCTTCGTCCCCGCTTCCTCTTCCCGCGGGCCGCTAGGAAGCGGGGACGAAGCCGTCCCCGCCCCTTTCATGAATTGACCTTGCCCGTTGCCGGGCTGTTGTTCGCGGCCACTCTGCCCGGTCTGGCCGACGGCTATTGGCCCGAGCTCCGGGGGCCCGAACGAAACGGGCACTCCGCCGCTGCCAGATTGCCCCTGACCTGGGGCGAAACCAACCATGTCGCCTGGAAAACGAGGATTCACGACCTCGGTTGGTCCTCTCCCGTGGTTTGGGCCAACCAGGTCTGGCTCACCACCGCGACCGAAGACGGGCGGTCCTTGTTCGCGGTTTGCCTCGATTGCGACACGGGTCGGATCGTCCACGACGTAAAGGTCTTCGACAACGAGCAACCGCAGCATGTTGCCAGTGTAAACAGCTATGCCTCGCCCACCTCGGCCATCGAGGCGGAGCGGGTCTATGTCCATTACGGCACTTACGGCACCGCCTGTCTGGACACCCGCAGCGGCGACGCCCTCTGGACCCGTCGCGACCTGAACTGCGATCACCACGAAGGCCCGGGTTCCTCCCTCCTGCTCTACCAGGACCGCCTGTTCCTGAACGTCGACGGCCGGGATGTCCAATACGTGGTCGCTTTGGACAAAGCCACCGGCAAGACTGCCTGGAAAACCAACCGTTCGGTCGATTACGGCCCCGTCTCCATCAACTGTCGCAAGGCCTTCTCCACGCCGATCCTCGTCGAAGCGGCTGGCCGCTTCCAACTCTTCAGCCCCGGCGCCAAGGCCATGATGGCCTACGACCCGCTGACCGGTGAAGAGCTTTGGAAGGCTCGATATAACGGCTGGTCCGTGGTGCCGCGGCCCATCTTCGGCCACGGACTCTTATATGTCATCACCGACTACGAACGCCCTGAGCTGTGGGCGGTGAGCCCGGATGGCCGTGGAGACGTCACCGAGACGCGCGTCGCCTGGAAGGTCACCAAAGATATGCCGGCCACCGCCTCTCTGCTCCTGGTCGGCGACCTGCTGTACCTGGTCAACGATCAGGGCTTTGCCCTGTGCCTCGAGGCCGAAACCGGCAACGTGGTCTGGCGCGAGCGTTTGAAGGGCAAGCACTCGGCGTCGCCCATTTTCGGCGCCGGCCGGCTCTATTTCTTCAGCGAAAAGAATCTCACCACCGTGCTCGAACCGGGCCGCGAATTCAAGGTGCTCGCCGAAAATCAACTCGACGACCGCGTCATGGCCACCCCCGCCGTCGTCGGAGACGCCTTGCTCCTGCGCACCAAAACCCACCTCTATCGCCTCGAAGAACGCCCCTCCCTCGCCGGCAGGCCCATAACTGCCGCTCAGAAAAGACCATAACGCCGCAGCGCTGCGCGCCAGAGGAGTCGCTCGTCTGAGTTCATCGCAAGCAGCCAAACTGTCGTGCGGCCCACCGGGGTCAGACCGATCACGCTCAGGCCGTCGAAGGTGAAGTGTTCCTCCAAGATGTCCCGCCGGGGATGAAATAATGGAACCACAGACGAAGTGTCTGGGTCGATCCCGGTCAGATTGGCCCCTTTGCGCGCATTGCACCGCTGGCATGACCAAGCCAGATTTGCCATCGTTGTGTGGCCGCCGTGCTGGCGCGCTAGGATGTGCTCGAGATGGAATCGCAATGTTTGCGGCAATAGGTCCGGCAGGTGGCAATACTCGCATCGCCGTCGAGCCCGCTCCCGCACGGCCTGCCTTTGCTCCTCGCGAGTCACGAGGACAGGGGCAGGCCGAGGCGAGCGCGCGCCCGGAGTTGGGTAAGACCGAGGAACTCGCTCGCTCCGATAAAACCCTCGTACTCGGTCCTCTCTTCTGGCGTCAATTGGCCTTCGTTGGCTTTCTCCGCCAGCATATCGAGCCGTTCGCGAGTGCGTGGATCCAGTTCCAAATCCGCCATCGCGCGCAGACTGGACGCATCCAGACAAGCAGCCACTGATTCAGCAAGAGCTTCCAACAAAGCGGGCGTCGAGGTCGCACTCATGACGGAACCCTAACCAGGATCGCCAACCGAAGCAAGCCCCGGCGCTTCCCTGTGCCGGTAGGTTCAGCTCAATGTCGTATCTTGAGCTCAACCCAAGCGACGGAGGGTGCGAGCTTAGAGTTTGCGCAGGCAGATGTTGCGGAACAGGCCCTGTTCCGGGGGCCCTGAGGCGCGGAAACCGACGGTCCCGGCGCGCAGGCCGCCATCTTCCCCGGCAAAGATCTTCTCGCCATCGAGAAAGACCGTGATTTGGGGGCCGCGGCATTCAACGGCGACGTGGTGTGATTCGCCGCGGCGCACTTGCTTGGGCAACGGCACCGGGTCGGCGATAGTCCACGCGCCGTTGTGGCGCAAGTGAGGGCGCAGCGTGTTCGGGCGGGTCTTGAATTGCGGCGCATCGAAGGTGGAATCGGCGGTTTGGATTTGAAAGTGCAGGCAGTTGTCAGGGTCGGCCGCCCGCACCACCCAGCCGGTGAGGCCTTGGCCCGCTTTGGGAAGTTCGAGGTCAAATTCAAATCGATAATCGGCGTACCCTTCGCCCTCGAGCAAGCCAATGTCACCGCCGCTCACCTCGAGGCCGTTGGTTGCGAAATGCCAGCCCGCGGCGGCAAGCCAGGCCCCGGGCTGGTTTTCCAAATGCTCGCCAAAGCGCGGGGCGGCGGCGGCCTCGACCGTCTGGGCGGCGCGCACGATGAAGCGATCCAGGGCCTGCGCCGGAAGCTGCTCGGCGGGCGTAATCACCACGTCGTGAGCGAAGGTGGCCCGGCGCTGCGTGTGCAGGGCAGACTCGGGCCGGAGCGTAACGGGCCGCGCCGACTCGAGGGCGGCGGCAATTTGCTTCGGGCCAGCCTCGAGGCTGGGCAGGGCGACCGTGACCCACCCGCCTTGGGGCAGTTCCCAAAACCCGAGTTGCCCTTGGTCATCCACTTGCGCCAGCAGGCACATACGCCCTGAGGCCGGCGCCGGCGTGGCAAAGAGCACCTCCGGACCGTCCAGCAAGGCCACATCCAGCAGCCGCGTCGGCTGTTCCAGTTCGGGACGAATCGCCAGGAAGCCCCGGTCTTCCACGCGCAATCCGGTGTGGAAGGCGACCCTCAGCGGTTCGCCGGCCTTGAATTCGCGCGCCACTTTCACGTAGCCGTGCTCGAGCGCGAACGGCACCGTCTCGCCGCCAGGGCCTGCCAGGCTGACCGCGGTGGCCCATTCCGGGCGCCGCAGCCAAAGGGTCGTGCGGCCTGCGGTGGTCGTGCCCGTCGGGGCCAACTCGACCTCGAATTCGCGCTCGTCGGTTCGCGTTGAGGGGAGCGTGCGGACCGCCACGCGCCAGGAGCTGCCACCGCTCCGGAGCGTGGCGCGAAAATCGAGCGGGAAATTGACGAACACCCCCCGCTCGGAAGCCGCCGCCAGGTAGGCCCTCAGAAAATGCAAGCCCAGCGGCCCGTGGAAGCTGCAGCAGAAGTTCCATTCTTCGACGCCGCCGTGGGTGGCGACGGGACCCGCCGGCTCGCCGTCAAAGGCGCGCCAGCCGTAGCCGCCGTTGGGGCACTGATTGGCCGCATACTGGTTGAGCAGCAACCGTTCCGCCACGTCCAGGAAGCGCGTCTGGCCCGTGTCGCGCCACAATTCCAGATTGAACCGCAGCCAATCGGACTCGCTGCACCCCTCGTCGCCGCCGTGAAATACATACCAGTGCTCGCCCACGCCGCCCAGCGTCCAGACAAAGCCGCCCTGCATGGCGGCGTTCCATTTCGCCAGGGCCCGCTCCAGGTATGAGGGCTCGCCGGTGATCTGGTAAAGTTCGAGGATTCCGCGCCAGGCGCAGAGATTGCCGTGGCTATGGTCGGTGGGCAGCGCGTCGAACTTGCCGAACCAGTCCGCCATGCGCCGGGCCTGCTCGAGGTAGCGTTCTTCGTGCGTCGCGCGGTAGAGCAGCGCCAGACCCTCGATGGCCGGGAAATAGCAGCAGGCGTAGCCGTCGCCACCGGTCCCGGTCGCGCGCGATTCCGCCTCGCGGGCGGCGGAACAAAACACGTTGGTGCTGGACACGTAAAAATCGCCCAGCCGGCGCGCTGCCGCGAGCAGATTGGGGTCGTGAAGTTCGCGCGCCGCGGTGACCAATCCGACCAACAGCCGCGCGTTGCCCCAGAGCATCGGGATGGGCGGCGACAGCTTCTGCATTGGCTTGGCGAAATCCATCTCGGCGCCGAAGTGTCCGTCGGCCTTCTGGTATTGGGCAATCTCGGCTGCGGCAGGTCCCAGTGTGGGCGGCGCCAGCCGGCCGGAGGGGCTGGTCAAGGACGCCAGCTCGAGAAAGCGCCCCGAGACGTCCCCGCTGTAGTTGGTGAAGATACGGTTGACCTTGAAGGAGACATCGGCCAGGAGCCAATCCGTGGTGTACGGCGCCTGGCCCAGGCGCTCGAGGCCGCGACGAAAGGCCTCTCCCACCGGCCCGCCCAACTCGACCTCTCGAGGCTCCGCCAGGGACAGCCCAGGCCAGGGCCCGGCGGACTCGGCCGCAACACACGCCAGTAACGGGGCCAGCAAACAGACCCCCCGGAAAGAACGGCTGTTCCAATGCACGGCTCCCTTATACAAGCCAGGGCGAGGTTGGGCCAGACGGAAATCTCTTTTCTATTGCCGGAAGACGGAGAGGCCGGCATTATGGATGCGGCAATGGGGTTTGCCTTCCCCCGAGGGTCTTCGGGAGAGAACCGCCTGAACGGTTTCAGTGCTGATAACTCCTGCCAAAGCCACGCGCTGTGGCCGGTTGGAATTATGTGGAATGCACTGTGGACAACGGACAACATCTGGTTCATCGCGGCGATCTGGATTGGACTCGCGCTGGTCGCCAGCCTCATCTCGATTCGCATCGGCATTTCCGTAGCCCTGATCGAAATCGTGGTTGGCGTGGCCGCGGGCAACCTCCGCTTCGGAGGTGGCCACCAGCTCCTCCGTTCGACCGACTGGACGAACTTCCTGGCCATGCTGGGCAGCGGGATTCTGACGTTTCTGGCCGGAGCGGAGATCGACCCGGTGTCACTGCGGGCCAACTTGCGGGCGAGCCTGTCCATCGGTATCGCGGCGTTTCTGCTGCCGTTTGCCGGCGTGTGGACCTTCGCGCAATTCGTTCTCGGCTGGCCGCTGCATCAAGCCCAAATCGCCGGCATCGCCCTCTCGACAACCTCTGTCGCGGTGGTTTATGCCGTGATGATTGAAACGCGGCAGAGCGAGACCGCGCTGGGCAAGATGATTTTGGCGGCCTGCTTCATCAACGACCTGGGCACGGTGCTGGCGCTGGGTCTCCTCTTCGCCAACTTCAACCTCCTGCTCCTGGTGTTCGCCGTCGTCACCGCCGTGACGCTTTGGTTCATGCCCAGGTGGACCCGGTTCATCATCGCGCGGCTGGGGGCCACGCGCGTCAGCGAACCGGAAATCAAATTCATCTTCTTCGTCTTGTTCTTTCTAGGCGGCCTGGCCTCGGCCGCCAAAAGCGAAGCGGTCCTGCCGGCCTACCTGGTGGGCCTCGTCGTGGCCGGCGTGTTCCTCCGGGAAAAGACCGTGGTGCATCGGATGCGGAGCATCGCCTTTGCGGTGTTCACGCCGTTTTACTTCATCCGCGCCGGCTCCTTCGTTTCGCTGCCGGCACTCCGCACCGCCCTGGGGGTGATCGTGGTCTTGCTGGCACTGAAGATGGTCACCAAGTTCGTCGGCGTATTGCCGCTATCGCGGATGTTTTTCATGCGCGCCCGCGAGGCCAACTACACCACCTTGCTGATGTCCACCGGGCTAACCTTCGGGACGATTTCCGCGCTGTTCGGGCTGCAAAACAAGATTATCGACCAGAGGCAGTATTCCATCCTCGTCACGGTCGTCATCCTGAGCGCCATCGTGCCGACGCTCATCGCGCAAAGGTTCTTTGAGCCGTCCCGGCGGACGATGGAGGCCTGGGGCCGGCTTTATCAGCGCAAGATCAGCGGCACGCGGGGCGCGCAACCCGTTCCAACGAAAGACTGAATTATGTTCCGAAAAATCCTGGTCGGTTACGACGGCTCCAAGGGCGGACGGGCGGCGCTGGAACGTGCCGCCGCGCTGGCGCGGGAGGGCGGCGGGCAACTGACCGCCCTGTGGGTGCGGCAACCGCTGCCGCGGCACGCGGATCTGCCCGGCGAGCCGGAAGGCGAAGCCGAAGCGGCGCGGGAGTATTTCGAGGAGCGCAAGGGCGAAGTCGAGCAGGCGGCAAAACGCCTGGGCCTCGACATTGCTTGCGAGAGCCGCTCCGGGCACGCGGCCAAGGTGATGGTGACCTTCGCCAAGGACGGCGGCTACGATCTCATCGTAGTGGGCCACAGCGACCATTCGGAACTCTGGGGCCGTTTGCTGGGCGATACCGCCGATCGCATCAGCGACCACGCGCACTGCAGCGTCCTCATCGTAAAACAGCCCGAATCTGCTTCCGGCCAAATCATCAGAGCCGCGTAAGCCGCCGATAGAAAATAACCTCAACAATCTGACGTCCCGTAATTGCCATAACTCACCTATATGAACACGATCCAGAAAGTCAGCGCCTTGGAAATCCTCGACTCACGCGGCAACCCGACGGTTTCGGTGGCCGTGGTCCTGTCAAACGGCGTTACCGCCTCCGCCAGCGTGCCTTCGGGCGCCTCCACGGGCATCAGGGAAGCGGTGGAACTGCGCGACCAGGACCCCAAGCGATATGGCGGCAAAGGCGTTTTGAAGGCGGTCGCAAATGTCAACACCGTGATTGGGCCGAAGCTCAAGGGCAAGGCGCCGAGCGCCCAAAAGGAGATCGACGACCTGCTGTGCAAGCTGGACGGAACCGAAACGAAAGCCAAGCTTGGGGCCAATGCCATCCTCGGCGCCTCGATGGCGGTTTGCCGGGCGGCCGCGCTCGATGCGGGCCTGCCGCTCTATGAGCACCTCCGGAAACTCTTCGGCAGCAAAGCCGGCGCCCCTTATGTCCTGCCGGCGCCGATGATGAACGTGCTCAATGGGGGCGCCCATGCGACCAACAACGTGGACTTCCAGGAGTTCATGCTCTTTCCGCTGGGGGCGCCGACCTTCGCCGAAGCGCTGCGCTACGGGGCGGAGACTTTTCACACGCTCAAGAAGCTCCTGCAGAAGCGCGGTTTGGTGACTGCGGTCGGCGATGAGGGCGGGTTCGCGCCGAACCTCAAGACCAACACCGAAGCCGTGGAGGTGATTCTGGAGGCCATCAAGACGGCCGGCTACGAGCCTGGCAAACAGATCGCCCTCGCCCTGGATCCGGCCGCCAGCGAGTTCTACGACGAAGGCGCCTACGTGATGAAGAAATCGGACGGCTCGCGCAAGACCGCGGCCGAGATGGTTGCCCTCTGGAGCGATTGGGTGAAGCAGTATCCGATTGTGTCGCTGGAAGACGGCATGGGCGAAGAGGACCGCGACGGTTGGCTGGCGCTCACCAAGGCGCTTGGCAAGCGGGTGCAGCTCGTGGGCGACGATGTGTTCGTGACGAACCCGAAGATCTTCAAAGAAGGCATCCGGGACGGGCTGGCCAATTCAATTCTGATCAAGCTGAACCAGATTGGCACGGTATCCGAGACGCTGGAAACCGTGGCTATGGCTCAGGAGGCGGGTTACAGCGCGGTGATTTCGCACCGCTCGGGTGAGACCGAGGATGCGTTTATCGCGGACCTCGCGGTGGGAACCGGGGCCGGGCAAATCAAGACCGGCTCGGCCTGCCGCTCGGAGCGAATCGCCAAGTACAATCGCCTGCTGGCGATTGAGCAGCACCTGGGCAAGAAGGCCCGATATGGCGGCGCGGCGTTTAAGGCGGCCAGGTGAGTTGCTTTAAGGGCAACCGAGGGCTAATGATCAGTAAAGGCAATGGAGTTTGCCTTCCCGCCCTGCGGGGAATCGCCTTCCGGCTGATGACTCCTACCGAAATGACGCGATGCTCAACGGTAGTGAGTTATGGCAACGCCGAAACAGCTTGGGGACAAAAGGCCGGTGCCAGCCACGGCCTCGAGGCTTCTTTCCATGCCCTTCGTGGCACGCCGAAAAGAAACGGCGCGCCTGCGCGAACTTCATGCGGAGCGCAAACATGCGCTCATCCTTGGCCCGGCTGGCGTCGGCAAATCGGCGCTGATCGCCCACCTGCGCGATTCCCTCGGGCTGCTCATCTCACCCAAATCAGAGCACTGGGGAAGGATTTGTGGCAGCCTCGAACCGCAACTGGGGCTGGAAGCAGCGGACCTGAAGTTGCTCCAGCGGAAGCAGCGCGTGCGGGAAGCGCTGCGCGGGGCCGGACGGACGGTGGTTTTTGATGGCGTCGGTTGGACCACACCCAAGCTGAGCTCGTTCTTCGAGCGTATCGCCGAAGGGGCGCCGGTTTGGATTTGCGCGCGCTCGGAGCATGCGTGGGACATTGGCCATTTCTGGCCGATGCTGGTGCGGTTTGCTCGAGTTGAGTTGCATCCGTTTCGTAGGTCGGAAACCCAGGAACTGGTCGAGGCGGCGGTGAAGGCGGCGCTCATTCCCCCTGAGGCGGCCACCATTGTCGAATGGTTGCACCGGAGCTCGGCCGGCAGCCCGCTGGTGCTGCGGGCGCTCTTTGAGGAGCTGGCCGCCGGCAACCACAATCTCAGCAGTCCGTACGCTCTCCGGCGTCTCGACCTGGACCGGCGCATCCACGAGCTCTTCCCCTTGGCATGAACGAGAATCACGAGCGGGGCCTGCTGGCCACCTTCCGGCACATCGACAATCTCCTGGCCGAGGCCGAGCAGATTTTGGCGACCGCCGGCTCGATGTCCCCGTTTGCGGAATACACCCAGGATTCGACGCCCGTGCAGCGGAAGGTGTTGCACGACTACATCGAGCGGGTGCGGCAGGCGATGGCCTGTGCCCTGGCCGACCTCCGGCTCTCCCGGCCGGCTCCCGTGTGCGGCGCGATTTGGGCTGCTGGGGCGCGTTTCACGTTCGCTCAGGTTGAGGTAGCGGAAATGGAGCCGCAGCGCCTGCGCGGTTACGGCCCTTTGAGCGCAGAGGACGTCAAGGCGATCAACGAAGTCGTGGCGGAGTTGAACGCCACGCTCGAACGGCTTATCGCTTATTGGAACCAGGGTCCGGATGCCGGCCTGCAGGCACGCTTCGCGAGGCTCGGGAAGACCACCGATGAGGCCAGGCTCCTGCGCGAATTGGAGCGCGTGGCAACGGCCCACGGCTTGATCGAATTTCGTGGCGCCTTGCGGATGTTGCTCGAGAGGTTGGAAAACCCGGTCTTTGAGATCGGGGTGTTCGGGCGCGTCAGCTCTGGCAAATCCTCGCTGTTGAACCACCTGGTGGGGGGCACGGTCTTGCCGGTGGGCGTCACCCCGGTGACGGCCTTTCCCACACGGCTGAGCTACGGCCCTGAGGCCCGGGCCACCATCGCGTTTGCCGAGGGCAGGCCGGAAGTGGTGGAGCCTTCACGCCTGGCGGAGTTTGTGACAGAGCCGCAGAATCCGGGCAATCGCAAGCATGTCGCGCGCGTGAGCGCTGAACTGCCCTCGCCGCGATTGCGCGAGGGGGTGATCTTCGTCGATACGCCGGGACTGGGTTCTCTGGCCACCGCCGGGGCGGAAGAGACGGCGGCCTACTTGCCTCGGTGCGACCTGGGCCTCGTGCTCGTGGACGCGGGATCGAGCCTCACGCACGAGGACCTGGCGATGGTGCAGGCGCTTTACCAATCGGGCGCGCAGGCCATGGTGCTGGTGAGCAAAGCCGACCTGCTGAGCCCAACCGAGCTGCGGCAAACCACCGATTATGTCGAACGCCAACTGGCGGCCCAAGCGAACCTGAAACTTCGGGCGCACCCCGTGAGCGTGCTGGGCCCAAGCGCCGCGTTGTGCAACGAATGGCTCGAACAAGAGCTGAGGCCGCTGGTTGAATCGCACCGGGAGCAAGCCGCGGCCGCGCTGAAACGGAAAATCGGTGCCTTGCGGGAGGCAATCGTAAGGGTGCTTCAGACCCGTCTCGGCAGAGCCGAAGGAGCCCGGTTGCCGGCCTCGCCCCCGAGCGATGAGGAAGCCATTGCCGCTCTGCGGAAGGCCGAGGCTTGCCTTGAAACCGCCCGGCGGAACAGCGAGCCGGTTCTTGACCGGTTCCCGTCACTCTCTGACGAAATCCTTGAGGCGGTGGCGGCAGACCTGGCCGGCACCCGGGCCTCGCCCGAGGCGGCGGATGCGGGGGGAACCTTGCGCGCCCTGGCCGGCCGCGTGCTGGGCAGCCAAGTGCGGAGACTGGTCGAAAACCTCGCCGCGGCGCGCCTCGAACTCGCCCAGGCGCTCAGGCTGGCTCACGAGGCGGTGCCGGGGGCCAGCGGGCAGCCCGAGGCCCTGCCCGCGCCCGCAGAAGCCCCCACTCCCGATTTAACCCCGCTCACCGCGGGCCTTATCCTGGGCCGCCCTGTGCTCCTCTCGCTGTTTGGGAAAGGGCTGATCCGCCGACACCTCCGCCGGCGGCTGGAAACCGAGGCTGGCCCAGCGATGAGGGAGTTGCTGGACGGATACCGAAGAAAGCTGCGAGAGTGGTATCCAACATCACTGGCTGAGTTGCGCGACGGTTTTGCCGCATGCGCCGCGGTTTACCGAGCCCAACTTGAACAACGAGGCTCGCCGGCCCGAATAGCGGAGACCAGGACGGAGCTTGAAGCCGATTTGCGCGCTTTGCAAGATTGGTGAGCTATGAAAATGCTGCTGCTTTCTGACATTCATGGGAACTGGCCCGCGCTGCAAGCCGTGTTGGCCGCCGAACCGGATGTTGACCAGATCCTTTGCCTGGGCGACCTCGTCAACTACGGGCCGCAGCCCGCGGAATGCGTGGCTTGGGCGATGCGGACCCTTGCCCCCGATTGGCTGGTCCAGGGCAACCATGACCGAGCGGTTGCCCTGGACGAGGGCTCCCGCTCTTCGGCCGCTTACCAGGCCCTCGCCGCTGCCACCCAGGCGGTGAGCCAACAAGTCCTGACGCCGGAGATGAAGCAGTTCCTGGCCGAGCTGCAGCCCTTGCAGCGGTTCCAGCTCGAGGCGGCTATATGTGTCGCCTGCCACGCCGTGCCCTCGGACCCGCTCTATCTTTACCTGCCGGAAAACAGCCCGGTCACGCTGTGGGAGTCGGAGCTGAATTGGGTGAAATATCCAGACTTCCTCCTTGTGGGCCACACGCATTTGCCAATGAAAACGCGCTTCCGCCGGACGCTGGTGGTAAACCCCGGCAGCGTCGGCCAGCCCAAAGACGGCGACCCCCGCGCGGCTTATGCAATCTGGGACGACGGGGAGGTCACCCTGCGCCGCGCCGCCTACGACGTCGAAAAAACGGTGGCGGCTTATGACGGGCTGGGAATCGAGCCGCATATCGTCGACACGCTGGCCGAGGTGTTGCGCACGGGCGGGCATCCGCCGCTGGACCAAACTGCGGAAGAACTCTTCAGCGCCTACTACCAAAAGCACCCTGACAAGCTGGAGGCGATATTTTACCTGCAGAAATTGCTCAACAGCCGCATCGGGGTCGATACGGATAAAATGGATGACGCCCAGCGCCAGCAATGGATGCTGAACTACTGCCGGGCCATGGGGCAGGAAGTCGCCGAACTGACCGACTGCATACCCTGGAAATGGTGGGCCAGCTACCAGAAATTCGACAAGCAGAATGCCCGGGTCGAGATCGTGGACCTGCTGCATTTCCTCATCTCCCTGGCCCAGGTGATGGAAATCACCCCCGAAGAACTCTTCGAGGCCTACGCCAAAAAGCACCGGGTCAATTTGGCCCGGCAGGAAGCCGGCTACACGGTGAAAGACGAAAGCGACAACAAACACATTTGAACAATTCTATTTCACGCGCCAACATGAACGCCGCTCCGCTCATGCCCGCTGCTACGCCCCGGCCAAGGGTCCGCTGGCTCAACCGCACCGTTCTGGGCGTTGGACTGGCGTCGCTTTTCAGCGATTGGTCGCATGAAATCGCCACCACGGTCATGCCTGCGTTCCTCGCGACGATGGGCGCGGCCGCCGCGTGGCTGGGCTTGATTGAAGGCGTCTCGGACGGTTTGTCGAGCTTCGCGAAAATGGCGTCCGGTTTCTACACGGACAACCTCCAGCGGCGCAAGCCCATCGCCGTCATTGGCTATCTGGTCACCGCCTTGGGCACGGCGTCTTTCGGCTTGGCGACGGCCGCGTGGCACGTTTTGATCGCGCGCGCCTTCGCCTGGTTCGGACGCGGCGTGCGGACGCCGGTGCGCAAGGCCTTGCTGGCCGGCTCGGTGTCGCGCGAAACCTATGGGCGCGCGTTCGGTTTCGAGCGGATGATGGACACGTTGGGAGCAATCGTCGGCCCGGCCAGCGCGTTCGTTTTGCTGCAGGCCTTGAATCACCGTTACGCCATTCTCTTTGCCTTGACCCTGGTTCCAGGTCTCGCCGCCGCCGGCCTCATCGCCTTGCTGGTGAAGGAAAAGGAGCGCGGGCCTGTATCCCACGTCTCGTTTGACCAGCAGGTGCGGAACTTGCCCGCGCGTTATCGCAAGTTTGTTTTGGCGGTCGGGTTGTTCGGCGTTGGCGCCTTCGCGCACACGCTGCTCATTCTGCTGGCCACGCAAAAACTGACGCCGGCGCTGGGGCCGGCCAAAGCCGCGAGCCTCGCCGTCGCGCTTTATGTTTTGCACAACGTTTTTTACGCGTCATTCGCATTCCTTGGCGGCTGGCTCGGCGACCGCTTTCCCAAAAACCAACTCTTGGCGGCTGGCTATTTGATGTCCGCCGTCATGTCGCTGTGCATCATGTTCCTGCCGGTCAACGTCGGCACGCTGGCGCTGATCTTTATTTTGGGGGGAACCAACGTCGCCTTGGAGGAAACGTTGGAAGATTCGCTCTGTGCCGAGTTGACGGAAGAATCACAACACGGGATGGCGTTCGGCGTGCTGGCAACGGTCAATGGAGTCGGCGATTTCCTGTCGAGCATCATCGTTGGCACTTTGTGGGCGGGTCTTGGGACGACGGTGGCTTTCGGCTATAGCGGAGCCCTATCCCTGGCCGGCGCGTGGCTGGTTTCTCGGATTCGCGCGCGAGCGGGCTGAATTATGTTTCATACCGCTGAGATTCTTGAACGCGTTTGCGGCCTGGCCAGCGAGCTGAAGCTGGCCAATCTCCAGCCCCAGATAGCCGCTTGCACGCGGCAGTTGAACGGAAGCCACGGTATTGACGTGGCCGTGTTTGGCCGATTCAAGGCCGGCAAGAGTTCGTTCCTCAACAGCTTGACTGGCCGGCCAGTGCTGCCCATTGGAGTGGTGCCGCTTACCGCAGTGGTCACCCGGCTGCGATACGGGCCGGCTGAGAAAGCCGAGGTGCGTTTTCTGGATGGGACGGCCTTGGCCGTTTCCCTCGAGGAAATCGGCCTCTACGTCAGCGAGGACGCGAATCCCAACAACGAGAAACAGGCGGCCTCGGTTGAAGTCGAGTTGCCGGACCTTCAAGGGCTTGAGCCTCTGCAATTCGTGGACACCCCGGGTCTGGGCAGCGCCTTTACCCACAATACTCGAGTCACGCTCCAGTGGCTGCCCAACGTCGGCGCGGCGCTGGTGGCCGTCAGTTGCGACGCCCCGCTCTCGGAGCGCGACCTGGGCTTGCTCGAGGAATTGCGGTCACACACGCCCAAGATTGTCCTGTTGCTGACCAAGGCGGACCTGCTGAACCGGGAGCAACGGGCCGAGGTCCTCGAGTTCGTCCGGCGCCAACTCGGCCGCAAATGGGGAGATCAACTGCCGGTCTTTTTCTATTCCGTGCGGCCGGAAGAATCTGGTTTAAAGAGCGAACTCGAACAGAAGCTGTTTCTGCCCCTCATCCAGAACCTCGACCAGGCCACCGGGCAGATTGCGCGGCACAAACTGCTCTCACTCGTCAGCCAGGCGCTCAACTATCTGCAGGTTGCCCTGGCTGCCGCGACGCAAGCCGAGTCCGCGCGCCAGGCGCTCCAGGAAGAACTGGCCGAGGAGCGCGGCCAGTTCGACTTGCTCCGCGCGGAGCTCAAGGTGCTGGCGCGCGAATGGTCGGCCAAAGCGTTGGGTTTTTCGCTGGACCAACTCCGCCCCGTCCAGGCCGGGCTGCAGGCCAAAATTACGAAGGATTTGCGGGAACAGTTTTTGCGCTGGCGGTTGCGCCTCCCACCGATGCTAGACGCCTGGCGCGAATGGCTCCGGGTGTTTCTCAAGCGGGAAATGAGCGCAGTGTCGCGCGATCGGCAAACCATGTTTCGCGCGCCCCTGCACCGCGCCCGCCAGCACTTGACGCGCGCGTTGCGCGCCTTTCACGACCGTCTGGCCGGGCACGTGAAAACGGCGCTCGGCGTGACCCTTGCGCCCCCTGAGTTCACCCTTGAAGTGTCCGAGCCCTCCGCTCCACCGATCGATGTGAGTTACGCCTTCGATGTCGCGTTCAGCCTGGCTGGCCACCTGATTCCATTGACCTTGTTCCGCCGGCCAATCGAGCGCCATCTGCTGCGCAAGGCCTGTTACGAAGTCGAGAAAAACCTCTCACGCCTCGCGGCTGATTGGCGTGATCGGGTGGCCGCCGGCATTAACGAACTGACGCGCCAGGCCGAAAAACAGGCCCTGGACGAACTGGCCGCCCTCGAACAACTTGCCGCCCAGGCCTCATCCAAAGCGCCGGAATTCAAGAGCGCGGTTGATGACCTCGAACAATTTCAGAAGGCGTTGCGCTCCGAGGCTGAAAACCAACGACCAAGCCCTGGGGGTCATTCTGGAGGCCATTCACCGTGAAGGCGTTGCTTCCGGCCCTGCGGGAGGAAGTCGTAACTCACCGGCGTAATCTCCTGTCCAATTCCGCGAAAACCTCGTGTCCGGCGACGGCGATGGTCCCGCCGGAATCAAATCTCCTGATTCGCTCCCGGATTTCCGCGTCCCATGCGGCCTCCACCCCAGCGTCGGCCTTGGGTTCAACGCTGCTCAGAATGCGCAGTGCCAGGGCAAAACGCTGGTCTTCTGGCAGCAGCAATGCATCCGCGGCCACGTCTTCGAGCGACTTCATGACAGAATACTACCGCCAGCCAGCGCGGTTGACAAGCCATCCAAGCGAGCTGGGGGAGGGCGCGACGGAAGGTTCGCCGATCACGCGCCTGTGCGCAACTCTCGAAATGAGAAGGTCCTCACCGGGCAACAAACCATCAGACCGGGTCCGCCAGAGGTCCAGCGCGGAGGCGCGCCCGTACCGGACAGGGCCAATTCATGAAAGGGGCGGGACGGCTTCGTCCCCGCTTCCTCTCCCCACGGGCTGCCAGGAAGCGGGGACGAAGCCATCCCCGCCCCTGGCCGCGCGGCCTCATGAATTGGCCCTGCGTGCCGGATGGGTTTTTGCCTAGGCCCTTGAAATTTCCACCAAGTCAAGGCATATTGTCGGCAAAAGGAGTTATGAAAATTCTGCTTGTGTCCGACATTCATGGGAACTGGCCTGCGCTGCAAGCGGTGTTGGCGGCCGAGCCGGAGGTTGACCAAATCCTGTGCCTGGGTGACCTGGTGAACTATGGGCCGCAGCCCGCGGAGTGCGTCGCCTGGGCGAGGGAGACCCTGACGTCCGATTGGCTGATACAGGGCGACCATGACCGGGCGGTCGCCCTGGACGAAGGCCCTCACAGCGCCGCAGCTTTTGAACCGCTGGCCGTTGCCACGCAGGCGGCGACGAAGGGAGTCGTGACCCCGGGGATGAAGCGATTCCTGGCCGGGCTCCAGCCACTGCAACGGTTCCAGCTTGATTCGGCCGTTTGTGTGGCTTGCCACGCCGTCCCGTCAGACCCGCTCTATCTTTATTTGCTCGAGAGCAGCCCGATGACGCTATGGGAGTCAGAACTGACGGCGGTAAATTATCCCGATTTCCTTTTTCTCGGCCACACGCATCTGCCGATGAAGACCCGCTTCCGACGGACGCTCGTGGTAAACCCCGGCAGTGTCGGCTTGCCCAAGGACGGCGATGCGCGCGCGGCGTACGCGGTCTGGGACGACGGTGAGGTCACGCTGCGCCGGGCCGCCTACGACATCGAGAAAGTGGCCGCCGCTTATCGCGGCCTGCCACTTGCCCCGCACCTGGCGGATACGCTCGCCGTGGTGTTGCGCACGGGCGGGCATCTGGCGCTGGACCAAAGCACCACCGAGCTTTTCAGCGCGTTCTGCCGAAGGCGCCCGGGCAAACTGGTGGCGATGTTCTATCTCCAGCAATTGCTCAATCGCCGAATCGGGGTCGATCCGGATAAAATGGACGAAGCCCAGCGCCAGCAATGGATGCTCAACTACTCCCGCGCCTTGATGCAGGAGGTCGCCGGGTTAACCGACTGCATGCCGTGGAAATGGTGGGCGAATTCCCAAAAATTCGACAAACCGAAGGCCCGAGCCGAGCTCGTGGAGATGTTCCGTTTGATCATTTCCCTGGCCCAGTTGGTGGAAATCACCCCCGAAGAGCTCTTCGAGGCCTACACCAAAAAATACCGGTTCAACCTGGCCCGCCAGGATCCGGGTTCCGCTCCGACAGAGATGGTTGAATCAACTGCCCGCCGTTAGGCCCGTCAACGTGGAGCAGGCTTCCAGCCTGCTTCCGCCGGCAGAGATGGCTGAATCAACTGCCGGCCGTTAGGGGCACGATGTCGGTTTGGAGGGCCGGGTCGGCGGCGCGCACCGGGGTTTCAGGCAAGCCCAGTTCCCGGCGCACGAGATTGGCGCCCTGGGCGATGGCAACGCTCTTGAAAAAGGCAATGTCACGGTTGCAGCCCTGGCGGCCGAACCCGCAGTCGCTCGAGACGATGAGTTGCTCCGGGGCGATGTGCTTAAGGGCCTGGCGGACGGTAGCCGCGACGTCCTCGGCGCGTTCCACCTGGAGAGTTCGGTGGCTCACCGCGCCGATGCAGATTTTCTTCTTGAGGTTGCCGCGCAACGGGGCGAACAACTCGATCTCGCGCAAGTTCCGGTCCTTGGTTTCGATCGTCCAGACGTCCCCGCGGCAGGCCTCGAGGTAAAGCTGGAACGACTCGCGATAACTGTCATTCTCAATGACGCGCTGCATGTTGGGGTTGCCCCAGCAGGTGTGAATCCAGAGCTCGACGTCCTCGAGGCCCTGCACCTCGCGATTGAAGGCCTGGACCATGAGTTTCACCTGTTCATTGTCCTTGCCGTAGGTATTGGCCATGAAATGGAGGGTCGGTTCTTCGATCTGAATGCACCGGCAGCCGGCAGCCCGCAAGGCTAGGAGTTCCTTGTTCATCGCCACGGCCATGTCCCAGATGACCTCCTGCCGGTCCTTGTATTTCGGGGTGTGCAGGTCCAGGAAGAGCCCCATCACCTGCGAGCAGCACGTCCCGAAGCGCACCGGTTTGGCAGTCTTGCCCTGCGCCAGGCGCCACAGCTTCGGGTAGTCCAGCGGGCGGTGCTCGACCTTGTCGACCACCCGGGGCCAGCGCCAGCCGGTGTAGATCTCGTTTAGCAGCGTGCCCGGCGGATAGCGCAGCCAGGGCGAAATAGTGGCGTCCGATTGCAGGTGATCGCCCTCGAACCCGGCCCATCGCTGCAAGGGATAATGGTGCCAGGAACGGCCCGCCAGGTCGTCGTCGCAGTGCAGGTCGCCGTGCGTCAGAATGTCCAACCCGGCCCGTTCCTGGTCGCTGAGCACCGTAGCCAGGGCATCCAGGAACTTCTCTCGGAAGCGCACGTCCAGCAGGCAGGTATCCAGGGGTCGGCCCCACATACTGGCATCGAACCAACGTGGGCGAGGCCAGGAACCAGTAACCGTGCAGGGCAGAATGGTATTGGCAGTGACAGTGAACATATCTCTACATAAGGCCAACTCTCCGTTTTGGCAAGGGCCACGTCTGCGCCGCCGTCGAAGTCGCGAAGCGTTTGGAGTACGGTACGTTGCATCGCTCTGGGCCACCCCTGTTCCTTCCAAGCGGCTTACGCCGCCCAGGGTTCCGCGGCCCGGCCGGTGATTCCCCCCTTGCGAGGTCGGCGCGCGCCGGTTAGCTTCCAAGCATGAGCCGAGCCGCGATCCAAGAGGTTTTGAAGGAGCTGGAAGGCCTGCCGGAGTCCGACCAGGAGTTGGTGCTAGGTTTCCTTCGGGCGTTAAAGCGCCAGCATGGCACGACGCCGGCCCCGGTCGCGGATGGCAGAGGTAATCCGGCGCTTGAGTTGGAGAATGGCCGGCTGGTATTCACCGGCAAGCTGGAGGCGCCAGACATTGACTGGGTCCGCGTTGTCAGGGAGGAGCGCGACGAAGAGTTCATCCGCCAGGCCCTGGGCCCCGCCGAAGAGCCATGAGGGTGTTCTGCGACACCAGCGCGTTGGAGGCGGCTTCCCTCGTCGCTCATCTGCCTGCCTCCCCCACCGCCCTCCCCGCCGCCCGGCCAGTGACCAGGCAAGCGAACCGGGTCGCCCATTTGCTTGCCGCGGGGGGAGGGGTGGATTATTCTGCAACCGATGAATCAGAAGCCGAATGGTAAGCGACAACCAGTCGAAGCAGCCGGGCGAGGCCAACAGTTTTGGCACCCGGATGTGCCTGGACCGTTGTGGGATGGCTCGCGCCCAGTGGGATTTCGGCAAATCGAGGCCTACTGTAGAGTGATCGGCCGGACATTTCAGCCGCGACGGATTATTCTCTTTGGTTCGTATGCCAGCGGCACCGCCACACGTGATTCGGACGTTGACCTCATTGTGATCATGCCCTATCGCGGCAGCGCGACCGAGCAGGTCGTGAGAATTCGGGGATTGGCCGAAGCGCCTTTCCCTATGGATCTGCTCGTCTGGAAGCCTGGTGAGATGCGACGGAAGGACAGCTTCACACGGACGGTCCTCAACGAAGGCAGGGTCATGTATGAAGGCGGCTGTGCGTGAGTGGGTGCGTTACGCGGTGAAGTTTCGTTATCCCGGACATGTGGCCACTCGCGTCGACGCGCGCCAGGCGCTAAGAGCGTGCCGATCGATTCGGTCGGAGGCGCGCCTGAGCCTCGGCCTGCCACCCAGTTAGCCATCTTCAATCTATTTGATCTTGTCTTCGCCGCGCGAAGGGGTAGCATGGTCGCAGTGGGTTTCAGCGTCGCGGCGAGAGCAAGCTGTGGCCTGGTCAGGACGACCGGGCTCGGAGCTGGCTGGGCGCCCGCTTGTGTTTGGCTGGACCTGGGCGGAAGTTGCGTTCAGAGCGGTTGCGTTGGCGGGGCATTATGAATGTTGACCCCCTTGATACGGAGAAGTTGATGACCTTCCTGGCCTGCGCCCTGGCTGGCGTCTGCGTGCTCTTCATCGGTTACCTTGCTTGGAGACGATTCGGACCCAGCCACCGGCATCGCCGGCGGCGCAGCCGCTTGCGCCGCTACGTGGGGAAGTCGTGAGGGCCCGTGCAAAAAGAGCGTGGAGCGTGAGAGCGTGGAGCGTAACCCGTGCCGGGATACCCTCCCGCTTCGCTCCACGCTCCAGACGCACAACGCGGGGTAGCGCAGACTTCCAGTCTGCCGTATCGCCGACTTCTAGTCGGCAGGCCGTGCGAGGCATCTTGGCACTCAGGGGGGGAGGGACGACCGGCGGATTGGAAATCCGCGATACAGCAGGTTGGAAACCTGCGCTACGCTCTACGCTCCGACGCTCCTCGCTCGGCTTGGAAGGCGGTGATGCTGAGCGGAGGCAACGTGAATTCGGCCGACCAGGGTTGGTGATGGCATTTGTATTCGCTGGCGATGACGCCGCCCAGGTTGCCCACGTTGCTCCCGCCGTAGGCGGCAGCATCGCTGTTGAGGACCTCCCGCCATTTTCCGGGGTGCGGCAACCCGAGGCGGTAGCGGTAACGGGGCACCGGGGTCAAATTCAGGATGACTGCCAGTTCGCCGCCGCGTTGCGCGTCTCGCCGCACAAAAGACAAGATGCTTTTCCCATGGTCCGTTGTGTCCAGCCACGAGAAGCCCTCCACGTCGTAATCGGTCTCCCAGAGGCAGGGTTGGGCCAGATATAGCCGGTTCAAGTCCCCGACAAATCGCTGGACGCCCCGATGGTAGGGTCCCGCCTCGAGCAGCCACCATTGCAACTGGCTGTTGGCATTCCATTCGTCGCTCTGGCCAAACTCCCCGCCCATAAAGAGCAGTTTCTTGCCCGGAAACAACCACTGGTAACCCAGCAGGACGCGCAGGTTTGCGAACCGTTGCCAGTCATCGCCGGGCATCCGCCCCAGCAGCGAGCCTTTCCCATGCACCATTTCATCATGCGAGAGCGGCAGGATGAAGTTCTCGTGATGATGGTAGAGCATGGCGAAGGTCAGGTCGTTCTGGTGGTATTGCCGGTAAATCGGCTCCCGGCTGAAGTAGGCCAGCGTGTCGTGCATCCAGCCCATGTTCCATTTGAAGGAGAAGCCGAGCCCGCCCAGGTAGGGCGGACGGGTCACCAGTGGCCAGGCGGTGGATTCCTCGGCAATCGTCATCACGCCCGGGCACTCGGTATAGGCCAGGTGATTGAACCGGCGCAGGAATTCGATGGCCTCGAGGTTCTCCCGGCCGCCGTATTGGTTGGGCAGCCACTCTCCCGGCTTGCGCGAATAATCCAGGTAGAGCATCGAGGCCACCGCATCCACGCGCAGGCCGTCGATGTGAAAGCGCTCGCACCAGAAGAGCGCGTTGGCGGTGAGAAAATTGCTGACCTCGTTCCGCCCGAAGTTGAAGATGAGCGTGCCCCAATCCTGATGCGCGCCGCGCCGCGGGTCTTCGTGCTCATAAAGGGCCGTGCCGTCGAACCGCGCCAGCGCCCAGTCGTCGCGTGGAAAATGGGCCGGCACCCAGTCAATAATCACCCCGAGGCCCGCCTCGTGCAGCGCATTGACCAGGAATTGAAAATCCTCCGGCGTCCCATAACGGCTCGTCGGCGCGTAAAAACCCGTCACCTGGTAGCCCCACGACGGATAGTACGCGTGCTCGGCCACCGGCATGAACTGGACATGGGTGAACCCCATCTCTTTAACGTAGGCGATCAGCGGCTCCGCCAACTCCCGATAACCCGGCGACTCGCCCGCCGTTTTCTTGCGCCACGACCCCAGGTGGAGCTCGTAGATGCTCAGCGGCGAACGCAGCGGCTGGCGCTGCCGGCGTTGGTTCAGCCAGACCGCGTCGGTCCACGAGAAGCGGCGATTTTCCCACACGATCGCTGCGTTTTTGGGCGGTTTCTCGAAAAAGAACCCATAAGGATCGGTCTTGAGGCCGATGTGCCCGTAAGCGTCCCGGATTTCATACTTGTAGTGCGCTCCCTCGGCCACCCCGGGAATGAAGATCTCCCACACCCCGGAACCGCCCAGCGAACGCATCGGGTGATGGCGCCCATCCCAGCCGTTGAAATCACCCACCACGCTGATGCGTTGCGCATTGGGGGCCCAGACCGCAAAGCTGGCCCCCGCCACCCCGTCGACCTCCCGCAAATGGGCGCCCAGTTTGTCGTAAATCCGCCGCTCGTCCCCTTTGCCAAAAAGATACAGATCCTTTTCACCCAGCGTCGGCAAAAACGAATAAGGGTCGCGGGTGCGGCGCACCTCACCGGCTTGGTCGGTCACCACCAGGTCGTAAGCATAAACCCGCTTGGCCTCCTGCGTGACCCCCTCGAACACGTCCGTCTCGCCAATCCGCTTCAGCTCGATCACCGGCATTTCCTTCTCCCGAACCGGCTCTATCCGCACCTCAGCGGCCTCCGGCAGCAACGCCCGCGCCACCACCCCGGAGCCATCCCCCAGTACATGCAGCCCGAGCAACTCGTGCGGCGAACTGGTTCTTACTTCGGTCAAACTGGTCAGTTCTTCTTGGGTCAGGACCATCGTGCGGCCAATCTAGCAGAGCGAGAGGGAATTGCAACCGCGCAAAGGGTTCGGCCCACGGCGGGTGACAAAGTCGGCATTTGGAGTGCGCCGGCAGAGCGAAGCGGCGACCTGCTCTTATCCCACATCTGCCCTTGGTTATCCTCCTGTCCACCGGGGTCCTGCTCGCGCATCCAGGAGGGTTGCCGTCACGTCCCAAACCCAACCAAAGAATGGACACACATACTTTCTTACCACGTGACATCTGCCCGTTTACGCCAAACTGCCGCCACCTTTCCCTTCCCAAAAACCCTGAAAGGGGAATGGCGCTTAGTTTAGCTGGGCCTGTTTTTTGGCGCGCTGGACACGGCGGCGCTTGTTGCGGCTCCACCGTT
>Ga0209415_10003343_pt1 | contig 29811 bp, 24 predicted proteins | sample PeaSoiSIISIP2007_FD_187696 | JGI IMG/M metagenome (GOLD analysis project Ga0209415, IMG submission 187696) | Peat soil microbial communities from Weissenstadt, Germany - SII-SIP-2007 (SPAdes) (version 2) | ecosystem: Environmental > Terrestrial > Soil > Wetlands > Peat | place: Germany...
CTTCCTGGATCATGTCGAGATCGAGATCGGCGACCAGCACTTCGTCTTTATCGCGGCTGGCTTGCGCGACGATCTTGCCGCGGGGATTGCAGAAATAACTCTTGCCGTAAAACTCACCGATATTCCACGGCTTTTCCCGTCCCACGCGGTTGATCGCACCCACGAAGTAGCCGTTGGCGGCAGCGTGTGCGGGTTGCTCGAGTTCCCACAGATATTCCGAGAGGCCGGCGACCGTCGCGGAGGGATTAAAAACAATTTCCGCGCCGTTCAGTCCGAGCACACGCGCGCCTTCGGGAAAGTGGCGGTCATAGCAGATGTACACGCCGACGCGAGCATATTTCGTCTCAAAGACGGGATAGCCCATATCGCCCGGGGTGAAATAAAATTTCTCCCAGAATCCGGGATGCACGTGGGGGATGTGGTGTTTGCGGTACTTGCCGAGATACTTGCCGTCGGCATCAATGACCGCGGCGGTATTGAAGTACAGGCCCGGCATCTGCTCTTCATATACCGGAACCACGATCGCCATGCCGTGCCTGGCGGCGATCTTCTGCATCAAGTGAGTCGTTGGTCCATCGGGAACGCGCTCGGTGAGGTCATACCAGCGAATGTCCTGCTCGGCGCAGAAATAAGGACCGTAAAAAAGTTCCTGCAGGCAGAGTATTTTGACTTTCTTTTTTGCCGCCTGCTCGATCAGCTTCAGGTGCTTGTCGATCATGGCCTTCTTGACTTGCGGCAAGGAGCGGCTTTGGAGCGCGTTGCTTGCCTGAATCAGACCGCAGCGCACGGTTCGGGACATGGAGCACCTCCAGGAAACGCTAAATATACCAGACGCTTTCCAGTGGAGACGCGGGTTGCGGCGTCTGGCCCTTCGAAAAGAGATCGGGCAAGCCTGGCCACTAAACGAGAACCTGCGCCGCTAGCGCAAAGCCGCAAACAACGCTTCCTTCCAGCGTTGGTTGTCGATCGACCAGCAGACTTTGGCTTTGGCTTTGCCTTTCTTCTCGAGGACGGGCGCCCAGACCGCGCGATTCCGGTCGTCGGCAGCCACGTTCAGGCGATCGACTACAGTCATGCCTCGGGTTAACTCGCTCTGGGTCTCGACCTCGATGCAGTGGTCGCTCCAATTTGTGCCTACCGTCGGATCCAGCGCGATCGACATGGCCACCGGATCTGGCAGGCAAATACCGTCTTCGCCGGTTTGCACTTTGTAGGCTTTGCGGGCGTGGCGGTTGCACTCGATGGCGAACTTGGCGAGGGGGTTGCTGAATCCAAGAATGCGCTCGATGTCGTCCTCGCCGACCACGGCGTCTCCGCGGCAAAGGTGCCAACCCACCAGTTCGATGGGCAATTCGCTGAGCATGACCATGCGGGCGGCTTCGGGATCGACCCAGATGTTGTACTCGGCAGCGGGCGTCACGTTGCCTTCACAGCAAGGCGCGCCGCCCATCACGACGCAGCGTCCAACTTTCGCGGCGATGTCGGGCTTTTTCGCCAGCGCCAGGGCAACATTGGTGAGGGGAGCCAGGGTTACGATTACGATTCCGGGATTCGCCTCGACCGCTTCGATGATGGCATCCACCGCGTGCCCGCTCGCCGCCGATTGGCGCGGAGCGGGATAGTTGTGATCTCCGAGGCCGTCGCGGCCGTGGAACCAGGTCGCATTCTGATAGGTGCGCAGCAGCGGCTTGTCGGCGCCGATGTAGACCGGGACATCCGCCCCGCAGAGTTCGACCGTGTAGAGCGCATTCCGTGTGGATTGCAGAACAGGGACATTTCCGGCGACGGTCGTGATCGCCACCACGCGAACGTCGGGCGCGCGCAGCGCCATAATGAGCGCCACCGCATCGTCAGAAGCGGTGTCGGTATCGATGAGGAAGGCGCGCGGCACGCGGCTAGGATAACAAACTGCACCGGTGGAGGGACGGGCGTGTCGCCCGTCCTGCCGGACGTGGACGCCCGGCGCTCCACCGGATAGTCACTATGCGACTACGACTCTAGTGCGTGAACGAGATGTTGAGGCCGGTTGCAAGCGTAATGTCGTTCCTCTCGATGGGAGGATTTGAGGCCAGCGGATGGTTGTCAAATACATCCGCCAGCGTCACTTGCCAGCCTAGCCACTTGTGGAGCTTGGTGACCAGGCCGAGGTTGAAAACCCCGCGCAAGATGCGCACATCATCAGCCGGAGCGCCCGGAAATGCGATATTCGTTTGACTGAAGCTTGGGTAGAGGAGGAAGGTCTGGGTGAAGACGGTGTTCTTTCCGAGCTTGTGGCTGAAATTATCGCCGACGGTCAACGCGGCTGAGCTATCGGAATGGTTGTAAGTGAGCGTAACGGGTGGCGGGGCCGGATTAGTTTCCGTTAGATCCGAGAAGCTTTCGTGCGTGTAGTTCATGCCGGCCAGTAGATCAAGAGTCGTATTGGGAGTCTTGATCGCGTGGAAGCCAATACCGCCTCCGAGAATGTAGCGGAGATCAAGGTTTTGCAGTGAATTGTTGAAGAAGTCGCCACTTCCGAATCCAAACACGCGCGGAGCGAAATCGTGGTCGTACCGGATTCCACCGCCGTTGGAGTTCGCCGTAGTTTGCGAGGGAATGGGCTGGAGGGCGAGCTTGCTGGTGGTGGCGTAGATCGAGGTTTCGTAGAGCGTCAGCTTGTCATGAAATCCGGTACGCACCGCATTAAAACCGATGTTCAGGTTCTTGGTTTCGCTGTTACCGGCGGTCAGAGCGAAGCCGAGGTTTGCGCCACCGTTCCAGCCCTGTCCAAACCCCGGGTGCAGGCTTTTCTCGTAAGCGGCCTGCTCGGCCAGGCTGCGCAGCATGGTGACGGAAGACTTTGGCGCCTCGACGGGACCGGCGGCCTTGGTGGTGACGACAACATCGTCGCCGTTCGTGGTCACGGGACCCACCACCGTCTTGCCGCCCAGGGTGACGTTGAGGTCAGATGCGGACGTTATGCTCTGGATCGCGTTAAACTTCACGGTTACATCGCCGGCGTAGTCGGTCTTGATCACGAGTGACTTACCGTCGGACTTCGCGATCGAGCCGGTCAACCGGTCGCCATTCTTAAGGACGACCTGGTCGGCAAGCGCCGGAATTGCCAATAACAAAAGAAGACCTGCGACAAATTTGCGCATAAAAACCCTCCTAAGGATTCAAAGATGAGATGAATTTTTCACAGCGGCCTTGCGGGACACTACACCGTCCTGCAGTCGGGAAACAAATTGCAGAACTTTCCTACTGCCTAAATTTATTCAGTTTGGATACGGGAATTATATCGAACCAGGGACAATTCCGCACGTGTGGCGACCAGGATGCCGCCGCGGACTCAGGCTTTATTTTCAGGCTTAACGTCAGGCTTGGCTTCAGGCTTGGCTTCGGCCTTGGTATCGTGATCCTTCATTCCTTCTTTCAGCGCACGAATGCCGTCACCCAGACCCTTGCCCAACTCCGGCAATCTCTTAGGGCCGAATAATATCAACGCGACGACGAGGATCAACAACAGGTGCGTAGGTGTAAACAATTCTCCCATAAGGCGCTCCGAACCAGACATGCTGACCGGAAAATACGGTACGGCATGACCCACTTGTATTCTACCTCCAACTGGTCCTTTGAGTACCGCATTTCTCACCACGATCGGCTCCGGCCGCGCTGGGGCATGTCCCAAAAAATTACTTCCGTGACCTATCGGCGGCGGCGCGGCCGGACTATTTTGGCCACAGGCGATGGTCGCGCGTCAAGGCCGCCAAAGGCGCCGGAGGTTTTCGTGAAACGCTGTGTCCTGAGGTGCCTTTTGCTTCTGCTGGCAGCTGGCTCTTTGCACGCCGAACCAGCTCCGGCCGCTTTTGCCTTCGACTCCGCCTTCCTGTGGCTGGCGGGGGGCATCTCGAGTGCGCGCATCGAACGTCTGATGACCCAGCGCCTGGCGCAATCAGGGGACGCCGTTCCCGCCGTTTCCAGTCTCACCGGCACGCAATGCACCCGCGCCCTGCAAAAAGCCGGCGCCGACGCTGCCTTGATTCAGGCTCTGGTGCGTCAGATTCCCGCACGAAGTTCCGCACGAAGTTCGGACAAGAGTGCGAACCAAATTTCAAATCGGAAAGTCGCCGCCGGCACCCCGAGGCCCTGCTCCAGTCCGGCAGCACAAATCGCCGCCCTCATTCACGACAAGAACCTCAACGCCGCTGAAGACAAGATCCGCGCCCAGCTCCGCGACGAGTCCGACGATGCTTTGCCGGATAGCGCCGCTCCGGATAGCGCTCTACTGCATTTTGTTCTCGGAACCATTCTGCGCCGCCAGGACCGTTTCGACGAAGCACTCGACGAATTCACCGAATCTTCCCGCCTGATGCCGGGTTTTCCGGAAACGCACAACCAGCTTTCCTACCTGTTTTACCGGGCAGACGATGCCGAGAACGCCCTCGCCGAAGCGCGCACCGCCCTCAGCATCGATCCCGCCAATGCCGAGGCCTACCGCTACCTCGGACTCGCGCTCTACGCCAACGGCCACTACGATTCCGCCCTGCACGGCTTTGAGGAAGCGCTTGCGCGCGAACCCGCCGGGTCCGTCGCCAACGCCGACGTGTACTTCGACCTGGGAATCACTCACCGCGATCAGGGCGACCTGCGCCGCGCCGCCATCGCCTACCGGCACGCCCTCAGCCTGCGCCCCGATTTCTGGGAAGCGCACAGCAACCTGGGCGTCGTCTTGCACGACCAGGGCAAACTCGATGAGGCGATCGCGGAATATCGCGCTGCCAAGCGCCTCAAACCTGACGAAGCCAGCGTCCGTAACAACCTGGGAAATACTCTTTGCGACAAGGAAGACTTCGACGGCGCAGTCGCGGAATTCAAAGATCTCTATCGTCAAAGTCCCGAGTGGGATGGCGGGCACAACTGTCTCGCCCGTGCCTATATGTCGAAACGAGACTACCCATCAGCGGTTCGCGAGTTACAGGCGGCCATCGCCGTCAATCCCGCCGGCGCGGCCGAACATCGCGTGCTAGGGCAGGCCCTCCTCCTGTTGGGAAAAGACCAGGAAGCCCTGGACGTCCTCCGCAAAGCGGTTGTGCTCAATCCCGAATCCGGGGCGGGCCACCACTATCTCGGCACCGCGCTGGTGAATACTCAACAACTTGACGAAGCGGAAAAGGAGTTTCGCGAGGCTCTCCGCCTCGAACCGAACGCCCAAAATCATTATTCTCTAGCCGCTTGTCTGATGGCGCGGAACCAATACGAAGAAGCTCTCGCCGAGCTTGAAATCGCTTCTCGCCTCGATCCCAGCCAGAACCTTTACCGGGCGCGGATGCAGGAGGTCGTCCGTCTGATCACCGCCTCGAAGTAGCCGGCCGAGTGACCTCGCGTAATAACCCGCGGAATGACTCGTAAGAAAATGCACCATCGGACATTGGACACTTGGACAGTGGACATTACCTCTGGAGTGCACTGATGTGCGTCGCCTCCGGTCCTCAACAAACCTAGAATATGAAAGTCAAACGCGGCGCTCGCGTGCGCCGCTGGGGCCATCCATGGAAACCAGCGCTACCAAGCAAGTTCTCGAAAAGTCCGTCAGTCCTGCCGCACTCTCTACTCCCGAGCGGCATATCCCCAGGGGATCCAGCATCGTCGCCTCAGCGGCAGAGAAAAAACCCGTCGGCTACGGCATGCCCTGTTCGCGCTGCCATGCCTACTATCCCGCTGACATGCACGTCTGTCCCATCTGCAAGTCGCCCGAACGCGTCTCGCCCACCGAGCCCGCAGTGCACCCCACGGCCGCCTTCGCCGCTCAGCCCGCAGCCGGCGCGCAAATCGACGCAGAACGCGAACGTCTGCTGAAAGAACTCAAGTCACAGGCCTTCGCTTCCCACACTCAGATCAACGCCACCGCCACGTTCCGCTGCGTTCTTGAGCACCAGCATAGCGGAGCCACCGAACCGGCCGCGGTCTGCCATAGCTGCTACAGCGATGTCCGCCACAGAGCCGACATTATGGAAGCTGCTCTCCACATCGACGCAAAAGACGCGGCCAAAATTGTCTATGACGCAGTCTGGGCCGACACCTCCGATCCCAACGCCACCTATTTGAATGCTGCCAAGGCCCTGCTGTCGGAGTTGCACAAACGCGCCGGCATCGGACTTCTGCTCGGCGAGCATCAGCGCCTGGCGCACTAATCAGTCGCGCATTAACAGCGGCCCACGAACCAGCACAGCGCAGAATTCCGGTTCGTATCAGGGCATGCCTTCAGGCAAGCCGAATGCCGCCGCCTTGGAAGCGCGCCTTCAGGCACTGGATCAGAGAGGTCCCTGCACTGCGCGGGGCGGTTTGCAACTTTCGCGCCCTTTCTTCATCCTATTATTCTGTGGAGACTCGATTATGAGCGGAAAAGTCAGCGACAAGATCGCCAAGACGGAAGCCGAATGGCGGCAACAACTCACTCCGGAGCAGTATAAGGTGGCCCGCGCCTGCGGCACCGAACCCGCTTTCACCGGCCAGTACTGGAACCAACACGATGACGGGACGTACCACTGCGTCTGTTGTGGCGCACTGCTCTTTGGCTCGGATACAAAATTTGATTCAGGAACCGGATGGCCCAGCTTCTTCGCCGCCGCCGACCGCCAGAACATCGTCGAACATACCGACACCAGCTATGGCATGACGCGCACGGAAGCCCGCTGTGCCCGCTGCGACGCCCATCTGGGCCACGTATTTCCCGATGGCCCCGGGCCCACCGGCCTGCGTTACTGCATGAATTCGGCGTCTTTGGACTTCAAGCCGAAGAAGTAAGGGATTCAATGGAAATAAAAAAACGATGGAGCGACGGGCGTTGGTCCGTTCTGCACGGCGAGGACGCCCGGCGCTCCATCGTCTTTTATTCGAATTCTAATTCGCGAACTTACGCCTGGCCCGGAGTCGCGGCCATGGTTTTGTTCGCTTCCTGCTTGTGCTGCGCCGGCTCCTGCGTTTTCTGATCCTTCTTTTCCGGGTCGCGCACTTCAATCCCGCCCTTGAGTACGGCGCCCTCTTCCACGCTGATGCGATGCGTGATCACGTCGCCCGTGAGCAGGCTTTCGCTGCGGAGGTCCAGTCGGTCCGCGCATTCGACGTTGCCTTGCACCTTGCCCATGATGACGACTTCTTTAGCCTTGATGTTGGCCACGACATGTCCGTTGTGGCCGACCGTGACGCGATGACCGGGAACGCTAACCGTGCCTTCGACTCGTCCGTCGATGAAGAGCGACTCCGCGCCCGTCACTTCACCCTTGATGACGAGCGATTTTCCGATGTGGGCCTGATCCATAGGTGAGGTGGCCGGCTTGACCGGAGTGTAGCTGTTGGTGGGGACCGCGTTAGGAGAGTACTTCTGTTCCGCAGATTGCAACATGAATCACCTCACTTGAGTTCCGTAACCGCAGCGAGAGTCGGCCCAGCGGTCGATCGGCTTTTGACAGCAGGAAGAGAATGTCACGAAAGGCCGTAGTAACGACAGATTACGGAAGTTTGTGTCCGTCGCTCGGGCTGGCCGCTTGGCGCTGCAGCGCCCGCCGTGTGAACTCAGGAGGGAATTTCCCACCCTTCATCCTTCATTTTTCGATTCGTCCAGTGTTGCAGGTGCTCGAACAGCGCGGGCTCGACCACTACAAATCGCAGGCCAGCTCTTCCGCCAGCTTCGGTCCATACCAAACGGCCTTTTGCCTGGATCACGGTTTCGCTGTCCGGCAACAGGAAGCTGACATCGACTAATCCGGCAAACCCGGTCGGATCGCTCACCGCGTCCAGTCCCATGCCTCCCGTGCTCAGGTTGACGGCTTGCACCTGCAATTCCTTGCCGTGCGCATTTTTCAGGGTCACGGAAAGATTGACTTTCGCGCGAAAGAACTTCTGCTGGTCCTCACTGATGATGCCGAGCTTGGCCGAACCTTCACCGCCGCGCGTGTCGATCTCATACTCCCGGAGTTTGCGGCTGAGCGTGCGGCGTGAAATCCCGAGCTGCTCAGCGGCCTGCGCGCGATGTCCTCCCGTCCGCTCCAGCGCCCGTATGATCATCTGCTCTTCCATGTTCTCCAGGTTGCCGAGCGGCACGGCGCCGCTGCCACTGCGACGGACGGAGGCCGCCGGTTCGCCATTCAACTCGATAAGAACCTCGGCCCCAGTGATCTCTCGGCTCTCGGCCATCGCAAGTTTGGCCACCAGGTTCCTGAGTTCGCGGATATTTCCCGGCCAGAGGTGGGCCTGCAGCGTGGTCAACGCATCTCCGGTCAAAACTTTATCCGCCGCCTTCAGCGCTAGAAAATGACGCGCCAGCGCCGCAATATCTTCGGGACGCTCGCGCAATGGCGGGACCCGTAACTGGAACTGGCTGAGCCGGTGGAAAAGATCTTTGCGGAAGCGTCCTTCTTTCACCGCCAACTCAAGATCCTGATTGGTGGCGGCAACCACACGCACATCGACCGTGATTTTCCGGTTTCCGCCCAAGCGGTAATACGGCGCGCCGTCCAAGACGCGCAGCAATTTCACCTGAATCTGGGGCTGCAATTCACCAATTTCATCGAGAAAGATCGTGCTCTTGTCAGCCATTTCAAACAAGCCCGGCTTCGAGGAATCGGCGCCGCTGAACGCGCCCTTCTCGTAACCGAAGAGTTCGCTCTCGACCAGATGTTCGGGCAGAGCAGCGCAGTTGATGTCGATCAGTCCATTTTTGCGCCGGTAAGAAGATTCGTGGATGGTGCGCGCGACTAATTCCTTGCCCGTCCCGGTTTCACCGGTGATGAGCACGGTCTCGGTGTGCCCGGCCACCCGGTCTACCATGCCCATGAACTTGTGCATGAGCGGGCTGGCGATCAGAAATTCCGTGCCGCCGATCTCACGCCGCGCCAGTGTGACCGCGCTGGCTGCAACTGCGCCCTGCGCCGGCGAAAGCGCCTTGCCAGCAACCTTGTTTCCGGTGACTTCGATGGAGAATCCGAAAATTCCGGCCGGAGCTTCATTCGCATCGCGCAGCAGCGTCAGACACAAGTGGATATTGACGTCACCGCCGGACTTAATGCGACCACGGAATTCGCCCTCGAATCGTCCTTTCTCAAGGACCAAAGCAAGCGCCCGGCTGGCAAGAAAGACCTGTGACTCAACGCCAAGAAGGCCGGGGATGTTGCCGCCGACCCAGGCTCCGGACGCAACCCCATATCGATCCGCACCCCGGTTACAGCTGGTGACCATTCCGTCAAGGTCAGCCGTAAAGACCGCATCCTGCAACTGGTCCAGAATCCCATGCTCCAGCAGCGCCTCGCCAGGAGCATGGCAATCTCGGCTCCCGGCCGCGCTTTTGGGCACGGTCTCCGTTGGCAGGGTCTTCGATGAAATTGGCATTTCTGTGTCGTTCGCGAAAAGGAGATGTTGCGCCGCGACCCGCCGCAATCGCTAACCTCAGGTATCGACTTCAGGCAATTGCAAACCCGCGCCCTTCTCCATGATGCTGCCACAACTCCGGCCGCTTCATGGGCAGTTCGGCATCGCCCCGCACACCAAGGTAACTAATCATGCGCCCGCGTTGCACAGTATTGCCTTCCGCACCGGCACCGGCAGTTACCTCGGTAAGTTCTGCTGCCCCGGACACTGCACTACCATCCGGTACAAGGGGAGAGCCAGATTTTCATCGCAACCCTCCCCGATTCAGCGCGGTAGGAGTGAGTTCTGAAACTCACCCGCGTGGGGGCACAAGTTCGCACGGTGGATGCAGTAGTTGCAGGCCGGCCTATGTCTATCCGGGCAAGACTGTTTATCGGAGCAACCGCGGCGCTCGGGGTGTGGGGCCTCGTGCATGCCCTATGGCACTGGCAGACGGTGGACCTCACCCGCTTTGTCTGCTACCTGCTCATCGCCGTCCTGGCTTCCGGACTTAAAATCCAACTCCCCGGCATCGACGGCAACATGTCCGTCAACTTCCTGTTTATTCTGTTGGGCGTGCTCGAACTGAACCTTCCCGAGACGCTGGTTCTGGGCTGTACGGCAACGCTGGCGCAATGCCTGCTGGGAACGCACCAGAAGCCGGTTCCCATCAAGGTCGCTTTCAACGTTTTCGGCATGATGGCGAACGCAATCGCCATTTCGTACTTCGCCTACCACGGTTTGCAGGGCGCGCTCGGCGTCGGGACGTTGCCGCTGCTGGTCGTCACCGCACTCATTTTTTTTGTGGCGAATACGGTTCCAGTTGCCGTGATCATCTCCCTTACCGAGGGCAAGCCGGCCCATAAAGTTTGGGCGGAATGCCACTTCTGGTCATTCCCCTTTTATATGGTCGGAGCGGCCGTGGTGTTTGCGGTGGCTTTAATCAACAAACAAGTGGGATGGCAGACCTCGCTTCTCATTCTGCCCCTGATCTACTGGGTCTACCGCTCGTATCACCAGTATCTTGCCAAGCTGGCGGCTGAGAAGAGGCAGGTCGAGATCGAAAAACACCATGCCGAAGAGGTCGCCGCGCTGCACCTCCGCACTATCGAGTCGCTGGCTCTGGCCATCGAGGCGAAAGATCACACCTCACACAAGCACCTGCAGCGGGTGCGCGTATTTGCAGTTGCGATCGCGAAGGAATTGGGCTTTCCCGAAGAAGAAATCGAAGCCTTGCGCGCCGCCGCGCTGCTGCACGATATCGGCAAGCTGGCAATTCCCGAACACATCATCAACAAACCCGCACGCCTGACCCCAGAAGAATTCGAGAAGATGAAGATTCATGCTCTGGTCGGCTCCGAAATACTGCAGCGCGTCGCGTTTCCCTATCCCGTCGCGCCCATCGTCCGCTCGCACCACGAGCGCTGGGACGGAGCTGGTTATCCCGACGGACTGAAGGGCGAGCAGATCCCAGCCGGCGCGCGGGTGCTCGCGGCCGTCGATTGCCTGGACGCCCTGGCCTCGCATCGTCAATACCGTAATGCCATGCCGCTCGAAGCCGCCATGGAGAAAGTCGCCTCCATGTCGGGCTCGGCCTTCGAGCCTAGAGTCGTCGAGGTCCTGCAACGCCGTTACCGCGAACTGGAGCAATTGGTTCACTCGGACTCGATGGCCGCAGAAGAAGCAACGCAGTCGATCGACGCCGCGGTTGAGCCAGGCGCGAAGCCGGCGATTGGACTCGAACAATCCGCGCCGCCTTCCGGCCCTGCGACCGATTCGGATTTCCTCTCCTCGATCGCGTCGGCGCGCCAGGAAGCGCAAACTATGTTCGAACTCAGCCAGGACCTTGGCAACTCGCTGAGCCTTGGCGAAACCCTCTCCGTGCTTTCCATGCGGCTGCGCAAAATGATTCCCTACGATTCGATGGCCGTGTTTCTCCTGAAGGATGGCAGGCTGCTGCCAGAACTGGTCAGCGGCGACAATTTCCGCCTGCTTTCGTCGCTGAACCTTGCTCTCGGAGAAGGCCTGTGCGGCTGGGTCGCCGAAAAACGCAAGCCGATCATCAACGGCAACCCCGAGGCCGAATCCGGATATGTCAGTGATCCCGCAAAATTCACCACGTTGCGCTCCATTCTCGCCGTGCCGCTCGAAGGACTCAACGGCGTAGTCGGTGTGCTGGCCATGTACCGTGCCGACCCCGACGCCTTCTCACCCGACCATCTCCGCATCCTGCTCGCCGTCAGCTCGAAAATCGCGCTCTCAGTCGAAAATGCGCTCAAGTATCAGCAGGCTGAGGACTCGGCAACCACTGACTACCTGACCGGATTGCCCAATGCTCGCTCGCTGTTCATCCATCTGACCCGCGAACTAGCACGCTGCCGCCGCACGGGCACGACCTTGGCGGTTATGGTCTGCGACTTGGACAACTTCAAGCAGGTTAACGATCTCTACGGCCATCTCGAAGGCGACAACCTGCTGAAGGATTTTTCCGGCCACCTGAAAGAAAATTGCCGCGGCTATGATTACGTCGCCCGCATGGGCGGGGACGAATTCGTGCTGGTCGCTCCCGGTCTAAGCCCGGAGGATTCCAGCGAAAAAGCCAGCCGTCTGCATCAACTGGCGGCCGCAGCGGGCAGGAAAATTGCCGGCCGCGATCTGGTCGGACTGAGCGTGGGAACTGCGTTTTGTCCGCAGGATGGTTTCGACGTCGAGCGCCTTCTGGCCGAAGCCGACCGCCGCATGTATTCCATGAAGAAGGTCCACCACTCCGAAGCCTCGCCCGATCGCGACCCGAACCTTCCGGGCACCCGCGCCCGGGGCACGACGGTGAACTAGGACGCCACATGCTTCTATGGCAAATGTCTATCCGGAGAATACCTCTACCGACGATGCCGCTTCCGAAAGCGCTGCTCTGGAAAATCGCACGCCACCTCGGCGCCATCGCCGCCCTCGTCCTGCTGGGCGGACTGCTTTCGGCGACGCTGGTGCGCCTGGCTCCCGGTTTCGATGCCGACGAGCGTGAATTAGACCCCGCTCTCAGTGCCGAGAGTGTACGCGCCTTGCGCCAGTCGCGCGCCGGTGAGCACAACATCCTCCGCTTTTACACCAACTACCTCCGCGGCATCGTCCACGGCGATCTGGGCACGTCTCATGCCCTCGGACAACCCGTGCAAAGTCTTTTGCGCGAGCGCTGGCCCGTCACCGTACGGGTTGCGGGCCTCGGTCTTCTGCTGGCATGGCTGGTAGCCGCGACTCTCGCTTTCAGCGCATGCCTCTGGCGTCTTCCAGCGTACGAGATTTTCGGCATTACCATCAGTGGCGCCTTCCTGTGCATTCCAGCGGCAGTGTTGGCCTTGCTTTCCGTGATCCTCAACGCGCCCGGATATCTCGCCATCGCTCTGATCGTTTTCCCCAAAATCTACCGCTATTCGCGGAACCTTCTGGCCAAGGCCTACGCCTTGCCGCACATTCTCGCCGCCCGCGCTCGCGGACTCGGCGAAATTCGCATCCTGGCCTGGCATGTCCTCCCGGTCGCCGGCCCACAGTTGATCGCCCTAGCCGGCATCACCGTGAGCATCGCCCTGGGCGCAAGCATCCCCGTCGAATCCTTATGCGGACTGCCCGGCATTGGTCAACTCGCCTGGCAAGCGGCGCTTTCCCGCGACCTTCCCTTGCTCGTCAACATCACCGTGCTGGTTACTCTTGTAACCTTGCTGGCCAACTCGGGCGCCGATGTAATGACTTACATGTTGAGGCCCGGAGAACTGGAAACGCCGCATGAACCCGGCATGAAACCTGCATGAACCGGGCACGCAAGCTGGCGTGCGTGGTCGTGCTGGCCGTGTGCGCGATGTCGCTGGCCGCAAACTGGCTGGCGCCCGCCGGATACGCCAAACAATTCCGCGACGCTCCCGATGCGCCCCCCTCTCATCAGCATCTGCTGGGCACCGATGAAATTGGCCGTGACCGCTTCGCCCGCATTCTGTACGGCACGCGCATCTCCCTGCTGCTGGCGCCCGCCGCCGCTCTGGTCTCGACCGTCTTGGCCGCGCTGGTTGGAGGACTGGCAGGATACGTAGGAGGAATCTGGCTGCGTCTCGCCCGAGGTTTCACCGACCTGTTTCTCTCGCTGCCCTGGCTGTTCCTGCTGATCACGGTGCGCGCGCTCTTGCCCCTGAACGTTGCACCGCTGGTCTCGGTCCTGATCACGTTTCTCATCCTCGGTCTGCTGGGCTGGGCCGCATCGGCACGCGTGCTTTCAACCAGCGCCGACGCCTTGCGCAACTCCGATTTTGTGTTGCAGGCTCGCGCTTCGGGATTGCACGGTCCGCGGCTGTTCCTGGTGCACGTGTTGCCCAACCTGAAGCCGGTTCTCTACGCGCAATTCTGGATTTCGATTCCGGTTTTTATCCTGAGCGAGGCAAATCTCGGCATCCTCGGCTTGGGTGTTGCCGAGCCCCTGCCTTCCTGGGGAAGCCTGCTGCGCGAACTGGAAGGAATGATTTCGTTCCGCGAAGAGCCGTGGAAGCTCGTGCCATTACTGCTGCTGATCGTCGTCATGACGTCGTTTCAAACGCTCTTGTCGAACGAGGAAGTGACCGCATGATCGGACGTTCTTTTCCAGCGCAGGTTCAAGGGAGCAATCAGTTAGGACAATGACGCCGACCCCGATGCTGGCACCGACCACCTCGCCAACCCTGCTCTCCGCGCAGGTGACCGTCCGCTATCCGGGCAAAGCTCCCGTGCTCCACGGCATCTCCCTCGGAATCGCGCGCGGCGAAGTCGTCGGCCTGGTCGGCCAGAGCGGCTCCGGTAAGAGCACGCTGGCGCTCGCCATCCTGGGACTACTCGGCCGCCAGCGCGCCATCGTAGAAGGCAAGATTATTTTTCAGGGCGCAGACCTGCTCGCCATGGGCGAACGCGAATTGCGCGGCCTCCGCGGCCGTTCCCTCAGCCTGGTACTGCAAAGCCCGCTGGCTTCGCTCAATCCCGCGCTCCAGATTCGCACCCAACTGCGGGAGGCATGGCGCGCCCACAGCGACACCGCCGCAACCAGTGGCAATACGAGAAACGAGGATTGCGACCAGGCCATCGAGGCCGCCCTGAAAAGCGTCAGCCTGCCCGGCGGTCAGGATGACCCTAGCTTCCTGCGCAAACGCTCGTCCCAACTCAGCGTGGGCCAGGCACAACGCGTACTCATCGCCATGGCCATCATGCATCGCCCCGCGCTCCTGATCGCCGATGAAGCCACCAGCGCGCTCGACGTAATCACGCAATCCGAAATCCTGGAGCTGTTCGGACGCCTGAACCGCGAGACCGGCATGTCGATCCTCTACATCTCGCACGATCTGCCGTCGGTAGCCGGAATCTGCCAGCGCATAGCCATCCTGCACGAAGGCCAGATTGTAGAGAGCGGACCGACCGAACAAATTTTCACCGCGCCCGAGCACGCCTACACGCGACGCCTGATGGCGGCCCTGCCGCAACTACCCGCGCGCCGCGAAGCGGCGATGGCGAAGGCGCAAGCCGCCACCACGGAATAACAGCTGGAGTTACTGATCGCTGAGAGCTGCGAGCTGACGGCTTGCTATACCTTGGCCAACTGCTCCACCACTTCCGGCAATCGGGCGGCGTGCCAGGCATCGAACCCTCCCGCCACGTTAACCACGTTGCGATGTCCCGCGCGCTCGAGCAAACTACAGGCAATCATGCTGCGATATCCGCTCTTGCAGTGGACGGCAACGGCCCGCTCTCGATCCATTGTGGGCACTCCCTGCGCAAAGGAATCGAGCGCCCGGCATTGCACGTGTTCAATGTGCCCCGCTTGCCATTCGCCCTCGCGGCGCACGTCAAGGACGTCGACCGCCCGCACGCTACCGTCGCGTAATTTCTGATCTAGTTCTTGAGCGGATATCTGCGCCGTCTTCAGCACCGGTAGCCCAGCCTTCTGCCAGGCCGCAACGCCACCCGCCAGATAACCACGCACATCTTCGATACCCACCCGAGCCAGCCGCAACCGGGCTTCTTCAATCTGCGCGTCGCTGTCCCCGACCAGAACCGGCCGCGAATGAATCCCCAGAATCCCGCCAGCCCAAGATGCAAATTGCCCCGAGAGCGCAATGTTGATCGACCCGGGCACGTGTCCCGCCGCGAACCCATCGCCGGGACGAACGTCAAGCACGTTGGCATCTTGCCGCAACAGCGTCTGCACTTCGGCCGGAGAAAGTCCCGGCAGCGGCGGCAGTTCCGTCAACGCCCCCGCACCCGAGCGATTGATCTCGGCATCCTCCAGAAAATATTCGGGACGAGTCGGAAGGTTCGTGGTCAACTGCGCGATGAATTCATCCCGGCTTGCGATCTGCAATGCGTAGTTCGTAAGCCGCTCCGTCCCGATCGTGGAGGAGCGCTCCGCCCGCATGGCGCGCCCGCAGAGCGATCCCGCTCCGTGCGCGGGATACACCTTCACCGCGTCCGGCAACGCCAGCAACTTTTCATGCAGGCTGTCGTAGAGCAACCCCGCAAGTTGCCGCGGCGTGTGCGTGCGCGAGAGATCCGGACGTCCAACATCGCCAATAAACAACGTGTCGCCGGTCAGGACCATGCAGGGCTGCGGCGATTTACAGTCGGACGATTTCGTTTCCTCCGTCACCACCAGGCAGACACTCTCCGGCGTGTGCCCCGGCGTTTCCAGCGCGCGAATCCGCACCGCGCCCATCTTGACTTCAAAGCCATCTGTCAGCGGCACATGCGAAAATCCAGCGTTGGCCCGCGCCCCAATGTAGATGGTCGCGCCCGTGCGCGCCGCCAGTTCCTTGTGCCCGGAAACAAAGTCGGCGTGCAGATGAGTTTCGAAGATGTGCCGGATCTTGAGATTCTGCTCAGCGGCCGCCGTCATATAGATATCCACATCGCGCTGCGGATCGACCACCGCCGCCTCACCGTCCGATCCAATCATGTAAGAAGCGTGCGCCAGACAGGTCAGATAGAACTGGTCAAAAAACATTTTGCGCCTCCGTGCCGGATGCGGCTGCGGCCGTTTTCAGATTATAGATTTTCGAATGTTCGCTGTCGCCCACCGTGTCGCGCGCCAAGAACCGTTGCCGCCGGTTCGATCCTGAACCGGCAACGCTCGAATCCAACGCAGAAGTTTTTGCACGAAGCTCCGCGATTTACCGGGAAAGAACGTCCGGGAGACCTTTCCCAACCTATTGACCGGCCTATGGTTAAAGGATGCACCGTCTGCGTACTCCTTTTGTAACTTGGACTTGCATCGTTTAACCCCTACAGTCAATGGCACGGCGCATGGTCCCGCCTTCGGCCCCCGGCGTGCATCGAAGTACCTGAACGTACTCGATCTACACGGCGCCGAAAAAGGAGACTGACAAAATAGGCGAAAGAATGACGAAATCCAAAAAAATCGGACGGGCGCCAAGCGGGGCAACACTCATCGTGTGCGTGTGCACCCTCGCCGTCGCCATCGTTCTTGGCCTGCCCGTTTCCGGATGCGCCCAAACCAACCCATACGTCAGCGCCGCTTCCACTATTGCCGTGGATCTTAACAACACCGTTGCTTCCTCCGCCGCCACCGATGCCGCGGATGAACCTATCCTCACCATCAAGAAACGCGTCGATGAAGTCAACGTGCTTTTCATCGCCACCGATCGCCACGGCAAATTCGTACGTAATTTGAACCAGAACGATTTCTCCATTTTCGACGACCACAAGCCGGTGCAATCCATTCTCAACTTCCGCCGCGAGACCGACCTGCCCATCGAGTTAGGTCTGCTCATGGATGTGAGCGGTTCCGTGCAAGGGCGCTTTGGATTTGAAAAAGAAGCCGCCACCGGATTTCTGCAGCACATCATCCGTCCCGGCTATGACCGCGCCTTCGTGGTTGGATTCAACAAAGAGAGCCACCTCACCCAGGACTTCACCGACCAGGTGCCCTTGCTTGCTGCTGGAGTCGAGCGCCTGAAGAATGGCGGCGGCACCGCGCTCTACGACGCCATTTACAAAGCCTGCAAGGAGAAGCTGCAGCGCGAAAATTCCGACCATCCCATTCGCAAAGCCATCGTCATCCTCAGCGACGGAGAAGACAATCAGAGTGAACACTCGCGCGCCCAGGCCATTGAAATGGCGCAACGCGCCGAGGTTCTCATCTACGCGATCTCCACTGATGACAGCGGCTTGATTTTGCGCGGCGACAAAGTTCTCGAGGACCTCGCTTCCGCCACCGGCGGCCGAGCCTTCTTTCCCTACAAAATGAAAGATATTACCCGCTCGTTCGCCGCCATTGAGGACGAACTGCGCAGCCAGTACGCCGTCTCCTACAAACCCTCCGACTTCGACGCCGACGGGCGTTACCGCTCCATCGAGATCACTGCCCTGAAAAAAGATCTGCAAGTCCGCGCCCGCCGCGGCTACTACGCTCCCCGGCAATAACCCAACATCCCCCGCTTCGCTCTGCACGACGGACGCCTTCGCACTCACCTAGCCCGCAACCGCTTCTTCCAGCCGGCACTCTTCCGCCGACTTATCAGTTCGAAGCCCCATGAACACGGGTGCGCGCAGTTTCATCCCGCCCTCCCCGGTTTCGTGAGTCCACTCGGCGAACTTAATTTCCGCCACTAGTTCTGGACGCACGAAATGAACCTTTCGCAATCCGCCAATCTCGCCATAAAACGGATTCTGTTTCGTCTTCAGCGGCTGCAGGCGAGCGAAAACCTCTTTGAGCGTCTTCTGATCGAAGCCGGTCCCTGCCTGCCCCACGTGAATGAGGCGTCCGTGCCCGTCGTATAAACCAAGCACGAGCGCCCCAAAATATTCGCGGCTCCCCTCCGGATCGGTATAGCCCCCAATCACGCACTCCTGACGCTGCGTGATCTTAATTTTGAACCAATCGGTCGACCGCTTTTCCTGGTAAGCGCTGCTGCGCTTCTTGGCGACGATGCCTTCCAGTCCGCGCTGCTTTGCCGCCGCAAAAAGAGCAAGACCTTTCTCGGCATAGTGGTCGGAGAAATGTATCGGGCCATTCTCGCGGGCCCCGCTCACCACGATCCGCTCCTGCAGCAACTGCTTGCGCTGCTCAAGCGCAACCCGCCGCAAATCGAAACCATCGAGGTAGAGAAGGTCGAACGCATAGTAGATCACCGGCACGCCTTCGCGCCCCGGCAGACGGCGCTTGCCCGGCTGGAAGCCAGTGCGTTGCTGCATCAGGCTGAACGAAGGCCGTCCTTCGTCATCCAGCGCCACAATCTCCCCGTCAAGAATCGCGCGCTCCGCTTTCACGAATTGCGACAGTCGGCCCAGTTCAGGGAACTGCCTGGTCAGGTCATTCTGATTGCGCGACACCAGGCGCACGCTCCCGTCTTCGACGAATGCGACAGCGCGGTAACCGTCCCACTTGATTTCAAACAACCAGTCAGGATTGTCGAACGCCTTGGCAACCGGCGTCGCCAGCATCGGATGGATGACCGTGGGCATGGGCTTTCGCTCCGAGCCGGCGAGAGCTATAGCCGCAGAGGACGCAGAGTTCGCTGAGGACTTCTTCTGTTTCGATTCGGACGTGGAGTGCGGGATCGTAGTAACTGCGGCCTGGTTGTCATTGGACGAAGGCTTCGCGGAAGCTACCGGTGGCGCACTTTGCCCTGGGCTTTTACTTTTTTTTTTCTCCGCGACCGCAGCGTCTTCCGCGGTCAAAGCCTTCCGCTTCGAATCGGCGCGTGCAATCGCATCCGCCAGCCACGCCGCCTTCACCTTCCCCCGCGTTGCCGGACGGCTGCTCGTCCACTCGGCGGACCCTTCATCGCCCGCGATCTGCGCCATGGTGCGTTTGGTGAGGATGGAAGTGCCGTACGCATCTTCGTCGATGTCGAATCCCGCGACAACGTGATCGTCTTTTTTCTTGATGAGGAGCCATTCATTCCCCTTGCTTCCGGCGCGGCCCCTGATGTGTACGATCGCGAAGTCGCCTTTGAGCCGTTTGCCCTTGAGTCGAAACTTCAGATCGCCCTTCGCCAGCATGGCGGCCGCTTCTTTTTCAGTGCCCGGAACGTACACTCCGTTGACCGGCAGCGGCGAGAGTGGTTCCCACGTACCCGCGTCCCAAACCATCACCGTACCGCCGCCGTAGTTGCCTGCGGGGATGGTTCCTTCAAAATCGTAGTACGACACAGGATGGTCCTCGACCTGCATCGCCAAACGCTTGTCAGCAGGATCGAGCGACGGCCCCTTCGGCACGGCCCACGACTTGAGCACGCCCTCCATCTCCAGCCGGAAATCGTAATGCAGACGAGTTGCAGCATGGCGCTGCACCACAAACCGGTGCCCCGACTGCTTTTCAAGTTTCGGCGGAGGTTCGGGCGTTTCCTCAAAACGGCGCTTCCGTTTGTACTCGTCCAGTGACATGGTGCTTATTGTAATTCTGAGAGGCTCGTGTGGGGACGGCCGCCCCGCGAGCCTGCCCTGAGCGAAGTCGGGAGGGTCCAAGCCGGGAAAAAGGTCGCTAGTTGCCTGTGGCCATGGCGACAATTAGGTGTGCCGACCGAACCGGTTCCGGCACGCTCCGATCCCACGACCATATACTGTAGCCGTATGAAACGTGAATACCCCGAGTCGCCGCTGGTGGGCATAGGCGCGGTGATCATCGATCATCATCAAGACGATAATCGCGTCCTGCTGATTCGCCGCGGGCAGGCCCCGCTGCTGGGCGAGTGGTCGTTGCCCGGCGGCGTCCTCGAATGCGGCGAAACCCTCCGCGAAGCCGTGATCCGAGAAGCACGCGAGGAAACAGGATTGGTAGTTGAAACCGGTGAGATGCTGGGAGTGTATGAGCGCGTGATCCGAAGCGACGAGGGACGAGTACGGTATCACTACGTCCTTATTGATTTCCTCTGTTACCCCGTAGGCGGTGATCTCAAGGCGGGCAGCGACGCGGCGGACGTGCGCTGGTTCACACGCCACGAATTGCCCGCACTCAACCTGGCTTATGATGCCAACGACGTTGTGCTAAAGGGTCTGGAGTGTTCGACCCCGGCGAATTGACGCGAGGACTCTTGACATCGCTAACACTAACTCAAGTCATTGCTCGACTGAAAAAGCTCTACGGCGCCCCTGCGCCGCCGCGAGTTACGGACCCTTTTGAGCAAGTGCTCTGGGAGAACGTCGCCTATCTTGCAAATGATGAAAAGCGGGCAGCGGCATTTTCGGCGCTTCGCAAAACGGTGGGCCTTACTCCCGAAGACATTCTGAAGGCCAAGCCCGAAAAGTTACTAGCCGTCACGCGGATGGGCGGCATGGTTCCCGAACTGCGGGCCCAAAGACTGCGGCAGAGCGCCGAAATTGTCCAGATCCTGCTCAAAGGTAAGCTCAACGCCATGCTTGATGAATCGCTGCCCAAGGCAAAGAAAACGCTACGCCGGTTTCCCACGATCGGAGAACCGGGCGCGGAGAAGATTCTGATGTTCGCGGGAAAGTACCCGGTGTTCGCACTGGAGTCGAATGGATTGCGAGTGCTGTTACGGCTAGGCTTCGCGGAAGAACAGAAGAGTTACTCGGCCAGCTACCGTGGAGTTAAGAATGCAATCGCCGGTCAACTACCCCGTGACTCGAAGTCGCTCGTCGCCGCGCACCAGTTATTGCGCCAGCACGGCCAGGAGCTGTGCAAACGCTCCCAGCCGCTCTGCGACGATTGTCCCTTGCGGAAATCTTGCGCTTACGCAGCGCAACATTGATCCAACGCCCCACGGCGCTTCCTTACTTACTGCCTTTAGAACGCCATAGTCCATAGTAAGGTTGCCGCCGGTCGAGAGCATTCAGTCGGCCATTTTGGCCAGATGCACCGCAAAACCCGTCTTCGGCAACAGCGACGTCAACTCGAACACCTTGAAGCCCTCACCGGTGATTTCGGTTTGGCGATAGATGCCGGGTTCGGTCTCGGCCGTCTCGTGGCGGCCTTGCAGATCGTCGAGAAACTTCTGGGCATCTTTAAGGCTGGCCTCCCCGCCCTTGGCACGCGTTACCACCGCCTCGGTGGCATAGGAGCGCACCAGTTTTGGCCAGTATTTTTGCAGCAACTGGGTACTCGCAAAAATATCCGCCCAAACCACCTCTCCGTTCACGGCCACCACCACCCCCACCGCGTTCTTATCGCGCAGTTGGCGGATGACGCTTTCATAATTGCGCTGCACCGGCTCAGCGACCGCATCCACCTGCTTTTTGACCTCATTATTGCCCATAACGCCGGCGTAGGAGGTCGTTGAGTTCACAGCGGAAGCGGCGCCGGCAGTAACCTCTACACTCTCGGCCATGGCGCGCTGCGAACTGCGGACGCTGTCCCACACTTGCTGCTGGTCTTTCGCAGCCATCGCCTTGCTGCGCACGACCGGGGACGCAAGCAAACCGTTCGCCACCCCCGGTGCGTTGCCGAATGCGTTCTTACCGTTCGCCGCCACCCATCGTCCAGGCTCAACGCAGAAAACGCTGAGATCGACGGGATCGCTTTCCGCGGGCACGATGCGGTCTTTGCCGATAACGCGATCTTGCTTGCCGCCGGTAACTATCTCCCCGGCAAGCAGTAACAAAGGTCGCTTCGAGTTATTAACCAAGACCAGCCGGTTCACTTCCGCGTCGCGGAGTGGATGGATCACCGCAGGTTCGCCCGGACGATGGCGGATGAGGCCACGCGCCTGACCCGCTTCTGTCACCACCACGTCGCCGCTGCGCAGACCCTCGTCAAGCGTCAGAAACTCCACCGTGTCGTACGACCTGCTGGCGACAACCGGATAGACAGTCAAGTTTCCGCTCCGAATCGGGCCAAGAAGAGAATAGCCAGTCGCCGGCGCCGCTTCGCCAGCCTGCAACAGGCAAGGGAGCACAACTCCCGCCACCACTAACAGAACGATTCCGCTCACCACCACGACCAGTCGCATACTTGCCTCCCCGTCGAAGTTCAGCAGTAAAGACACGAATGCCCCCGCGCGCCGGATCCTCTGCCTGAGCCGCCGCCCCGGCACACCGAAGTTAGAGTGTGCCGGGGAACTCAATCGCGAGACTTCCAAGGAGTGTCTTTCTCTGCTCGCTGATCGAAGAACGTACGATTTCTCCTTCCTTGCGTCTAAATAATTGCTAGCATCGTCTGAGACGTGCAAAGGCGGGAGATGCCAAGATCCACCCAATCCGGCCAGGGAGCGGAAGTCGCTGCCGATCTGTACCTGCGCAGCGGGGCCGCGGCCTATGGCTTGAGCGCCGGGCAGTTCACGGCCATCCTCGATGAGATTCTGCGCAAATATCTTCCGCACACTTCGGCCCACGCTTCGCCTGACAATTCATTGGAGAAGAAAGCCGACTTCTGCGCCGGGCTGCGTCTGGAAGAACTGGCGCTAGCACGCGCCTGTGCCTCGGGGAACGAGCAAGCGTGGCAGGACTTCATCAGCCGCTACCGGCAAAAACTGCACAACATGGCGCTGCACATTACCCGCGACGCCGCCCACGCCTCTGAACTGGCCGATTCTCTGTTCGCGGATTTGTATGGCGTGAACGCTCGCGACGGGAGACGCAGTTCGAAGCTCGTCTCCTACACTGGCCGCGGTTCGCTCGAAGGCTGGTTGCGCACGGTGATGGCGCAGGAATTCATCAACCGCTATCGCAAGCAGAAGCGTATGGTCAGTCTGGAAGAGCAAGCCGAAGAAGGAGTGCAGTTTGCGGCGGCCGTTCCGGAGCTGGCGCGCGCCTCGGACCCCCGCCTGGAAGCCGCCACCGACCAAGCTCTCGCGGAGCTCTCGTCAGAGGACCGCTTCACGTTGTCATCTTATTATCTCGACGGCCGAACCCTGGCTGAAGTTGCGCGGACTCTCGGGCTCCACGAATCGAGCGTCAGCCGGCGCCTTGACCGGCTCTCAACCGCGCTCCGGAAGCGTATTCTGGCGGGGTTGCGAATGCAGGGCATGAGCCACGCCCAGGCCGCCGAGGCTTTGGAAACAGACGTGCGAGACATACGGCTGAATTTGCGCTCGCGTTTGACGCAAGATTCGAGGCCGAAACCGTTCTCTGAGAACAAGGCCCCGGCACAAGACGCTGGCGACCCGGGCACGGATTGACGAAGAGGGTTGACGAAGGAAGATTGAAGGTTCGTGAAGGCAATATTGACGAAAAAAATGGTGAAAAAAACCTGACCGAGCAAAGCAAACAGGAAGTGCAGTATCAACAATGACTGAAGTACCTAAAATCGTGGTTGACCGCCTGCGGGCTACCCGCCCCGAATGCGGCTCCGAGGGCCAACCCACGCCCGAGCCGGCGCATCTGGATGCGAATCTGCTCGCCGCCTTTGTGGAGCAGACGCTTTCGGCAACGGAGCGCGACGGCGTGCTCGAGCACCTGGCACTCTGTAAAGACTGCTGCGAGGTAGTCACTTTGACGCTTCCAGACGCTAACGCGGCCGTCGCAGCCGCGATGGACACGGAAGTTGACACGGAAGCAGTTCGCGCAACCGCGACTGCGCCCAAGTCCCAGTGGAACTGGCTGAGTTCACCCAAGCTCGCCTGGCCAAGTCTGCGCTGGGCCGCTCTGGCGGCGGGAGTCGCGCTGGCTGCCTCCGTCCTTCTCTTGCATCCGGGAAGGCGGAATCAGGCGATGTTGCCGACAGCAAACGAGGTCGCGCCCACCGTGCTTCCGGCTCCAAGCTCGCAGATCGCGTCATCACCAGCTCCGTCGTCGTCAGCCGGCCAAGCCTCGATTTCGCCGAACGCAGCCTCGGTTAACTCTGACTCGTCAAAAACTACGGCGCAGTCCCGGCCCCCCATGAAGCTCAAGGCGGCGCCGCCACTTCCAGTGCAGTCCGGAATGCTGCTTGCCTACAACAATAAGAGTTCAAGCCTGGGCGGCAAACGTCGGGCAGCGGCATCGCCTGCCGCCTCATCGTTCCGAGCCGGTGATTCGGCCCCTCGAAGTTCAACAGGGACCGTCGAAGTTCCTGCTGCAACCGAGGCGGTAAGGGTAGAACCCTCCCCCCAACCAACATTGATGGCGCGGAACGAGATCCCATCGATCAAAAAGGCCAAACCGCCGCTGCAAGACGGCCAAGGAAATGAGTTGCAGAATGTCCCGACCGCTAGGGGTGGCGCCTCAGCGGGCGCGTCAGCGATGGTACAGGGCAGGAATGCGTTGTACGCTGCAAAAATGGCGCCATCTGCAGCCCAGGCTCTCGCTCCCAATCTCACATGGACGATTAAAGACGGTGTCCTGCAGCGATCATTGGACAGCGGTCAGAGCTGGCAAAGCGCCCTGCACACCGATCACCCTTTGTTATGTTACGCACATCGGGAAGCGGACGTATGGGCCGGTGGACAGGCGGGTTTGCTCTTCCACTCCACCGATAATGGCCTGACTTGGCTGCGTGTACAGCCTTCCAGCAAAGCTCAGGGACTTACCTCTGACATAACTCGTATCGATATTCGCGGACAACTGCCTGGCCCGGTGACAATCGTAGTTTCTACCGATGGCAACGACGTCTGGACCAGCGCGGACGGTGGGAAGACTTGGGACAAGAAGTAGCCTGGGACCGCGAAGACTACGGTTCGGAGTAAAACGCGGCGTCTAATCTCCGGGAGGCGCTCCAGTGAGCCAGCGATGGAGTTGCCGGGTGGGTCAGGCCCGGCTTTCCCCTGATTCCGCGCTTCACTCGTTCCTTATTTGTTATTGGACGTGAACGCTCAAGCCGCCCGGCCCTAACCAGTAAACCCCGTCCCGCTGGCAGAACAGTTGCGAATATTCCGCCACCATTCCCGTGGCAAGCACCTTCGTACCAAGGGTGATCTGCGCGTCTTGCAAGGTGCCGCTCTGCACGGTGCAGTTCTGGCTCACTTGCTGCGGAGTATTCCAAGTGTCGATGACCGCCGTTAATGAGTAGCCGTTTGTTGCGCTGGGACTCTTATAGAAAAGCGACAACGCATTTTCGGCATAGGCGAAGCCATTTCCCAAAAACTTGCCCTGCCCCTGCGGAATTCCGCAACAAACCTCAAAATTATAAACAAGCGTACCGTTCAGCGGGTTCGGTTCTATCTGTAGCCCGACCACACTGCCATGGCTCAGCGTCTGGCCCCAAGCGGCTCCGAGCAACAGAAAAACCGTAGCTGCGAGTAGAAGTACTTTCATCGAATTTTCTCCTTATTCTTTTGTATCCACTTAGAGTGGGGATTCTCTGCCAGATCGCTTCCAATTGACTGCTTTATGCCGTGCGCCGCCCGTGCTCCAAAGTGATCTGGCCTGAAACCTTTTGGAGAACGAGTATTTTTTCATGCGTTCATTGCACCATGACCATTGGTGCGGCGTGTAGTTACTCTTGTTCATGTTTAGCTTCGATCACTCAAACGAAGGTGTCAGCTACTTAGTTGTCCGATTGTGCGAGCCAATTAGGAGGACGCAGCAGCCGGGATCAGCAGGCACTGAGCGTCTCATAGTTGAGACTCACTTCTGACTTATGACTTCGAGTTTGTCGAAGGTCGCAATCCCCAGTCCCCAGTCAGGCCGCTATTGTGGCGCAGTGCGGATTGAAAGTCTGTGACGCCTGGCCCGGCCGGAAGTGATGAAAAGAGTCGCCTCGTCCAGGCGCAGGCTTCAGAGACGCGACCTGCTACGGCCCACTCAGAATTTTGCATCTTTTAATTCCACCGTAGGACCGACAACATCACATGGCTCGGCGGAAGTAACGTTACTTCCGCTCATGACCACGCAGTACTTATTTGCCGGCTTTGCATTACGGAAGTGACATTTACAGTGGGGCCAACCGGACATAGGATGAGCAGGTGGTTTGGCAGTTCTGGGGGAGGGCTGCCGAAGGCGTCCTGAGCTTACACGCTCAGGACGTTTTTTTTGTCCTTCATCTCCTCACGTGGCAAGGAATCTATAAGGCTTAGGCAGGGGCGGGAACTGCAATCGTCTTGGCGTCAAAAACCGAACCTACAGTTGCGACGATCTGATCCATAGCCCGTCGATGTCGAGCGCAAAACGGACCAAATCCATACCCGCAGCCGCTGAGGTCAACTGCCGCCTTACACCGAGTACGACACATCGTCACTCGCCGCGCCCGTCGCCGCGACCTCCGTCGAAGCGACCGCGTCGCCCGACTTGCTGCCCCGTCGCATGGCGACAATGCCCGTGCGCACCATCTCCAGGATTCCGTATGGACGCAGCACTTCGAGCAGCCCGTCGATCTTGTCTTCCCCGCCGGTGATTTCGATCGTCAACGATTCCGTGGAAACGTCGACGACCCGCGCCCGAAACACGCTGGCAAGTTCGAGGACGTGGGAACGCGCGCCGTGCGTAGCCGCCACCCGGATCATGGCCAGGTCCCGCACAATAGCCGGCTGATTGGTGATGTTCTCCACCAATAGCACGTTTACGAGTTTGTATAGATTCGCTTCGATGCGTCGCGCCTGGTCGTGGTCGGCATCGACGGTAATCGTCATGCGCGACACCTCCGGCTTCTCCGTCCGGCCCACCGTCAGCGAATCGATATTGAAGGCGCGCCGCCGAAACAGCGATGCCACGCGCGTAAGCACGCCCGGTTTGTTCTCGACATACACCATGAATGTATTCAGCATAATTTTAGTGAGTCATTGAAATCATTAAATCATTGAGGTATTGAGGTATTGACGTATTGAATCATCCTTACAATGTCTCAATGATTCAATGTGTCAATGACTCAATCGCATTTACCGCATTTACTCATCCTCCGCCGTCTCCACAATCGGGCTCGGCCGCCGGATCATGTCGTGCAACGCCGCCCCCGCTGCCACCATCGGGTAGACGGTATCTTCCTGTTCCACCTTGAAATTGATCAGCACCGGCCCCTCATGCTGGCGCGCTGCTTCGACCGCGGGCACAACTTGCGATCGCTGCGAAATAGTCATACTCCGGATGCCATACGCCTCCGCCAACTTGGCAAAATCCGGATTGAGCAACGGCGTAGCCGCATAATTGCGGTCGTAGAAAAATTCCTGCCACTGCCGCACCATGCCCAAAAACCCGTTATTGATGATCGCAATATGGATCTTCAGATTCTCCTGCACCAGCGTGGCCAGTTCGCACATGGTCATCTGGAATCCACCATCGCCCACCACCACCCAAACCTCGGCGTCAGGGCAAGCAACTTTGGCGCCGATGGCAGCAGGCAAAGCGAATCCCATCGTGCCCAGTCCGCCGGAAGTAATCAGCGAACGCGGATGCTCGTGCTTGTAATACTGCGCCTCCCACATCTGGTGCTGGCCCACGTCGGTCACGACGATAGTGTTTGCGTCGCGCGTCTGCCGCCACAAATCGTTGATCACATGGGCCGCATACAGATGCCCGCTGTCGGGCAGGTTCTGGATGTCGCGCACCGCCGAATCGCCCTTCAACTTGTCAATCGAGTCCAGCCAGTCGCTCCGATCAATCGATTCAACTTTCGGAAATAATTCGAGCAAAACTTCGCGCAAATCTCCGACCAGCGGCACATCGACCTTGACGTTCTTGTTGATCTCCGCCGGATCGATTTCGATGTGGATCTTCTTCGCGTTCGGCGCGTAGTTTTTCAGGTTGCCGGTGACCCGATCGTCAAAGCGCATGCCGAACGCCAGCAGCAGGTCTGCTTCCTGGATCGTATGATTCACCCAGGCTTCCCCGTGCATGCCCATCATGCCGAGATTGAGCGGGTGCGACGCGGGGAACGCCCCCAGCCCAAGCAGGGTCATCGCCACCGGAATGCCGGCGCGCTCCGCAAAATCGCGCACCTCGCGCATCGCTCCCGAAACAATGATGCCGTGCCCCGCCAGAATCACCGGCCGCTTCGAATTGTGGATCAACTCCAGCGCCTGCGCATACTCCGCCGGAGCAGGCGACAGATCAGGCCGATACCCCGGCAACTGCGGCTTGGCCGCTTCCCAGTCGAACTCGCATGTTCCCTGCTGCGCATCTTTGGTGATATCGACCAGCACCGGCCCCGGACGCCCCGACCGCGCCACATAAAAAGCTTCACGAATCGTGCGCGCCACTTCACTGGCATGTGTAACCAGATAATTGTGCTTCGTAATGGGCAGAGTCACGCCCGTGATGTCGGTTTCCTGAAACGCGTCGGACCCGATCAGTTTGCTGCCGACCTGCCCGGTTATGCAGACGATCGGGATGGAATCCAGCATCGCCGTGGCAATTCCCGTGACCATGTTGGTCGCGCCCGGCCCCGAGGTCGCAACCGCCACTCCCACATCCCCGCTGGCGCGAGCGTAGCCGTCCGCCATGTGGGTTGCGCCTTGCTCGTGACGAACCAGCACGTGATGGATCTTGCTATGCTTCAGCGCGTCATAAGCCGGCAGAATAGCGCCGCCTGGATAGCCAAAGACGACCTTCACGCCTTCCCGCTCCAGACATTCCCAAAGAATGCCGGCCCCGGTCATGGTCTTAAAGCCGGTCTTAGCCTCGGTTTTGGCCTTGGCCGTGATTGGCGTGTTTTTCTGATCCGTCATGCGACCTCCCTGCCAGTTCCCCGAAAAAACAAAACCCACCTAGCCAGCGCCTCTGGCGGGTGGGATTCGGGAGCCTTTGCGTTTTCTAGTTTCTCAGCTCACGCTTCCCCTCCGCACCGCGACCGGCGGACATACTCGTACCCCTGGAATTCTAAAACTAAGTCGTCGGAGGCTGCGTGAATTCGTCAAGCTTGCACCAAAGAGTTAACCCAAATAGTATCCGACCGACCGTCCGGTTGGCAAGCCGGACTTCGAACTTAATTCGGCTTGAATGCTGGACGTTCCGCAGCCCCTGGAATGAGTCCGGCAGGCGGCAATCTTCCACTTGACCAACGGTAAGGAAGTTGATCGCGCTCAAACCCCGTCATATCCAGAACAAAAGTATCCCCTCAGGGTAACGAAAAATAATTCGCTGACCGTGCACCCCTGGACTGGGACACCCTTGGCCCATTGCTTCTCAAGTACGGGGCGAACCGCTACAACCCGGGCCCATCCGGATACGTTGGCAGATCCAGAGGCCGCGCCGGCAACTTCTTGGGATTGGCTTTGATCTTGTCCATCAGCATCTCGACCGCTTTTTCCAGTTGCGGGTCTTGTCCCTTCAACACCAGGTCCGGAGGATTGTCCACCACCACGTCCGGCTGCACGCCGCGATTCTCCACCACCCACTTGCTGTCCAGTCCATAGATCGCGAATTCCGGACGCGTGATGTAGCCCCCATCCATCAGCGGGATTTCCCCGCGAATGCCGCGCACACCGCCCCATGTCCGCTCGCCGATGAGCGGTCCCAGCTTGTACTGCTTGAACATGTAGCTGAAAATGTCTCCATCGGACGCCGCGTAGTGATTGGTCACACAAGCCATGTATCCGTAAAAGGCATTCTGGCGCGGCGCCGGCTCAAAGTTGCGCGCCGAACCCATGAGCGCAAGAACCC
>Ga0209415_10003344_pt1 | contig 29807 bp, 27 predicted proteins | sample PeaSoiSIISIP2007_FD_187696 | JGI IMG/M metagenome (GOLD analysis project Ga0209415, IMG submission 187696) | Peat soil microbial communities from Weissenstadt, Germany - SII-SIP-2007 (SPAdes) (version 2) | ecosystem: Environmental > Terrestrial > Soil > Wetlands > Peat | place: Germany...
GCCGACCACTGAAAACTTCCGCCCGAGGACGGAAATTGCGGGAAAATGCCTCGGCCGTTGTGCGGAATGTAGGACTGGTCGGCGGACCGATCCTCAAATCGGGGACGTGGCGATGCCGGCGCGCGAGCGCAGCGTAAGGCCAACGTTGATCAGGTAGCAGAAAAAACCTGCCGCCATGACGGTACTGGAGACCGCAACCACCGGCCCATAGTATCGATGCGCCTCGACGATCTGCGCGGGCGCGCTATGCATCAGGACCCCCTCCCAGATGCCGAATACGAGCTGCGCCGCGTAAAAGGCGTAGGCACCTGCTACCGTGAACCAGAAGGTCCAGCTGATGAGCCGGCCGGAGTAGATCGCCTTTTGCGTCAGGATCGGCAGCAGGTAATACGTGACACCCATTGCCAGTAGCACCACGCCGCCTACCAGATTCATATGTGCGTGCGCCAGGGGGTCGATCATGTGTCCCGGGCCGCCGTACGGACTACCGATGGAGTCCAGCCAGCGGCGTATCGGCGGCATCACCTGGAGCATGCCGTGCAGGGTGCCGATGCAAAAGGAGACCGCCGATAGTACGAGAAACTTCGTGAGGCAATTGGATTGCGCGGACACCTGCAGGTGCTCCTAGGCCGTAGCGGTAAAGCAAACGTAGCAGAAAAAAGGCCCGAATCGATTCGGGCCTCTTCGCTTGCGTGGCGCGAAAGACTCGCCTCACTTGCCCTTCTGCTGATCCTCTACAAGCTTGACCGCAGCGGAGCTGGTGATATCGGAGATGATCATCCCGATCACGAAAATTCCAATTGGGACCAAGATTTCGATGGGCATTGCCGGGACCCTCTTCGATGATTGACGCTGTCGTTTGACGTCAAATTACGGACGCTTGGAGTAACCGCTGCACCAGCCACCCTTGGGTACCGTCTTGTTGAATAGATCGCAACGCGCGGTATCTGCGCCGACCGTAGTGTAATGCAGGCAACTCGCGCAAGACTGCTCGTTCGTGTGCTTGGGATATTTCTTCCCATCTGCGTCTGCCGTCTTCAGCTTGAAACCCATTGCAAGTGCCATCTTGTCGTCCTCGGTCAGAGCCGGGACGTCCGCAAGCGCAACCCGCGGCAGCACCGCAATCGCACCTGCCAAGGGAACGAACTTCAATACATCACGACGCTTAGTCATGTTCTAGTCTCCTTTCAACTGACTCGTTGTCTCTTTCCCAGGCCGGTCGTACACGAGCGGCTCACCGAGTGGTAAAAAAAGATTCCACTCAACCAGCTCACTCCGTATCGTTGATTGGTGTCCGGATTCTGTAGTCCGGTCCACTGTGCGACACGAAACCGACACTGCCTTAACGGCTGGAAGTTCGAATCCGACGACATGAAACTGTCGCCACACTCAAATTTCCCCCTCCCTAGCGGTAAATCTAAAACATTATAGCCACGCCTACTACGCTCATGCCGGTTTCGGAAAAAAAAAGCGCTGCCAACTTAAGCGAAGTCAATCGAGATTTCCGTGGATGCAAATGATTCTCATCTGCCGGCGCACCTCGGTAGCCTGGACTGACGCGCTCCCCTGCGCCGCGAGGATGTGCGCTGCAATCCCTCTTGCATTTTGTTCGCGCGGGTATCGGTTGCGACTTACGGCTGCGCTGCGATCGCCACCGGGAATTCGAGCACCGTTTGCTCGTCGCCACGTTGCAGCTGCACTTGCAACGTAGCGTTGGCGCCGTGTCCGAAGTTTACGGCCCTGCGGTAGACCCCAACGTGGCCATCTTCAATTGCCTGTACCCACGGCGCAGATGCCTGCGTGCGCAACGAGACCAAGGCGTCATAGACCGGCCGGTGATGCTCGCCGCTGATGATGACCACGACCTCGTTGTGTCCCTCGCGTGGCGGCGAGGGACGCGTCTCGACCGCTACCTCGTATTGCCCCCATCGGCGCATTCCCAAGGAGCTCGTCTCTTCGCTGTTGCTGCAGGCACCGGCAGCGATGGTGGCGGTGACGATCAACGATAGCGCAACCCGGGTACGACGCGAAGACGGGACCCACCGATAGGTCAGGTCCCACGCGAAGCGCAAAAAGCTACTTCGCGGTAGGCGAGCGCTTGGCGTTGGCATCCGGTGGGGTCGCCTGGTTCTCCGGGTCGCTGTCCAGGCGCCCGCCGCGCTCCGATCCGTACAGGTTGGTCATGTAGTAGACGAAGGTGGCGGCGATGGCTACATAGACGATCGCCGCGACGAAACCCCAATTGAACCATTCGACCTTGACCCCTGGCCGCTGGCCCCAGAAGGGGAACCCCAGCCCCACCGCAACCAGCAAGACAATGACGACGACGGCGATAAACCAGTAGGGCACGCGACGCTGCGAGGCGGGAATCTTGGCAACCAATTCCCAGTCCTCCATTCCGCGCTTGGCAAGTCGCTCCGCGTCCGAGGCGTAACCGAAGTGATCGGCCGGATTTTGGCCCCATTGGGACTCGACGGGACTTTGCTCGAGCCCGAGGTGTTCAAACCCGGTAGCTTGCGCCGTGTCCGGCCCTTGTGCGCGCGGCTGCGAGCGGCTGTTGCCGTCGGCGCCGCCCGGTGATCGTTGATCCTGTGCTTGGCTCATTTCCCATCCCTCCTTGTGCCGCGCCCCGGGTGAGCGTAGCGCTCATCCTGCAAAATGCTGAAACTCGAAGTGGCCTACCCACCCGTCTTGCGCCTGTACCTCGACCTGGACCGGATAAAGGCCATGCTTGATCAGCGGCGAGATGGACAATGTCAGCGATTGACGCTGGATCTTGCCCAGCGTCAGCGCATCGGCGCTGAGGTGATAGTTCTGTGCGTCGATTCCCTTGATCAGGATGCGCACCTTTTCCTCGCGGTATTGCTTGTTTGCTATGGCAATCTGGTAGTCGGTGATCGCCTGTCCTGCGGCGCCCGTGCCATGGTCGACCGACAGGTGGTAGGGCTCGTAGGTCCAAACGCCCCAAGCGAACATTGCCAGACCAAGGAACGAGAAGGGCAGCGCCCACCGGGAGCGTCCCAGCAGCGAATATTCGTTATTGCGCTTGCGCGTGGCCGCCTTGGTGCTAGTGCGCGCGCCGAACTCGAAACGCAAGAGACCCGGTTCGCCGCTCTTATGGTGCATGCGGTTGCAGGCATCAACACACTCGCCGCAATTGATGCAGCTGTCGAACACGTCGGTGCTGCGTGGGTCAAGGTCGACGAAGCATTTGGTGACACAGTAGTTGCAGCCCTCGCAGTCGGCCGCGCGGCTTGCATCGTAGGCGATATGCAGCGTCTGGCGCGTCTTGAACGAGTGCTGCCAGACGCGGTACACGCAGATGAAACGGCACCAGAAATGGCGCAGTACCGTAACGTCGAGCAGAACGATCAGCACGAATACCGTGTAGATCCAATACAAGGATCCGGCGAGCGCCGGATTCGGCCGCAGCGAGACGAATGACCAAACCGCGGACACCGGGTAAAAGTACAGCATCGGAACCAGGGCGACCATCATCGAGGCGCCGATAAAACTGAGCGCAAGCACCAGCCAATTGAGCAAGTGATCCTTGGAGGCCGTAACGCGTATTGCCGCGCCGTCCAGGCTCACTTCCGCACGTTTGCCCAAGAATTTGCGGGTCATGAAATTGGCCCACTCGGCGACAGAGTTTTGCGGGCACACCCATCCGCAAAAAACGGTTCCCGCAACGGAATACAGAAACACCATCATCGTTGCAAGAAAGATCCACAGACCGAAGACCAGAAAGAAATCCGCAAACCAGATCTGGCGGTCGAGCACTACCACGGCGCCGGCAATCGGATCAATGCGGAACAGTCCGCTCGTAGGGACCAGCACGATCAGCACGAGCGCAAGTAGTTGAACCACGCGCCGGCGCCGGTGATAAACGGCCTCCTGTGGCCCCAGCGCAGACGGCGCAGGAGACCCGACAACCCGCACCGGGATGTCACGTAGGCGAGTCTGGGCGGTGGAGGACATCGTGAGTAGCGTACCCCAATCGCGCCCCAACAAGTGCCAAGGGGGCTACCGGCATACGGTCTTTTGTCGTTGGCGGTGCATGGCCGGGGCGACTTTCTCGGTGCCTCTCGGTGTACCCACAACGAGATCATTGATCAATTCCCATTCCGATTCTCCTGCGGGGCGTCGCCGCCTGCCGCAAGCACCTCACGATCCAATGGCGCCACGCCGCGCAATCGTGCCAAGACACGCGATGCGTCCGCGCGCCCGGAGGCGCGCTCCAGGTGCCAGAGGGCGCGCAGGGCCTCGACCTGGTCGGGGTAAATGCGCAGTATGCGATCGAGCGTCGCGCGATCCTCGAGCGCATGGTTTTGCGCTGCGGTATCGAACAGTTCATCGGCCAAGGCACTGGCAACCCAACGGTCACGCGGGTTCGTTTCGAAGGCCAGGCGGGTGAGCTCGCCTGCGCGTGTGGTGTCGCCGGAAAAAGAGGCCACCCACGATTGCACCGCAAGCTCACTGGCGACATATGCGCTGGCGAACGAGGCCTGCTGCTGGCCCGGCACGATCCCCAACTGAGTGCGAGCCGTCTCCAGGTCGGGGCGCCGACGCAGCAAGTCGAGCAGAACGTCGGCTAGCGGCATCTGCTCCAGGTACCTCAGGCGCGGCAGACGATACTCGATCACGGGGCGGCTTTCACTTTGCACGGGCCCGATGCCCGCGCCGATCCGCCCCCAGTAACGTCCGAGCCAGGTCGCCGCTCCTTCGGCGCCGGTTGCTGCGTCCGCCTGGTCCGAGGTCCGGCCTGCCAGATTTGCCGATAGCGCTGCGCCGTCGGCCAGCGGTGCGGGGGAGCCAATCATCGCCAGGTGCATGCCGTCGAGGAAGATCTGGGCATCGGGGAAGACGCGCTGGAAACTGCGCAGCACCGTGTGCAGGGATTCGATATCGAATTGATTGAGCGCAATCCATTGCGCGAATATCCCGTCGGGACGCAGGTGCTCGCGCGCCCGCTGAAATTGTTCGATCGACAGCAGATTGCTCATCCCGGCAAGGTCGGGATGGAACAGGTCGCCCACGATTACATCGAATTTCCCGCGGTGCGCCGCCAAGTAGTGGCGCGCATCGTCATGTTCGATGCGCATGGTCCGAACGATGTCGTGATTGACCGGCGCAAACCAAGTTCGGGCCGCCCAAATCGCGCCTGGCGACAATTCGACGGCGGTGCGCTCCAGATCCGGATATGCAAGCGAACCACTGGCCGAAATCCCGGTTCCTAGGCCCAGGAACAGGACGCTCCGCGGCCCACGGTGCAGGAGCAGGGGTAGCCTAGCCTGGTCGGCCTGAATCTGCACCGCGGCCGGGTCGGAAGATGCGTCCATATGCCGCAGGTCCGTGAGCAGCGTGCGTTGGCCATCGCCTGCCTGGGTGACGTGGTTCAGGGAAAGGGCATCTTCGTAGCGGTACAGCTGCTCCGTAGGCGGCGCCGAAGGTGGGAGCATTTGGCGTGGCGTCGGAAATTCGCGCAGCGACCAGGCCACGGCGATTGCCAAAGGAAGGGCCGCGAGCAGCGCGCGCGGCGTGCCCAGTGCGAGCCCAAGGACCAGCAACAGCACGGCGGCCAGCGCAATGCTTGCCGTTGTTCCCAATTGCGGGATCGCTATCAATACGGTGAAGCCCGCGCCGGCGGCTGCGCCGATGCAGTTTGCGCCATACAGCCACACGCCATGGGACCGACGCGCGGCCCCCGCATCGATTCGATGCGCCAGCATGGGTAGCCACGCGCCCAACGCGGCCGTCGTCGGTAGCGTGCACAGACCCAAGGCAAGCGCCTGGCAAACCAGTGCCGAGGGCAGCGAGGCGAAGCGCTGCTCCTGCACCCACACGGAAAACGTTGGCAGGATCCAAAGCCCCAGCAGTGTCCAGCCGCAGGCGACCAGTGGCACGGCCGTGCGGAGCCAGCGTCCGTGCTGCGCGCGCGCCGCCAGCAGGCTGCCGAGCGCGGTCCCGAACAGGTACACGGCCAGGATGATCGCCAGTACATACTCCGTCCGCAGCATCACCATGCCATACAGGCGCGTCCAGGCGATCTCCAACATCAGCGCGCAGGCACCGACCGCGGCGTAGGCCAGTAGCAAGCGCTGCGGCAGGCGCGCCGGCTGTTCGCGGGAAGCTGGCGCCGGAGTTTCCGCCGATTGCCAGGATGCCCCGCAACTGAGCAGCCCGGCTGCGCTTGCGATGAGCACGCCGCACGCGGCGATCGCGTCAAGTGCATAGGACCAGCCGAGTTCGGCCAGCAAGGCTAGGCTAAGCAACGCACCGGCGGCCGCGCCGAGACAGTTGATTCCATAGACCTGTCCCAGAAGCTGTGGCGTCCAGGCAAAGGCGCCCAGCACCATGGGAAAGCTGGCACCCATTGCTGCCGCAGGAAGCGCCAGCAGGATCAGTGCGACCGCTGCCTGAACGCCGAACCACTGCCACCAATTAAGTTGCGCTGCGAGGGTTTCGAGCACCGGTGCGCCCGCGGCGACAATTGCCGGCAAGGCAAGTGCATAGAGCGCGATGGTCAGTTCCAGCAGTGCGAAGATTTGCAGCGCGCGCGCCGCCGACGCTATGCGGGGTCCTCCCGCGGCGAGCATTGAGCCGATGCCCAGGCCCAGCAAAAAAGCGGTAACCGTGGCGGCGACGCCAAAGATGCTTACGCCGAACTGCGCCGAGAGCATCCGCGCCCAAAGCACTTCGTACCCCAGCCCGGTTGCGCCGCTGAAAAAATACAGGGCGGCAAGGACCCGGCCAGCCGCGGGCGCGAGCCTACGGCTGGGAATAACGGGGTTCAAAACGGACGAAACCAGACGAGACCGACGATCGCGTGAACGATCGCCAGGGTCACGCTCAAGCCGGCGCATACCATGTGCGCAAGATAGACCGGTTTGCCATAAACGCCCATGGCGATGCCCAGCGAGCCGGTGATCAATAGCAGGATCAGCAACGGTGCACCCAGTCCGAACATAACCCAGCGCCGCGTCCGGTCGGTGGCATCCGGCGGCGGTGTCGCCGGGTTGGCACGTTCGAACGACTGCAGGATCTGGGCCCCATTGCTGACAGGCGGCTGCGATTCCTGGCCAAACGCCGGCGATATGCAGGCAGCTGCGGCGCACAGGAGTAGGGCAGTCAGAGATCGCTTGAAAAGCAGCAGGCGCACGGCGCCCGAGGCGAGGTACGGCGGGGGCATCAGCGCACTAGGATTGCGGAGGCTTGCTGGAGTCGGGTACGTCCGGCTGCGCTTCCGGCTGTGCCCGCTTGCGCAGGGAGTTGCGCCACATGAGAACGACCATCAGGATGAATGGCGCGAAGATGCCCATGAGCAAGAACAGGAAGATATGCCAGGGGGTATCGATCGTCACGTGCAAGAATCGGTAGCTGTTGACCGACGCCAGCGCGGGACTTGCGAGCAGCCAGGCGAGAAGGGTCGGTGCACCGAGGCAAAGCGCGCGCCTCATTGGGTTCTCGCAATGGGTCCAGCGGCATCCGTGGCGCAGCGAAAGCCGAAGAAATCGGAGGCGTAGTTCGGCCAGTCGTAACTGCGGTGGTAGCTCGCAGTGGAAAATGGATCGCTTTTCCACGAGCCGCCGCGCAGCACCTTGTAATGCTGGTTGACGGCGATTTGCTCGGAAAGTTTCATCGCCCGATCTTCCGCAGTGACGACCTGCGCAACCTTTCCCTGGAAGATGTCGGCGGGTGCATCAGTGCCTGCATATGGGAGAAAGTCATCTTCCACCCACTCGCTGACGTTGCCCGCCATGTCGAATACCCCGTACGGACTGACGCCGCTTTTATAGGTGTCGACATTCGTCGCTGAGCCCATATTGTAGTAGGTGTTCAAGCGCTTCGGGTCCATGGTGTTGCCCCACGGCCAGCGGCGGGCGTCGGAGCCACGCGCGGCTTTTTCCCATTCCGCCTCGGTCGGCAGGCGCCGGCCGGCCCAGGTGGCATAGGCCTTGGCGTCGAACCAGTTGACCAGGGTGACCGGGTACAGCAACTGGCCGTCGGGAATGCGCGCGTTCTTCCATGTCGAAGGCGGACGGTGTCCGGTTTCGGCCACGAAGCGGGCGTACTGCGCATTGGTAACGAGGTACTTGTCGATCCGATAGTCGGGCAGGCGCACCGTGTGTAGCGGGTGGTCCTGCGGGTCGGCGCGCTCGTAGTTAGTGCCCATCTGGAACGGCCCGGCCGCAATGGCGATCGTCGAATCGAGCTCGTTCCACTGCTCCTTGCTCAGCAGTGCCTGCGCTTCCTCGACCGTGTAGCCTGCGCTGGTTGAATTCGCGAGAGCCTTCATGTGCTCGTTGCGGGCGTGCAGCGCAATATCCTCGCCGGCGGCACGCTCGTGGGCAGATTCCTCGTGCAGGTCGTAGGTCGCTTTGCCGCGCATCTCATCCATGCGTGTCGATCCGATCATGACCACGTGGAGACTGCCGCCGATGACCAGCAGCGCCATGCACGTGATCAGCGTCGCGGCAAGAAATCGCGATCGCCGTTCCCGCTCCTGCGGGCTGGGCAATGTGTGCCGGCTCATGGCTTCGGATCCACCGGTGTCGACGCGAGCTTGGCAGCGGCAGAGCGCGTGTAGATGCGCTTGATAAACACCTCGCCCAGGATTCCGCCAAACGCTGCCGATTCGATCGCGAGAATGACAAAAAACCCCCACCATCCCAGGGGAATCAGCGCGCTTCCTTCCGGAATCTCGTGGGTCAGGCTGATCTGCGCATAGGCGATGCACCGCACGATCAGCGGCGGGAAATAGCACAGCCATTTGCCGCCCTGGCCAAAGATCCAGGCAACGACCAGCCCGGCCACGAACGGCACGATGAAGACGTCAAGCATCCACGGACCGCTGAAAGTCGACAAGCCATGGAAGAGCTCCATCTTGACGCCAGTCAGGCGATCGCCGAAATAGTTGACCGCGCTGCCGACCATGAGCGCGGCGGATCCTAGGGCGTAGCGGGGTCTCATCTGGGGGATTTCATCAACGTCGCAACCGGATTCGGAATAGGAATATGTCACCGGGATGTGCGCAGCTCATGGGGTGCCCGCACAGGGGTGATCGGACAGGCAATCTGCGATACGCATAATTTTGCTGCCAAACCGATAGCGTAATACGTCTTTGCGGACCTTGCTCGGTGGACAGGCGGCCCGCACGCGCGAGGGTGCGCGCAGGAGTGCAATACGGCATCGGCGGGGCGAGGCGCCGGCGCCTGCCGCCACGGGCCCGAAAGCGTGCGCCGCGCAGGCGGATTCAGGCGCGCCGTCCGGCGTCGGCGCGCGCGGACACCGCTGGCCTTGCCGGCAGGCGAATCTCGATTCGCAGGCCGGTCGGAACATTGGCGTGAAATTTGAGCTCTGCCCCGTGCATCCGCACGACCCGTTCCACGATCGCGAGTCCCAGGCCGGCGCCCAAGGCCCCGGAGCGCGATGGGTCGCCGCGTTCAAAGGGGCGTATCAGGCGGGCGATTTCCTCCGGTCGGATGCCGGGGCCGTGATCGGCCACGACCAGTACCGCATCGGGCCCATCGCGATGCAGTCCGATCTCCAGCTCCAGACGACCGTCGGCTCCGCGCCCGTAGCGCCGCGCGTTTGCCAGTAGGTTGTCCAAGGTCCGCGCCAGCTCGGTTCGGTATCCCGGAACGATGATCCCGGATTGAACGTTCTCCACCAGCCCAATTGCTTGCGCCAACGGGGCATCCGCCTCCGCGCCCGACAGGCCATCCGCCGGTGGACCGAGCCGATTGCGCGTGATTGCATCCTTCACGAGAACCGATAAATCGACTTCCTCGGCCCCGCGCTGCGGGATCGGCAGTGCGTAGTCGAGAAACTGGCTGACAACCAAATCCATCTGTTCGAGGTCGCCGATCATCGCGGCGCGGCTCTGTTCGGGCAGATCGTTCATCTCCAGTTCCAGTCGCAGGCGCGTCAGCGGTGTGCGCAGGTCGTGGGAGACTCCGGCCAGGAGGATGGCCCGATCGCGATTGAGCTTTTCCAGATCCGAGACCATCCGATTGAAGCTTTGGTTGACCGTGCGGATTTCGACCGGTCCCGCATCGGGCAGGGTGGGAGGAATCCTACCGGCACCGAAATCGCCGGCGGCGCGCGAGAGCTCTGCCAGTGGTCGATTTACCAGGCGAGCGATGGCAATAGCCACCAGCAAAGACAAGGTCGTCGCCAGAACGGCCCAGGCGATCCAACCGCGGCCGATGTCCCGGTGCATCAGGTCCCGGTCGATGAATACCCAGTACGCATCCTCGTCAATGGAAAAGCTCACCCAGAAGCCACTTATGCCATTGACCTTCGAGGCGAGGCGCGTGCTGGCCCCGAGGCGCTGCTGCACCTCCTGTTCCACCAGCCGCAATAGGGCCGAGTCGCTGATCGGCTCGATTTGGTCGGTCGGCTCAAGGGGCACCACGCGCAGGCTTTCATTTTCGACCAGATCGGCAAGCAGATCGCGGCGTCGCTCCGGGTCGGAGTACACCAGCGCGATGCGCGTGGCATTGATGATGGAAACCACCTGCTCGGCGAGCTGATGCGCCCGCGGCTCGCGTTCAAATACCCGAACGCTCGGTACCCAGGCAACAAGGCTGGCTACCGCCAGCGAGACGATGAGCAAAAATGTGCGCCAGAAAAGCGGCGGGGAGCGCAACTTCAGCGAAAGCAGTTTCAACTTGTTCCGTCGGGAACGAACACGTAACCAAGGCCCCATACGGTCTGGATATAGCGCGGCTTACCCGGGTCGGGTTCAATTAGCTTGCGCAGGCGGGAGATCTGGACGTCGAGGCTGCGATCAAAGGCCTCGTATTCGCGGCCGCGCGCCATCTCCATCAGCTTCTCGCGGGACAGCGGAACCCTGGGATAGCGCGCGAACACCTTGAGAACGGCGAATTCTCCGGTCGTCAGAGGCATCGTCTCGCCCGACTTGGTAAGGGTGCGTGTTGCCAGGTCGAGCGCAAAGTCGCCGAAACTGACACTGACCGGATCCTGTGAGGGGGCACCGGGAATTTCGGCCGGCGCCTTGCGCCGCAGGACCGCGTTGATGCGGGCCAGCAGTTCGCGCGGATTGAACGGTTTGGCAAGATAGTCGTCGGCGCCCAACTCCAATCCGACGATGCGATCAACATCACCACCCTTGGCCGTCAACATGATCACCGGCGTCGGATCGTTACTGGCGCGCAAGCGCCGCAGCACCGAAAGACCGTCCTCGCCGGGCATCATCAGGTCAAGAATCAGCACATCGAAGCGCTCGCGCTGCCAGATTTTGTTCATCGCCTGGGGCGATTCGGCGGTGAACACGGCAAAGCCGTTGTCGCTGAGGTAGCGCCGCAGCAGGTCGCGCAGGCGCTGGTCGTCGTCGACGACGAGGATCTTGTTGGCAGACGGCTTGCTCATCGAATCGCTCCTGGACGCGGCCGCGGCGGATCCGCCGCGAATGCACGACCGACCGACCACGCGAATTTTGCCGGCGATGGTACGAGGTCGGCGCCCGCTCATTGTGGCGGGGCACAAAGTGTTACAGAATTTACCCCGGTGCACAGCGTTTTTCGAGCAATGTCGATAGCGGTTCTGCGGTCGCATGCCTAACATTGACCCAGGACGGCGCCGGATGCAGTGCGGATCTAGCACCTGGCGCGCCCCGACCGATTCCCCGTGGACCGGACGCTATTTTCGATTCGATGAAACGCAAACGCTTCTTGTCCCTGCTTCCCGTGCTGCTAGGTGGCCTGATCGCCTCGGCCTGGGGCCGCGCATCCATGCCGCTGCCTCCGCCGCCGTTGCCGCCGGGCAGCTCCTCGGAGCCGCAGCGCGATCCCGGTCCCGTTGCGGATGGACCCGAGCGTGCGGGCCCCTCCGAGGCGCCGGGCGGGTCAGGGCGTGAGCCGCAGCGAGACTTCCCGCGGGGCTACTGGCGCAATCTTTCGCCGGACCAGCGCGAGGCGATTCGCCGCCTCAGCCAGGAGGAGCGCGAGGCGCTGGCAAATCGTTCCGCGGCGCGGCAAGGCGGTGCACTGCCGCCCGGAGCGCGGCTTTCGCCCAAAGAGCGGCGCCAATTGCGCGATCAGATTCGCGAGGAGCACGAGCGCCGCGGTGGACGCCGGGGTAGACGCCCCTGAGCGCGGAACGCCTTGGCTCCGACGATTTTTGCCATCGATACTGCCGGCGAGCATTGCTCGCTGGCGCTATCGCGTGGGGCCGGTGTCGAGACCGTGTTCGGTGAAGCCGGTCATACGCATCTGGAACACGTCATGCCCATGATCGAGCGGCTGTTCGCGCGCTGTTCCCTTCGGCCGGAACAGTGCGATGCCTTCGCCTACGGCAGTGGTCCAGGGTCCTTCACCGGCTTGCGGGTGGCGTGCACGATCGTCCAGGGGCTGGCATTGGGGACGGGAAAGCCGGTAATCTCCGTTGGCAATCTGGCTGCCCTGGCCTGTGCGGGCGACGCTGCCGCACCACGGCAGACCGCGGGCCGTGGGCGTCGCCGCGCATTGGTCGCGACCGATGCGCGCATGCAGCAGGCGTACTGGGCCGTGTACGAGCAAGCCGGCGGCGGCTGGACCGAATTGGCGCCGCCGGCCCTATGTGGTGTGAATGAATTGTCGCAAATGATCTCCGACTGGCAAGTGGATTTTTGCGCAGGTAGCGCGTCGTGGCTCCGCCCGCATATGGATGCCGGCGGCCCTGCCTTGCGCGACGTTTCCGTTGATGGGGCGATCATTGCCCGCTTGGCCCAGGGCAAGTTCGCGCTTGGCGAGGTACTGCCGCCGGAGCGTGCGCTGCCGGCATACGTGCGCGACCGGGTCGCGCAGACAGTGGCGGAGCGCCGCGGGACCGGGGCGGGCGGTCAAGCATGAGTGCACTCGTGCGGCCGGCGCAGGAGCGATTTGTACCGCTGGAGCGCGGACGCATCGCCGAGGTGATGAAACTCGAGCGGCAAATTTATCCGTTTCCCTGGACCGGCGGAAATTTCGAGGATGCGCTGCACAGCGGATACAGTGCCTGGGCTCTCGTATCCGAGACCGACGCCATCATCGCCTACGCGGTCTCGATGCTTGCCGTCGATGAGGCACACCTGCTCAATCTCGCGGTCGATCCACAACGGCAGCGCTGCGGCTACGGTTGGAAGATGCTCGACTGGACGGCACGCACGATGCACGAGTACGGCGCCCGTTCCCTCTTGCTCGAGGTTCGCCCAAGCAATACGGATGCCCAGCGCCTGTACCGGCAATACGGGTTCGAAGTGATCGGACGGCGGCGCGGCTATTACCCGGCTCGCCGAGGGCGGGAGGATGCGATTGTGATGCGGATTGCGCTATGAGGAAGCCGCGGTGGCCGTGACTGGGTCGGGTGCGACTCTTTGGCACGCCCTGGGCATGGGTCCGCTGTGGCGCGAGCGCGCGGCGGCGCCGTCGCCCGCGCGAAGCGGCATGCAAGCGACTGCGCAGCTGGATTGGGATGGCCTGGAGCAGGCGGTCGCCGCGTGCACCGCCTGCGTGCTGTGCCGCACCCGCACGCAGACCGTCTTCGGCGTTGGCAGTCGCAATGCCACCTGGATGTTCATCGGTGAAGCGCCCGGGGCGGAAGAAGACGCACGCGGCGAGCCCTTTGTTGGCCAAGCGGGACGACTGCTCGACAACATGTTGGCCGCAGCCGGACTGGGTCGCGAATGCACGGGCGAGAAGGCGGTCTACATCGCCAACGTACTCAAGTGCCGTCCGCCGGGCAATCGCAATCCGGAAGCCGCGGAAGTCGCCGCTTGCGCGCCATTTCTTCAGCGCCAGATCGAGTTGCTGCAGCCTCGCATCATCGTCGTCATGGGGCGCTTCGCAACTCAGGCGCTGCTGGTGACCGATGCATCGATTGCCAGCTTGCGCGGGCGGGTGCACGAGATCAGTATCGGCGCGCGGCGCTACCCGGTGGTCGTCACCTACCACCCGGCCTACCTGCTGCGCAACCTGGCAGACAAATCCAAGAGTTGGGACGATATGTGCCTGGCGCGCGCGTGTTATGCGCGCTTGGTCCCGACGCCGGCCGATACACCATTTTCGGCCTCCTCTGGAACCACTCCGCCGTGATGGGTGTCGCCGATCAGGGCGACCGAATCGAACTGGCGCTGATTGCTGCGATGGCGCCAGATTACCAGTGCCATGGAGCCAGCGACGAACAGCCCGAATAACACCATTGTTCTTTGGACCGAAATCCCGGTCAAAATGAGCAAGGTGTAGGCCCCAGCCATTATGAGAATTCCCAGATTCTCGTTGAAATTCTGCACGGCGATCGAATTTCCGGCCGACAACAATACGTAGCCGCGATGTTGCAGTAGCGCATTCATCGGCACAATGAAGTATCCGGCCAGAGCGCCTATGAGCATCATGAGCGCGGCGGCCGTCAGCGTCGCCCAGCCGATGAGAGTCGTCTCCAGGGTGATCCCGCCGGGCGGGAAGGCGCGAAAGTCGACCTGGGAAATGGCGACGACGACGAGCCCCATCGCGATGCCGAACGGCAGCACGGAAAACGATTGCCGCAGCGATACGCGTGCCGCCGCCACGATCGCGCCCAGGGCGACGCCGATGGCAGTCACCGATTGCAGCACCGCCGCTCGGGACAGGCCCATGCCGAGCGCATGCTGCGACCAGGCGATCACCAGCAATTGCAGTGTCGCACCGGTGCCCCAGAACAGGGTCGTTACCGCGAGCGAAATCTGCCCGAGCTTGTCGGTCCAGAGCGTGCGCACGCAGTGGGCAAAGTTCTTCACCATGGTGCCGGGGGACAGTTTCTGCGGTGCGTAGCGCACGCCCGTGTCCGGGATGCTCAAGTTAATTAGCGCCGCGAGTGCATACACCAGGCAGATCAGGCCGATGGCCGTTTGGCTGGCGCCGAAATGAGAATGTTGGCGCAGCGGCAGCGTTGCCGCTTGCAGCATCGAGCTGACGCGCGCGGAGACCAAAATACCGCCAAGCAAGGAACCCAGCACGATCGAAGCAACGGTCAAGGTCTCGATCCAGCCGTTGGCCGCCACCAGCTTCTCCGGTGGTAGCAACTCGGTGACGATGCCGTACTTGGCCGGGGAATAGGCCGCTGCGCCGAATCCGATCACGGCGTAGGCGAGCAAAGGATGCACGCCGACCAACATGAGCGCGCCGCCGGCCAGCTTGATGCCATTGGTATAGAACATGACCCGACCCTTGGGCATGGAATCGGCAAAGGCGCCGACGAAGGCGGCAAGCACAACGTACGAAACGAAGAAGAACAGCTTGAGCATGGGCCGCATGGCATCGGGCGCATGCACCTCCTGCAGCAAGGCAAAGGCCGCAATCAGCATCGCATTGTCCGCCAGCGAGGAAAAGAACTGCGCGGCCATGACGGTGTAGAAGCCGCGATTCATCGGGCGATGCCAGCGGGAGGGGTGGGACGGATGGGCGACAACGTGCTGCTCGAGAGGTGGCGCGCTTTATAGCACGCGTCCGCCAGCGCTTGAGGGCAACAGACGCTATTCTTGCACGGTATTCCTGGAGGATCATCCACGTGACGCGCGTCCATTCCAGCACTTCCCGCCCCCTGCAGGCGCTGGTCGACCTGACAGCGATGAGCTACAACCTTGCGCAGGCGCGCGCGCGCGCCGGTGCGCGCCCGGTCTGGGCGGTTGTGAAGGCCAATGCCTACGGGCATGGCATCGAAAACGCGGTCCGTGCGTTTGCGAGTGCCGATGGTCTGGCCCTGCTCGAAACCGACGAGGCTCAGCGTGCCCGAGCGGCCGGATGGCGCAAGCCGATCCTGCTGTTGGAGGGGGTCTTTGAAAGCCGCGACTTTGCGCTCGTTGACGAACTCGACCTGACGATTGTGGTCCGCAGCATGGAACAAGTCGAGATGCTCGAGCAGCTGCCGGCGCAGCGCCCGGTCACGGTCTATCTGAAGTTTGATACCGGTATGAACCGGCTGGGTTTTCCCGCCAGCCAGGTGCCGGCCGCGCGCGCCCGCATCGCGGCCCTGCCGCATGTCCACGTTGCCGCCCTGATGACGCACCTGGCCAATGCGGATTGTGAGCACGCGCCGGCGCCGACGGTTGCCGGACAGCATGCCGCGCTGCAGGCGCTCGCGCCCGACTGGCATGGTGCGTGGAGCGTGTCCAATTCCGCGGCGCTGTTCCTGCATCCGGCCCGCGGCGCCGAATCGGTGCGGCCCGGGATCACGCTGTACGGCGCCTCTCCGGCCGTCGGCGTGAGTGCTGCCAGCCTGGGGCTCAAGGCCGCGATGCGGCTGCAGGCGCGGGTGCTGGACATACGCGAGTTGGCGCCGGGCGAGTGCGTGGGCTACGGAAGCTTGTGGACCGCAGCGCGCCGCAGTCGTATTGGCGTAGTGGCGTGCGGCTACGCCGACGGCTACCCGCGCACCGCCCCCGAAGGCATGCCGGTATGGGTCGGCGGTCGCCATGCGCCTTTGGCGGGTCGCGTTTCCATGGACATGTTGACGGTGGATCTGACGGAGGTCGAGGACGTGGCCGTCGGCAGTCCGGTGGAACTCTGGGGGCCGCACGTGCCGGTCGATGAACTTGCGCAACGGGTGGGAACGGTGGGCTACGAACTGCTGAGCGCTTTACCGGCGCGAGTGCGGGAAGCAGTGGCATGCGACTAAATTGCGTCCGGAATGGGGATCTGCCACTCGGATCGGGGCCGTCGGAGTGAGCCGCGCCGGCAGCCCCCGTTTTGCGTGCAGCGCCTGTGGTGGCACCAGTGCCAAGTGGCAGGGGCAATGCCCGCATTGCGCGGCCTGGAACACGCTGAGCGAAGCCGCGCTAACTTCCGTCGGCCGACCACGGGCACGCGCCGGCCTGGGGCCGGCTGCCGAGGTAAGCGCCTTGGCAAGCGTAACCACGACCGAATTGCAAAGGCTCTCCAGCGGCGTGGAGGAATTCGATCGTGTCCTTGGCGGGGGTCTGGTCGAGGGCGCGGTGGTGCTGATCGGCGGTGACCCGGGAATCGGCAAGTCGACGCTGCTGCTGCAGGCGCTGGCAGCGATGGCGCTGCGGGTTCGGGCCTTGTACGTGAGCGGAGAAGAATCCGTTGGCCAGGTTGCCCTGCGTGCCCACCGCCTGGGCATCGACGCGGCCATGGTGCCGATGCTGCAGGTCGCCAGCGAAATCGATCTGGACCGCATCATTGCCGCGATCGAGCGCGAGCGGCCGCAGGTGGTGGTGATCGATTCGATCCAAACGATGTATTCGGCCGAATTGGGGTCGGCGCCCGGTTCGGTTTCGCAAGTGCGCGAATGCGCGGCGGCGCTGACACGGTATGCCAAGCAGCGCAGCATTGTTCTGGTTTTGGTAGGGCACGTGACCAAAGAGGGAGCGCTTGCCGGGCCGCGCGTGCTCGAGCACATGGTCGACACCGTGCTGTATTTCGAGGGCGACAGCCACTCCTCCTTTCGTCTGGTGCGCGCCGTCAAGAATCGCTTCGGCGCGGTCAACGAACTGGGCGTATTCGCGATGACGGACCGGGGATTGCGCGGTGTGGCCAACCCGTCGGCATTGTTCCTGTCCCAGAATGGCATCGACGGCAAAGGCGGTCTGGTTCCGGGATCATGTGTGCTAGCCACGCAAGAGGGCACGCGCCCGCTGCTGCTCGAAATCCAGGCGCTGGTGGACGCGGCCCATGTGCCCAATCCCCGCCGCCTATGCGTAGGGCTCGATCCGCAGCGCCTGGCCATGTTACTTGCGGTATTGAGCCGCCATGCGGGTATTGCGACGTTCGATCAGGACGTCTTTGTCAATGCGGTGGGCGGCGTACGCATCGAGGAGCCGGCTGCCGATCTTGCCGTGCTGCTGGCCGTGAGCTCGTCGATGCGTAATCGACCCCTGCCACGCGGTCTGGTCGTTTTCGGCGAAGTGGGTCTCGCCGGTGAAATACGGCCGGCGCCGCGGGGGCAGGAGCGCCTGCGCGAATCGGCCAAGCTCGGATTTTCCAAGGCGGTGATACCGAAGGCCAATGCGCCGCGCAGGCCGATCGAAGGACTGGAGATCATCGCGGTCGATCGAGTGGAAGAAGCGCTTGGCGAGTTGCGCAAGGCGTAGGCCGCTGAATTGCCGGCGGGAATCGTGGCAGGCAGCCAGGCGGCGAGGGCACCCGTGCACCTGGGCTGCCGCCGACCCCAAATGCCGCTACCATCGCCGCGATGGCCCACCTTCGTCCGGAACTTGAGCTGCTCGCGCCGGCTGCTACTGCCGATATCGGCATCGAGGCAGTCAACCACGGCGCCGACGCCGTCTACATCGGCGGGCCGGCGTTCGGTGCTCGCGTCAATGCCGCCAACGAGATCGGCGAAGTCGCGCGGCTGGTGCGCCACGCCCACCGATTCGGTGCACGCATCTTCGTCACGCTCAATACGATCTTGCGCGATGATGAACTCGAACCCGCGCGGCGCCTGGTGTTCGCCCTCTACGAGGCCGGCGTGGACGCGCTGATTGTTCAGGACATGGGACTGTTGGAGCTCGATTTGCCGCCGCTGCAACTGCACGCGAGCACGCAAACCGATATCCGCACGCCGGAAAAGGCGCGCTTCCTGCAGGACGTGGGCTTCTCGCAGCTCGTGCTCGCACGGGAACTGTCGCTGCCACAGCTGCGTGCCATTGCCGAGCAGGTGCAGGAGGCGTGCCTGGAGTTCTTCGTTCATGGAGCGCTGTGCGTTGCCTATAGCGGCCAGTGCTACATCAGCCATGCGCAGACCGGCCGCAGCGCCAATCGGGGCGATTGTTCTCAGGCCTGCCGGCTGCCGTACACGCTAACCGATGCCCAGGGCCGCATCGTCGCCCATGAAAGGCACTTGTTGTCGATGAAGGACAACGACCAAACCGACAATCTTGCTGCGCTGGTGGACGCGGGCGTTCGCTCGTTCAAGATCGAAGGACGCTACAAGGACGTGGGATTCGTCAAGAACGTGACGGCCCACTACCGCCGGCGCCTTGACGCGATCCTGGATGGGCGCAGCGATCTGCGGGCGGCAAGCAGCGGCCGCTGTCGTTTTCTGTTCACTCCCGACCCCGCCCGCAATTTTCACCGCGGGCGTACCGATTACTTTGTAAATGGCCGCACCGGCGATATCGGTGCCTTCGACAGCCCCAAATACGCCGGTCTGCCCATCGGCAACGTGGCGCGCGTCGGTCACGATTTCTTTGACATCACGGTTGACGAGGGCGTGGGCCGTTTGCACAACGGCGATGGCCTGACGTATTTCGACCTGCAAAAGGAACTGGTGGGAGTGCAGGTGAATCGGGCCGAGCTGCTGCCGGAAAGCCGACAGGCGTCGGGAGCAGCGGGATCGGTGTGGCGCATTACGACCAACGAGCCGGTACGCATGCTGCGGGACCTGCGGCCAGATACACCGATCTGCCGCAACCGCGACATGCAGTGGAACCGGACACTCGAGGGCAAGACCGTGGAGCGGAGAATCCGCGTTGATTGGCAGCTTTGCGAGAACGAGGCGGGGGATCTCGTGCTGCGTTTGAGCGATGCGGATGGTCACAAGGTCGCGCTGTCCGCGCCCTTGGACCTAGCGCCAGCACAAAGCACGGAGCGCGCTGCCGGGGCGATGCGCGAATGTCTTTCCAAGCTGGGTGCGACGATCTTCCAGGCGCGGCACATCGATATTGCATGGAGCCAGGCGCGCTACCTGCCTGCCGCTGCCGCCAACGCCTGGCGCCGCGCGGCCATTGCGCAGCTCGAAGCGCTGCGCGCCAAAAGCCTGCCGCGATTACCGCGGCGCCAGGCAACGCAGCCGCCCGTGCCGTATCCGGCCGAAGCCCTGAGCTATCTGGGCAATGTCGCCAACGGGCGCGCCGCGGCGTTTTACGCACGCCACGGCGTTCAGTTGATCGAGGCGGCGTATGAATGCCACGAGGAGCTGGGCGACGTGAGCTTGATGATCACCAAGCACTGCATTCGTTATTCGCTGAGCCTGTGCCCCAAACAGGCCAAGGGCGTAACCGGGGTGCAGGGAACGATACGGGCCGAACCGATGACCTTGATCAACGGCAAGGAGCGCCTCGCCCTGCACTTTGACTGCAAGGCCTGCGAAATGCACGTTCTCGGGCGCATCAAGAAGACCGTGCTCGCGGCAACGCCTGCGGCTCCGGTCACGTTCCATGCGCGCCGCCGTCTGCCAAGAGCAGTGGCGATGAAACCGGCAGGTCCGTAACCGGTGGGTGCCGAACCAGCACCCAGTGGTGTGTGTTGCGGGCAGGAGGAAACATGAAAGCGGCCGCATTCTTTCGGGCGCTGATAATCTGGTTGGCATGCCTCCTGGAACTTACTGCGGCGAGCGCAGAAAAATCGAGTTCCTTTGGACCCGATGCAAGGTCAACGCCAGCCCCGATTCATCCCTTCAGCGAAACCCTGTACGGGGAGGTAATCGCTGATCCGTATCGTTACATGGAGACGCTGGATGCGGAAACGATCGATTGGATGAGGGCGCAAGCTGCCTATACGCGCAGGATCTTCGACGCAATTGGTCCGCGCGTGGCGTTCAAAAGGCGCATGGCCGATTTCGGTGGCGACTTCAGTTCGGTCCAGGCGCCATCCCTGGGAGTGCAGCCCTACCAAGTTTATGGCGGCAGAATCTTTTACACCGAGTATGAGCCCGGCTCGGAAAATCTTGATCTTTTCGTCAAGGACCGCAAGAACGGAGCACACAAGCTATTGGATATGGCCAAATTTCGCGCGAAGAATCGGGGCAGGCCGTACGCCATCAATTATTTCGAGGCGTCCCCCGATGGCACGAAGGTCGCTGTCGGAATTTCGGCAGGCGGCACCGAAGCCGCATCCCTGATGGTCTACGACGCGGCGACCGGCGTGCAGATTGCCGGACCGGTGGACCGGGCGGAGCTGGCATCCCCAACCTGGAGCGATGACGGCAGGACGCTGTTTTTTACGCGGCTCGCGCAAACCCAGCCCGGCGATTTGCCGACTGCCAAGTACGTAAATGCCAGCGCGGTGGCGTGGGACCTGATCTCGGAGCCCAAGGCAGTTGTCGGAGTGACCGTGGGAAACGCGGAGAAATTCGGTCTAACGCCAACCGACCTGCCCAACATCGCCACCATCCCAGGTGCGGCTAACGCTGTTTTCGACAGTGTCCATGGTGTGCAGAACGAGCAGGAGTATTGGCTGGCCCCGATCAGGGAAGCTGCGAACCCTGACGCACCGTGGCAGCGGCTGGCGGTCCGCAGCGACAATGTCACCAGCATCGACATGCGAGGCGAGGAGATTTTTCTGCTCTCGCACCAAGATGCACCGACGTTCAAGGTATTGACTCTGCACGCCGGACAAAAGCTGGCCGATGCTGCAACCCTGGTGCCGGCACGATCCGATCGGATTATCGAATCGATCTATGCCGCCTCCGACGGGCTCTACGTTCTTGCGCGGGAAGGCATTTATTCGCGCCTGCTGCGCGTTGCGGCGAAGGACAACGCGGTACAGGACATCGAGCTGCCTTTCAAGGGCTACATTTCGGCGGCGTTCAGTGACCCGCGCAATCCCGGTCTCACATTTACGCTGGAGAGTTGGGTGGTGCCCGCCACCGAATTCACATACGATCCGGCCCGCGGCCGGTTTTTCGATCTGAAGCTCGAGACCAAGCCTCATTTCAATCCGGCGCAATTTGCGGTGCGGGAACTGCAGGCCAAGGCGGGTGACGGCACGGAGGTTCCGCTAACGCTAGTGGGGCCGAAGAACGCGAGCGGACCTCAAATTGTCCTGTTAGCCGCGTATGGCTCCTACGGCATCTCGTACCTGCCGGAGTTCAGCCTTTACAACATCATCTTCATGCTGGAAGGCGCCGACACTGCCGTCTGTCACGTGCGCGGTGGCGGCGAACTTGGCGAGATATGGAGACTGGGCGGCAAGGATGCGAATAAGCCTAACTCCTGGCGCGATCTCATTGCCTGCGGCGAGGACCTCATCGCGCGCGGGGTGACGACAAGAGGACAGCTTTTCATCATCAGCGGCTCCGCAGGCGGAATTACGGTCGGCCGTGCGATGACCGAGCGACCGGATCTGTTTGCCGGTGTCATTGATCAAGTTCCGGTGGCCAATCCGCTGCGCTTCGAGTTCTCCCCCAATGGCCCGCCCAATGTTCCGGAATTTGGCACGGTCACGACCGAGCAGGGTTTCCGGAACTTGCTTGCGATGGACTCCTACCAGGCGGTGAAGGACGGCACGCAGTATCCGGCCGTGCTCATTACGACGGGTCTTAATGATCCGCGTGTGCCGTCCTGGCAGCCGGCGAAATTTGCAGCACGACTGCAGGCCTGTGGCACGATCGCCCCGGTGCTGCTGCGGGTGGAGGAAGAGGCAGGTCATGGGGTCGGTTCGACGGGAACGCAGAAGGACGAAGAATCGGCTGATTTCGCAAGCTTCGTGTTCTGGCGCGCCGGCCGACCAACTTGGCAACCGCGCCTGCCGGGAACGCCGCCGCGCTGACAAATCTGCGGTTAGTCAGCAAGCGCTCGCGCGGCCATCACACCGGCTCGTACGGAGCCCTCGATGGTCGACGGATAGGGACTTTGCGCCGAATCTGCCGCCAGCAATAGGCCCGCAACCGGCAAACGAACGCCGGGTCGATGCAGGTCCGGCGCGGGTATCACGGTCGCGTGCTTTTCCATGATGGTGAAATGATCTAGAGGCTGCGGCAGGCCAAACTCGGCGCACAGTTGTGCCGCGATGCGCAGTCCCAGCGCATCACGCGAGAGTTCCATGTGCGCTCCGGCGCCGCTGATGACAACGCTGAGGATCCCGTCGAGTGCGGGATCGAGCGCTCCGCGGTCAAAGACCCAGTGGCCGTAGCGCGCGCTCCGCGCATCGTCGAGCAGTGCGTAAAACGGGCGCCGCAAGCGGGTTCCCGGGGGAAAGCGCAGGTAGGCCGTGCAGATGGGGGCAAACCGCAGCGCGCGCAGCGCGGTGACGGTCGGCTCCAGTGCGGGGTGCGCGGCCTCCAGCAAAGCGGCCGCGCGATCGGGCGGAACGGCGAGGACAACCGCGTCGGTCGCGATGGCCCCCTCCCGCAGCAGGACCTGGCAGCCTCGCTGGGCGTTCTGCGCACGGACCCCCATTGCCGGGCAGTGCAAGCGTACGTCGGCGCCGTTGGCAAGCAACCACTGCATCGCCGCCTCGGGAAACAACGCCGAAAGGTCGGTGCACGGCAGCAGCAGCCGGCTGGCGGCCTCATCGGCCCCCAGGCTGTCGCGCAGCACGCTTAGCAGGATGCGCGCCGATGCCTGTTCGAGTTCGACGTTGAGTGCGGCCAGGCACAGCGGCCGCCACAGACGGCGTACCAGCGCCACCGGCTGGCCGGCAAACAGGGCTGCCGCCGGCATGTCGCTGGCAAGACGCCAGTGCGCGCGCCGCTGCTGCTGCGACCAGGCAGCCAAGGCCCAGCGCTCGCCCAGACGCATACGGCGCGCGCGCAACAGGCCAACGGCGATGTGCCAAGGCGCGGGGGCGCGTGTGGCGGCAAGGCGCCAGCCATCGGGATAAGAAACGCAAAATGGCGTTGGCACAAGCACCCGCGCGTGCGGGACTCCCACCTGCCGCATTAGCTCGAGCGTGTCGCGATAGGCGCCCAGCAACAGATGCTGGCCGTTATCGAGCCGCAGGCGTTGGCTGCCAAAGTCATGGTCCACGGCGCGCGCGCGACCGCCAGGGCTGGGAGCGGCGTCCAAAACGATGGGTTTGCGGCCCTGCCGCACCAGTTGCACGGCGCAGGCGAGTCCGGACCACCCTGCACCGATGACGACCGGCCGTTGGCTGGAATTCACGTGCTACCAATCCGCGCGTTCGCGCGCGGCGCTCTCGGCGGAACGCAGCATGCGCGCAGGCGGTCCAAACACCCAGGTTCGCCACGCAATGAATAACTTGCGTATCGGTGTCAGCGAGACATGCTGGTGCAGAACGCGGAAATCGTCGCGTGCGAGTTCGTCCAGAAGATTCGCATAAATTGCACCCATGATGATTCCGGGCCGCTGCGCCCGGTAGTCGGCCGGCGGCAGATCGGCGAGGGCTTCGGCGAAGGCCGTGCGCGCGCGTTGCGCCTCAAAGTGCATCAGACGCGCGAACCCCTCGACGTAACGACCGGCCAGAATATCGGCCGCCTTGACGCCGAAGCGCTGCATATCGTCCATCGGCAAGTAGATCCGCCCGCGGCGCGCATCTTCGCCGACGTCGCGCAGGATGTTGACGAGCTGCAGCGCCAGGCCGAGCTTGCGTGCGTACGAATACGTGGCCTCGACACTGAGGCCGAAGATGCCGGCGGCCATTTCGCCCACGACTCCGGCTACCAGGTGACAGTATCGAGCCAGGGCGGGGAAATCGAGAAAGCGCGTCTGCACCAGGTCAATGCGCATGCCTTCTAGCACCTGGAGCATGCGCTCGCGTGTCAACCCATACGCGGCCAGGTGCGGTGCAAGTGCGCGCGTGACCGGATGCTGGGGCGTACCCGCGAACAGTCGTTCGACCTCGCTTTGCCACCAGTCGAGCTTGGCGCCGGCGATCGCGGGATCGCTGGCCTCGTCGACTGCGTCGTCGACCTCGCGGCAATACGCGTACAGCGCGGTGATCGCTTGCCGCCGCAGCGCGGGCAGGAAAAGAAAGCTGTAGTAGAAGCTCGAGCCGCTGGCACTGGCCCGGTCACGGCAGTACTCGTCCGGCGTCATGGCATCAGCGTCGCTCGTGCAACCAGGCGAATCCAATCGGATCCGCGCAGGACCGGGCGCCGATGAAAGATGTCGCCTTCAACCGCGTCGATACGCTCGGCGATGCGCAAGCCGCCCTGGATGACCAGCCGCAGTTCCCATCCGATACGGCCGCCGAGGGCGCGTGCCAGGGGACGGCCAGCCAGGAGAAACTGTCGGGCCGTTTCGGTCTGTGCGAACATCATGCGCATCCAGGGCTCGTTGGTACGGCGCTGCGCGACTTGGGCCGGATCGACACCGAACCGCGCGAACTCGGATTGTGGAACATACAAGCGCCCCTTGGCATGGTCGCGGTCGACGTCCTGCCAGAAATTGACCAGCTGCAGCCCGGTACAGATGGCGTCGGACCATTCGACCAACTGCGCCTCAGGGCGGCCGTACAGGGTGAGTAGCAGTCGACCGACCGGGTTGGCGGAAAACCGGCAGTAGGCAAGAAGATCCTCGTAATCGCGATAGCGCTTGCCGTGCACGTCCTGCTCGAAGGCGCGCAGCAGATCGCGCAACAGGTCCAGCGACAGCCCGTGTTCGCGTACCACGGCCGCCAATGCCGACCAGCGTGCCGCGGGCGGATAGGTTCCGCGCTCGATCCGGTCCAGATCGCCGCGCAAGGATTCAAGGGCCGCCAGGCGCTCGGCCGGCGCTGCGTCGCCCTCGTCGGCGATATCATCGGCGCAGCGTGCGAAGCGATAGATCTCCCGCATCGGCGCGCGCCAGCGCCGCGGCACCAGCCAGGAGGCGACGGGGAAGTTTTCGTAATGGTCGATTCCCATTGCGGGGAAACTAACACGTTGCCGATGGCCGCCGGCAGACGAGGGCGCGCGGCGGCGCGCAAGGCCGGATGGATTAGAATTTGTTTGCGCGCGGCGCCTTGCGCATGGTCGTGTCCGGCGCGCCTCCAGCGGGGGATTGTGCAGCGTTGCGAAGGTGGCGAAATTGGTAGATGCACCAGGTTTAGGTGCTGCTTGAGCACCAATTCGATAAGATCGGAAGGCTTGGAACCCGCTAACCCAGGGCGCTTGCGGGCACCGGTAGGCGCGAAAGCAACGTGGTTGCTGGTATTTGGGGTTCAGCCTACCGGATTCGGTTGTGAATTTAGACGCGGACGTGGCGAAATTGGTAGACGCACCTGGTTTAGGTCCAGACGCCTTCACCGGCATGTCAGTTCGACTCTGACCGTCCGCACCAAGGACTTCGCCGATTTGCAGCCAAGCGCAAGAAATGAATTGAGTGTGAAGCGTTTCAGCATGAAGGCGGAGACGCGAAAATGCTTGGGAAATGGAAAGTTCTCGTAACTGCAAGCGACACGGAGTTCGGTGCGATGAGCCGCGAAGCCGCCGATCGGATTTGGCTTGCAGGCGGTCGGCGACCATCTTGAGTCATAGCGGTGAGCCGGCTACGCTACTCCCTCAGTGCTGAGGCGAACCAAATGATCACAGGCATACCGTCGACGCCGTCTCTGGAGCGTGCTCCTGGATTGTTGTTGCAAATGCTGGAGCTGCGCGCATTCTGGGAGCATTACAGCGCAGTAGCGCTGCGGCCGCTTTGGGGCTTGGCGCCCCACGGCGATGGGCACCCTGTGTTGGTGCTGCCGGGCCTGGCGGCGGGCGATGCAAGCACGATCGTGATGCGCCGGTTTTTGCGCGCGCGAGGCTATGCCGTCAGCGGGTGGAACCAAGGTCTGAACCTTGGGTTACGGGAGGGGGTTTTGGAACGCGCGCATGACAGCTTGCGCCAGCTCTGGGCAGAGCAGGGGCGCGCTGTAAGCATCGTCGGCTGGAGTCTGGGCGGCCTCTACGCACGGGAGTTGGCCAAGCAATTGCCGAAGGCCGTGCGTCTGGTGATTACCTTGGGCTCGCCGTTCACAGGCCACCCTCGGGAAACGAACGCATGGCGGCTATATGAGCTTGCCAGTGGCCACCGTATCGACTCGCACGACGTGCATGTTCCATTGCGAACGGCGCCGCCCGTGCCCACTACATCGATCTGGAGCCGCAGCGACGGTGTCGTGTCTTGGCGCTGCTGCGTCGAATTGCGTCGCCAAGCGGCCGAGAACATCGCCGTCGAATCGAGCCACTTTGGCCTTGGCGCGCACCCCGCCACCTTATACGCGGTGGCGGATCGACTGGCTCAGCCCGAGGGCGCGTGGCAGCCGTTTCATCGCGAGGGATGGAGACGGCTTGTCTATGCCGATACGCAGAAATCGCGCGCCAAGCACGCAGGCTAAATGGTTCCGTTCCGGAAGCCGCTCTCGTATTGCATGCAGCTTTCCAGTTATGGTGCGATCAAACGCGCCGTGGATCTCCAAGTCGAGTCCTTGTCCCAGTGACCGCCGTGTCGCATCGACGTCGTACGCAGCGGCCTTGCGCGCGACTGGCTACCGCTTTTGACAATGACTTTGAGCCGGTCGAAGAGGTGCAAGTAGCCTTCCGCGTCGATGCAATTGCTGGTACGTCTGGGTCGTGACGTTTTCTCGAGTCGGCCGCCGCCACAAGACAGCGGACAGCGCGCTGAGCACTTGTGACGCAGCAATAAAATCCGTACCGTGGCAGGAAGCATTTCGGAACAGGCGGATGGCCGCGAATGCGGCGTCGATTCCAACTCAAACAGCGCGTCAGCGCGACGCACCGCTCTCACTATTTTTTGAGCCAGCCGGCGATCCGCTCGTAGACGTCGGACCGGCACAGAAGGTCCAGGTGGCTAACCCCGCGGCCGATCCATTGCCGGTCCCGGGAAATCGGCAAGGCGCGCGCCGCGTTTCGATGGTGTCCGAGCGCGCTGGCTACCGGGACGAGCCCATCGCCGACCAGACGCTCGCTTAGGCCGCCGGCCTCCTGGGCTGCGGTGCCGGCGATCGCGTAGCACGCGACATCCTCGGGTAGACAGACCTTCCTGCGCGAGTCGTTTTTGTGCGCGAAACGATCACGGCCGTCCCAGTCCTCATCGACAAGGTTGCCGTAGCGAAGGTCGGTGATGCCGGCGCTGCGGATCTTGCCGAACCGTGTGAACGCAGCCATGTAAGGGTTCTTTCCGACGACCAATTCAATCCAATTGCCGGCGCGTTCGAGCGGCGCTCCGTGATGCGGCGTACCGAGAAAGACGAGCTTGCGCAGGCGCCGCCGCCAGCAATGCCCGGCTGCATCGCCATAGTGGCAGGCGCTTCGTGCGACCAGGCCGCCCATGCTATGGCCGATGATGACGAAGTCTTCGATCGGCGCTGGCCATTGTGCGATCAACTCCTCGAGCAAAGAAGCAAACAGGCGGCCGTTGGCGGAAACGTGCAGGCCAGAGTTGTAGTAGAGGTAGACAGGCGTGTAGCCGAGCTCCTGCGCAAGGGAGGCACCGTGGTCATGTCCCTTGCGGTTCCATTGGAGGTCGCTCAGGCACAGTCCATGGACCAGCACAAGCAGACGCTTGCTGGGACTAGGGATCGCGACCGAAAGTGATTGTCCGTCGAGCCGCAGAGTGCGCCCTTCGTGGCGCAGCTGCATCGGCAACGCTAGCGGATTGTCGGTTTCGACGAGGTGGTCGCCGAGCACCCCGTTTAACGCGGCAAGCGCGGCGTCGCGGCTCCGCGAGGGGGGCGCGGTGTGCGGCCGCGGTCCGAGAAGCGCGAGAGCGGCATCGATTCCACCGCCGGTCAGCCGCATCGCACCCCGGATGCTGCGATAGACCAGGCCTGTGACCCCGCTTGTGGGCTCTTGGACGGGCGCGCCGAAGGGCAGGGGTGCGCGCGAAATGGTGCGGTGCATCTGCTCCACGACGTCGGTCAGTCCGACGGCGGCGGCGAAGCCGAGCCGGCTTAAACCGCGAAGATCGGATGACGCAACGAAGGTTTTGTTGGGAATCATGCGACCTCCTGTATTTTGGGACGGCCTCGCAAATTCGCAGTTCGACGCGTCTTGAATGCCGCCGCTCTTACCGCGCCATTGCCGCAGCATTGCGGCGGCGTCATCGTCCGCAACGCCAGGCCTCTTGTCTTACGTAGAAGGATCGGGGCGTCGGACGTCGCGGCGCCCCGGCGGAGATTATGCCAGCCAAGCGCAGTGCACGGAATACGGTCTTCTGGACTGTATTACCTCGCTCAGCCTGGCAACGCTTCATGAGATCTCGTTGAAATCGCGCAGCCTCCGACCGCACCCGTCGTATTGGCGTCGAAGGCTTCAACGCTTGCTTGTCGGTCGGTCGCGGGCTTCGCACATCGATGCGCCGCAGTTTGATGTCACGCTCCTTGGTTAGCGCCAGTTGACGCCAGAGAACCAGATTTTCGGCGCCCGTACCTTGCTGGGGTCGAAAGGCGAGAGCTATCAACCCGACCAGGTCGGCAAGCAACCGAAACACGATTCGGAAGAGGGCATTCACCGATTCATGATGCCACACTTGGTTTGGCGGCTATCAAGCCGCGTGATCGAATAATTGCGCACCACGGCCGCTTCGAGCAAGTCTACAACTCGCAGCCGGCGGTCGAAACGGACGGCTTGCTGGTGGTGGAGCAGGCGATCACGTAAGCGGCCAACAATAAGGAGCAAGTAGTGCCGATGCTCGAACAACTCAAGCAATTGCCCAAGCAGCTTGGCCGGGTCAAGACGCCGACCGCCGATGCCGGGTACGCCAGCCAGAACAACGTCAACGCTAGCGAGCAAGCGAAGATTCGGCCGCTGATCGCGCTGGGTCGTCAGGCACGCAACCCGTCGCGGGACGAACGGTTCGCCGAACCGGCATGGAACCTGAAGCGAATCAACGCCCTTCGCGCTTAAAACGCGGAGGTTTGCAGTCGCGGAAACCAGGTCCGGGTGCAACACAAACGTCTCGTGAGGCCAATTTAGACTTTCCAGCGTATCAAAAGCATCCCGTCGGACAAAAATCGTGCAGTTCCCGCAAACTCATCGTCTGCAGCCAACCTCAAGTCCGATGGGCTGCTAGACTCAAACTTATTGTCTCAGTGCGGGGCCCACATGGCGGCGAAGGCAACTGATCCCGGTTCCGTCCTTATCACCGGGGCGTCGTCGGGGATCGGCAGGGAGCTTGCCAAGATCTTTGCAGCCGAAGGGTACCACCCGGTGCTGCTCGCCCGCAG
>Ga0209415_10003347_pt1 | contig 29796 bp, 26 predicted proteins | sample PeaSoiSIISIP2007_FD_187696 | JGI IMG/M metagenome (GOLD analysis project Ga0209415, IMG submission 187696) | Peat soil microbial communities from Weissenstadt, Germany - SII-SIP-2007 (SPAdes) (version 2) | ecosystem: Environmental > Terrestrial > Soil > Wetlands > Peat | place: Germany...
GCGTTCATCACGTCGTCGTATTTCAGCACGTTCTTGCGGGTGTCGAAGTTGCGTGCCTCGACCTTCTTCTGCGCCTTCTCCAGCGCCTTGTTGATCCACGGATGGACGATCGCCTCGCCGTCCTTCAACCCCAACCGCTGCAGCATCCCGCCCATCCGGTCGGAGCCGAAGATGCGCATCAGGTCGTCTTCCAGCGACAGGAAGAAGCGTGAGCGCCCCGGATCGCCCTGCCGCCCGGACCGGCCGCGCAACTGGTTGTCCACCCGCCGGCTCTCGTGCCGCTCGGTGCCGATCACGAACAGTCCGCCGGCCTGCTTCACCTTCTCGTGCGCTTCGGCGATCTCGTCGCGAATCTCGGCCTCGCGCGCGGTACGCAAACCCTCATCCTCGATGCCGGCCAGTTCCTTCTTCAGCCGCATCTCCAGATTGCCGCCGAGTTTGATGTCGGTGCCGCGGCCGGCCATGTTGGTGGCGATCGTCACTGCCCCCGCCGCCCCCGCCTGCGCCACGATCTCCGCCTCCTGCTCGTGGAAGCGCGCGTTCAGCACCGCGTGCGGCACCTTCTTCTTGTTCAGCAGCTCGCTGATCACCTCACTCTTTTCGATCGAGGTGGTGCCGACCAGCACCGGCTGGCCGCGCTTGCGGGCGTCCTCGATCAGCGCCGCCACCGCCTCGTATTTTTCCGCCGCGGTGCGATAGACCTCGTCGTCCTCGTCGTTGCGGATGCAGGCCACGTTGGTAGGAATCTCCACCACGTCGAGCTTGTAGATTTCCGCGAATTCGTCGGCTTCCGTCATCGCCGTGCCGGTCATGCCGGCCAGCTTCGGATACAGCCGGAAATAGTTCTGGAACGTGATGGACGCCATCGTCTGGTTCTCGGCCTGCACGGTGACGAATTCCTTCGCCTCCAGCGCCTGGTGCAGCCCGTCGGAATAGCGCCGCCCCTGCATCATGCGGCCGGTGAACTCGTCGATGATGACGATCAGATCCTCGCGCACGATATAGTCCACGTCGCGCGCGAACAGCGTGTGCGCGCGCAGCGACTGCTGCACGTGGTGCACTACCGAGACGTTGAAGATGTCGTACAGGTTGCCCTCGGTGATGATGCCGGCCTCGCGCAGCATGTCCTCGACGCGTTCCGACCCCGGCTCAGTCAGCGACACGGTGCGAAATTTCTCGTCCTTGTCATAAGTGTCCGGGTCCTTCACCAGTTCCGCCACCACCGCGTTGACGCTGCGGTACAGGTCGGAACTGTCCTCGGCGGGCCCGGAGATGATCAGCGGGGTGCGCGCCTCGTCGATCAGGATCGAGTCCACCTCGTCCACGATGCCGTAGAAGAAATCCCGCTGGACCATGTCCTCCAGCCGGTATTTCATGTTGTCGCGCAGGTAGTCGAAACCGAACTCGTTGTTGGTGCCGTAGGTGATGTCGGCGGCGTATTGCGCGCGCTTGGTCTGGTCGTCCTGGCCATGCACGATGACGCCCACGCTCATGCCGAGGAACTGATAGATCTGCCCCATCCACTCGGCGTCGCGGCGCGCCAGGTAGTCGTTCACGGTCACGACATGCACGCCGTTGCCGGCCAGCGCGTTCAGGTAGACCGGCAGGGTGGCGACCAGCGTCTTGCCCTCGCCGGTCTTCATTTCGCTGATCTTGCCGTCGTGCAGCACCATGCCGCCGACCAGTTGCACGTCGAAATGCCGCTGGCCGAGGGTGCGTTTGCTGGCCTCGCGCACAACGGCGAACGCCTCCGCCTGCAGCTCGTCCAGGGTGGCGCCGCCCGCCAGCCGCTCGCGGAATTCCACCGTCCTGGCGGCCAGGGCCGCGTCGGACAGCGCCTCCATCGCCGGCTCCAGCGCGTTGATCTGCGGCACGCGCCGCTGATATCCCTTGAGCGAGCGGTCATTGGCGGTGCCGAAAATGGCGCGGGCGATTGAAGCGAGCATGCGAACCTTCCAGGTCGGCGCGGCCGGCCACGGCCGCCACCGCACGATCCAGGGGCACCGGACAAGTCCACTCGACGCAGATAGGACCCCCCCGCCCCAGGGTCAACGACTCCCCAACGATAGGCCGGGGCATGGAATAATCGGCGCGACGGCGCGTCCTTTTGCGCGGGGAACGGAGACCGCACCCTGGAGCACGTTCTGCTTGGCGCCACGCGGCCATCGCATGGCCGGGACGCAACGGGTCGGCACCCCCTGGGTGCGGGGTGCGGCGTCGTGACCGAGCCGGGCGTTCTGGCGCGCATCGAAGCGAGCATTCCGGCGCGGCGGCGCTAGGCCATCGCTTTGCTGCGCAACCGCGACGAGGCGGACGATCTGGTGCACGATTGCCTGGTACGCGCACTCGACAAGCTGCACACCAGGCGCGAGGCGGCGGATGTAAGGGCTTGGCTATTCACCATAATGCATAATCTCTTTATCAGCCAGATGCGCCGCCGCCGCTCCCGCCCCATGCCCGAGCCGCTGGATGAAAGTCATGAAAGCGCCGTCGGCCTGCGGCCGGTGCAGGAGGACGCGTTGCACTGGCGCGACCTGCAACGCGGCCTGCAACTGCTGCCGGAGGAGCAACGTAGCGTAATCCTGCTGGTGTCGGTGGAGGATCTGTCTTACGCCGAGGTTGCGCAGGTGCTGGGCGTGCCGGTCGGCACCGTGATGTCCCGCTTGGCCCGCGGCCGCGAGCGGCTACGTCGCCACACTGGCCACGAAGGCCGCGCACCGTTACGGGGGGTGAAGTGAGGGGCGCCGGGGGTCATCGTCATGGACGCCCCCTCCCCCCTCCCTTGGTCCGCTTCGTGGCCCAGGCCCACAAGGGGAGGGGGAGTCTATGAGCGACAGCCCCATCTCCGAGGCCGACCTGCACGCCTACGTGGACGGCCGGCTTCCGCCAGATCACCATGAAACGATTGCCCGCAACCTGCAGGAGCAGCCGGAGGCCGCCGAGCGCGCGGCCGCGTATGCCGCCCAGCGGGAGGCCCTGCGGGCGGGTTTTGCGCCCATCGCCGACGAACCCGTGCCGCCGAGGCTGGATCTGCAAGGCCTGATCGCCCGGCGCCTTGCCGAGCGCCGCAACGTCTGGCGCGCCGCCGCCGCCGTGCTGCTGGCCTTTCTGCTCGGGGGGGGGCGGCGGCTGGGCGCTGCATGGCCGGTTCGGCGCCTCGCCGAGCGACCTGACCCTGATGGCGCGGGAGGCGATCGCCAACCACGTGGTCTATACCACCGACCGCAAGCGTCCAACCGAACTGGGGGCCGAGCAACGCGACGACCTTGCCCGCTGGGTCTCCAACCGACTGGGCCGTCCGGTCGCGCCGCCCGACCTGTCCTCGACCGGCTTCCACTACATGGGCGGTCGGCTGGCGGCGACGCCGCAGGGACCCGCCGGCCAGTTCATGTACCAGAACGCCGAAGGTGCGCGGCTGACCATATTCGTCCTGCCGCTGCGCGACGCACCCGACACGCCGACCCGCACCGTGGATGTCGGGGCGACGGACGGCTGCGCATGGATCGACAAGGGCGTCGGCTACACCGTCGTCGCGCCAGTGTCGCCCGAGGAGCTGCATCGTCTGGCCAACGACGTCCGCCGCCAGCTCGGCGCGGCGACCTGAGCATGGTGAAAACCGGTCCTGGCTGGTCCAGCACATCGTCCAAAGGTCGACACTCAGGAAGTCGATCCACCTCCCGAGCGTTCGGCATGATTTCCGACCTCATCTGCTACACTTTTCAGCAGCGTCAGCGTCCGTTCGTCCATGCGGCCTTGGCAATAGCGATCAAGCGTCAATCGGAACGGGCAGGCATTGTCCCCGGCCGCGAGCGCAAACAGGGTCATCGAAGAGCAAAACTTTATGTCGTCCGGCGAGCCAAAAATCGCGTGCAGCGAGCGAGCTTCGATTGCCAGAACCGCGCGCGTGCAGACATCCAATCTCGGCCCGAGGATCGGATGCGCGAGATAGGCGCGCGCTTCGTCGAGTGAGCCGATGCCGTAGAACCTGGCCGTCGCGGAGTGGCCGAGGCCACGCAATTGCGGAAAGATGAACCACATCCAGTGGCTGCGTTTGTGACCAACGTTCAGCTCGGCCAGCGCGCAGTCGAACACCGGTGCCTGTGCCGTCACGAAGCGCTCGAGAGCAAACGTGTCAGGTTTCGACATGCGGGTCCTCCATCGTTAGCGCGACACGCGCAGGGCGGGACTATCGCCCGGAGTTGTTGCCGAGACTCTGAACTGGGCAGCGAGAACGCCATGATCTGCCCTCAGCGTGGCAGAGGCGGCAGGGAGGCATCGGTTGCGAAACGAAATATCGTCGCCGAATGGAAATCCTGCCCCGGCTTCAATTCCGTGCTTGGAAAGTTTGGCTTGTTGGGGCCGTCCGGAAAATGCTGCGTTTCGAGCGTGAACGCCTCGGTCTGGCGGTACGTCGTGCCCGATGAACCGACCACCGAGCCGTTCAGGCCATTGCTGGTGTAGATCTGCACACCGGGCTCGGTCGTGAAACAGTCGAGCACGCGGCCGGTACGCGGATCGTAGGCGCGCGCGGCAAAGGTCAGGCTGTCGCCTTGGTGTTGGTTCAGCACGAAGTTGTGGTCGTAGCCATGAGCGTAAACCATCTGTTGGAACGCGCTGTTCAGCCGGGCACCGATCGGCATCATCTGCCGGAAGTCGAGCGGCGTACCCTCGACGGGCGCGATCTCTCCTGTGGGAATTTGATCTGGTCCGCTGGGCGTGTAGCGATCGGCGTTCACCAGCAGCATTTGATCTGCGACTGAACCCGAGCCATTGCCGGTCAGGTTGAAGTAGGAATGGTTGGTAAAGTTGATCACCGTGTCCTTGTCGGTGCTGGCCAGGTAGTCGATCCGCAGCGCGTTGTCGTCGGTCAGCGTGTAGGTCACATGCGTCGTCAGCTTGCCGGGAAAGTTCTGATCGCCGTCCTTGCTGACATAGCTGAGCGTGGCGGCGACACCATTCTGCACTTGCGTGGGTGAGACGTCCCAGACTTTTTTGTCCAGGGCGTCGGGGCCACCGTGCAGCGTGTTGGCGCCATTGTTGGCGATGAGATGGTAGGTCTGGCCATCCAGCGTGAACTGGGCCCGACCGATGCGGTTGGCGTAGCGGCCCGTGATTGCGCCGTAATGCGCGCTGAGTGTCTCATATTCGTGCAAGGTCCTGAGGCCGAGCACGATGTCGTCGAGTCGTCCCGTCCGGTCAGGCACGTCGATCTCAGTGATGACGCCGCCATAGCTGAGGAAGCGCACGCGCAGGCCGTGGTCGTTGGTCATGGTGTAGATGTCGACCGACTGTCCGCCTTGCGTGGTGCCATAGGGTGCATGATCGAGAGTGGCGGCAGCGTTTGCTGTCTCACCCGTGACCATGGCCGCCAGAGACACGGAAATCGCAAAGGCAAGCGCCATGTTTGCGCCGGGTCTGCTGTGGACCTGGAAGCGCACGTCGCTCGCGAGTGGTACCATGACATTTCTCTCCCTTCTGCTTTCTCTCTTCCCTCGGTTGGCCACGTTGGCATTTCGGTTGACACCGACCTTGGGATAGCCCGCTGTGTACGGGCGGTGCGACGCTAGCATGCGCCATGACACTGCCGTCGCAATAGTCACCCGAGCCGCCGCTCGGTGGAGTCGCGTAATGAACCTTCCGAATTTTGATTGCACCCGCGTCATCCCCGCAGAAGCGGGGACCCATGTTGTGTGGGTCCCCGGTTCCGCGGGGATGACGATATGATCTGGAACCGAATGCAGCCTGTCTTACCGACCGGCGAGTAACGTCGCGGCGCCGCTTCCGGGACGTCCAGCTAATGGGTGGCTGTCACAGCCCCACTCCGGCGCGCATCGGTGGCCAGGGCTCCGCGGCCGGATCATCCGGCACCTGAATCACCGCGATGTTGTTCAGCGCCTGCGCCGCGGCCGCAAACACATCCTCCGGAAATTCCATCAGCGCCTTCTCCAGACCTGCGGCCCGCGCCAGCGCAGCGACAAACTGTTCGTCCATCTCAGCCTCCTTTCCTACCGCCCGATCATGCGACGCCACAGATTGCCGGGAAAGCGGTTCGGATCCAGCCGCGGCAATCAACTCGCCTCCCGCACGAACGGATTGCGCAGCGTGCCGAGGCCGGTGATCTCCACCTCCACAACATCGCCATGCTTCAGATCGGGCGAGGTGCCGTCGGTGCCCATCCAGATCACATCACCCGGATACAGCGTTAGGTAACGCGTCATCGCGGCAATGTAGGTCGGGATATCGAAAATCATGTCGTTGGTCTTGAAGCGCAGGCTCTTCGCGCCGTTCACCCGCACGATGGTCGTCATGGCGTTCAGATCGACGTCGGTCTCGATCCACGGTCCCATCGGCTTGAACGTATCGGCATTCTTGCCGCGCCAGAACGTGCGGTCGCCGCGCTGCCAGGTGCGCTCGCTCACATCGTTGCCGATCGTGTAGCCGAACACGCAGGACATCGCATCCGCCTTGGACAGATGCTTGACCTGCTTGCCGATCACCACGACCAGCTCGCCCTCGTAGTTCACCTTCTCTGTCGCGTCCGCCGGAATCACCACGTTCTGCCCGTGCGCGATCAGCGCGTTGTTGGCGCGATAGCCGATATCGGCCTTTTCGGGGAACACCGGCTCCGCGCCGCGCTTGGCCGCCATCTCGCGGATATGTGTCGCATAGTTGATGCCCGCCGCATAGAACGTGCGCGGGATCACCGGCACCTCCAGCGTGACATCCGCCAGACGATGCTTGCTGCCGGTCGGCGCATGTGCGCCCCATGGCTCGCCGCTGATTTCCGTGACGGTGTCACCGTCCAACGACCCATAGGCGGTCCGGCCAGAAGTGGAAAACCTGATCCAGCGCATTGTTCAGTTCGCCTCTGCCATGGCCAGTTCCCGCACCGGGCGCAGGAAGGCCGGGTCAAACACCTTGGTAGCCATCACCTGGCAGCGCCGCATCAGGCGGATTTCGTCCGGCCCATAGTCGGCGATGGCACGATGGATCGTGCCGAGGTGATCCCAGATCAGCAGATCGTTCTCAGTCCAATCATGCGTCCAGCGAAAGCGCGGCTGGAGCTGGAACTCGAACAGGAACTCCAGCATCGCGTCGCTCTCATGCTGCGGCAACTCGTTGATCCGCGTGGTGTAGCCCGGATTGGCATACAGCACTTTCCGGCCGGTGATCGGATGGGTCAGGAACACCGGATGCACTACCGGCGGCCGGCGCTGGCGTTGCTCCTCGGTCAGAGCCGGGCGCGTGCTGCCGTGGTTCTGGCGCATGTTCTCCCAGAACTTTTCGAAGTCATGCGTCGCCGTCATGCCGTCCAGGCGCGCCTTGATATCGCCCGGCAGCGCATCATAGACAGCGTGCATATTGGCGAACTCGGTGCCGCCCAACGGCTTGCCGTCCCGGCGTGGGATGCGGATGCCGTACAGCACGTTCACGAACCCCATCACGTCGCGGTACGACATGTCGGTGTGCCAATCCTGGCCGGCATCGGGGCTGCCGACGTATTTGCCGTCCTGTTGCAGGTTCGACAGAATACCGACATTCGGGTGTTCGATCTTGTCGGGATCCGGCCGGCGGCTGATCGAACCTTGGATCTCACCGAACAGCTCCGAGAACCGCTGCACGTCGCCGATGTTGAGCCGCTGCGCCGGGAACCGCAGCACGCCGTAACGTCCGAGCGCGAGCAGGATCCGGGCGAACGTTGGCTCCTCCAGCTCCTGGGCGAGGTCGATCCCCCGCACCGTCGCCCCGAGCACCGCCCCTATCGGCTCGATCGTCAGCATTGCGCTTCCCCCTGACAGCCTCGAGCGACTCTAGGTCGGTCCAGCCGACCCGTCCATCGCGCGGAACAGCGCCGTGCCAGCGCCAGGGTCGCCACCACATAGACCCCGAGCAGGAAGGTGAAGCTCCACCAGCCCAGATTCGTGGCAGGCCGGCTGCACTATCGCGATCGGCCGACAGCCGCGCGGATCAGGACACTGCCAGCATGGCGTTCCGGAGATCGGTGATCAGCATCGAGCCAGGCGCATGGGTGATGCAGAACTCCGGCCTGGCGGCGGCGATCGCCGCCTGGGGCGTGACACCGCACGCCCAGAACACCGGCAGCTCGTCCGGCCCCACCGGAACCGCGTCGCCGTAATCCGGTTTCGCGATATCCCGGATGCCAATTTGCTCAGGCATGCCAAGATGGACCGGAGCGCCATGCACCGAGGGGAAGCGCGCGGTGATCTGCACGGCTCGAATGGCGTCCGCAGGCCGCAGCGGGCGCATCGATACTACCAGCGGTCCGTGGAACACCCCGGCCTGCGCGCATTGGATCGACGTCCAGAACATCGGCACGTTGCAGCCACGCGTAATGTGGCGCAGTTCGATGCCGGCCTCGGTCAGCGCCTCCTCGAAAGAAAAAGAGCAACCGATGGCGAAGCCGACCAGGTCATCGCGCCAGTGGTGGCTGATGTCGGTGGGTTCCTCCACCAGCTCGCCGTGCCGCCAGACGCGGTAGCGCGGCAGATCCGTCCGCAGATCGATGTCGCGCCCAAGGGTGGGAAGCGACGGATCGCCTGGCTCGGAGACCGCGAGAACCGGACACGGCTTGGGATTGGCCTGGGCGAAGCGCAGGAAGTCATGGGCCAGCGCCTGCGGCAGGATCACCAGGTTCGCCTGCACGTTGCCCGGCGCCAGTCCGGCCGTGCAGCCGGTGAAGGCGCCCACGCGAATCCGCATCCGCGCTTCGTGGCCCAATGCGAGACCTGGTTGCGGCAAGGCGTCCATCGCATCCTCCAACCGATTCCCGCGGCGCAGTATTTGCCTGCCGCAGCGCGGTCGCAATGCCAGGACTTCTGGTTTTGTTGTCCGTCGCCGGCGGGCCGTCATGCGCCGGAAAACATCCCGTTGTCATTGCGAGGAGCGAAGCGACGAAGCAATCCCCCGCCTGACGAGCGCCGGCTCATCAGGCGGGAGCTTGCTTCGTCGCTTCGCTCCTCGCAACGACTCGGCAATGACTTGCACTTCGGTGGATGCGTCAACCTTTCGCCGCTTGGTATCACTCCGTTGCCGCGGCATGGCGATTCGCTATTGCCCGCGCCCTTTCCGGCCGGATAAACAGCACGAGCGGCAGGGAACCGAGCGCGAGGATCAGCATCAGCTTGAAGTCGTCGATATAGGCGATGGTACTGGCCTGCCGCGTGATCTCTTCGTTCAGCAACGCCGCGCCGTGCAGGTGCCCGGGGTTCCAAAAACCCAACACTCCGTGGGCCCACAGGCTTCGATTGAACGGCGTCACACCGTCGGCGATCAGCGCGTGATTGACCTGGGTATTGCTTTGCAGCAGCGCCTGAGTGACGGAGATGCCGATGGCGCTGCCGATGTTTCGCACCAGGCTGTAAACCCCGGTCGCCTGGGTGCGTAGCTCCGACGGCAACGTCGCAAAGGTGAGCGTGGAGAGAGGCACGAAGACGAAGCCGACGCTGAGGCCTTAGATAAAGCCGGCCTGGATAATCATCCACTCCGAAATGTCGGGGTTCCACGACATCATTTCATAGAGCGCATAAGCGGTGGCTACAAAGCCGATGCCGACCAGGAGACGCGTATTGACCCGTCCCACCAGCCGTCCGCACACCACCATGGCGAGCATCGTTCCGCCACCGCGCGGCGCCAGCAGGACTCAGGCGGTGACCACGGGGTAGTCCATCAATATCTGCAAATAGGGTGTCAGAAGCGCGAGCGTCGCGTACAGTATGAGGCCAACGACGAAGATGAAAAAGGTTCCGACGACAAAATTCACATCCTTGAACAGTGTCGGCGAGAGGAAAGGCCGGCGGGCGCATGACATCTGGACGAGGAAACAATACAGGCCGAGGCCGGCAAAGCACGCTTCAACGATAATCTCTGTCGAGCTGAACCAGTCCAGCAGTTCGCCGCGGTCAAGCATGGTCTGGAATGCGCCGATGGCAAGACTCAGCGTGCCAAAGCCGATCCAATCCAGCTTCGCCGCGCCGGTCCGGGGGGTATCCTTGAGCAATGTCAGCAGGCCCACGGCCGCTATCACGCCAAACGGCACGTTGATGTAGAACACCCAGCGCCAGTTGTAGTTCTCGGTCAGCCAGCCGCCCAATGTGGGGCCGAGGATCGGGCCCACCATCACGCCCATGCCCCAGAGCCCCATCGCCGAGCCTCGCCGCTCCGGCGGATACATGTCGAACATCACGGCCTGCGACAGCGGCGTCAGCGCGGCGCCGAACATGCCTTGCACGATACGGAACAACACGATCTGGTTCAGCGACTGGGCAGCCCCGCACAGGATTGAAGCAAGGGTGAAACCAACAACCGATGTGACGAACAGGCGGGTGCGGCCAAATCGCGAGGCAAGGAAGCCGGTCGGCGCCGTCATGATGGCCGCCGCCACGATGTAGCTGGTCAAGACCCAGTTGATCTGGTCCTGACTGGCACTCATCGTGCCCTGCATGTAGGGCAATGCCACATTGGCGATCGTGCTATCCAGCGACTGCATCAGCGTTGCGAGGATAGCGCATATCGTCACCATGGTCCGGTTCGACGGGTCGCCTCGGGAATCAGGGTCGAACGTTGATCCCCCACTGGCTCGGCCCGTTTGCGGCATCGCTATGAGCTTCCTGCTATATTGACCAACGGGCGCCCTCCGCGCTCATGGCGGACGGAATGACTCGAATGACTCCTGCCGGTGTCATTAACCGACGCGACAGGGAAGCGGTCAACGGCGCCGGATCGCGGAATTCAGGCTGGCCCACGCCACATATCACCCAGTGCCTTGCCGAATCGTCGCAACCGGGTCAAATTCTGGCACAGAACGCCGGCCGAAGGGGAAAACTCCGGTCATGGTCCGACGGTTCCGGGGGCGGCATGTCAGCGCCGGGGGGAGAAAATAAATGAGCGACAACGATCGAGCACGCAAGGTTGTCATCGCCAGCTTCCTCGGCTGGATGCTGGACGCGTTCGATTTCTTCCTCATGGTCTTCGTGTTCAGTGACGTCGCCAAGGAATTTGGCGTGTCCATCACCACCGTCACCGTCGCGATCACGCTCACGCTGGCGATGCGTGCCCTTGGCGCCTTCATTTTCGGCCGGCTGGCCGACCATTTCGGGCGCCGCCCGATGTTGATGATCAGCGTGCTGTGCTACTCCCTCCTCGAATTGCTCTCCGGCCTGGCCCCGACCCTGGTCACCTTTCTCATTCTGCGAGCGCTGTTCGGCATCGCCATGGGCGGCGAGTGGGGCATCGGTAGTTCGCTGACCATGGAAACCATTCCGGCGAAATGGCGCGGCTGGGTCTCGGGGCTGCTGCAATCCGGCTATCCCTCCGGCTATTTCCTCGCCACCATCGCATTCTACGTGGTCTATCCGCTGGTCGGGTGGCGCGGGTTGTTCATGGTCGGCGCGCTGCCGGCGCTGCTGGTGCTGTATATCCGACGCAACGTGCCAGAAAGCCCGGACTGGACGGCACGCCAGCGCGTGCCCCGCCCGTCCATCGGTGCGGTGCTGCGGCAGCATGTCGGGCTGAGCATCTATGCGATCATCATGATGACCGCGTTCAACTTCTTCAGCCACGGCACCCAGGACATCTACCCCAACATCTTCCTGGGCGTGCAGCACCATTTCGACCACGCCACCATCACCAGCATCGCGCTGATCTACAACGCGGGCGCGATCATCGGCGGCATCCTGTTCGGGATGCTGTCGCAGCGCATCGGGCGGCGCGTCACGATCGTGTTGGCGGCGCTGCTGTCGCTGCCGGTGCTGCCGTTCTGGGCGTTCGGCAGCACGGCACTCACACTCGGCATCGGCGCCTTTCTGATGCAGATCTGCGTGCAGGGCGCCTGGGGCGTGGTCCCGGCGCATCTGAATGAGCTGTCGCCGCCGAGCATCCGTGCGACGTTTCCGGGCGTCGTCTATCAGCTTGGCAATCTGCTGGCGTCCTACAACGCCACGCTGCAGGCCGGCATCGGCGCGTCGATGGACCACAACTACAGTTGGGCGCTGGCCGGCGTCGCCGGAGTGGTGGCGGTGGTGCTCGCGGTGCTGGTCGGTTTCGGCGTGGAGGCGCACGGCGTGACGATGGGCGAAGCCGCGGTGCCGGAGCCACACTGACGAGCGGCGATCATCCGGCGACCACCCGACACCATCGTGGCGCTGCATCGCAGCCCGGGCGGTTGTGCGCTTGCGTCTGGCCGGCATCAGCTCTTCACCGCAAGGTCGCCGCGCACCTCCATCAGCAGCCGCGCCAAATCCCTTCCGACCTTCCCCAGCGCGGCGTCCCACTCGAACACGCCGAACTTATCGAACTCCGGGACCATCGCCCCGCTCCGCAGCGCGAACATGGACCGGCACACCAGGCGGTGGGCAAGCGGCATTTCCGCCGGTGTCCAGGCGAACAACGCCAGGTCCTTGCCGGCCATGTACGCATGCACGCCGAGATCGCGTAGCGCGTTGGCCGGCACTACCAACCCGGTCTCCTCCTCCAGCTCGCGCACCGCCGCCGCGACGAAGCTCTCGCCTGGCTCTGCGACGCCCTTCGGAATGTCCCAGCGCGGCGAGCGCGTCGCGTGCCCGAGCAAGAGTCGGCGCCCGTCGGTGACGATCACGCCGCAGGAGGTCACCTTCGGCATCTCAACAAGACACCGCGATGAACCACGTGGTGGGCGCGACGAATTCCTGCTGCGCCGCCACCGTCAGGATTTCGCGCGAACCCGACTCCGCCGTGCGCTTCAGCAGCCCGTATACCGCCGATCCGGCTGCCTCCAGCGCCGCCACCGCATTGCCGCTCTGCAGCCGATGGAACAGGAACAGCGCGGCGATCGCATCGCCCGCGCCATTCACGGCGACCGGCAGGCGCGGCGTGCGCAACAGGTGAAAGTTCCCTCCCTCGCCCACCAGCAGGTCGAGGTGATCGCCCGGCGTTTCCTCGCTATCCAGGCTGGTCAGCAGCACGCAGCGCAATCCCTCCGGCCGCAGCGTCGCCGCCAGCGCGGCCACCGCCTGCTTTGCCTCGGCGAGCGTGGCGCAGGGCAGGCCGGTCAGCCGTTCAAGCTCGAAGCGGTTGGGCGTGGCGATGTCGGCCTGCGGCAGCGCGTGGTCGCGCAGGAACGCCTCGATGCCGGGGCGCACATACACACCCTCCTGCACATCGCCGATCACCGGGTCGCAGCAATAAACCGCACCGGGATTTTCCCCCTGCACTCGTGCTACCGCGTGCAGGATCGCCTCGCCGATCGCCGCGTCGCCCATGTAGCCAGACAGCACCGCGTCGCAGTGCCGCAGCACGTCGCGCGCGGCGATGCCGTCCACCAGGTCGCGCACCTGTTCGCCGGTGTAAACCTGCCCTGTCCAGTGGCCGTAGCCGGTGTGGTTGGAGAACTGCACGGTGTTGATCGACCACACCTCGGCGCCCAGGCGCTGCAGCGGGAATACCGCGCTGGCATTGCCGACATGGCCGTAGGCGACCCAGGACTGGATGGACAGGATATGCAGTGTCCGCTGCACGCGCGGGGGGACCGTCATCCCGGCAGCGTAGCGCCTCGCGGCCATCCGGTCAGCGCCGCCGCGATGCGCGCCGCCACGTCGCCCCATGCGCCTGCCGCCGGTAATCACGCGTTGCCAAATTGACGGCGGCATATCCGCCTTCGGCCGGTCCTACCGTTGCCCGAGAGAAGTGTCGGGATATTTTACATCCCCATCTCGGTCTGGCATTCGAACCAGCATTAAGCGACTGATTATGACCAATCTTCCTCCATAGCATGAAAATTGCTTCCGAGATTGGTGATCTGCTGTTCTCTGACACAGAAGGATGTGACGGATCATGTCGAAGATAAAGGCCGCGGCTGACGTTGATCCTCGATCGATGCTCTTGGGGGGACCGACCATGTGGCAAGGCAACCTGATCAGAATTATTCTTGGCGTATTTGCCACGATTGCATGCCTCGCTGTGCCCGGCGCTCGCGCATCGGTGACAACGCAACCGACGTGGACAACCGGCCAGACATGGAATGGCAGTGGGTTTGGAGGCAACTTTAACCAATTCAACCCAGCGCTTGGGACGCTCGAGGCGGTCACACTGAGCTTCTCAGGCGAAGTGACCGATTACGTCAGCTTTGCGCCGGACCCTTCGACCTGCATCTATCTCGACGCGTGCTTCGCTGAATTCAGCTTCAGCGCGGGCTATTTGTTCAATGCCCCAGGCTTTCCGCCTGCTGTCTTCCCCGAAGACTCCGACATGTTCGCTTTCGCAAACTGGATTGGTGCGGCGGTCGCACCAGACCTTGCGTCGCAGTCGTCAGGTCCGAACGGGCTGTATTACCAAGGGAGTCCCGCTAGCCTGGCCGACTATATCGGCAGCGGTGACGTTTCGGTCGTCGGCTTAATCTCGGAGGACTCGGATGAATGCGACGACTATGGCGTTTCTTGCAACCTCTCCGATAGCCTCGATCTACTGACGACACTCACGTACACGTATAGTCCCATCCCAGAGCCGGTGCCGCTCCTGCTGTTTGGCACTGGACTGGCCGGCCTTGGTTTGCTTGGCCGGCGCCGCGGCCGAGTCGCGGCTGTCGGGATTCTTCAAGGAGGCTGCATCCCTCGCCGGTCGGCCAAGGTGTTCGAGCGCCCATTCCGTCGCAGCAGCCCTGCCATTATTGGGGTGGACGGCCCCACACAACGCACAAGGATCGCCGCCCGCATGCCGCACACGCCCCTGCTGTTCCAGCCGATCAGCTTCCGCTCGGTCACCGCCCGCAACCGCATCGTCGTCTCGCCGATGTGCCAGTACAGCGCCACCGACGGCCTGGGCGACGACTGGCACGTCCAGCACCTGGGCGCCCGTGCCATGGGCGGCGCGGGGATCGTGTTCACCGAAGCGACGCATGTCTCCGCCGTCGGCCGCATCACGCGGCACTGCCTTGGCTTGTGGAATGTGCAGCACCAGGCGCTGCTGCGGCGGCTGGTGGCGATCATCGAGCGCGGCGGCGCGGTGCCCGGCGTGCAACTCGCGCATGCCGGCCGCAAGGCGTCAGTGCAGCGACCGTGGGAGGGCGGCTCGCCGATCGCGCCGGGGGATGGCGGCTGGGTGCCGCTGGCTCCGAGCGCGATCCCGATGGTTCCCGGCGCGAGCGATCCGCATGCCCTGACGGAAGGCGAAATCGGCGAGATTGCCGGCCAGTTTGCCGCCTCCGCCCGCTTGGCGCGCGACGCCGGCGTCCGCGTCATCGAGCTGCATGCCGCGCACGGATACCTGCTGCACGCTTTCCTCTCGCCGATCGCCAATCGCCGCACCGACGCCTATGGCGGCGACGCCACCGGGCGCAGCCGCTTCCTGATGGAGACGATCGACGCCGTCCGCGGCGAATGGCCGAGCGACCTGCCGCTGTGGGTGCGGCTGTCCTGCACCGACTGGATGGCGGGCGGCCTGACCATCGAGGACACCGTCGCGCTGTGCCGCAGGCTCGCTGCCCGCGGCGACGTGGACCTGGTCGATTGCTCCTCCGGCGGCGTCTCGCCGGATCAGCACATTCCGTCGTTACATCCCGGCTACCAGTTGCCGTTCGCCGACGCGGTGAAGCACGGCGCCGGCATCGCCTCCGGCGCGGTCGGGCTAATCACCGAGCCGACCCATGCGGCCGAGATCGTCGCCAATGGCCGCGCCGACGTGGTGCTGCTGGCCCGTGCGATCCTGGCCGATCCGGCGTGGCCGCTGCGCGCGGCGAAGGCGTTGGGGGTGAAGCCGGAGCTGCCGCCGCAATACCTGCGCGCCGGGTTATGAACCGCTTCCGCTCTCCCGCGCGTCGCGCGGGAGAGCGGAAGCCCAGGACAATTCGCCGCGAGCACACCGGTCTTGCCACAATTGTCGCCGATCTTTGTGCCGCGCGGAGCCTTGGGCTATGGCCGCGCCATCCTGACCGTGATTCGGAGAATTCGCATGAAAGCGTCGTTGCTCGCCCGTGCCGCACCTGCCCTGCTGTTGGCAGCCACCCTTGCCGGCGGGGTCGGCACGACCGGTTTCGCCCAGACCGCCCCTGCCGCCACCCCTCCCGCCGCGAGCACGACCCCCAGAACCATGCCGTCCGGCAGTGCGATCCCCTCCGCGCCGGGCGCCACCACCACGACGCACCACGCGACGACGACCCATCGCGCGCCGGGCGAGACGATGCAGCAGATGACCGAGCAGCGGATCGCCGATCTGCACGCGCGACTGCACATCACCGCGGCAGAGCAATCGCAATGGGATCAGTTCGCGCAGGTGATGCGCGACAACGCCAAGGATCTCGACCAGGCGTATCAGCAGCGCGCGGCAAAGGTCGAGTCGATGAACGCAGTCGAGAATATGCAGTCGTACGCGGCGATAGAGCAGACGCGGGCAGAGGACACGCAGAAGCTCGTGCCGGCGTTCCAGGCGTTGTACGCCTCGCTGTCCGACCAGCAGAAGATGCAAGCCGACCAGTCATTCCGCTACCACGCGGCGAGCGCCCCGCAGCACCACACGAAGCCCGCGCACTGACGTAACTTCCGTTGCTTCGCGGGTTTGGGCCGTGGAGCGGCGGGTGAGAGGGGCCGGCGCGCCGATCCGATCACCCTCACCTCGACGCTTCGCATCCCGACCTCTCCCGCGCGTGGCACGGGAGAGGTTTTATGGGCGGTCAGCGCAATTGGGCGGCGAAGAACGCCAGCACCCGCTCATGCGCATCGGCGTCGTCTTGCGCGCTGTAGGCCAGCGGCACCGTCCTGCCGTTCACCTGAATGCTGCCATGTGCCCGCTTGTTGTCGAACTCGTGTGTCGCGCCGGGATAGGTGTAGCTGGTGACTACCGGTCCGCGTGGCGGCAACGACGCCAGCAATTCGGTGCAGAACTGCGGGGGCGTCCAGGCGTCTGCCTCGCCCATCAGCAGCAGCAGCGGTGCCGCCAGGGCATCGACGCGCAGCCGCTGGCACACCGGATAGAGCGCGGCCACCGCACGGAAGCCGCCGCCGGCCAGGTGCATCGATGCCAGCAACGCGCTGGCATCGACCGCGACGGCCGTGCCGCCGCCGTGCGACCAGCCGATGGCGCCGATCCGCGCCGGGTCCACGTCGGGACGCGAGCGCAGCCAGCCGAGCGCCCCAAGTGCATCGAAGGCGCGATCGGTCGGCGTCGGTGCGCCCGGATGCCCGCACAAACTGGTCACGCGGCGCGGCCCGAAGCTGTCCACCACCAATGCGCTATAGCCTTTGCCGGCGAACCACTCTGCCCAGGCGTATAAGTGCGGCTGGACCCCGCTGCAGGTGTGCAGCAGCACCACCGCGGGCGTCCGCGTGCCGGCCGCTTGATAGAAAGTGCCGGTCAGCGTCACTGAGGCGGACGGACCGACGCCCGGAAAGCTCACCGGCTCGGCGGCAGCGGCGGCGTTCGGCTCGCCGCACCACGCGGCCAGCAGGCACGCGGCCAGCATCGTAACGCGTCCTATCCAGGATGGCATCGTCATCCCCCTTGCCCCGCGTCATTGTGAGAAGCGAAGCGACAAAGCAAGCGTCTATGGGGCTTTGCACCCTTGGTCCGCTTCGCGGCCCAAGCCCACCAAGGGGCTCTGCCCCTTGGAACCCCGCCAAGGGCGGAGCCCTTGGGACCCTTCGTTTGGAGTGGTTGGGCGGGATGGGGCCTATGCCGGCGCTACCGTCAGACCGACTGGTCTGACGGTAGCGCCGGCATAGGCCCCATCCCGCCCAACCACTCCAAACGGATGGATTGCAAAGGCTACGCCTTTGCTGGGGGGTCCAGGGGGGCAAAGCCACCCTGGCGGGTTTTAGGGCAGAGCCCTTTCAACCGATTGCCTCGCGGTGGGCGGCGGGATGGCGATCAGCATTGCCGCGAACAACGCCAGGGTCAGCACCGTCTGTGCGATCGCGAACGCATAGGCATAAGCCCGCTCGTCGGGCACAGGCCCCAGCAGCGAGAAAAACAGGCTGCCGATCCCGGCCACGCTGACCGCGGCCCCGATCTGCAAGGCGGAATTCACGATGCCGGCGGCGAGCCCGGCCTGGTGCGGCGGCACCTCCCCAAGCACAGTGTTGTACAACCGCGGGAACGCGATCCCCTGGCCGAATCCGGCGATCAAAACGGCCAGCGTCGTCGGCCACCCGGCCAGCCCCAGGGCGACGGCGCCGGCAATGGCGGCATAGCCGGATACCTGGATCGCCATGCCGATTGCCAGCAGTTTCGGCCGCAGCCGGACCAGCGGCGCACTGGCCAACGGTCCGGCGAACAGCCCGATACCGTAGGGCAGAATCGCCAGGCCGGTATGCAGCGGGTCGGTGCCGCGCCCCTCCTGCACATACAGGCTGAACAATAGGTAGAACGAGGTGGTGAAGAAGAACAGCGTAGCCACCAGCACCCCGCGCCGGAAGCTGGCGATGGAGAACAGGCCGAGATCCACCAACGGCATGCCGCCACGCGCGGCAAGGCGGTCCTCGAAGCGCAGGAACCAGGCCAGCAACAGCGGCACCAGGGCCAGCACGGCGAACACCCAGGCCGGCCAGCCCTGGTCGCGACCCTCCGATAGCGGCACCACCAGGCATGCCAGCGCCAGCGACATCAACGCGGCGCCGCCGAGATCGAGCCGCAGGTGTCGCGAGGCTCCGGTTTCCGGGACCACCAGCCAGGCGGCGAGCATGGTGGCCAGGCTGATCGGAACCTTTACCAGGAACACCAAACGCCAGCCCAGGCCAAGCAAGTTCCATTGCACCAGCGCCCCGCCGGCGAACTGGCCGATGGCGGCGGCCAGCCCCATCATGACGCCATACCACCCAAGCGCCCGGGCGAGCTCGCGTGACTCCGGATACAGCGCGCGGATGGAGGCGAGCACCTGCGGCACCAGGATCGCGGCGGAAATACCCAGCACGACCCGGCCAGCCACGAGAACCAGCGGCGAGGGCGCCAGTCCGCACAGCGCATTGGCCGCGGTGAAACCGGCCATGCCGAGGATGAACATGAGCCGCCGCCCGTAAAGGTCACCCAGCCGCCCGCCGGTGATCAGCAACACCGCATAACCCGCGGCATAGCCGGAGATGACGAGCTGCACCTCGGCCGGCGTGGCTCCCAGGCTCTCCCGGATGGAAGGTAGGCTGACGTTGACGATGAAGAAATCGACCGGGGGCAGGAACCCGCCTAACAGCAGGACGATGAAGGCGATCGAGCGCGCCGCCGGCGACAGGCGGTGGTCGGCCGTTGGGTTGGCGGGCACGATTCTCTCGTCCGTTTCCTGGCCGTCCGCGTGGCTGCCGCGGCGGCGGCCAACCACTAGCCGGGGCGCGCGATTGCCACAAGGCAACCCGCCCCGACACTTGCTATGATCCGTCGCCAGATGAACTACGATCCACAGGGCTACTACCAACGGCTGGAACTTGACTGGGACGCACCGCCCGAGGCGATCCATGCAGCGTATCGGCGCAAGGCGCGGCTGCTGCACCCGGACATTCCAGGCACCGGCAATGCCGCCGCATTCATGGCGGTGAAGGAGGCCTTCGACGTCCTGGCCGACCCGCTGCGCCGCCGCGCTTACGACCGGGCCGCGCGCAGCCTCGATCGGTTGCGGCCGGTCGTGGCGGCCGATACGGCCGAGGAGATCGGCCCCTCCCCCCCGGCGCCCCCGCCGGTCACCAAAACGCGCGGCCCCCGCTTGTCGGACCTGCCGTTTGCGGTCTGGGCGGGCCTGGGCATCGTCGCATTGCTCGCCGGCGGGGAGGCGGTATTGCATCTGAACGCGCCGCCCTCGGCGGACCACGCGGTGGAGGTGCCGGCAACCGCGCCCACCGTGCTGCCGCAAGTGCCGCCGCCGGCACCGCGTCCGATCCGGCTGATCGGCACCCCGAATGTTTACGTGATTCCGGCAGGCGGTCCGGCGCTGGTCCTGCGCTACGATAAGCCGCGAAACGCGTTCATCCCGATCGGGCAGTTGCCGGCATTCAGCGCGGTGCAGGCGGTGCGCGTCCTGCGCGACCACGGGCTGGTGGAAATCCGTCTGACCGATACCGCGACCGGCTTCATCGATGCTGCCCGCCTTGAGCCCGGCAACGCGGCGGCGGCCCGGCAAGCGTATTGCACCTATAACTCCGGACCGACGCCCGCCAACGGCGAGGTCCTGGGCCGCAACGGGGCCGGCGCAGGCCAGACCACCATCGAGAATCACAGCGACCAGCCGATGGTTGTCAAGCTGCGCGACCGCAACGGCGTGGCGGCGGCCACGGTGTACCTCGGGCCGGGGGGCGACGCCGTGGTCGATGGGCTGCCGGGCGGTGCGTATCGGCCTGACTACGCCATCGGCGAGCTGTGGAGCCGCGCCTGCAACAGCTTCGCGGCCGGCATGCGCGCGCAGCGTTTTCCCTCGTTTGCCGAGCTTTCGACGCTCGGCAATCTGGCCATTCCGCCGGACCTTCCCGGCCAGGCGCCGCCGGCGGATATTTCCGACCAGGACTTCGAGCATAACTGAAGGGACAAGGATGGCGATCACGCTGCAGGAATCGCTGCGCGGCATTTTCTATGCGCCGTTCTATGTCGCCCTGGCGCGCGAGGCCTATGCGCGGGAGGGCGTGACGGTGCGCTTCGCCAGCGCGCCCACGCCGGGCCGGGCGGCGCTTGGTGTGTTGGACGGCACGGCCGACGTGTGCTGGGGCGGGCCGATGCGGGTCATGCAGGCCTACGCCCAGGCGCCGAACTGCGACCTGGTGCATTTCGCTGAAGTCGTAACGCGCGATCCGTTTCTCCTGCTCGGCCGGACGCCCCGGCCGGGTTTCGCGTTGCACGATCTGTTGGGATTGCGCGTGGGAACCGTCAGCGAGGTGCCGACGCCGTGGATGTGCCTGCAAGAGGATTTGCGCCGTGCCGGCCTGGCACCGGCGCGGCTGAACCGGGTGAGTGATCGCGGCATGGCGGACAATGTCGCGGCCTTGCGCCGCAGCGAGCTGGACGTGGTGCAGGTGTTCGAGCCGTACGCCGCGGCGCTGGAGACGGAGGGCGCGGGGCATATTTGGTATACAGCCGCTCGGCGCGGGCCCACCAGCTACACGACCTTTTATGCGCGGCGCGCGTTGCTGCGAGACCGGCGGGAGGAACTGCATGGCATGGTGCGCGCGATCTACCGTACGCTGAAATGGGTGGGGCGGGTGGACGGCGCGACGATCGCCGAGGCCATCGCCGGTTTTTTCCCGGACGTGCCGCCGGCGCTGCTGGTCGCCGCCTGCTCGCGCTATAAGGCGCTCGGGATCTGGGGAGCGGACCCGGTGCTGCCGCGCGCCGGCTATGACCGGTTGCTGTCCGGGCTGGTGTCCGGTGGGTTCGTGTCTCCCGGCACCCCGTTCGAGGTGGCGGTGGACAACAGCCTGGCGACTGCAGTGGTCGCCGAAGACCCGCCGCCGCTCGATTGAAATTTTGGGAGGGAACCGCCATGCCACACGCCACCGCCAATGATGGAGTGCGTCTGTACTACGAGGAGACCGGCTCCGGCATCCCGGTGATCTTCGTGCATGAATACGCCGGCGATCACCGAAGTTGGGAGCCGCAGATGCGGCATTTCGGCCAGCGCTACCGGGCCATCACCTATGCCGCGCGCGGCTATCCGCCGTCCGACGTGCCGGAAGACGTGGCGCAGTATTCGCAGGTGCGTGCGGCCGACGACATCGGCGCCGTGCTGGACCATCTGCGGATCGACAAGGCGCATGTGGTCGGGCTGTCGATGGGCGGGTTCGCAACGCTGCATTTCGGATTTCGGCACGCGGCGCAGGCGCGCTCGCTGGTGGTGGCGGGGTGTGGCTATGGGGCCGAGCCGGACCAGCGCGACCGGTTCCGCGCCGAAGCCGAGGCGATCGCCGACTTCATCGCCACTCAGGGCATAACGGTGTTCGCCGAGAAATACGCCTACGGTCCGACCCGCGTGCAGTTCGAGAACAAGGATCCGCGCGGGTTTGCCGAGTTCAAGGCGCAATTGGCGGAGCATTCGGCGGTGGGGGCGCGCAACACCCAGTTGGGTGTGCAGCGGGAGCGGCCGTCGTTATATGAGCTGACAGAGCAAATGCGAGGGCTGACGGTGCCGACGCTGGTGCTGACCGGGGATGAGGACTGGCCGTGTCTGGCACCTGGTATCCTGATGAAGCACTATATTCCGACCGCGGCGCTGGCGGTGATGCCGAACTGCGGACACGCGATCAACATCGAGGACCCCGACGAGTTCAACCGGCTGGTTGACGGGTTCCTCGCACAGGTGGATGCGGGACGGTGGCCGACGCGCGATCCGCGCGCGGTGACCGCGTCGATTACCGGGATGAAGTGAACTCTCGCCGATCGCCACCGCCGGCCATCGCCCAGGACTAATTCTTCCGGCGCGAGATGCGGCGTCCGGTCGCCCCGGAACCGGACTATCGTCTGACGAAAGCTCCGGATCACGCCTTAGCTTGTGTGCGCCGCCATTTCCTCAGACGACCCGCTGGCGTCGCTGTGCTTGCAACGCCCTTACGAACAGGCTCACAACTACCCCGCCGCCTCAGCGGCAACAACCCGAGCGCGCCGGCCAGGATCGCCAGACTCGTGGGCTCCGGCACCGGCGTCGCCGAGGTCAGAAACGCACCGGAGTCGGAGGTGAAGCTGACGTCGCGTGGCAGAGTCAGCGAGATGGCGCCGGTATGCGAATAATCGCAGGCCGTGCCGAGCCCGCATGCCGCATAGAACCGCATGTCGATACCGACAACGCCCGAGGCGCCGACCAAGTCGTAGACTCCTGTGAAGGTGATCTGGGTCGGTGTGTCCGGAGTAAGCGTGTAGGAAGCCCAGCCCGAGATTGTTGGCGTCTGAACCGCGGGAATCCAGTTGTTGCCCCCGGAGGTGGCAACGTCTTGTATGAACTGCGCGCCGCCGAATACCAGCACCGTCGTGACCCCGCCCTGGCTGTCGCCGGTGGCCGTGGTGACCGTCCAGCTACCGTCGACCGTGAACGTTAGGCCAATCGGCGTAACGGGTGGGGGCAACGGGCCGGCAACATGGAAGTGCAGCGTATCGTTGATTTCCGCCCAGGATGACCCGTTGCCGCCGAACTGCCCACTATAGCCATCGACAAAATCGTAGTTGCCGGAAGAACTCACGCCGATCTTTCCGGACGCGAGATTGGCATAAGCGCTGGCCGCGGCAGCGAGGGAATAGGCTGGACTTGTGTCCGTAACAATAAGCTGCGCCTGATCGTATGCCGCCGTCAGGCCAATACTGCTGGAAGTGGAGCCGCTGACGGTGGCACTGCACGAGATGTTCGATGGAAGCCCGGACGGGCAGCCGCCGCCCAACGTGCTGCCGGTGAGCGTCGGCCCGGTGGCGGTGGGCAGGTGGTTGTAGCCAGGAGCCAGGCTGTAGCGGTAGGCGCCCGCCTCGGCGCTCGCGAAGGTTGAGACATAATAGCTGGCGTGTGCTTGCCCGATCCCTGCGACAACGAGCAGCGTAAACGACAACACACTGGCACGGCTACGGGAAATCATGGTCACCCCCCACCGGAACAGAATTTGATATTGATGGCCACCGTGACGGTTATCAAGCAAAAAATCAACAACAGTCGCGCTCCGAGCGTACCGAATTTTGTGAGATTAGCCGCACGGTTTGGCCGCCTGGCAGTGACTTCTCAACTGCAAGTAGGATGTGGCGTCACCAACACGCGGGCTGCGGTAGCGGCTTCCTCTATGATCGCGCGACCGATCCGCTCGTTCACTGCCGTACGGCACGTAGCATTCACGCAGCCTGCGTGACTTATGTAACGTCTCCCCGGACCTGCCCGTCGGCTGGCAGATCGCCAGCCTGACCCTGGGGCCCCCTTCGCCCGTCCGCGTGCCAACCTGGACCTCACCCCGCCGCCAGCCGCCGCATGAACTGGCGCTGCCGCCAGCGCAACAGCCGCCACGCCAGCTTCGCCGCAACGTCAGAAAGCCTGCCGCGCGGCTTCATGCCGATCGCCTTGAACACCATGCCCATGCCGCGCTCGACGTGCCGGAAGCGATAGAACCGCATGGCCCGCCCCATATACGCAGCCGTGCAATCGGCGCGCGCGAATTGCTGCGATTCCGGCTGGTTGCCGCAGTGCCAGGCGAAGGCGAGTTCGTCGTCCTCGCTTTCGCCGATCCGGCCAAACGCGATGCGCAGCCGGCGCGCCAGCCCGATCTTCTCGCGCGCCAGATAGCGCCGCATGTGGTCGTAGAACAGCTTGTAGTGGCGGAACTCGTCGGCGGCGATGTTCTTGCAGATCTGCCGCAGTACGGGTTCGGCGGTAGCCTCGGCGAGCGCGCTGTAATAACTGGACGTCCCGGTTTCCACCATGCAGCGGGCGATCAGCTCGCCGGTGCGTGAGCCGCGGATCGAACTGGTCGCGTCCAGCGGCAGCTTGTAGCCGGCCCGATAGCGCGCGAACGCCGTCTCATAGTCCCAGGACGGATCCGCCAGCATCGCCCAGCGCCCGAGCGCGTCGCCGTGCTGCACCTCCTCGGTCGCCCAGTTATCCGCGGCGTGCCGAAAATCCGGGTCGTCGGCGAACACCCGGTTGAGGTACACGGCGTAGTCGGTGCCGTTGCGCTCCACCATGGCGGCCGCCTTGACCAGGGGAACCAGATCTGGATCCAGCTTGCTGGCGTCGAACCGGTCCCAGGCTACCTCGTCGATCCGCCAGTGCTTCATCGTCCTGTTCGCGCTCCGCTGTCTGTCCCGCGCTCCGGCCAGGCAAGAGGGCCGGGGCGGCTGACCTCCGCATGCAACCGTACAACAAGATGGCGGCGGTGTGAAAGCGGCCGCCCTCCCGGCGGCACTCGGAAGGCCGATTGCTTGCCGCGGGCAAAGTCTCTGCTCGACCTGGCTACCGCTACCCGCGGAGGACGGGCGCTCAACCTTTCACGCCGCCCATCGTGAGGCCGGCGGTCATCCGGCCGCGGAATGCATAGTAGATGGCGAGCGGCGGCAAGGCATAAACAATCGCAGTCGCCATCATGTAGTTCCACGGTGCCTCATCGCTGTTCAGGAATTGCGCCAGCGCCACTGGCACCGTCATGCTGCGCTTCGACGACAACAGCAGGAACTGATACAGGTATTCGTTCCACGCCAGCAGCAGCGCGTAGGTGCCGACCGCGACCAGCGCCGGCGCCATCATCGGCAGGTAGATGTGGAAATAGATCTGGATCGGCGACGCGCCGTCGATCCGGGCCGATTCGTCGAGCTCGATCGGAATGCTGCGTCCGTATTGCGAGAAGATGAAGATGCCATAGGGGGTTGCGAAGGTCACCTCGGCGAAAATCACCGACCAGAGATTGTTCGCCAGGCCGTAATTCTGCATAATGCGATAGAACGGGATCGCCAGAAACGAGGCAGGGATCACATAGGTTAGCAGCGCCGCGTTGCTGACCAGCCAGCCGTAGCGGATGCGCATCCGGCCGATCGAAAAGCTCGCCAACGAGCCGATCAGCAACGTCAATATCGTCACTGCCGCGCCGACATAGAGACTGTTGCCGAACTGGTGCCAGAAGAACTCAAGATACCAGTAGCCCTCGGTGACGACGATCCAGAAGCTGGCGAACGAGGGGTGCGGCGGCCAGATGGCATCGGTGAACACGTCGCCGTGCGACTCGAGGGCGACCATCACCATGTTGTACAGCGGCAGGAGCGTCCACACGACGACCAGGACACCGAAGGCCATTGCCGCCGCCTGGGCGAGGTCACGGCGGCGGCGTGCCAGCCGTCCCCTGCGGCCCACCGGTCGCGCGAGCGCGCCGGTTGTCCCAAGTGTTGTTGCGCTCACAGTTGCACCTCCGCCGTCCGCAGCTTGCGCATCAGTACGATCACCACCGGGATCATCAGCGGCAGTGCCGACATCACTGCCGCCACGCCGAGGCGCGGCTTCGCGAGGTCGAAGGCGTCGCGGATGCCGAGCGTCGCCAGGACATGCGTCGAGTTGGCCGGGCCGCCGCCGGAGATGAAAAACACCGAATTGAAGTCACCGAGGGTGAAGATCGTCGAGAGCAATGTGCAGATCAGATACAGATTCGCCAGCAATGGGAAGTTGATATGTACGAACTGGCGCCAACCGCTTGCCCCGTCCACCTTGGCTGCATCGTACAGCTCCTGCGGAATCGCCATTCGTCCGGCGAGCAGGATAACGGTCCAGAACGGCATCCACTTCCAGATGTGGGAGTAGATGGCCGACCCGAGCGCGAACCAGCGGCTGTTGAGCCAGGACGGGCCGTCAACGTTGAATATCTGGTAGATCGCGTTGTTGAGCAGGCCCCACTCTCCGTTCAGCATCCAGTGGATGGAAATGAAGGTCGGCAGCGCCGGCACCGCCCATGGCAGCACATAGATCATCAACAGCGCCTTCACCCACCAGCCGCGCCGCATGAAGAAGCCCGACATGAGCAGCGCACAGAACATCTTCAGATTCACCGCGATGCCGATAAACAGCAGGGTGTTCACGACGGTGCTCTGGTAGATCGGGTCGGAGAAAAGTTCGGTATAGAGGCTCGGATCGCTGCCCATCCAAAGCCCATAGAAGGCGGGATAGACGACAAAAGTCAGGAACACCGCGACATAAGGGACGAGAAAGGCGATCGCCCAGTTGTATTCCGAACCCTTGAGGCCGCCCTGCAGGTAACGCCACGGCGCGATACGCCGTGCGACTGCCGGAGAAGAAAATCCGATAACCGATGCACTGGCCATGGCCGCCCCCTAGCTCTGCACAATCGGGTATTTCGCGAAGATTTCCTCGACGCGCTTGAACGCCTTTTCCGCCGCCGCCTGCGGCGTCATCCCGCCTTGCATGATGTCGTTCCAGCCGACGCTCCAGACATGCTCGTTGCGGGCCTGGGCATAGGCGGGGTTATACACAAAGAACTCCGGCACTGTCGGACCAAGCAAACCTTGCTCTACATATGCCTTGCGGTGCGGATCCGCAGACCACCACGGATCGTTCTTTGCGATCGACGGCATGGCCGGTATGTTGCGGCCGAGCCCCGCTTTCAGGTAGTCGTTGCTGACCTGCGGCTGGATGAGATATTTCAGGAAGTCCTTTGCCACGTCCGGGTTTTTCGCTCCTTTCGGGATCATGGCGATGCCGTTGGCGACCTGGGCCGGCACCGGCTTGCCGTCATTGCTCAGCGGCAGGCCCATGGTGACGATGTTGTCGTAATCCTCGCGGTCCTTGATGATCGCGACCTCGGTCGAGATCGTGCCATCGAGATCCATCACGATCTGCCTGGCGTGGAACGCGTTGTTGTCGTCGGCGTCGTTCCAGTTGACCGCACCTGGTGGAACAAAGCCGTCCTTATAGGCTGTGGTCGGATAGGTCATCGCCTTGATCGCAGCGTCGCGCACTTGCGGATCGTCGAGGTGCAACCTGCCGTCCTTCGTGACGATACCCACGCCGCCATAGGCGATCAGAAAATAGTTGAACACGTTGTTGGGGTCGTTGCCGTTGGTGGTCACCTGGAGCCCGAGCCCGTAGACCTTACGCTCCCCCTGGGCGCGCAGCTTCTTCTGCACGTCCTTGAAGAAGTCGTAATAGGCGTCCCAGGTCTTGGGGATATCCTCCATCTTGAAGCCAGCCTTCTCGACCAACGGCCGCCAGATATGGTTGGGCAACGACGCGCTCGTGAAGGGTATGCCGTAATAGCTGCGCGTTTTCTCGATCCTGTTGTAGCAACTGGCAGAAAGCAGGGCGGTCTCGGAGTATTCGTGTTTTTGCGTCGCGACCACGTCGCTCACGTCAACCAGCTTGTCATCCCAGGCAAACAGCACATAGGCTTCGGCCGGGGTGGACGGGATCAGGTCAGGGACGCTGCCGCTCGTGATGGCCGACACGATCTTCTGGCGCAGCGGCGCATAGGGGACGACGCTATAGTCTATCGTGTTGGCGCTGGCCTTCTCGTACTCCGCGACCAATTGGCGGAACGCGACGTCCTCCTCCTGGGCAAATCCCTGAACCCACCACACGGTCGCGGTCTTGGCGGCGGCATTTGCAATGTAGGGGCGTGCCAATGCAGCACCTGTTGCCAAGCCCAAGGACGCACGCAACACCGAGCGCCTGCCCAACGTGTTCATGTTTTGTCCTCCCTGAGGCGTGCGCCACAACACGAGGTCCGCTTGCGGCCACGTTTTTCTTGTGCTGCTTGATCACACTGGGCGTTTTACCCGCCGCAGGTCAACTGGATATTTCGCGACGGTCCGTGCATCGCGCGCGCTGGCTACGTATCGCTGTTTGTTCGCTTGACAGCGCTATGTATCAGTGTCCGATTAGCCGGCATGATAAATCGGGAGCGACGATGCAAGCTGGGCCGCCGCCTCGCCCGGCGACGGCCCAAGCTGCGCATGACGCGGGCGACTTGGGCAGGGCAGCTTAGAACAGCCCCTCGATCTCGCCGTCCTCGCGCAGATGAATCACCTCCGCCGCCGGCGTGCGCGGCAGGCCGGGCATCGTCATGATGTCGCCGCAGATCGCCACCACGAAGCCGGCGCCAGCGGACAGCCGCACCTCGCGCACCGGCAGCACAAACCCTTCCGGCGCGCCCATCACCGTGGGATCGGCGGTGAAGCTGTACTGCGTCTTGGCGATGCACACCGGCACGTCGCCGAAGCCGGCATCCTCGAAGCCCTTCAGCCGCCGCGCCACCGGATCGGGCATCGCGATGTCCGACGCTCGATAGATCTTTTGTGCGATGGTGCGAATCTTGTCGGCGAGCTTCATTTCCAGCGGATACAGCGGCTGGTACGCCGCCTTGCCGCTGTCGATACCCGCAATCACGGCGCGCGCCAGGCTTTCCGCGCCCGCGCTGCCATCCGCCCAGTGCGTGCAGGAAATCGCCTCGACCCCTTGCGCGGCCATCGCGTCGCGGATCGCGGCGAATTCCTCCTCGGTGTCGGAGTTGAAATGGTTCACGCCCACCACCACCGGCAGGCCGAATTTTCCCGTGTTCTCGACATGCCGCGCCAGGTTAGCCACGCCGCGCTTCACCGCCGCGACGTCTTCCTTGCCCAGCGCCGAACGCGCCACGCCGCCATGCATCTTCAGCGCCCGCACCGACGCCACGATCACCGCGCAGGACGGCGTCAATCCCGCCGAGCGACACTTGATGTCGATGAATTTTTCCGCTCCCAGATCGGCCCCGAACCCGGACTCCGTCACCACCACATCGGCCAGCTTCAATCCGAGCGCCGTCGCCATCACCGAGTTGCAGCCGTGCGCGATATTGGCAAACGGTCCGCCATGCACGAACGCGGGAGAACCTTCCAGCGTCTGCACCAGGTTGGGCGCCAGCGCGTCCTTCAGCAGCACGGCCATTGCGCCGTCCGCCTTCAAATCCTTCGCCGTCACAGCGCTGCCGTCGCGCTTCTGCGCCACGATCATGCGGCCGAGCCGTTTCTGCATGTCGTCGAGATCGCGTGACAGGCAGAACACCGCCATAACTTCCGAGGCGACGCTGATGTCGAACCCGTCCTCGCGCGGAAATCCGTTGGCCACGCCGCCCAGGCTGTTGACGATCGAGCGCAGCGCGCGGTCGTTCATGTCCAGGCAGCGGCGCCACGAGATGCGGCGCGGATCGATGCCCAGCGCATTGCCGTAATAGATGTGGTTGTCGATCATCGCGGCCAGCAAATTATTGGCCGAGGTGATGGCGTGGAAATCGCCGGTGAAATGCAGGTTGATCTGGTCCATCGGTACCACCTGCGAATAGCCGCCGCCGGCCGCGCCGCCCTTCATGCCGAAGCTCGGCCCCAGGCTCGGCTCGCGCAGGCAGATCACCGCGC
>Ga0209415_10003348_pt1 | contig 29795 bp, 23 predicted proteins | sample PeaSoiSIISIP2007_FD_187696 | JGI IMG/M metagenome (GOLD analysis project Ga0209415, IMG submission 187696) | Peat soil microbial communities from Weissenstadt, Germany - SII-SIP-2007 (SPAdes) (version 2) | ecosystem: Environmental > Terrestrial > Soil > Wetlands > Peat | place: Germany...
TGCCCCGCGACCGGTCGTTGCACCTCTGTCATCCTCCAATCTTGCCTCTACTGGACCTAATGCGATACCCCTGATATACGTACAGTATGGGCCCGCCCATCAAAGGTCGTGGCGCGCTGTCGAATCACCGATCGCGCTATCTAGCAACTGCGCACGAGCCCGACCCGGGGGCCGGGGTCGTTTGTCCCGAGGATGAGGCACTTGCGGCGCGTCATCCCGCAACGACGGTTCGAATCGATCCGGCTCGATCGATCATCAGCCGCAACGACTCGCCGGACGTTCCGTTCCGCCAGTCGATCAATCCGTACCGCGGCTGCGAGCACGGCTGCATCTATTGCTACGCGCGCCCGTCGCACGCCCGGCTCGATCATTCGCCGGGGCTCGACTTCGAGACGATCCTGTACGCCAAACCCAATGCCGCGGCGCTGCTCGAAGCCGAACTCTCGCGCCCCGGCTACCGGCCAGAGGTCATTCACCTCGGCGCCAATACCGATCCCTACCAGCCAATCGAGCGTGAGCTGCGGATTACGCGATCGATCCTCGCCACTCTGCTGCGGTTTCGTCACCCGGTCACGGTGCTGACCAAGAGCGCACTGATCGAGCGCGACCTCGACCTGCTCACCGAGCTCGCGCGGCTGAGGCTCGTGCGTGCCTACCTCAGCATTGCGACACTCGATCGGGACCTGAAGCGCACGCTAGAACCGCGGGCGGCCTCGGCGGCCGCACGGCTCAGGGCGATGACCGCGCTCGCCGCCGCCGGCGTGCCGACCGGCGTGATGGTCGCGCCGGTCATCCCCGCGGTGACGGACCATGAGATCGAGGCGGTCCTCGAGGCAGCGGCGGCCGCCGGTGCGCGCCGCGCCGGCTGGATCCTGTTGCGGCTGCCGCTTGAGGTTCGCGACCTGTTCACCGAATGGCTCACCGCACATCGGCCGCTCGCGGCCGACCGCGTCATGAGCCTGGTGCGCGGCACGCGTGGCGGCCGCGACAGCGATTCGCGCTTCGGCCACCGGATGCGAGGCAACGGCGCCTACGCGCAGCTGCTCGACCGGCGGTTCGCCACGGCCGCACGGCGGCTTGGATTCGAGCAGGGCGACGCAGAGCCGCTCGACATGGCGCAGTTCAACCCGTCCGGCGCGTGCGGTCAGCTGGCGCTCTGGTAGCGAGCGTCGTGCCGCGCGCTCAGCTCGGGTTCTCGAGGCTGAACATGCCGGCCTTGTCATCGTAGGCGAAGGCTTCTGCATAGCGCGCCCAGCTGACGATCGCGCGCAGCGTCTGTTCGGCGGATTCCGGCGACATGTGATCCTCGAGCTCGTCGAGAAAGCGGCTCTTCGGGGCGCTGTGGCTGGCGCGCTCATCGAGCACGCGGCGGATGTGGGCAGCGAGCGGCACGTGGGCGAGCAGGTGCCGGGCGAAGCTCCGCTTGCGCTCGTCGCCGTCGGCGTCGGCAAAGGCAAAGCCATCCGCAGTGAGCTTCAGGTCGCCGCCCTCGACCTCGGCGAACCGCAGCATCTGCAGCGACTCGGCGACCGGGAACAGCTCGTCGATTTCGAGCTGCAGCTCCGAGGCGATCTCCGGCAGGTCCGCCTTGCCGGCGAAGGGCTGCGCCGCGACCGTTTCGATCAGGCCGGAGAGCAGATTCGACGATACCCGCGGCAGCACCGTATCGATGCCGGTTCCGGGGGCCCGCTCGACCCGCGCGACCGTACCGCGGCCGGGCTTCGCGGTCATTTCCACGTAGATCCGCTCGACCAGCGCCGCAAACGCGGGGTCCAAGCGGTCGCGGGGCCGCGCGATCATGACGTCGATGGTGGTGACGATGCGGCCGGGGTTCGTGGCGAATACGAGGATCCGGTCGCACATCTGCACGGCTTCCTCAATATTGTGCGTCACGAGGAGGACGCCCTTGATCGGCAGCTTGCCGTTGGACCACAGCTCGAGGAAGTCGCTGCGCAGATTTTCCGCCGTCAGCACGTCGAGTGCCGAGAACGGTTCGTCCATCAGCAGGATGTTGGGGTGCACGACCAGGGCGCGCGCGAAGCCGACCCGCTGGCGCATGCCCCCGGACAACTCGCGGGGATAGGCGGACTCGAAGCCATCGAGGCCGATGAGGTCAATCGCGGCGAGTGAGCGGCTGCGGATCTCGTCGCGCGGGACGTGCAGCGCCTCGAGCCCGAGGGCGACGTTCTCGTAGACGGTTAGCCACGGGAACAACGCGAAGCTCTGGAACACCATCGATACGCCGGCGGCTGGTCCCTCGACCACGTTGCCGAGGTAGCGCACCTGCCCGCCAGTCGGCTGCGCGAGGCCCGCGATCAGCCTCAGCAGCGTCGACTTGCCGGACCCCGAGCGCCCGAGCAGCCCGACGATCTCGCCGGGCGCAACCGTCAGGCACACGTCCTCGAGCACCAACAGCTGGCCGCCGTCGCCGCGCGGGAATGTCTTGCCGCAGTGCTCGACGTCGAGCAGTGGCGAGCCGTTCGTGCCGGGTTTGAGGCTGGCGTTCATGGTCCTCAGCTCAGTCGGAACTTGCGTTCCGCATAATAGTAGAGCGGGCGCCACAACAGGCGATTGATCAGCAGCACATACACGCTCATTGTCACCACGCCGAGCGCGATGCGGTGAAAATCCCCCGCGGTCGTAGCGTTGGCGATGTAGGCGCCAAGACCCATCGCCTCGACGTGCTGGTCGCCCCAGCTCGCGACCTCGGCGACGATGCTCGCGTTCCACGAGCCGCCGGAGGCGGTCAGGGCGCCCGTCACGTAGAACGGGAACACCGCCGGCAACGCGACGCGCCGCCACCACAGCCAGCCGTCCACCCCCAGATTCTGCGCGACGAGGCGCATCTCGCCGGGCATCGCGGCGGCACCGGCGATGACGTTGAACAGGATGTACCACTGGGTGCCGAGGATCATCAGCGGGCTCAGCCAGATGTCCTGGTTGAGCCGCCAGCTGACGATGCCGAATACGACGATCGGAAACAGCAGGTTGGTCGGGAAGGCCGCCATGAACTGGGCGATCGGCTGCACGATGCGCGCGACCTCGGGCCGCAGTCCGATCCACATCCCGATCGGCACCCACACGACGCTCGCGAGCGCGATCAGCACGAAGACCCTGAGCATGGTGATGGCGCCGAGCGCGACGGTCTCGCCGATGTCGCGCCAGCCAAGCTCCGGCGCCAGGAACTTGATCGCCTGCCACACGGCGAGCGCCAGCAGTGCGGCGACGATGGCGGTGGCCAGGCGGTCGAGCCGCCGCGCGTGCGCCGCCGTCTCGAAATGCGGCAGGCCGGCGGGGGGCTTGAACGCGGCGCCCACCGTGCGCCAGCTGCGGCGCAGGCCGCGCAGGACGCGCGCCACCAACATCGAGCCGCCGACCGCCTCGAGTACCCAGGAGCGCGGCGCGATCGCGCCGGGCTCCTGCTCGAAGCGGAAGCGGTCGGACCACGCCACCAGCGGCCGGAACAACAGCTGGTCGTAGATCACGATCACGACCAGCATCGTAGCGATCGCCCAGCCGACCGCCGCGAGGCTCTTGTGCTCGATCGCGAGCGCGATGTAGGCGCCCATGCCGGGGAGCGTCACGGTCGTCGAGCCGACGCTGATGGCCTCCGAGGCGACCACGAAGAACCACCCGCCGGACATCGACATCATCATGTTCCACACGAGTGGCGGCATCGCGAACGGTACCTCGAGGCGCCAGAACCGCGCCCAGGCGGACAGCCGGAAGCTGCGGGCCGCCTCCTCGAGTTCCACCGGCACCGTTCGCAGGCTCTGGTAGAAGCTGAACGCCATGTTCCAGGCCTGGCTCGTGAAGATGCCGAAGATCGCGGCGAACTCGGCGCCCAAGACCCGACCCGGAGCGAGCGACAGGAAGAACACGACCGTCACGGAAATGAAACCGAGGATCGGTACCGATTGCAACACGTCGAGGAGCGGCACCAGGATCCGGCTCGCGCGCGGACTCTTGGCCGCCCAAGTCGCGTAGGTGAACGTGAACAATAGCGACAGCACCATCGCGGCGATCATGCGCAGCGTCGTGCGGGCCGCGTACTCGGGCAGGTGCGCGGGAGCAAGCGACACCGGGCTCGCTTGGATCGTTGCCAGCGGTGCCAGCACGCCGCGGCTTGCCTCGGCCAGGAAGGCCAACAGGCCGATGACCAGCAGCAGCGCGATCAGGTCGAAGCGAGACGGCGCGCCGCGGCTCGCCGTGGTCCAGGCAGTAGAGGTCTGCGGCATGGGTGTGGCGGGTACTGATCGACGTGGCCCGGCAGCCGAGCGGCGCCGAAGTCTGACACAATCCGTTCGCCGCTCAACCCCCCGGCCGGACGTCGAATCGCCTGCACAGGTCGGCACGCGCCACCTGCCTGACCGGCGGACCTTTATCCGGTAAGGTGCCGGCCGGCGGACAGAGAACGCGCGTGCTCAAATCGTTCATCGACTGGTACCTCAGTGCGCTCGACGCGGGCGGGTACTGGCTCGTCGCCGCACTGATGGCGCTCGAGAGTTCGGTCGTGCCGCTGCCGTCCGAGGTGGTGATTCCGCCGGCGGCGCACCTGGCGGTCACGACCGGCCGCATGAGCCTCATCGGCCTCGTCATCGCCGGCACGGTCGGCTCGTGGCTCGGCGCGAGCCTGATGTACGCCGCGGCGCGCCTGCTCGGTCGGCCGTTGATGCTGCGGTACGGGCGCTATGCGCTCGTGACGCCGGACAAAGTCGCGCGGGCCGAAACGTGGTCCGCCGAATTCGGCCCCTACGGCGTGTTCGCGTCGCGCCTGCTGCCCGTCATTCGTCATCTGATCGGAATTCCCGCAGGAATTATGCGGCTGCACTACGGCTGGTACAGCCTCGCGACGCTGGCGGGCTCGGCAATCTGGTCAGCGGTGCTGTGCTGGATCGGCGTGCAGGCGGGCCAGGATCAGGCGCTGCTTGAAGGCGATCTGCACCACGTGACCCTCTGGCTCGCGGGCGCCGTGGTCGTGCTCGGATTCCTGTACTGGCTGCTCGTGCATCGCTACATGCGACAGCCTCCGGCCAGCTGACCCAACGCGTCGCGGCCGTTCAGCGCCGCGGCCGCGCGCGTGCGGTCGGCTCGGCGATGAGCGGATCGTCGGGCCACTGGTGCTTGGGATAGCGGCCCTTCAGCTCCTTCCTGACCTGCGGATAGCCCCGCGCCCAGAAGCTCGCGAGGTCGCGGGTCACCTGCACCGGCCGGCCAGCCGGTGACAGCAGCTTGATGGTCAGCGGTGTGTGACCACCGACCGTCGGCGTCGCACTCAGCCCGAACATCTCCTGCAGGCGCACCGCGATCGACGGCGTATCGGCCGAGTAATCGATCGGCACGCGCGACCCGCTCGGCACCGTCAGGTACGTCGGCGCCAGCCGCTCGAGCGAGGCCTCGAGCCGGCGGTCGAGGCGTGCGCGCAGGATCGCGACGAGATCGAGCCGCGCGAGGTGATCGCGCCGCGTGATCCCGGCGAGAAACGGCCCGAGCCAGTCCTCGAGCGTGGCGGTCAGCGCGGCCTCAGACAGGTCGGGCCACGGGTTCGCGGTCTCGCCCGCATGGAGCCGCCGCAGGAACCCGACGCGCCATCGCAACGACAGTGCTGCCTGCGTCCAGGGCAGCGACTCAAGGCCCAGATCGCGGACGCCGGTCAGCATGGCCGCGACGACGAGCTCGTCCGGCGGGTTGGGTGGCGCCGATTCCTCCAGCAGCAGCGCCCCAAGCCGGCGCTCGCGTCGCGCGATCACGGCGCTCTCGCGCCGGTCCCACTCGACGCGGTCGACAGTGACGATGCGCGCGGAGAAATGCCCCAGCAGCCGCGCCCGGCCAATGGGCGCGGCGAGCTGGATTCGGGCTTCGCGCTCGCCGGCATCGAGCGTGGCCGCGACGATGAACTCGTGCTGGGCGAGCGCGTCCGGCCCCGGAAAGGCCGCGCCGCGGCCGTTCGACAGCAGATACCGGCCGCCATCGCCGCGCCGCCGGCCGATCCGGTTGGGATAGGCGTGCGCCAGCAGCACGCCTGGATCGGCGTCGGCGACGCCCGGCCCGGCGGCTGCATGCGCGAATGCCTGGAGATCGCGCTGCCAGATGGCGGCGAGCCGACGCGTGCGCTCGATGGCGCCGCGGTCCGCCTCGAGGCCCGGAACGGTCCCGCCGTGCAGCAGCTCGAGGCGCTTGCCGAGGTCGGCGTCGCGCTCGCCCGGACGGGTGCGGGCGAAGTCGCGCTCGCCGAGAAACGCCGCGAGTTCGCAGGCCATCCGAACCGCCGGGCCGCGCGCCGCCAGCAGCATGTGGGCGAGCCGCGGATGCAGGCCGAGCCTGGCCATCTGCCGGCCCGTGGCCGTCACGCAGCCAGCGGCGTCGAGTGCACCGAGGTCGGCGAGCAGCGCGCGCGCCTGGGAGAGGTGTGCCGGCGGGGGTGGATCGAGCCAGGCGAGCGCGGTGGCCTCCGTGCCCCAGCAGGCGAGGTCGAGTGCGAGCGGCGCAAGATCGGTCTCTGCGATCTCTGGTGGCGCGGCCGCCGCGAGCCGCCGTTCGGCGGCCTCGGTGTAGAGGCGATAGCAAACACCCGGCGCAACCCGGCCGGCGCGGCCGCGCCGCTGCTCGGCGCTGGCGAGCGAGACCGGCAGCGTCTCGAGCCGGCTCATACCGCTCGACGGGTCGAACCGCGAGCGGCGCGAGAGCCCTGAGTCGACGACGATGCGCACGCCGTCGATGGTCAGTGAGGTCTCGGCGATGCTGGTGGCGAGCACCACCTTGCGCCGGCCTGGCGCCGCGGGTGCAAGCGCGAGGTCCTGCGCCTCCGGCGCGAGTTCGCCAAACAGCGGCAGCACGGCCGTATCGGCGGGCAGCTCGCCCTCGATGAGCGCGCGCGCAACGCGGCGGATCTCGGCAGCGCCCGGCAGGAACACCAGCACATCGCCGGGATCATCGGCGAGCGCGCGGCGCACTGTATGGATGAGCGCACGTTCGAGGTGCTCCGGCGCGCGTTTCGCGTGGCGGACTGCCACGGAAAATGCTCGGCCACCGCTCGTGATCCGCACCGACCCGCCGAGCAGCGTCGCGACCGCCGCCCCGTCGAGCGTTGCCGACATCACCAGCAACCGCAGGTCCGGTCGAAGGTTGCGCTGGGCGTCGAGGCACAGCGCGAGGCCCAGGTCTGCGGCGAGGCTGCGTTCGTGGAACTCATCGAAGATGACAAGTCCCGTGCTCTCGAGGGCCGGGTCATCCTGCAGCAGGCGGGCGAGGATACCCTCGGTCACGACCTCGATGCGCGTCTCGCGGCTGACCCTGGTGTCGAGCCGCATCCGGTATCCCACCCGCCGGCCCACCGGTTCGGTGAGCGTTGCGGCCATCCGCGCGGCCACCGCGCGCGCGGCCAACCGCCGCGGCTCGAGCATCACGATGCGCCGCTCGCCGAGCCACGCCTCACCCAGCAGAGCGAGCGGCACGACGGTACTCTTGCCCGCGCCGGGCGGTGCCTCGAGCACGACCGAGCGATGGCGCGCAAGTGCCGCCCGGACCTCGTCGAGCACGGCGCCGATGGGCAGTGCCGGCAGCGGGATGTCGGGCATCAGGGACGGCGGGTCAGGCCGCGAACTGCAGCCGATCGCGCAACTCGCCCCGCACCAGCCACAGGCTCGTCAGCATCTGCACGGCGACCGTCGCGACCGACAGGTACCAGGTATGCTCGATCCGGAACCACGTCTGCTGCGACAGCCACAGCGCCGGCAGCACGAAGGTCACGAGCCGCGTCGCGCTCGAGATGATCGAGGGCCACGTATAGCCGAGAGCCTGGAACATGCCGGAGCACGTGAAGATGAGCCCGGACGGTACGAAGTTCCAGACGAGTATGCGCAGGAAACCGACGCCGACCGCGACGACTGCGGGATCGGTCGTGAAGAAGCCGACGAGGCCGGGCGCAAAAAAGCGGCACACGACCGCGACCGCCAGCATGAGTCCGCCGCCCATCAGCGCGCCGTCGCGGAACGTGCGCCGCACGCGTGCGGCATTGCGCGCGCCGAAGTTCTGCCCGGCGACCGGAGCCACCGCGAAGGCGATCGCCATCGCCGGGAGCAGCACCGCCTGCATCAGCCGCAAGCCGACGCCGAGGCCGGCCTGAGCCGGGGCGCCGAAGCGGCGGACGACTGCATAGATCACGGCGGTGTAGATGAACATCAGTGCAAACTCGCCGCCGGCCGGGAGCCCGATATTGAGGATCTTGCCCCACGTCGCGAGTCGCGGCCGCCACTGCTCGTGATGGAAGGCCACGTACTTCTCGAGCCGTCCGAAGTACATGCTGAGCAGCGCGACTCCCGCCGCGACTGAGAGCGTGCTCGCAAGGCCGGCGCCCGCCACTCCCAGCGGATGGCCCGTGCCGATTCCCGCGATCAGCACCGGTGCCAGGACGCAGTTGATGAGCACGGTCACGAGCTGCACGACCATCGTCGGCTGCACGATGCCGGTGCCGCGCAGCGCCGAGCTCATCGCCACCAGCGCGAACTGCAGCGCGAGCCCCGGCACGAACCACATCAGGTACGTCGTGCCGGCCGCGACGGTCGCCGCGTTCGCACCAAGCGTGCGCATGTACGGTGAGGCGAGCCCGAGACCGCCGGTGAGCGCGAGCAGCGCGCACAGCGCGGCCAGTACCAGTGACTGGTTGAACACGAGATTAGCCGCCTCGCGATCGCGCGCGCCGACCACGTGGGCGATCAGCGCCAGCGTGCCGACGCCGAGCATCTGCGTCAGGGCCATGATCGCGAACATGAAATTGCCGGCCGCGCCGACGCCGGCGAGCGCGGCATCGCCGAGACGCGCGACAAAGTACAGGTCGATCATGAAGTACAGCGTCTGCACGAGCAGGCCGACCGCCATCGGCAACGCCATGGCCAGGATGTGGCCCGCGACCGAGCCCTGCGTCAGGTCCTTCACCGGCGCGCGCGGATGCCGTGTCGGTACGGGTCCAGGGGATCGAGCAGCAGCGTCGCCTCGGCCGTGACGAACGCCTCGCCGGTGATCGTCGGCACGATCGCCCCGTTCTCGAGCTCGATCCTGGCCTCGAACACGCTGCCGATGATGCTCTCCTGCCGCCACACCTGGCCGGGCCTGAGCTTCCCGTCCCCGGCGAGGCACGCGAGCTTGGCGCTGGTGCCGGTGCCGCACGGTGAGCGGTCGTAAGCGCTGCCGGGGCACAGCACGAAGTTCCGCCCATCGATGTCCGCCCGGCTGCCGGGGCCCGTGAGCTCGATGTGATCGACGACGGCGCCGCCGGCACCGGTGACGCCGCTCGCCTCGAGCGCCTGGCGGATGCGCCAGCAGAAGTCGAGGAGCCGCTCGACGTTAGCGGCCTCGAGACGCTGGCCGTGGTCCGCTGACAGGAAGAACCAGTTGCCGCCGAATGCGACATCGCCGGTGATCCGCCCGTGGCCTGGAACCGCGACGGCGACACCCGTGGCGTGTCGGAACGCCGGCACGTTGCGGACCGACACGCGTCCGGATGCATGCAGCTCGGCCGTGACGACCCCCGCCGGCGTCTCGATGCGGTGCCGTCCTGGCGTCAGGCGTCCGAGCCAGGCGAGCGTCGTCACGAGGCCAATCGTGCCGTGACCGCACATTCCGAGATAGCTGACGTCGTTGAAAAAAATGACGCCCGCGACCGCGGTCGGATCCACCGGCGGCGTCAGCAGCGCAGCCACCAGCACGTCCGAGCCACGCGGCTCGGTGCAGAGCGCGGCCCGGAACCCTTCGTGCTCGCGCTCGAGGGTCGCAACGCGGGCAGCGAAGCTGCCGGTCAGCACCGGGCCGCCGTCGAGCACGACCCGCGTTGGCTCGCCGCCCGTGTGCGAGTCAACGACCCGGATGCGCTGCATGGGTGGTCAGGCGGCCGGCGTGCTGCGCGGCGTCACATCGCCGCAATCCGCACCCAGCCGCGTGCCGGTGCTCTTGCTCCGGTGCGTCATCGTGTGCGTACCGTTGGCGCCGCGCGCGACCGCCGACAGCACGCACGGCGCGACGGCCACTCCAAGCTTGCTCGTCATGTGGTTCTCTCCCAGCGGTTAGCTGCCGCCCGCGAATCGTGCGCTATCCGCGCGCTGCCTGCCAAGAGGGCGTGCGATTCCGCGCGGGGCGCACCGGCGCCCGCGACTAGGCGACAATAGTCACGATGGCGCGCCGCCTCATCAGCCTGTTTCCGCTCGCCGCCATCGGCGCTGCGAGCGGTGCCTACCTGTGGCCGGCACCATTCGTGCGCGCGGGCGCAGCGATCGTGCCGCTGCTGATGCTGGTGATGCTCGGGATGGGATGCACGTTGACTCCCGGTGACTTCCGCGCGGTGCTGCGTGCACCCCGCCTCGTATTGCTCGGCGTCGGCCTGCACTACACGGTCATGCCGGCCGCCGCCTGGCTGGTGATCCGGCTGCTGCACCTAGATGCCGCGACCGCGGTCGGCGTCGTGCTGGTGGGAGCGACGAGCGCGGGTACGTCCTCGAACGTCATCAGCTATCTCGCGCGCGGCAATGTGGCCCTGTCGGTCACGCTGACGGCTTCATCGACGCTGCTCGCGGTCGTGCTGATTCCGCTGATCGCCTCGCTGATGCTCGCGCGCACGGTCGAGGTGCCCGCCGCGGCGATGGTGCTCGCGGTGGTGCAGGTCGCCGTCGGGCCGGTTGCCGCGGGCATGCTGGTGCGGCAACTGGCCGGCGCGCGGTCGACGCGCGTCCTCGAGGCATTCCCGGCCGTGTCGGCGCTCGCCATACTCGCGGTGATCGCGATCGTCGTCGGATTGAACGCGCCGCGACTCGCGGTGGCGGGGCCCGCCGTGCTCGCAGCCGTCGCGCTGCACAACGGTATCGGGCTCGCTGCGGGTTACGGCCTCGCGCGGCTTGCCCGCGCCGACGAGGCGAGTGCCCGGGCGATCGCGATCGAGGTCGGAATGCAGAACTCGGGGCTATCGGTTGCGCTCGCACTGAAGCTCTTCAGCCCGGCCGCGGCGCTTCCCGGAGCGATTTTCAGCGTCTGGCACAACCTGACGGGATCGGCACTCGCGGCCCTCTGGGCGCGGCGCCCGCCGGAAGCGCCGCCTATAGCGCCGGCGAACGGGTAGGCGCGGCCGTCCGGTCTCGGCGGAGAGGACACCGCCGACGGAGTGGGCGGCCCGCCCCGGGGCGTTGAAACCTCGCCCCGCGCCCCCATGCACCTCCCGGCGGCGCATCTCAGCCACGCCGCCAAGAGGGCTGTATGACCGATCCAACCGATCCTCGCACCCGCGTTCTAGAGGCCGCCGGGGCGCCTGGCGGGCCAGGCGAGGATGTGCTGATCATCCTGCCGGTCCGGAACTTGGTGCTGTTCCCGGGCGTCGTGGTCCCGGTCGGCATCAGCCGCCCCAAGACCATCGCCGGCGCCAAGGAAGCCGTGCGCACCGAGCGCAAGGTCGGCCTGCTGCTGCAGCGCCAGCCCGACATCGACGATCCGACGCCGGCGGACCTGCATGCGATCGGCACGGTCGCCGGGATCCTCCGTTACGTCACGACGCCGGGTGGGGGTCACCAGCTCGTCGTCCAGGGCGAGCGCCGGTTCCGCGTGCTCGACTTCCAGCCGGGGCTGCCGTTCCATCTGGCCCGCGTCGAATACCTGCCGGCCACCAACGCCACGGGGGCCGACGTCGAGGCGCGCGCCCTGAACCTTAAACGCCTCGCCGGCGAGGCGCTCGGGCTCCTGCCCGGGGTGCCGGCCGAGGTCGGGAGCGCGCTGCAGTCCGTGGACTCGGCCGAGGGTCTCGCCGATCTGATCGCGAGCTTCCTCGAGGTCACGGCGGCGGACAAGCAGGCGCTGCTCGAGACGACCGACGTCCGCACGCGCCTCGAGCGGGTCGCGACGCTGGTTGCCAAGCGCATCGAGGTGCTGAAACTGTCCAAGCAGATCGAGGAGCAGACCCGCGAGGCGATCGACGAGAAGCAAAAGGAAGTGCTGCTGCGCGAGCAGCTCAAGCAGATTCAGCGCCAGCTCGGGGAGGGTGAGGACGGGGCGGCGGACCTCGCCGAGCTTCGCAGCGCGATCGAGAACGCGGGTCTTCCGCAGGACGCGCTCGAGCAGGTCAAGAAGGAACTGAAGCGCCTCGAGCGGATGCCCGAGCAGGGCGCCGAGTACTCGATGCTCCGCACCTACCTCGACCTGGTCGCGGCGCTGCCGTGGTCGAAGCTGGACGCCGAACAGATCGACATCGGCCAGGCGCGCGAGGTGCTCGAGGCCGATCACTGGGGCCTCGACAAGATCAAGAAGCGCATCCTCGAGTACCTCGCGATCCGCAAGCTGAACCCGCAGGGCCGCAGCCCGATCCTGTGCTTCGTCGGCCCACCGGGTGTCGGCAAAACCTCGCTCGGCCAGTCGATCGCGCGCGCCATCGGGCTCAAGTTCCAGCGCGCATCGCTCGGCGGTACGCATGACGAGGCCGAGATCCGCGGCCACCGCCGCACGTATGTCGGCGCGCTGCCCGGAATCGTCATCCAGGCGATCCGCAAGGCCGGGACCCGCAATCCGGTGCTGATGCTCGATGAAATCGACAAGCTCGGGCGCGGCTTCCAGGGCGATCCGGCGGCAGCGCTGCTCGAAGTGCTCGACCCGGAGCAGAACTCAAGCTTTCGCGACAACTACCTCGCGGTGCCGTTCGATCTGTCGAAGGTGCTGTTCATCGCAACGGCAAACCAGCTCGACACGATTCCCGGCCCGCTGCGGGACCGGATGGAGATCATCGAGCTTACGGGCTACACGGAGGACGAGAAGGTCGAGATCGCCAAGCGCTACCTGCTCAAGCGCCAGCTCGAGGCAAACGGCCTGAACGCCGCGCAGGTCGAGATCACCGAGGCGGCGCTCAGGCGCGCGGCCCGCGAGTACACCCGCGAAGCGGGTTGCCGCAACCTCGAGCGCGAGATCGGGGCGCTGCTGCGCAATGCCGCGGTCAAGATCGCATCGGGCGCCGTTGCCCAGGTGCGGATCGATGCGCCGAACGTCGAGGAGATCCTCGGCAGCCCGCGCTTCGAGAACGAGGTGGCGATGCGCGTCAGCGTCCCGGGCGTCGCGACGGGGCTTGCATGGACCCCGGTGGGGGGCGACATCCTGTTCATCGAAGCGACCCGCACGCCCGGTTCCGGCCGGCTGATCCTGACCGGCCAACTCGGCGAGGTCATGAAGGAAAGCGCCCAGGCGGCCCTGTCGCTCGTCAAGGCGAACGCCGAGCTACTGGGCATCGATCCGGGCCTGTTCGAGAAGAGCGACATCCACATCCACGTGCCGGCAGGCGCCATTCCGAAGGATGGCCCGAGCGCGGGCGTATCGATGTACACGGCACTCGTGTCGCTGCTGACCAAGCGCACTGTCCGCTCGGACCTCGCGATGACTGGCGAGATTTCGCTGCGTGGACTCGTATTGCCGATCGGCGGAGTCAAGGAGAAGACCGTTGCGGCGGCCCGAGCCGGCATCCGCACCGTGCTGCTGCCGTCGCGCAATCGCAAGGACCTGGAGGACATTCCGGCGAGCGTGCGCGACCTCGTCGAGCTGCAGTTCGTCGAGCGGGTCGATGATGTGATCCGCATCGCCCTCACCGGCCCGGCACCGGGTGCGGCGATCGACGCCGCGCCGGCGACCGCGCGGAGTGCGCCGGCCGAGGTGTGAGCTAGCGCGCGCCGGACCGATGAGCGCCCGGCTAGACTTGAGGGCATGCGCGTCCCTTGTGCCGTGCTGATTGCTCTCGGCCTGATCGCCGGCTGCGCAGCGGCGCCGCTGCGGCCGAGCCCTGTTGCCCCTGCCGCTGCCGGCGCCGGGCTCGGCGCGCGCGCCGCAACGCTCGCGAGCGGTCTGATCGGCACACCCTACCGCTACGGCGGCAGGTCGCGTGCCGGGCTCGACTGCAGCGGTCTCGTCTTTTACGTGTACCGCGAGCTCGGCCTTGCCGTGCCGCGCACGGCGGCCGAGCAGCGGGCGGCCGCGGTACCGGTGGCGGCAGAGGCGCTCCGGCCCGGGGACCTCGTATTTTTCTACACCCCCGAAGACCACGTCGGCGTCTACCTCGGCAATAGTGAATTCGTGCACGCGCCGGCGAGCGGCCGTCCGGTCGAGCGCGCGCGGCTCGACTCGCCGTTCTTCATCCTCGGCTTCGCCGGCGGCGGGCGCTTGGCGGGTCCGTGACGGGCCGCACATCGGCGCCGGCGCGTGGGGGCTGTCAACTGGATGGCGCGCCCCGCGTTGCCCGGCAGAGGAGCCCGTGCAAAGCCCATGACAGCTGACAGCGCCACGCAATCGGCCATTGCCACGAGCCGCTTCGGCTTCGGTGCCTGGCCCGGCGAGCGCGCCGCGGCGCGCACGGACGCGAAGCGCCCGGCCGCTCGCGGCGAGGACCCTGTCAAGCAGCTCGTGACGAGCGTGCGCGAGCAGTTGCAGCCTCACTCGACCGACCTGCGCGCGGTCGCGAAAGGACCGCTGCGCGACCATCTGGGGCTGGCGGATCGCGCGCTCGCCGACGTCTTTCCGGGCAGCGAGCGCGTGCCGCCAGTCCGCGATCTCACTCGCGCCTGAGTCGCCGTCCGGCTACAGCACGGGTCCGTTGTCACCTGGCAGCATCGCGCGCCTGACCAGCGGGATCGGCGGGCCGCCATAGGACAGAAACCGATCGTGGAATGACTTCCAGCAGGCTTCTGCGCCGCGGCTCGCGCAGTAGTCGGTGCGCAGCTTTCGGATCATCAGCTTGCCGAGCGTGTAATTGAGATACCCCGGATCATAGGTGCCGCGGGCAGCCTGTTGGCGCGCCGTCCCGGGATCCTGGAATGCGGAATCCCGGAACAGCTTCTCCGACTCGGAAATCGTCATGCCTTTGGTGTGCAGACCGATCGCCGACACGAACCGCACGTCCCGGAGCAGCGCCTCGGACAGCTGGCCGATATGCGTCTCGGGGTCGCCGCCCAGACCTTTCTCCCACATCAGCTCCTCGCCATAGTGGGCCCAGCCCTCCGCATACGCGTAGCCGACGAACAGGCTCGCAAGCCTCGACCGTGCACGGTTGGCCCACATGAACTGCAGGAAGTGGCCCGGCCAGACCTCGTGGGCCGAGGTGAACAGCAGCATGGCCCTACCGGGCACGTAGGCTGCCTGCTCGGCCTTGGACCACGACGGATCCGGGGGCGCGATGTAGTACACCGACGGCAGGCTCTTCTCGTAGGGCCCGGGCGTATCGATGTACGCGAAATTCTGACGATTGTAGGGCGGCGACTCCTCGACCTTGGCTTGCTCCGGGCCCGGGATCGAGGCGATGTCCTTGTCGAGGATGAACTGCCTGAGGCCGGGCAGCAGCGTGCGCGCGGCGGCGACCGGTCCGCCCTCGGGTTTGTGAGCACGCACGCGCGCGACGCACTGCGCAAGGCTCGCTCGCGGCGCGAATCGGCCGCAGGCCTCGTTGAGCGCAGCGATATTGCGGTCCAGATCCGCACGACCCGCGGCGTCGAGATCGGCGAGCGGCAGCTCGACCCGTTCGGTCATGCGCAGCATCGCCGCGAAACGCTCGGGCCCGAGCGCGTCGGACCTCGACGCGCGCGGTTTCTCGCTGTTGAGCCATGCGGCGAGTCCGTCGAGCGCCTTCGCGGCCGGCTCGATGGCCGAATTCAGCTCCGCCTGCAGCGCCGCATCGCCGACGCCGGCGAAGGCCTGGGGGACATCATGGCGATAGAACTCGGCCAGTCCCCCGAAGCCGTCGACGCCTAGCTTGATGTAGCTCGCCGGCATCGGCGTGCGCAGGTTCTTGCGGATCTCCGGCACCGCCTGCAGCACGGACCGGGTGTACTTGATGAAGGCCCTAAGCCGCAGCTCGGGCGTGCCGTACGGGCGCACGACGTAGTTGCTCGGGTCGAGCGAGTCGCCGCCGTCGCTCATGCCGAGGTAGAACTCAGGATTGGTAAACGGCGCCTCGGCGATGTCGCGCCAGAAGATCTCGCGGTCGATCCGCGTCAACAGGTACTCGCGCTCGAAGCGCTGGGCATCATCGAGCTGCGCGTCGGGGAAGGCCGTCACGCGATCGCGAAACGCCTTGAGGCGGGCCACCTCGGCACGAATCCCGGCAGCCGACCAGTCCGGCAGCTGACCGTCGTACTCGTGGCGGCCCTGCTGGGAGGCGAACGACGGATGTGCGGCGAAGAAGGCGGCGAGATATTCATCGATCAGCGCCGGCCACGCCGGCGCTGGCGGCGCGCTGGCCACCGGCGGAACGGGCGACCGCTGGCAGCCCACGACCAGGGCGGCGACGAACAGGGTGACGACGACGGCGGCCGCGAGCGGGCGCGAACGGGCGTGTGGTGGCATTCGGCAATTCCCGGAGGTGAGGAACGAGGAGTGTGTCGGCGGCAGCCGTGAAGGGACGCACGCCCGAGTTCAGGCCTTGACGCGAGCAGGGACGCTGACCCGGCCATCGAGTGCTCGCAGCAGCCGGGCGTCACGGTGGTACACATCACGCTTGAACACGGTCCGTCCATCCGGGTCCTCGTCGGCAGTCCAGTACATCAGAAGTACCGGCACCTTGCGCTGCAAGGTCACGGTGCGCGACCCGCGCGCGTCGATTGCGGCACGGATGGCGGCCGCGTTCCATCTGACCGGGTCACCGAGCAGCAACTCGACGAGCTCGAGCGGGCGCTCGACCCGAATGCAGCCTGAGCTGAAGGTGCGGTCATCCTTGTCAAACAACGAACGCGCCGGCGTGTCATGCAGGTAGACCAGGTACGGATTCGGGAAGTTTATCTTGACCCGGCCGAGCGCGTTGTCATCGCCCGCGGCCTGGCGCAGGACGTACGGGAAACTGCTCGCCGTGTACTGCGCCCAGGCGATCGTGCCCGGATCGACCGGGCTGCCGCTGCGATCGTAGACCTCGAGCTTTTTGCGCGCGAGCACGTTCTCGCCCCGCTGCATCTGCGGCAACACGTCCTTGGCGAGGATACCGGGCGGCACGGTCCACGTCGGGTTGAACACCACGCTCTCGATCTGCGCCCGGAACACGGGCGTCTGGCGGTATTGCTGGCCGACAATCGCCCGCGCGCGCCAGATCGAGTGCTGGTTCCGCAGGTAGCGCACGTCGTAACCTGCAATGTCTACCACCACCAGGTCTTCGTCGCCGATGTCGTGCAGCACCCACCGGCCACGCTCGAGGTTGATCCGCAGCTGGTCCACCCGCGCCCCGACCGGCACGTTGAGCTCGCGAAAAGTGGCCGCGCCGACCGTGCCATCCGGCGTCAGCAAGTGCCGCTGCTGGAAAACGCGCACTCCCGCGGCGAGCGGCGCATCGAACACCGGCGAATCGGACGCGGGGCCCTGGTAATCGCCACTGATGCCGAGGCGACGCCTCAATTCCGGCACGCGCGGATCGCTCGCACCGGGCTCGAGCTTCTTGCCGGCGGAGAGCGGCTGCCAGCCACCCTGGGCCTCGAGTGCGCGATAGCGGGCGAGTGCGGCGCGCCCGTGTTCGTAGAGCCAGTGCTTGGGTCTGAGGCTCGCGGCCGTTTCGCGGATCGTACCCGTCCCGAGCGCGCGTTCGACGAACTCCAGCGCATCGCGCTCGCGCAAAGTGCGCAGCGGCAGATTCCAGTTGGGCTCGATCGCGACCGGGTCCACCTTGCCGAGATACAGGTGGTAAAGGACCATCACGTAGGCATCGGTGGCGAGGAGGTCGAAATCGACCTGCGTTGCCGACGCGTCTTGCGCGGCGCCATCCGCGGCGAGCCGCCTCAGCGCGTCCAGATGGTAGTCCTCGGGCCGCAGCCCATCGGCGGCGACTCCGCGCACCGTGTCGAGAAGCGCAGTGCGCGTTGCGGGGTCCTGCCAGAGGAGCCGACCGCCCATGGCTGCATAGATCAGCGGCAGCGCGAGCCGCGACACGAGCGGCTCGCCCGTGACGGTCAAACGGTTGTCACGCCTGAGCTCAGTCAGGCGCTCTGCGAGCTCGCGGCTGGCGCTGACGACCTGGGTGCCAGTGGATCCCGCGAGCGCCGGGCCCGTGACGGCCGGCGGCGCCGCGCCGAGGTATAGCAGCAACAGCCAGACGGGCGCCAGGTACGCGGGTCGCATCGGATGCGGATTCTAGCGCGCCGCCGCATGGCGCCGGCCGCGCCCCGCGGTTTGCAGGGATGGCGCCGAGGCGGCGCCCGGTGCATCCTGTCCCGCTCTTTTGCCGAGGGGTCGAGGATGCCGAAGCCGGGAAACGCTGCAGCGGTGCGGGCGGTGCGTGCCGAAGCCGGCGCACGCATCGGTGCGGCACGGGCGGCGCTGGCCGCGCCACCGACCGATACGAGCGTGCACGCGGTCCGGCGCGAGCTCAAGCGCGCACGGGCGCTGCTCAGGATACTGCGTGCTGCGGTTGGATCGCGCGCCGTGCGTCATGCGGACTGCGCGCTGCGGGACATCGGCCGCGACCTCGGGGTGGCGCGCGACCCGGCGCAGCTCGCCGCGCAGCTGCGCACAACGGCGGCTGCGGCAGGCCTGAAGCCCGCTGCAGTGCGTGTGCTGCTCGATCGGTTCGCGGCCGAGCGCCGTGCGGCCCTCAAGCCGGTGGATACCAGGCGCGTCTCGGCTGACCTCGCCCGAATCGCGCGCTCGGTTGCGCGCCTGCCGGCGCGGGGCGATGAGTCGGCGCTCGCGATTGGCTTCGCGCGGATCTATCGACAGGCGCGCGAAGGGTACCTGCGTGCATGCGACGCACCGCTGGCGGAGGAACTGCACGGCTGGCGCAGGCACACCAAGCGCTACTGGCACGCGCTCGAACTGCTGCGACCCGCGAAGCCACGGGTGATTCATACCCTCGCGCGCAAGGCGCACCGTCTCGCCGACGCGCTGGGCACCGACCACGACCTGGCGCTGCTCGAAGTTCGTCTGGCCGGTGTTCCGCTGGCGTATGGCGTACGCCGCCGACTGAGCACCGCGCTGGCAAGCGGCCGGCGCGATGCGCAGGCCGTAGCGTTTGCGCTCGGAGCCGAGCTCTACGACGAGGGACCCCGCCGTCAATCGGCGCGCGCGCGGCGCTACTGGACGCGCTGGGCCGAGGCATTCCCGGTGCGAACACCAGGCGCCCCGAGTTCGCGCGCCGGCATCCATTGAGGGCCGTGTTGCGAGATGTCCGGCTGCGCAGGGCCGGTCGGCTGGGCCAGCGGCCGGGTCTGGCGATTGCGGCCAGCGGCACGCCTCCCGTGCGATCGCCGGTGGTCAGCGAATTAAGTGTGCTTCATACTTGCGGTGTTACGCCGCAGCCGCCGCAACATTGCACTGCGACGCCCGCCCCGGGCGCGATGCCCTGAATTCAGGAACTTTGGAGGTTTCTTTCTCATGCTCAAGAAATTCGCTCTGCTGGCCGCTGCGCTGACGCTGACGCTGCCCGCCTTCGCTCAAAGCACGCCGCCTTCGACCCCGGCTCCGGCAGCGGCGCCGGCCGCCTCCGCGACGACCCCCTCGACCGACACCAAGCCGGCCGTCAAGAAGAAGTCCCACAAGAAGCACAAGAAGTCGGACCAGAAGAAGGACACGACGAAGGACACCAGCACTGCGGCCCCGGCCAAGTAAGCGGTTCTCGTCCGACTGACTGAATCGACAGCCCCGGGCATCGCCGCTCGGGGCTTTTTCTTGTGCCGGTTCGGCGCTTGGCCGGCCCGCGCGCCTCTAACCGCCGCCCTCAGCCTGTGGCGCCGATTTCCCTGTCCCACACCTCGTCGGGTGGCGGTCGCCCGCCGGGCACGGCCGCGGTGAGCGCGCCCTGCAGCCAAAGCCCGGACTGGACGACGAGCGACCCAAGCCTGCCGGCAGTACGGCGCGAGGTGCCGCGCAATTCGCTCCAGCACGCCCGTTGGGGGCTGTCGGCCATAGTCGGTATCGACGGCCGGCGGTACGTTGTTGTGCGCCGCTGCCCGCCACCCGGCGAACGCAGTCGACACGGATTGTTGCAGCGCAATAAGCCGCTCCCGGCTGCGCTCTGGACCGGCCCGGCCGTCCTGGCAGACACTCCTCCAGCAGGGCCGCCGGCAGCTGGCGGGTCAATCGCGCCGTCGCGACGAGCCGGGCGGCGATTCGCGCGGCCGGTGTCGCTGCATCCAGCCGCTCGCGGACGACCGCGACGCCGGCGCACCGGGCGACCTCATCGAGATCCAGTGCGCATCCAATTGGTGCCCTGGGCGAGCACCGGGACGGAGCGCGCGCCGAGCGCGGCGAGCCGCTCGCCGGTGCCGGGCGTCGCGCGCACGCTGGCGGCCTCGAACGCAATCCCGTGCTGCGACACGAACTCGCGGGTCCTCAAGCAACTCGTGCAGCCGGGCTGCCAATAGAGCGTGTAACCGCGCTCTACCATCAGGAGCCCGCGTGGATCAACGGCTGCCGGCGGTCCTCAGGGCTTCTTCGCCCAGACCTTGCACCAGCCGGCCGCCTCAACCTGCTTGCCCGCGAAGATCGTGCACGGGGCGGCGGCGTCGGTGGCCTTGCCCTGGTACTGCACGCAGTTCGCGCACTTTTGATCGGGCTTGTGAGTCGGATTGGTCTTGGCATCGACCGTGCTGGTGTCGGTGACGTACCCGAGCGCTTTCGCTTGCGCGTCGTTTGGGTCGAGCTTGACGGCCGGCGCGGCCGCATCGGCGCGCGTCACGGCAGCGACCACCGGAATTGCGACAAGTCCGGCGAGGGCGCCCTTGAGGATGGCCCGGCGTGGCAGCTTCTGGTCAAACATCGTGTCACTCCTTGGAGCGAAATTCAGCGGAACGGTCGACGCGGTGCGGCCGCGCCGTCGGTGGGCGAGCTGCCCGCGGAACCGCGATTCTAAAGCGCTGTCGGGAGACTGTCCTCAGCGTTGCGTAGCCACGCCGGCCGCCGCGGGTGAGCCCCTGGGTCGCCGGCCCCTCGACACCCGTTAAATGAGAACCATTCGCGACTAGCCCCGGGGGGCCTCCAGCCGCACTCACCAGGGATCAACCCGCCGAGACGCTGCCGTCCGGGCCGCACCTGCGGTCGGTCAGTGCGGCCTCAGATCACCTTACCGGGGTCGGCAGGTGCAGCCGGCGCGTCGATGATCGTCGCGTATTCCCAGTCGGTGTCGACCCGGGCATAACCGTGGCCGATCACGCGGGCCGCGATCGGCAGGGCACTGACAATCGAGGCGACCACGGCCGAGAGATAGGGGATCGACTGCACGACCATGACCAGCACCCAGGCGCGCAGGTCCGGGCTGTCCATCCGCATCCGGTCGGCGCTGCCGTTGCTAAGACCGATCGTGACGGCCCACGCTGACAACAGCAGCCCGCAGGCCATCAGAGCCTCCACGCGGCAGGCTGCGAGGGCCCCGAGAAAACTGTGCGTGCGCGCGATCTTCGGCGTCCGGAAGAAAGGCTCGTTGTTGGTGAACAGTCCCTTCAGTACCGCGAACCCGATGGTTTGCGCTAAACCGAGTCCGGCGATCGAGGCGGCAATGGTCTGGCGGACGCCTGCGCCGACCCGTACGCGGTAAAGGTGCATGAGCTTCGCAAGCTTGAAGACGAACAGTGACAGCGGCAGCACCGAGAACATCGCGAGTGGCGCGTCGATCTTCTGCGGGAAGAGCAGCATCAGCAGCGACCACAGCAGCGCAAACATATTGAACAGCACGTTCAGGCCGTCCGCGATCCACGGCAACCAGCCGGCGAGGAAGTGGTAGCGCTGACCGGCAGTCAGCTGCATGGGGCGCCTGCCGAACAGCTGCGCCGCGTGGGCGCGCAGGATCTGCATGGCGCCGTACGCCCAGCGGAACCGCTGCTTCTTGAAGTCTATGAACGTGTCCGGCATCAGCCCCCTGCCGTAGCTGTGCGGGATATAGGTCGCCTCGAAGCCATGCTCGAACACCCGCAGTCCGAGTTCCGCATCCTCAGTGATACACCACTCGGCCCAGCCTCCGAGGTCGGCGAGCACGCGGCGCCGGACCATCGTCATGGTGCCGTGCTGGATGATTGCGTTGCGCTCGTTGCGCGTGATCATGCCGATGTGAAAGAAGCCCCGGTACTCGGCGTGGCACATTGCCTTGAACGCGTTTTGCCCGTCGTCGCGGTAATCCTGCGGCGCCTGCACGATCGCGATCTTCTGGGCGCTGAAAGTAGGCACGAGGTCCCTGAGCCAGTTGCGGGCCACGACGTAGTCGCTGTCGATCACCGCGACGATCTCGGCCTCGGGCGCCGTGTGCCTGAGCGCGAAATTGAGCGCCCCCGCCTTGAAGCCCGCGAGCGGAGCGACGTGGAAAAAGCGGAACCTCGGACCGAGCCGTGCGCACTGCGCCTCGACCGGCCGCCACACGGCCTCGTCCTTCGTGTTGTTGTCGATCACCAGCACTTCGAAGTCCGGGTAGTCGAGAACGGCGAGCGCATCGAGCGTCTCGATCACCATGTCCGGCGGCTCGTTGTAGGCCGGCACGTGGATCGACACCTTCGGGCGGTACGCTCCGTCAGACCCTTCCGCCGCCGGCCCAACCAGCAGACGGCGGCGCAGCCGCACCCAGTGCGCTTCGGCCCATTCGTGCGCTTCGGCGAGCAGCACCGCGATCACGCCAATCATGCCCATGAACAGCAGGACGCCAACCGCGACGCTGGTCACGGTGAGGTATTGCTGGGAGTAGTCGTAGATCACCCAGGTCGTGAGGGCGCTGGTCGCGTAAATGATGACTGCTAGGAAGCTGCGCCCACGATTCTTGAGCGTGCCGCTGTACATGTAGAACCAGAACAGCATGATCGCGGCGAGCACCACCGAGACCGCCGCCAGCAGCTCCCACTGCGGCGTGCGCACGATCGGCTTGGTGAACTCGAACTTCGGGTGCCGGTCCGCGTCGTAGACGCCCCAGTAGGCACCGACTGCGCCCTCGGTCTTCCCTTTCCACGGCTGATCGAACGCTTCCATGATGTAGTAGGGAACATGTTCCTTCTCGCCCCAGGCCAGGAACCGGCGCAGGAACAGCGCCTCGCCGGCCTCGGACGCGACCGCCTTCTCGCGGGTGCGGCCATTCGACGGCCAGCCGATCTCGCCGATGACGACCGGTTTGGTCGGATACCTCGCCTGCAGCTCGTGGAACCTGTCGATCGAGTAGCCCACTGCCTTGTCGACCGCGACGCCTTCCCAGTACGGCAACAGGTGCACGGTAATAAAGTCGACGTGGTCGACCAGCTCCGGGTTCTTGAGCCACACGTGCCACGGTTCGGCGGTGCTGATCGGCTGCTCGATCGCGGCGCGGGCGCGGTCCAGCAGCTGCACAAACTCGCCGAACGGCAGGTAGCCGAACAGCACTGACTCGTTGCCGACGATCACGCGCACGATGTTGCGATGTTTCCTGGCGAGCTCGATCGCCTGCTTGAGCTCCTGTTCGTTGTGCTCACGGCGCGCGTCAATCCACACCCCGAGCGCGACGTTCAGGCCACGCTCGGCGGCGAGCTCGGGCACGAGGCCGATCGTGCCTTCGACCGTGTAGGTGCGGACCGCCTGAGTCTTGCCCTTCAGCAGATCGAGGTCCGAGGCGATCTGCTCGCGGGTCGGAAAGTCGCCGTTGGTCGCGTCCTGGTCCGCGCGGTATGGCGACAGCGCGAAGCCCCAGACCCTGCGTGGCCACTCCGGCTCGGCCTCGGGTCGGTTGAGCCACGCCCAGGTGCCGACCGTGACGAGCGCGAACGCGAACGCGATCAGAAGTGCCGGCAGTCGTAGGTTGCGCAAAGGCATTGGCCGCGCAGGATACCGCGGTGGGGTCGCGGGCGCTGCGCCGGCCTGAGGCCGGGCGCCGTCGCGAAACGTGGGTGCGCGTCGGTCGCCCAGCCGATGCTGGTACCCGCGCCGCTTCGGCGCGCTTTGCGCACCGGCCCGGTTCCGATACCGTGGCGATCTTCCCGCCGCCTGGTCTGCCCCATGCCGAGCCTGATCCACCCTCGGGCGCCCGCCGCGACGCCGCGCGACGCTGGTCGCGGGGACCCAACAGGACTACAGACCTCGTGCCCGCCCAGGTGCTTTACGAGTGCGGCCCTTGAGGCTGGCTGTCTCGCACAGGCGCGCGGGAGGCGCGCCCGCGGCCGCCAGCGGACGCCGGGGTGTGCTGGCGCTGCGAGCCGCGGCGGCCGTCGTAGGACGCACACTTGAGCCCGCAGACCATGCTGCGGGTCGAGCACCTGCGCAAGGTCTACGACGGCCGCGAGGTCGTGCGCGACGTCGGCTTTGCGGTCAAGCGCGGCGAGTGCTTCGGCATCCTCGGCCCGAACGGTGCCGGCAAGACCACGACGCTGCGCTGCTGCCTGGGTCTGATCCGGCCGGATGGCGGCACACTCGAGCTCGGCGGACGTCCGGTGCCGCGCGACGCACGCCAGGCCCGCTACCGTGTTGGCGTCGTGCCGCAGTTCGACAACCTCGACCCCGACTTCACGGTGACCGAGAACCTGGTCATGTTCGCGCGCTACTTCGACATCCCGGCGCGCACGACGAGGACGCGCGTGCCGCGGCTCCTTGAGTTCGCCGGGCTCGGCGACCGGGGCAAGGCACGCCTCGACAGCCTGTCGGGCGGCATGAAGCGGCGTCTGACTTTGGCGCGCGCCCTTGTGAACGATCCCGACATCATGTTCCTCGACGAGCCGACGACCGGGCTCGATCCGCAGGCGCGCCACCTGATCTGGGACGGGCTGAAGCGCCTGCTCGCCGACGGCAAGACCCTCATCCTGACGACTCACTTCATGGACGAGGCCGAGCGGCTCTGCAACCGGCTGTGCGTGATGGACAACGGCGCGATCATTGCGCTCGACACGCCGCGCGGCCTGATCGAGACGCTGATCGAGCCCGTCGTGATCGAGGTGTACGGTGACGGCGTCGCGGCGTGGGCCAAGGCGCGGGCCGAGGCGGTCATTGACCGGCTCGAGGTGACGGGCGAGACCGCGTTCTGCTACATGCACGATCCAGAACCGCTGCTCGCGCTGCTGCGTCTGGAACCGGACCTCAAGGTGTTGCGGCGCGCCGCAAACCTCGAGGACGTATTCATCAAGCTGACCGGCCGGGATATCCGGGACTGACCATGAATCCACGCTGCCTGCGTCTCGTGCAACGCAATTTCCTCGTGTGGCGCAAGCTCATGCTGCCGTCGATGATCGGCAACCTGGCGGATCCGCTGATCTACCTCGTTGGGCTGGGCTTCGGGCTCGGCGCACTCGTCGGCACGATCGACGGGCGCCCCTACGTCACGTTCCTGGCGGGGGGCATGCTTTGCTATTCGACGCTCAACAGCGCCTCGGCCGAGGCGCTCTACTCGGCGTTTTCGCGACTCAAGGTCCAGCGCACGTGGGAAGGCATCCTGCACGCACCGATGACGATCGCCGACGTCGTTGTCGGCGAGTGGCTGTGGGCGGGGCTGAAGGCGACGCTGTCCGGAACCGCGATCCTGCTGGTCATGTACCTGCTGGGCATCGTTCACGGCGCGCGGCCGCTGCTGGTGCTGCCGGTGCTGCTGCTCGTCGGTCTCGCGTTCTCCGGCATCGCGCTGATCGTCACCTCGCTCGCGAAGTCCTACGACCTGTTCACGTACTACTTCACGCTGCTCGTCACGCCGATGGGTTTCGTGTCGGGCGTGTTCTTTCCGCTGCATCAGCTCCCGCGGATCGCGCAGGACATCGCTTGGCTGCTACCGCTGGCGCACGCCGCCTCGCTCGCCCGCGGCATCACGCTCGGCGATCCGATGCCCCGGCCTGTGTTGAGCGCACTGGTGCTCGTGCTGTATGGGTCAGCGGGATTGGCGCTTGCCACTTGGTTTGCGCGCCGGCGACTGACGAAATAGAGCTGCGCGCGGCGATCAGCGACCGGCGGGGAACTCGAACAGCGTCGTCAGATCGCCGATCGCAGGAGAATTCGCGGGCCGGTACGGGTCCCGGCGGGACGGGCGGGGATTTGGCAGGCGGTCGCGGCTCCGGTTCGACAGCGGCCTCAGCTGCCAGTTGTACTCGATGAACTTCAGAACGGAGACGTGGTCGGCGTAGGTGTGATCGATGTGTCCGGTCCGCGCGTACGGTGAGACTGCCAGCAGTGGAATTCGCGGGCCGTCGCCGAAGAAGTCGAGCGGCTGGATGTAGCCCGAGTCAAAGTAGCCGCCGCCCTCGTCCGCGGTAATCAGAATCGCCACGGACGCCCACAGCGCGGGATCCGCCTGCACCTTCGCGACCAGGTTCTGGATGAACAGCTCGTAGCGCGCTGGCGCCGAATATCCCGGATGCCCGCTGTCCAGGTTCTTCGGCACGACGAAGGACACGGCCGGCAGCGCGTGCGTGGCCAGAGCCGCGGCGAAGGCGTCGAGGCCCTGAAGGTGGTCGGCGAGACCCGACTGACTGACGGCCGGAAACGCGGTCAGTGGATCGCCGATGTTGTTGTAGATGAACTGCCGGGCGGTCGCCGCCGCCGCGGCGTCGATCTCGGCGGCGCTCGCAGTCGCCGGCAGCGAGGCGAGGACGCGGCGCCGGACGGTCGTGTACAAGGGATCGCCGGCGATGTCCCCGAGGCTGCGCCCACCCGTGTACCAGCCCCAGCGGATACCGGCCGCCGACAGCGCCGTGCCGATGTTTGCCATGTACTGCGGCGGATACACGGACCGGTCCGGGCCGAGTTCGACGGCGCGGCCATCGGGGAGGTACGGTGGGCTGTAGTTGTTGACCAGGTAATAGCTGTCGGGTGCGCAGTTCGGGTCGAGGTGCCGTGCCGAGAGCAGCGAGCGGATCGGCCCGACCCCTGGCGCATTGCGATCCGCGCACTTGACCCAGCTGCCGCCGTCGTAGCCATCGTGCACGTAGAAGTTCACGGTGCCCGGTGCGGGGGACGGATCCTCGATCTGCCGCCCCGGCGGCGCGGCCGGAATGCCGTCGCGGGTGTAGACCGCGACGTCGCCGGTCGCGAGCGCGAAGAAGTTGGCACCGGTCCCGCCCATCAGCGGCTGGTGATAGTTGTCGCTGAGCGCATACCGGTCGGCAAGCTCCCGGAAGTACGGGGCATCGCCCGACTGCATGTTGAAGAACCCCATGAGCTCGGCGCCCTGGCCGGGCTTGTCGGGAGTCGTGCCGCGAGTGTCGCCGCCGCGTCCGGTCGTGACCGCGACCCACACGTAGCGCCCGAGATCCTCGTTGGTACCGCCGGTCTGCTGCCACATCTGGAAGAAACGGTGCACCGGGTCGCCGGTCTCCCGTCCTAACGCATCGCCGTCTGTCGCGAAGCGTGTGATCTGGAACGGTCCGTTGAGTGAGAGCGTCGCGAACCGCGGATCGGGAATGGCTCCGACCGGCTCGAGCGTGGCCGGATCGTAGACGCCTGCGAGACTCGGCTGCGGCAGCTTCGCGTACGGGGCACGGCGTTCCGGGTTCAGCGTGTAGCGGCCGCTCGCGTTGGCGTACTCGAACTGGATGGCGCGGCGGTAGTTGGGGCCCGGGCTGCCGTCGGCGGTGACGATTCCCTGCGAACGCAGATTGCGGATGGTGGCGGCCGGCTGCGGCGGGAAGTACGTGGCATAGAGCGCATCAAAGGAGACGTTCTCTCCGACCACGACAATCAGGTACCTGATAGGCGTGCGGGTGTGATCGCCGGTGGCCGGCGGAGCGGCAGCCGCCGTCGCGCCGATGGCGATGGCGACGGTCAGAGCTCCCAAGGCTCGCGCTCTCATCCGACTCCCCATGGGAACGCTCACGACGCGCGTGGCTGCGGCGTCGTTCATAGATTCACACGCGAGTATTGACGCCAGATGACGGCCGCCCTGCACCCGGAGTCAGTGGCGTTCCGTGTCGGATTCGGTGCCGGGAAGGCGCGGTACGCTGGCTGGCGCTCGCATCTCCTCGGCCTGGACTTCCCGCGGCAGCGCATCGACCGGCGCCGGCGCCTCGATGTCCTTTGCCTCGGTGCCGACGTTGAGGTCACGGAAGCGGCGCGCGGCCGGCAGCACACGCGACTCGAGCGAGCCGACCGCATCGTTGTAGGCCGTGAGGGCGCGCCGCAGGCCCAGGCCCATGCTGCTCCAGTGCCCAGCCATGACCTGGATGCGCTCATACAGCTCATTGCCCAGCGCCGCGATGCCGCGCGCGTTCTCCGCAAGCGCCTCCTGGCGCCAACCATAGGCGACGGTTCGCAGCAGCGCGATCAGCGTCGTGGGTGTCGCGAGGATGACCTTGCGGCTGATTCCGGCCTCGATCAGTCCCGGATCCTGCTCGAGCGCCGCGCTATAGAAGACCTCGCCAGGAATGAACAGCACGACGAAGTCCGGCGTATTCTCGAACTGGTCCCAGTACTGCTTCAGCGACAGCTTCGCGATATGGTCGCGGATCTGGCGCGCGTGATCGGCGAGCTTCTGGGTGCGTGCGGCCCCGTCGGCCAGTTCCAGCGATTCGAGATAGGCCTCGAGCGGCGCCTTCGCGTCGACGACCAGGCTCTTGCCGCCAGGCAGCTTGACGACGAGGTCAGGTCGCAGATCACCGCTCTCGGAAGCGACCTGCTCCTGCTCCACGAAGTCCACCTGGTCGAGCATGCCGGCGAGCTCGACGACACGTTTTAGCTGCACCTCGCCCCAGCGGCCGCGCACGCTCGGACGGCGCAGCGCGCCGACGAGATTGCCGGTCTCGCGTTTGAGATCAGCCTGCCCGGTCGCGAGCGCCTCAACCTGCTGCAGCAGCTGACTGTACGCGCCGACCCGGTCCTTCTCGATCTCGCCGATCCGGGCCTGCACCTTCTCGAGGGACTCGCGGACGGGCTCGACGAGCTGCTGGAAACCGAGCTGGCGCCTGTCGAGGTCGCCCCGCGCCGCCTCCCGCAGCGTCTCGAACTGGGACTTCGCCAGGTCAATGAACTGCTGATTGTTGGCGCGCAGCGTCTCGGCGGCGAGCGACCGGAACACGTCGGACAGCTTCAGCTGCGCCGTGTCGAGCAGCGCACGCTGCTCGGCAAGGGCGCGTTCGCGCGCCTCGAGCTCGGTCATCAGCTGCCGCTTGCCTTCGCCCAGCGTCCGTACCTCGGCCCGCAACCGCTCGAGCTCCGCCTCGCGCATGGCGATCTCGGACCGCAGGCCGTCCAGCTGCCGGGCAGTCGCCTCGGCCGCCGTCCGCAGGCCCGTTTCGGTCAGCAGCCGCTCCTCGAGCCGTGCCGCGCGCCGGCTGGCGCCGAGCAGATAGCCGACGATCCCGGCGCCGCTGGCGGTGAGGATCAGAACGACGGCGATGACGAGGGGGCTCATCCAGTGAGTGTAAACGGCCGGCGGGCATGGCGTCCGCTCCGCCATGCGGCACGCTGGCGGTTGACGAGCCGCAGCGGCGCCACCGCCCCCGGGGCCGGTCGCGCCTGCACGCGGCAGTCAGCCCGACCGTCCCATCCTGGTGGTACCGGGCATCGCGACCGCGAGCACCACCGGTGGCGGCGGCGGCTTGCTAGACTCCGGCCCGGGCCTGTAGCTCAACGGTTAGAGCAGGGGACTCATCGACTCGCGATGTCGGGAAGGTGCCTTCGCGCCGTAAGGCGCGAAGTGGACGGGATGAATTCAGGGAACCCTGACCCTGCCGTAAGCAGGATGGCAACCCTGAGCCAAGCCGGCGGTGCACCGCCGGAAGGTGCAGAGACTACCTGGGGGCTGGGTCGACAGGACCCGAGGGCCCTTGATGACAGGCATGAGCGTCCCGCACCCGACCGAGTTGCACGCCGTCCCGGCGTGCAGCCGAGGGTGAAGAGATAGTCCACTCCCGCGGGAAACTGCGGGGACCAGTGAATCCCTTGGTTCTGGGTTCGAATCCCAGCGGGCCCACCAC
>Ga0209415_10003349_pt1 | contig 29794 bp, 26 predicted proteins | sample PeaSoiSIISIP2007_FD_187696 | JGI IMG/M metagenome (GOLD analysis project Ga0209415, IMG submission 187696) | Peat soil microbial communities from Weissenstadt, Germany - SII-SIP-2007 (SPAdes) (version 2) | ecosystem: Environmental > Terrestrial > Soil > Wetlands > Peat | place: Germany...
GGTACCGCATATCGGATTCGAACCGATGATCTCCGCCTTGAGAGGGCGGTGTCCTGGGCCTCTAGACGAATGCGGCATGCGCCCGGCCTCACGCCGTGGCGGCGGCGGCCAGTCTAGCAAAGCCCCCCGGCGCCGTCAGCAGGGCCGCGGCACGACCGCGGCCCGCCGCCCTACAGGTGATGCGCCTCCAGGAACCCCTTGAGCGCTGCGGCCACCTGGGCGTGACCCTCGTCGCCCGCCACGAGGCCGTAGTGCGAGTGCGCACCGAAGGGCAGGTATTCAGCCTCCAGCCATTCGGCCAGCCGCTCGGAGTCGGGCTCCGGGTAGAGGCGATCGAGGCCGCCCCCGATGACCAGTCGGGCACTCACCTGGAGCGCCAGCGGTTCGATCGGGATGCCGGCCAGGACGTCGCGCCGGGCGGCGCCCGACTCGGCTCCCATCATGTGCTGGATACGCAGGACGTCGCCGATCGACAGGTCGGGATTCTGGCGGCGGATCTGCTCGGGCAGGCCCTGCCAGCCGATGTACTCGCGCCGGAACAGGGCTGGCACGTCGCGCAGCTGGTGGAGCTTGGCCGGGGCCCGCAACTCCTGCGGCAGGGCCGGGCTGATGAGGACGAGGCCCGCCAGCGCCTGGCGCTCGGCCAGCTTGAGGGCCAGCAGGCCGCCCAAGCCGTGGCCGATCACGACGGCGTCGCCGCCCAGGCGCCGGTGGGCGGCCTCCAGGTCGCCCAGGTAGGTCCCGAAATCGAGCTCCTCGAAGTCGGCGTTGTCCGACCAGTAGTGCGCCCGCAGGTTGACCGCGTGCGCCTCCCACCCGCGGGTGGCGAAGTACTCCTGATAGCGGTGCCACACCCACGACCCGCCCAGCTCCCCGTGGACGAGCAGCAGCGGCCGGCGGCGCGAGCGACGCTCGGGCAACCACGACTCGATGTGGACGCCGCGCTCGAGCAGGTCGATCTCATCCTTGCGGATGGGCCTCGTGGGCTGGGCCCGCTCGAGCGGCGGATGGGCCACCGGCAGGGTGATCGGTTCGTCGGCCATCGGCGTCAGGACCCTCCCGTATCGAAGACCAGCCCGGTGGCCGGCTTGGGGGCGAAGTAGGTCGACTTCTGGGGCATCAGCTCACCGGCCTCGGCCACGGCCAGGACGGCGTCGACTGGCGTGGGGTCGAGCAGGAACGCCGTGTCGGCCTCGCCACGCTGCACCGCCGCCACCGCCTCGCCGGCGTCACTCGTGTAGCCGATGGCCCCGCCATGTGCCGCCTCCTCGCCGAGGCCCAGGAGCTCCCGCAGGGCGGCCGCCAGGACGGCCACGTCGAGCCAGCGGAGGGCCTCCGAGCTGCCCTCGTCCAGCAGCGGCTCGATGGCCTCCGGACGGGGCGTCAGGATGGCCGCCACGTCCCCCGTGCAGACACCCAGCCGCTGCCCCGGTCGCGGCAGCGCCATCTCGTCGACGAGGGCCGCGGCGGAGGGGCAGCGATCGACGCTGAAGAGCCGCGCCGCGGCGTCCACGAAGGCCGCTCCGGCGGGCTCGCCGCGGATCAGGCGGTGGGTCGGCAGGGTCGTGACCTCCGTGGCGGCGAGGTCGAACAGCAGCGCCATGATCGTGTCTGCCTCCGGGCGCTCGCCCTGGAACGCCACGGCGGTCTCGTAGCGATGGTGGCCGTCGGCGATCGTGATCGGCTCGCTCGACGCGCCCCCCAGCAGCGCCCGCGCCGCCGCGCCGCGCCTGGCCTCGTCGACGGGCACGACCCACAGGCGGTGCTCGACGTCGGCCTCGTCGACCACGGTCGCGTCCGGTGGCGCTGCCATCACCGCCTCGAGCGCCGCCGCGGTGCCCGGGCCGGACGTGCGGTACAGCCCGATGATCGGGCTGAAGTTGGCTCCGGTGGCGCGCAGCAGGGCCAGGCGGTCGGCCCGCGCGGCACCGATCGTGCGCTCGTGTGCCCGCACCGGCCCGCCCGCCCGGAACGGCTCCAGGCCCAGGCGGGCCACGAACCCGCGCTGCGTCTGCGGCTCCCCGGCGCCGAGCGACCACCAGCGCTGCTCGTAGGCGTAGATCGCCGGACGGTCGTCGCGGACCAGCACGCCTTCCGCCTGCCAGGCGCGCATCGTCGTCGCCGCACGGGCATACCGGCCCTCCGCCGATCCACCGGGCAGCGGTTGCGGCAGGTCGAGGTGCACCGAGTTATGGGGGTCGCGGGCGGCCAGGCGGATGGCCTCGGCCGCGCCGATGACGTCGTACGGCGGGCTGATCAAACCGGCCAGCTCGCCAGCGGCGGGCGCGTAGCGCCACCCGCGGAAGGGGAAGACCATGGGCACCGCCGCATCCTACCCGAGGGCCCCGGAGCCCGTCTCGAATGAGGCGGCCGGCGGCCACAGGTCGGTCGCTGCGCTAGCCTTGTCAGGATGTCTCGCCCCCGGACCAGGGCTGCGGCCCGCGCCGTCGTGCTTCTCGTGGCGGCGGGCCTGTTGCTGGCCGGTTGCGGCCGACCGGACCCGGCCCTCGCGACGCCGCAGGACAACGTGGGCCTGGTCCAGACGATGGCCCAGCACGGCCTCACGGTAGTCAGCCAGACGAGCGGCGATCCGGGCTGCAACGAGCCCGACGTCGTGGCCAACGCCGTCCACTGGCGAGTCATGGCCGCCAGCGACGCGGCGCCGAGCGACGTCTACATCTTCCGGTTCCTCGATCACGCCGCGTTCCTCGCGGGCGCCGCCGACGTGGACGCGTGCCAGGCGGAGTTCACGGCCAGCCGGACGCGGGCCGGTGGTGCCGTGACGCGCCTCGACATCAGCCCCTGGCGGGTCTTCGGCGACGGGTGGTCGGCGGACCTGAAGGCGGCCCTCACGGCGGCTCTGACGGCCGCGGCCGGCAACGGCGGCCTCCAGCCGCCCGGCGAGGACCAATAGGCCCCTAAGTACACCTGGGGCAACCAGGCTGGGACCACCGGGCCAGGGACGCTGAAGGCCCGTGCCGTGACGCTCCTGGCATGCGCCCCGTCCGCAAACGCAGCTTCGCGCTCCACGTCTGGCTCGCCTTCGGCATCGCCGCGATCCTCACCACGAGCGTCGCCGCGGCCGCCGATGCGCCGGGCGCCGCCCCGCTCCCGGTCCTGCCCGTCGCCGCGGCTGTAGCCGCTCCGAGCACGGCGCCGACCGCGTATACCGATACCGGCGTCTCCGGCCTCACCCGGGCCCTGGCGGCCGAGGCCGTCGTCGTCGCGCCGGCCAAGGCCACCACCGCCCCGAAGGCAGCGGCCAAACCGACGGCCAAGGCGAAGGCCGCGCCGCATGCGGGCCCCGTCGTCTATGCCGGGCGCAACCACTTCTGGTTCCCGTCCCTGGGCATCAGCCAGGCCGTCTACGGCTACCCGTGCAGCAGCAGTGCCCCGCCGGGGCCCCAGGTCTACCGCTGGGGCTGCGCCGGCACGAACAACGTCTACCTGCTGGCCCATGCCGGCGGCAAGTTCGCCCCGCTCCACGACGCCTACGTGGCCGGTCGGCTCAAGGCGGGCATGCTGGCCATCTACGCCGACGGTGCCGGCCAGGTCCACTACTACCGGCTCCAGTGGGTCAAGGTCACGGCGCCGCTCGCCAGCTCGCACTGGGCCTGGGATCCGCAGCCGGTCAGCTCCCTGACGCTGCAGACGTGCCTGGGGGCCCAGAGCCAGTGGCGCATCTTCGTGCGCTTCCTGGAGGTCCCCAAGCCCTAGTCGATCGCGGCGCGGAGCACGCGCTACGATGGCCGGGTGGCGCCACCAGCCTCCCCGCTCGACTGGCCCATCTTCGGTCGTGACGCCCCCGACGTGGCGTGGCGGCCCGGCCCCGCAGAGCTGGCGGACAGCCGCCTGGCGCGCTTCCTCCGCACGACTGGCCACCCCGACCTGACCTCGCTCCAGCTGCACGCGGTGGCCGACCCCGGCTGGTTCTGGGGCGTGGCGGCGGATGACCTGGCGCTCCCCTGGCAGCGTCGGCCGCGAAGCGTGCTGGACCTGAGCGGCGGGGTCGAGTTCGCGCGGTGGTGGACCGGCGGGGCCTTCAACTACGCCTCGGCGGCCCTCGAACCTCGCGTGGCGCGGGATCCCGGTGGGCCGGCGCTGGCCTGGGAGGGCGACGATGGCGAGGTGCGCCGCCTCACCAACTGGGAACTGCGCGCAGCCGTCCAAGGCGCCGCGGCGATGCTGGCCGCGCGCGGCGTCCGGGCCGGTGACCGCGTCGGGATCCTGCTGCCGCTGCTGCCGGAGACGGTCGTGGCCGTGCTCGCCCTGGGCCTCCTGGAGGCCATCTACACGCCGATCTTCTCGGGCTACGGCGCGCCCGCGGTGGCGGCCCGGCTGCGCGACGCCGAGGCGTCGGTCCTCATCACCGCGGACGGCTTCCTGCGTCGTGGCGCCGCCGTCCGCCTTAAGGAGACGGCCGACGCTGCGGTCGCCGATGCGCCGTCCGTGCGCCAGGTGCTCGTCGTGCGCCGGCTGGGTGACCGCGCCGGCTCGGTGCCCTGGACGCCCGGGCGCGACACGTGGTGGGACGAGGCGCTGGCGGACCCGGCGAGCACCGCGATCACGGCGAGCGGCAGCGGCGGCGGCGAGCCGCCCGGCCCGACGGACCCCGAGACGCCGTACATGCTCATCTACACCTCCGGCACGACCGGCCGACCGAAGGGCGCGGTCCACGTCCACGGCGGCTTCCCCATCAAGGGCGCCCAGGACCTGGCCCACTCGTTCGACCTGGGCCGCGGCGACGTGCTCTGCTGGTTCACCGACCTGGGCTGGATGATGGGCCCCTGGGCCATCTCGGGGGCCCTGCTGCTCGGGGCGACCCTCGTGCTGTACGAGGGCGTGCCCGACTTCCCCGGCCCCGACCGCCTGTGGGCCCTCGTGGAACGCCATCGCATCACGCACCTGGGCCTCTCGCCGACCGTCATCCGGGCCCTCATGGCCCATGGCCCGGACCCCGTCCGGGCGCACGACCGCTCGAGCCTGCGGGTCCTTGGCTCGACCGGCGAGCCGTGGAACCCCGAACCGTGGTGGTGGTACTTCCGCGAGGTCGGCGAGGGGCGCTGCCCGATCGTCAACTACAGCGGCGGGACCGAGGTCTCGGGCGGCATCGTCAGCGGCAACCCGCTGACGCCGATCAAGCCGTGCGGCTTCGGCGGGCCCAGCATCGGCACCGCGGCCGACGTGGTGGGGGCGGACGGGGCCAGCGTGCGGGGGGTCGTCGGCGAGCTGGCCATCCGGGCGCCGCTGCCGGGCATGACGCGCGGCTTCTGGCACGACCGGGAGCGCTACCTGGACGCGTACTGGCGGCGCGTGCCGGGGACCTGGATCCACGGCGACTGGGCGGTCGTGGATCCTGACGGCCACTGGTTCATCCAGGGCCGCTCGGACGATACCCTCAAGGTGGCCGGCAAGCGCGTCGGCCCGGCGGAGGTGGAGTCGGCCGCGATCGCCCACCCGGACGTGCTCGAGGCGGCGGCCGTCGGCGTGCCGCACGAGGTCAAGGGCGAGGTGATCGTCGTCTTCTGCGTGCTGCGCCCCGGGGTGGAGGACGGGCCCGGACTGCGCGCCGCCATCGCCGCCCGGGTCGTGGCCGAGATGGGCAAGGCCCTCAAGCCCGACACGATCGTCATCGTGCCGACCCTGCCCAAGACGCGCAGCGGCAAGATCATGCGGCGCGTCGCCCGCGCCGCGTACCTGGGCCTGGATCCGGGCGATACGTCCGCCCTCGAGGATCCGCGCGCGGTCGCCGCCATCCGCGACGCCGCCTCGGACGGCCGGCCCGAGTAGCCCGCGCTTGGCCTGCGGCCGGCGCGGCCCTTCGCCGGGGCAACCTGTTCAGACTTGACTGGGGGGGCACGCTAGAGCGGTCACTGGATCCATCGGGTCGACGAGAGCGGCGATCCGCGGGCTATCACGGCGAGGCGGGCCCGCCCTGTTGCTCAGTCCGCGGCCCGAACGACAGGTCTACTTGAACGGCGGCTCCAAAAGCAGGGTGGGTGCGTTGGCGGTGACACAGCCGCCGGTGACGGCGTCACCTGCCCTGAGCAAGACGACCCCGTTCTCGTCGAGGACCTCGAGGTTCGGGGTGAACTTTGCCCGATAGCCTGGCGGCCATACGACGTCGATGCGGGTGCCCAGGTCGTTGTCGACGAGCCAGGCAACGCGCGGATCTGCGACGTTGCCTCGGAGGACGGCGCTGATACCGACGCCCCCACACACCTCGATCGCGCCGGACGGCAACGAGACCGGCGATTCGGTGGGCAAAGCGATCTCGCCCGACGCCAATGGCGCCGCGGAAGACGACGGCGTCACGGCAGACGGGGAGATGGGCGCAGCGCACGCGGATAGCCCAAGCAATGCGGCGACCACGACCATGTGCCTCATCACAGCCTTCTGACGTAGATGGGGCATTCGGGGTTCCCGCCTCGACTCGGTCATCCCGCCGTGGGCTGAGTCTGATCAGTCGCATCGTGGCGGTGGCTGTGGCGTGCCGCGGTCAAGTCATACCATCGGTGCCGTGGTTCGACAAATACCCCGTGCGCGAGGCGGCGGTCGCCTGACAGCCCTGTTGTTGAGCTGTGGCGTCACCGCCGGACCCCTGTTCGTCGCGGTATTCACCAGGGAAGGGGCGACGCGCCACGGCTACGACCCGATGCGGGAGCCGGTCAGCGCCCTGGCACTCGGCGACCGAGGCTGGATACAGCGGGCCAACTTCATCGGGACCGGAGCCTTGATGCTGGCGTACTCGGTTGGCCTCCGCCGAGCGGTTCCTGGATCACGATGGGGCCCAAGGCTCGTCGCGGCGTTCGCGGTCGGTCTTATCGGCGCGGGCGTGTTCGTCACCGACCCGGTACCCGACACTTCGGCGGACGAGCCGAGCCCGGTCGAACACAACGTGCAGGGGGCCCTTCACAACGTCTTCTCGCTGGTCGTCTTCGGCGCCCTGGCTGGCGCCTGCAGCGCGCTTGCGCGCCGGTTCGAGACGATGGGCCGTCCTGGGTGGGCCGCCTACTCGGCGCTCACCGGCCTCCTTGTCGCGGGCGGCGTCGGCCTGTTCGGTCGGGGGTTCGGGGGGGCCAAGGGTCTCGTCGACCTCGCTGGCCTGATCCAGCGCGGGACCATCGTGATCGGTTGGGGTTGGCTAACGCTGGCCGCGGTCCACCTGCTTCGGGACCGCGATACGCCCGCCGCGATAGCCAGTAGCGAGTCCAAGGACCGACCATCCGAGTAGAGGCCACGGCTGCTCGTCCCCCGGGGGTCCCGGTGCTACCCTGCCCGCCCATGGATCTCGACCTCTCCCCGGAGCATGTCCTGCTGCGCCAGACCGTGCGCGACTTCGCGCGGCGGGAGGCCGAACCCGTCATCGACGAGCACGAGCACGAGCGCCGGTTCCCCGCCGACGTCGTGGCCATGCTGGGGCCGATGGGCTTGCTGGGCGTCCCCTACCCCGAGCACGAGGGCGGCGCGGGCCTCGATACCCTCGCCTACGCCATCGCCGTGGAGGAGCTGTCGCGGGCGTGGGGCTCGCTCGGCATCATCGTCGCCGCCCATACGAGCCTGGGGTGCGGGCCGCTGCACATCGCCGGGACGCCCGCCCAGAAGGACCGCTGGCTCGTGCCGATGGCCCAGGGCCGGGTCATCGGGGCGTTCGGCCTGACGGAACCCGAGGCCGGCTCCGATTCCGGTGGGACGCGGACGACCGCGCGCCACGAGGCGGGCCCGGACGGCGGGACGTGGGTCATCGACGGTCGCAAGCGTTTCATCACCAACGCCGGCCAGGCAGGGACGTACGTCGTCACCGCCCGCACCGGGGCGCGGCACGACGGGTCGGCCGAGATCAGTGCCTTCATCGTCTCGGCCGACACGCCGGGCTTCAGCATCGGTCGCCTGGAGGAGAAGATGGGCCTCCACGCGAGTGCCACCGGCGAGCTGCTGCTCGAGGGCTGCCGCGTCCCGGCCGACCAGATGCTCAGCGGGCGTGGGGACGGCTGGAAGATCTTCCTCGAGACGCTCGACGGCGGGCGGATCTCCATCGGCGCGATGGCGCTGGGCCTGGCCCAGGCGGCGCTCGATGCCAGCGTGCCCTACGCCCGGGAGCGGAAGCAGTTCGGGCGGCCGATCGGCTCGTTCCAAGGGGTCGCCTTCATGGTCGCCGACATGGCGACGGAGGTGGAGGCGGCCCGGGCCATGGTCTACCGCGCCGCATGGCTCAAGGACCAGGGGCGCGAGTACGCCCTCGCCGCGGCCCAGGCCAAGCTGTTCGCCTCGGAGGTCAGCCAGCGCGTCACCAACCACGCCGTCCAGATCCACGGCGGTTACGGCTACGTCGAGGAGTTCAAGGTGGAGCGCTTCCTACGCGACGCCAAGCTGACCGAGATCGGCGAGGGCACCAGCCAGATCCAGCGCCTCGTCATCGGTCGAAAGGTCCTCGGCCTGAAGATCGACTGACCGGACGGATCATCCGTCCAACCTTCCGCCTGTCCCCGCCCTCCCACCAGGAGCCTTGAGAACCCGATGTCCTTCCTCCACTTCCTGCAGCACGACCCGAGCGGCGCCACCCAGGCCGCACGACCCAGTTGGGACGCCGGCACGGCCGATCCGGAGACGGTCCGCCGCATCGCCGGACGCCTCTCCGAGCTCGATCCGCAACGCGCGGCGTTCCTTGCCGGCGTCGGCTACTGCCTGGCGCGTGTCGTGGCGGCCGATCTGGCGGTCACCGACGCGGAGCGGGCGGAGATGGTGAACCAGGTCGAGGCGTTCGCCGGGGTGCCGGCGCAGGAGGCGCAGCTCATCGTGGACCTCGCCGTGCACGAGGCCATGGCCGGGGCCGGCACGGACGACTTCTACGTCACGCAGCGCGTCCGCGCCCTCGCCACGCCGGAGCAGCTGGAGGCCCTGCTCCACTGCCTCTTCGCCGTGGCCGCGCCGGGGGACGAGACGATCTCGTTCGAGGAGAACAGGGCCATCCGCGAGATCTCCGACGAGCTGGGCTTCACCATGGCCGAGCTGAACGCGGTGCGCCGCACCTTCGCCGACAAGATGGCCGTGGTCCGCATGGCCCAGGCCGCCGGTACCTCCTCGGCGGCCGCCGAGGACACCATCACCGCCGCCGGCCGCGACCCGGCCTGAGAGGAGGCGGCCGCGGCCCTCGTCCGGGGCCGGTCCGGGGATCGACCTCGCGCAGCACGCGCCGGTTCAGGTGCGTGTCCGCCACGACCAGGATCAGCCGATCGACCCCGTCGACGGCCGACTTGGCCATGATCCGGCGCACCTGGGCCTAGATGTCGTACAGCCGCGTTTCGGCCTCGAAGGCCACGCGCATCGACCCCAGCGTCGCGACCGCATCCCAGGCGCGCCCCGCGACATCGGCTCGGAGCGGCACCTCGAGACGCCAACCCCAGACGTCGCCAAGGCGGCTGCGCAGCCGCTCGAGCAGGCGCACGTGGCCCAAGTCGCGGATCGGCGCGCCCTGCTGGAAGGCCCGAAGCCCTAGCTCGAGGCCGACGGCCGCCCACCGCGCCGCCGGCTTGGACACAAAGTGCCCGTTTCAGCCGACGAGGGATCTGCTCCGCGGTCGGAGCGGGCGATTGATGTCACATTCGGCCACGGAGGGGGCAGAGCCGGGCCTCCCACGCCACCTCCGTGGTCGTAAGGGGCCCTTTGTGTCACCAACCCAGGGATGTACAGCGGCTGGGTGCTCCCGGCAAGCGGCCCCGGCTCAGGCGGGCCTGGCCTCGGGCTCCGAGCCCGGTTCCCAGGAACGATGCTCGCCGCGCATGGCGGAGATGGCGGCACCCAGCAGACTGGCCACGACACCCGCCCCGAAGGCCAGGTGGAGGGCGTTGATGAACGGGCCCATGTCGATGCCGGCCCCGCCCGCCTGCGTGCCGGAGAAGACGGCCACCATGACCTGGGGGCTCATGGCGGTCGTGATCAGGCCGATGGCCAGGGCGATGCTGATGACGAAGCCCGTGTTGGTGAGCATGGCCCGCATGCCGGCGCCGATGCCCCGCTTGGCCGGCGGGACCACGCCCATGACCGCGCTGGTGTTGGGCGAATTGAAGAGCCCGGATCCGGCCCCGATGATCAGCTGCCACACGACGAGCTGCCAGAGCGGCGTGTCCACGCCGATCGTCAGCAGGCCCGCCAGCCCGACCGCCGTGACCAGCATCCCGGCCGTGGCCAGCACGCGCGACCCGTAGCGGTCGGCCAGGATGCCGCTGATCGGCGAGAGGACGAGCAGGCCCACGGCGAGCGGCGCCAGCTCGATGCCGGCCGTCACGGGGTCGTCGCCGCGCACGCCCTGGAGATAGAAGACGAGCAGGAACAGCACGCCGTTGCGCGCGACGCCGTTCAGCAGACCCGTCAGGTTGCCCATCGCGAAGAGTCGGTCGCGGAAGAGCGTCAGGTCCAGGATCGGGGTGCGCACGCGCGCCTCGACCCACACGAAGAATGGCATCACCACGAGGAACAGCACGAAACCGCCGATCACCCACCACGTCGTCCAGCCGTAGATGCCGCCGAAGGCCAGGGACGTCATCAGCGCCAGCAGCGCCACGAGATAGAGCGTCGAACCGGCCAGGTCCAGGGATACGTCGCGCTGCGGCTGCGCCTGTTCCACCAGGATGAGGAGGGCGGCCAGGGCACCGACGATGCCGATCGGCACGTTGAACCAGAAGACGAACGTCCAGCCGAAGCTCGTCAGGAAGCCGCCCAGGATGGGACCGAGGATCAGCCCTGCCCCGACCACCATGGCATTGATGCCAAGCGCCCGACCCAGCTCCCGGCGAGGGAAGGCGTCGGTCACCAGGGCGGCCGAATTGGCGAACACGAACGCCCCGCCGACACCCTGGGCGATGCGGCCCAGGATCAGCAGGAACGCCGTGGGCGCGATCGCGCACCAGACCGAGGCAAGGGTGAAGACGGCGATGCCAAGGGTGTACGTGCGGGCGCGCCCGTAGCGGTCGGCCAGGCGCCCGGCGTTGAGGACCAGCACGGTCACCACGAGCGTGTAGCCGACGACGATCCAGAGCAGCGAGAAGAGGTCAGTATGGAGGTCGCGCAGGATCTCGGGCAGGGCGATGACCAGGGTGCCCGAGTTGAGCGAGGCGAGCAGCGCGCCGATGCTCGTCACGAGCAGGAGCCACCAGCGATAGGCGGGGGTGGCCGGATCCACCATCCCGCGCCGGAAGGTCGGGAGCGCAGTCATCGGTGGGCCGGCTCGGCCGCGTCCGCGGGGTCGGCGGGGACGGCCGCGGGGTCGGCGGCACCGACCGGGTCGGCGGGGAGTGCCCGGTCGGCCAGGTCGGACAGCTTCGCCGCGAGACGGGCGCGTCGCGTCTCGGCCGCCTCGATCATCGCCGCCAGGCGTTCGACCTTGCCGCGCAGCAGCACGAGGTGGCGCTCCTCGCGGCCGATGGCGTCGCGGACGAGCCGCCGGCGCGCGTCCACATCGGCGGTGGCGAGGAAGGCGGCGCGATCCTGCGAGGCCGCATCCTCGTAGCTCAGCAACTCGCGGATGTCGGCCAGCGAGAAGCCGGCATCATCTCGCAGCGCGACGATGGCCCGCAGCCGCTCCACGTCCGCGGCGTCGTACAGCCGATACGAACCGTCGGAACGTGCCGGACACAGCAGGCCGCACTGCTCGTAGTAGCGGATGGCGCGAGTGGTGAGGCCAAGCTCCGCTGCGATCTCATGGATGCGACGTCGCCCGGGCTCGGTGTGGACCGCGGCTCGCGAAGCGCGCCCTGATGACGTCGTGCGACGGAGCGGAGCATGGACCGGCATCCGGCAATCGTCCCATACCTTTACGTTGACGTAAAGGTCATACCGCTTCCCGCGCGCGCTCGCGTGCGGCCCTGAACCCCCCGTGCCGTCGATCCAACGGGTCCATGTCACAGCGAGTGACCGGTTCGGGGTCGAGACGGGCCGAAGTGGCCGATGGCCTGACGCTCGACGCCTTTCGGTCACAGGCAGTGAACACGATGGCGCCGAAGACGCGCCCGACCGTCGCCGGGATCGGCTATCGGCCCCCGCTGGTCACACCGAGTGACCGACTGGCGCGGAGGCCGGGCCCGGACCCTACCCGTGTCCGTTTCGGGGCAGAAGTGGTCACTGGGCGTGACCGCCCCGGCGAGGGAAGCCGGCAGTCGAGCGAAATCGAGCGCCCCGAGCGAGCACCGCCGCGACCGGGCCGCGCGGCCGGCGGTCAGGCTTCCTCGCGCTCGACCTGGCGCCGCGGGGCTGGCCGGTGGCGCGGCGGGGGCACGTCGCTGACGCCCTGCACGAAGGACGCCTGGCGGGCCCACTCGGCCGACTGCTCCTGCTCCTCCAGCGAGAGGATGCCGAGCCGCCCCAGGGTCGCGAGCTCATCCCGGATGTAGGTGCGCAGCATCTCGGGCCCGTCGGTGTTGATGGTGTACCGCACGCCATGGCGGCGGAACGTGTCGAAGATCCAGCGGAACTCGTCCCAGCTGGAGACCACGCGCGTGTTGAGGTTCGAGGTGGGGCAGACCTCCAGGACGACGCCGCGCTCGCGGATCATGTCGAGCGTCCGGGGATCGAAGGCGGCCTTGACGCCGTGGCCGATGCGGCTCGGCTCCAGGTTCTCGATGACGTCCGCGATCTCCTCCACCGGCCCGGCCTCGCCGGCGTGCACGGTGATGCCCAGACCGGCCCGTCGACAACGGTCGAACAGGCGCCGGTACGTGCGCGGGTGGAAATCGTTGGCCTCCGGCCCGGCGATGTCGATACCCACCACCCCCCGCCCCAGGTAGGCGATCGCCTTCTCGGCGATGATCTCGTTGAGCTGGAAGGGGAAGGCCCGATCGAGGCAGAAGATGAGCCCCGGGGTGACGGGGTACTCCAGCTTCGCCCGGTCCATGCCCCGGATGGCGGCGCTGATGATGTGGTCCAGGTCCTGCTCGCCGCCCCGGTTCCGCTTCATGGGGTTGAAGCGCAGCTCGACCGTGGTCACGTTGTTCTTGCGGTAGGCGCCGCCCACGACCTCGTAGACGGATCGCTCGACGGCAAGGGGCGATGACTGGATCAGCTCGGTCCAGTGGAACAGCTGAAGGTAGCCGTCGAACGAGTGGCCGTGCCGCGCGGACACCGTGATCATGTCGCGGAACTCCCAGTAGTCCTTGGTCGGCAGGCGGATCCCCTGGGAGTGGGCGATGCCCCACATGATGGCCGGGGCCACGGCGCTGCCGAGATGGCAGTGCAGTTCGGTCAGTGGGGTGCGGCGGGGCAGGACAGCGGGCATGCTCCGGCGATCAGGCCAGGCCGTTGGCGGCGAGGGCAGCCGCCCGAGCCCCGCGGGTGCGTCGGGCCGCCTCCGGCACCTGGTCGCGGGCGTGGTAGCTCGACCGCACGAGCGGCCCCGACTCGACGTGCTTGAAGCCCAGCGCCAGCGCTTCCAGCCGCATCTCCGCGAACTCGTCGGGATGGACGTAGCGGATGACCGGCAGGTGGGCCTGGGTCGGCTGGAGGTACTGGCCGATGGTGAGGATGTCGCAGTCGACGGCCCGCAGATCACGGAAGGCCTGCGAGAGCTCGCCCCGCTCCTCCCCCAGGCCGACCATCAGGCTCGACTTCGTGTGGACCGCGTCGTCCCGGCCGGCCAGCTCGCGGCTGAACGCCTTGGCCCGCGCCAGGACATCCAGCGAACGGTCGTAACGCGCGCGCTTGCGGACCGGCTTCTGGAGCCGCTCCACCGTCTCCAGGTTGTGGTTGAGGATGTCCGGGCCGGCCGCCATGACCGCCCGGAGCGGTTCGTCGGCGCCGTTGAAGTCGGGGATCAGGACCTCCACGCCCATGCCCGGGCAGGCCTCGCGCAGGGCGCGGATCGTGTTGGCGAAGATGTGGGCGCCGCCATCGGGCAGGTCGTCGCGGGCGACGCTCGTGACCACCACGTGTTCCAGGCCCAGGCCGGAGAGTGCCCGGGCCACGCGCCGTGGCTCGTCTTCATCGTCCCACGTCGGTCGGCCGGTCTTGACGGCGCAGAAGCCGCAGGCGCGAGTGCACGTGTCGCCCAGGATCATGATGGTCGCCGTGCGCTGCTCCCAGCACTCGCCGATGTTGGGACAGTGCGCCTCCTCACAGACCGTGTTGAGGTTCAGCCCGCGGAGCAGCTCCTTCAGCTGGTGGTAGTTGTCCCCGGCCGCAAGGCGCGAGCGGATCCAGTCGGGGTGGCGGCGCGGGGGCCGCGAGCCGTCGGCCGCGGGCGCGGTCAACGACCCGCCGCCCATGGCGATCGAGAGCGGCACGGCCGGTGCGTGGCTGTGACCGGATGCGCCCGGCGGCTGGAACATCGGTAGCTCGCGGCCCATCAGGGCCGAGTGTACGCGGCCTCCCGGCCGGGCGGGCGGACCGGTCGTCAGGCGCGGTGGGCGCGGAGCATCCAGCGCTGCTTCTCCAGCCCACGGAGCACTTCGATGAACACATCCTGGGTGGCCAGGTCCAGGTCACCGAGGCTGTCGATCCGGCCCTGGATGTTGGACGCGACGAGCGTCACCCGCTCATCCATCGCGGCGAGCGCCGCCTGGTCGGCGATCGCGCCGGCCGGCAAGGTCCCGAGCGGGCTCGTGGCCGCGACGGTGGCGCTTCGCCCGTCCGGCGACACGCCGATGGCCGTCATCCGCTCGGCCACGGTGTCGTACCAGTCGCGGTACTGGTCGGTCAGTTCGTCCAGGAACACATGGACCGGCTTGAAGCCGGGCCCGATGACGTTCCAATGGGCCTGCTTGGCGTCCAGGCTGAGGTCGAGCAGCTCGACCAGCGTCGCCTGGAGCGCTGGGATCTCCTCTGCGGCGAGCCGGGGTAGCTTGGCTTCGGTAGGCGTGGTCATGTCGCACCTCTCATCCGGATGGTCGAGAGGACACCGTACGCCGGTCGCGGGTGGCAGCGAAGAGCCGATGGGGGCCAAGCAGGGGGCCGAGCGGCCCGTCAGACGCGTCCCGCCATCACCAGATGGGCGTCTCCGGGCCGACCGACTCCAGCCAGCGGCGCACGTCGGCCATGAAGCGGCCGGCCTGGGCCCCGTCCGTGGCGCGGTGGTCGAAGCCCAGCACCATGTTCATCATCGGGCGGATCGCGATGGCCTCCCCGGATCCGGCGTCCACCACGACGGGCCGCCGCACGATGGCCTCCATGGTGAGGATCGCCACCTCCGGCACGTTGATGATCGGCTGGGTGAGGATCGACCCGGTCCACCCGGTGTTGTCCACGGTGAAGGTGCCGCCGGAGACGTCGTCGAGGCGCAGCTTGCCGGCCCGGGCTCGCGCGGCCGACTCGTTGATGGCGCGGTTGAGGCCGTGGATGCTGAGCGAGTCCGCATCGCGGATGACGGGCACCACGAGACCGTCCTCGACCGCCACGGCGACGCCCACGTTGATGGCCTTGCGCCGCCAGTGGCCCTCCTCCGTGTAGTGGCCATTGAGGTCGGGGTTGGCCCGCAGCGCCTCAACGGTGGCCTTCGTCACGAAGGCCACGAACGAGAGGTTCATGCCCTCGCGCGCCTGGTACTCAGCCTTGGCCGCCTCGCGGCGGGCGATGACGGCCGACATGTCGACCTCGACCAGGGTGTAGGCCACCGGGACCGACAGGGCGCGGGTCATCTGCGCGGCGATGGCCTTGCGCATCGGCGTCTGGGGCTTGAGCGAGTCGGCCGCCATGCTGACCGGGGCCGCGGCGACCGGGCGGGGCGCGGAGCCCGCCGCCGGCAACGCGGGGGGTGCCGATGTGGCCGCCGGTGCCGCCGGGGCCGAGCCGGTCCGCTGCGCCTCGACATACGTCAGGATGTCCTCGCGCGTGATGCGCCCCGCGTGGCCCGTGCCGGTCAGGAGCGCCAGATCGATGTCGTGCTCGCGGGCCAGCCGCCGGACGGCAGGTGTCAGGCGACCCTCGAAGTCGGCCGAGTCGTGCCGAGCCGCCGCGGGGGGTTGCGCCACTGCCGCGGCCGGCGCCGGCGCGGGGCGTTCATCCGAGCCGGCCGGGCCGTCCGCTTCGGCTGCCACGGGGGCGACCTCGGCCCGGGTGGACGTGGCGCCGGCACCTGACGGGGCGGAGCCGTTCGACGCGGCGGCACCCTCGCCGTCGATCTCGGCGATCTCGGCGTTGTTGGGGACCGTCTCGCCCTCCTGGACGAGGATGGCCGTGAGCGTCCCGGCGAAGGGCGAGGGCACCTCCGCGTTGACCTTGTCGGTGATCACCTCGACGATCGGCTCGTACTTGTCGACGTGCTCGCCGACCTGCTTGAGCCACTTGCCGATGGTCCCCTCAGCCACGCTCTCCCCCAGCTGGGGCATCGTCACCTTCGGCACGATTGGTTCTCCTCGCGACGCTCGCTCCGCCCTGCCAGGATGCGGCCCGACCGTCTAAGTGTCGCGCATCAGGACCCTTGGCGCAGCGAAGTGGTGCGTCAACGCCCATCCCCAACGGGTCACCGCCGTAGGACTGACGGCTCACGGACGCTCGCCTACGACCGGCCTAGCCTTCGAGCATGCACCGGCTCGCCGTCGGCACGCTCGTATCAACGCTGCTCGCCGTCTCGCTCATCGTCGTGGGCGGGACGGGCGTCGCGCTGGCTGCGCCGACCTGCACGAACACTGGCCAGGCCACTCAGATCTGCAACGGCGGGGTCTCGCCCACTAGCGGCCCGGTCGGGACGACGTTCCACTTCTCGGTCGTCTATCAGGACTCGCAGGCCCGGGCGAACGGTTTCACCGACGTGATCATCGACGAAGGGACGCCGATCCCGATGACCACGACCGGCACGGACCTCGTGAACGGCGTCACCATGACCTACTCGCATACTTTCCCGGTTGGGACTCACACCTACAGGTTCCAGGCCGGCCAGGGGACCAACGTCAAGCGTTACCTCCCGATGCCGCAGGGCACCACCTACTCGTTCACCGTGACGGCGGCCACGCCGAAACCGACGCCCAAGCCCACGCCGCAGCCGACGCCGAAGCCGACGCCGAAGCCCACGCCCCGACCGACGCCTCGCCCGACGCCGCGGCCCACCCCGAAGCCGACCCCCAAGCCCACGGCGACACCGCTCGTGGTCGAGGTGACCCCCTCGCCTTCACCGTCACCCACCGCGTCACCCTCGCCGTCCAACACGCCGGCCAGCAGCAGCTCCACCCCGGGCGGCCTTGGTGCCGGTCCGGTCGGTGGTGGCTCCGGTGGCCAGAACGGCGGCCCCGGCCAGCTGGCTCCCCTGCTCGCGGTCGCGCTCGCGGCAGCGGGTGGGTTCCTGCTCTTCGGCGCCTGGCGTCGCCGGCGCAAGCCCGACGACGAGTCGGACGGGCCGCTGCCGGTCGACCCGGTGCCGCCTCCCGCCCCGGTCGCGGCCATCGTGACCCCACCGCCCCCGGCACCCAAGGCGCCCCGCGCCCCCAGGCTCAGGCGCCTGGGCAAGCCGGTCGTCGATGATCTCGTGCCCGAGCTGGCCATGGCACCGGCCGCGGCCCTCGGCCTGGAGGCGGTCGCGCCGGATGAAGCCACCTTGCCTCGATGGCGTCGGCCGTCGCTGAAGGAGGCCCGCCTCGCCAGCGACCGCAAGCCGGTCGAGACGGTGCCGCTCGCGTTCGGCGCCGCCGTCACCGCGGCAGCGACCGAGCGACGTCGCATCCGCTACGCGGTCGTGCCCCTGGTCGACGCTCCCGACGAGATCCGCAGCACGGAGATCGGCCAGCTCCAGCAGGGCGACGAGGTCGAGCTGCTCAGCAGCGAGGGCCGGTGGATGCGCGTCCGCACCCCGGTCGGCACGATCGGCTGGGTCCACAAGACGACCCTGGCATCGATCGGTGCGCCGGCGCTGGCCAGCCAAGCGAAGAGCCCAGCCGACGAGGACGAGGCAGACGCCTCCCACCTGCTCGACGAGGCGATCCTGCGGGCAACGGCCATGAAGATGGTGCCGCCGCAGCCGGCGCCCGAGCCGGCTCCCAAGCCGCGCCGGGCACCGCGTCGGTCACGGGGTACTGCCTCCGCGGGCTAGATCCCGCACGACTACCGCTTGGTGGCTGCCCACGATCCCGATCCCGCGTGTCACCAGCCCGGTTGGTGCAATGCGCATCGGAGGCGTCCACGGCCGCCCGCGGGGCCCGGAGTCGCCCGGCGCTGAACGGAGCCGCGAGGTCACGACCCGGATCCGACCTCTGGAGGTGCGCCGCGACGAACGTAGCACCAACCAGGTTGGTGCGTGAGAGGAAGGCTTGTGGCCCGCGCGTGAAGGACGGGCTGACGACGCCTCAGAAGGCCGCGAGCTCGCGGATGGCGGCCGCGATCTGGTCGGGACTGACCATGAACCAGTCCTCCAGCTTGTGGTTGTAGGGGACGCCCGGGACGTCGGGCCCGGCGACCCGCACGACCGGACCGTCCAGGTACTCGAACGCCTCTTCGGCCACGATGGCCGCGACCTCCGCGCCGTACCCCCCGAAGCGGTTGTCCTCGTAGACGATCACGCACTTGCCGGTCTTGCGCACCGAGCCCAGGATCGTGTCGCGGTCCAACGGGCGCAGGGTCCGCAGGTCGATGACCTCGACGCTGATGTCGTCGGCCTCCACCAGCTCGGCCGCCTCGAGGCTGTAGTGGGCCATGAGGCCGTAGGCGATGACGGTCACATGGTCGCCGGGTCGGGCCACCCGGGCCTGCCCGAGCGGCACGACGTAGTCGGTGTCGGGGACCTCGCCACGGACGGATCGGTACAGCTTCTTGTGCTCGAAGAAGAGCACCGGGTCGGGGTCGCGGATGCTGCTGCGCAGGAGGCCGCGGGCGTCATACGGCGTGGAAGGCACGACCACCTTGAGGCCGGGGACGTGGGCGAAGAAGGCCTCGACCGACTGGCTGTGGTACAGGGCCCCGTGCACCCCTCCACCGAAGGGCGCGCGGATCGTGATGGGGCATGCGAAGGTGCCGTTCGAGCGGTAGCGCAGGCGCGCCGCCTCGCTGACGATCTGGTTGAAGGCGGGGAAGATGAAGTCGGCGAACTGGATCTCCGGCACCGGCCGCAGGCCGTTGACGGCCGCGCCGATCGAGGCGCCGACGATCAACGACTCGGTCAACGGCGTGTCGATGACCCGGGCACCCCCGAACTCGGCGAAGAGCCCGTCCGTGGCGAGGAAGACGCCGCCCTTGATCCCCACGTCCTCGCCCAGGACGATCATGGTGTCGTCGCGTCGCATCTCGTCGGCGAGCGTGTCGCGGATCGCGTCCAGGAGCGTCCGGACGGCCATCAGGCGCCCGTCCCGGGGGCCGGCTCGTCGGCATAGACGTAACGCTCGGCGGTGGCCGGATCGGGCTCGGGTTGCGCCTGCGCCCAGTCGGTCGCGTCGTCCACGGCCACCTTGATCTCCGCCTCGATGGCCGCCAGCTGCTCGTCGTCCATGACGCCCGCGGCGAGGAGCTGCGCCCGGAAGCGGGGCAGCGGATCGCGCCCGCGCTCCTCCTCCAGCTCTGCCGCGCTGCGGTACTTGGTCTGCTGGTCGTCCGACGAGTGGGCCGTCAGGCGCATGACCTTGGCCTCGATGAGGGTCGGGCCGTCGCCGCGGCGGGCACGGTCGATGGCCTCGTGCCCGGCGCGGTAGCAGGCCAGCACGTCCCCGCCGTCGACCACCACGCCCGGCATGGCATAGCCCGCCGCGCGCATGGCGATGTCCGGCACGGCCGACTCGAGGGCCATCGGCACGCTGATGGCGTAGCCGTTGTTCTCCACCACGAAGACGACCGGCAGGTGGTGGATGCCGGCGAAGTTGAGGCCCTCATGGAAGTCGCCCTGGTTGCTGGACCCCTCCCCCAGGGCCGTCAGCGCCACCTGGTCGGTGCCGCGGATCTGCGCGGCAAGGGCGATGCCCACCGCGTGCAGCAGCTGTGTGGCGACCGGTGAGCTGGTCGACAGGACGTTGTGGATGGCCGCGCCATAGTGGCCGGGCATCTGGCGTCCGCCGGAGCTGACGTCGTTGGCGCGCGCGAACTGGGCGGTCATGATGTCGCGCGGGCTCATGCCGAAGGTGATGCAGGCGGCCACCGACCGGTAGAACGGGACGAGCCAGTCATGGCCCTTGCGCAGCTCGTAACAGAGGCCCACCTGGGCCCCTTCATGGCCCTGGCCGCTAATCACGAAGGGCACCATGCCGGCGCGGTTGAGGATCCACATGCGCTCGTCGGTGGCGCGCGCCAGGGCGACCAGCCGGTACATGTCCCGCAGCTGGTCGGGCCGCAGGCCCGCGTCCGCTGCCAGATCCAGGGCCGCCGAACCGGCCGCGGTGCGCGCCCTGGTCGTCATGCCCCCGCCGGCCTCCCGCTCAGAAGTTGATGGCCCAGCCGTCGGCGAGCGTCGCGGCCTCCCCCAGCGCCTCCGAGAGCGTGGGATGCGGATGGACCGCGGCGCCGAGCTCCCAGGCGGTCGCGTCCAGGAGCATGGCCGCGCTGGCCTCCGCGATCAGGTCGGTCACGTGCGGGCCGATCATGTGGACGCCCAGCACGACGTCCGTCTCGCGATCGGCGATGACCTTGACGAAGCCCTCGTAGTCGCCGCCGATGAGCGCCTTGCCGTTGGCCAGCCAGGGGAACTTGCCGGTCTTGAAGGCGATGCCCTCACGCTCGCAGTCCTGCTCGCTCCGGCCGATCGACGCGATCTGCGGCCGCGAGTAGGTGGCGCGCGGCATCTTGAGGTAGTCGACCGCCTCGGCCTCCGTGTTGCTGATGGCCCCGACGGCGGCCAGCCCCTCGTGGGCCGCCACGTGGGCCAGCCACAGACCACCGATCACGTCGCCGATGGCGTAGAGGTGCGGCTCCGCGGTGCGCATGGTGCGCGGGTCGACCTGCACGACGCCCTTCTCCACCTTGGCCCGAGTCGTCTCCAGGCCGACGTCCTCGATGTTGGCGGCGCGGCCGGTGGCGACCAGCATCTGCTCGGCTCGCAGCTCCGCCGGCGGCTGGCCCTCCGGACCGACCATGAGGCACACGCCCTGCTTCGTGACCTCCACCTTCGAGGTATCGAAGCGGGCGCTGGTCATGACGTCGATGCCGCGCCGTTTGAAGCTGCGCTCAAGCTCCTTGCCGATCTCGCGGTCCTCCAGCGGCACCAGGCTGGGCAGGTATTCCAGAACGGTCACCTTGGTGCCCATGTCGGCGTAGTAGCTGGCGAACTCGACGCCCACGGCCCCGGCGCCGACGACGATGAGGCTGGCCGGTAACCGGTCGCTCTTGAGGATGTCGTCGCTGGTGACGATGGACGTGCCGTCGGGGACGAGGCCGGGCAGGCTCTTGACCCGGCTGCCGCTGGCCAGGATGACGTCAGTGGCGTCAAGGGAACGTATCCCGGCCGGATTGCCCTCGTCGTCGAGCAGCTCGATCTCCACGACCTTGTGGCCCTTGAGGCGGGCCTGCCCGTGGATGTACTCGACCTTGTGCTTCTTGACCAGCGCCTGGAGGCCCTTGTGCAGCCGGTCCACGACGGCCTGGCGCCGCCTGGCGATGACCGCCGCGTCGACGCTCAGGGCCCCGGTCGTGATGCCGAAGTCGGCCGCGCGCTTCGTGCGGTCGTACAGGTCCGCCGACTCGAGCATGCACTTGGTCGGGATGCAGCCCACGTGGAGGCACGTGCCGCCGATCTTGTAGCGGTCGATGAGGGCCACGCGCATGCCCAGCTGGGCCGCCCGGAAGGCTGCCGCGTAGCCGCCCGTCCCGGCCCCCAGGACGACGAGGTCGAAGCTGTTCGACGAGCCGACGGCCACGGCTCAGCGGCCTCGCCACGGACGGGGATTCACCGGCCGATGGTACGGCGGGTGACGGGGGGTCGCAACCGGACCTACCGCCGGTCCAAGCCGGCCCGGACGGCCTGCACGAGGATCACGACCGTGACCAGCACCAGCACCAGGATCATCACCGGCTGGATCCCCAGCAGGTCATCGAAGCCGGGCACGAGCACGCCCAGAGCCTGGGCGCCCAGCACCAGGGCGACCGCGATGCCCGCCGCGACGACCACGTCCCGGTCACGGACCCGGCGCGTCGCGGGCGCCTCGGGGGGCGGCTCGGGCACTGGTGCCGGCTCGGGCGTGGTCACACCGGATCCGCGGCGGGCGGGATGCCGATGGGAGCCACGAGCACGCGACCTGCCAGCGCGCGCCCGATACGGGTCTGGAGACCGGCCTTGGGGCGGTGGAAGGTGATCGTCGCATCCGCTTTCACGACCGGGTCGGAAGGCCGTCCGGTCGTCAGGTCGACGGCGGTCGGTGTATCGACCGCCAGAACGGGCACGCCAGCGGCTCGGGCAAGGCCGATCAGCTCGACGGCGCTGCGGATGGGCTCGCGCAGGGCGCCCTGCACGCCAGTCCCGAGCAGCGCGTCGATGACCAGCGCGGCCCGCTCGAGCCCCTGGTGGAGGAGCGCGACCTCGCGCGGCCCCGGCGCGTGCTGCCGCTGGACGAGTGGCTCGTCGCCCAGGCGCTGCCAGTTCAGGCGCGCGTCTGGGGTGTCGGGCCGCGCCTCCGCCGCAAGGAGCACCACCACGCTGCCGATGCCGGCGTGGGCCAGGTGCCGCGCCGCCACGAACCCGTCACCCCCGTTGTTGCCGGGCCCGGCCAGGATCAGGACGCGGCCGTGGGTCCGTCGCTCCGTCGTGACCAGCAGGGCCCGTGCCGCGGCGGCCACCGCCGCCCCCGCCTGCTCCATGAGGCTGGTACTGGCGACGCCCTGGCGCTGCGCGCGCGCGTCCGCCCCGCGCATCGCCTCGGCCGAGATCGGCGTCCGCGCGGCGGTGGCGGCCCAGTGCCCGGCCAGGGCCGCCAGGTCGACGTCCTGATCCAGGAACGGATCCTCCAGCGGCAGGGGCGTCTCCGCGCCCTGGGACGGGGTGGGTAAGCGGATGGTCATCGTCGGCTCATCCTAGCGGCAGGCGTGCGCGACCGCCCTCGTCCAGTTCGACGAGACCGTCGCGCGCGAGCGCCCGAAGCGCGACGGCCACGGCCGCGCCGTCGTGGACGCCCATCCCGCCGCCGATGGTCGCCCAGGCCCCATCGGGCAGCTCGCGGAGGTGGGCCACGAGCCGGCCGCGGAGCCAGCGCGGGGTGGCCTCGTAGGGGATGCGTGGCTCGGCCACGCGTCGGCGCGCGGTGGGTCGCGCAGCAGCGGGTGCGTGGGCGACGTCCGCGTAGGCGCAGTCGCGCGCCAGCGGGCAACGGTCGCACCGCGGGGCCGATGGCAGGCAGAGCGTCGCGCCGACGTCCATCAGGGCCGCGGTCCAATCGGCCGGGCGGTCCACCGCCACGAGGGCGTCGGCCAGGGCCTGGAGCTCGCGGGCGGGCAGCGGCTCGCCCGGGTCGCGGCGGCTGCCATGACCTGCCGCCAGGCGTCCCAGGACGCGCCGCACGTTCGTATCGACGGCCCCCACCGGTACACCGAAGGCGATCGCCGCCACCGCCCGGGCGGTGTACGGGCCGATCCCCGGGAGGGCCTCCAGGTCGGCAACCGTCCCAGGGAAGGTGCCGCCATGGCGTTCCTGGATGGCGATCGCCGCGCGTCGCAGGTTCAGCGCCCGCCGGTTGTACCCCAGGCCGGCCCAGGCCCGCAGCACGTCGGCCGGGGTCGCGGCGGCGAGGTCGGCCGCCGTCGGGAAGCGCTCCATGAACGCGCGCCACGCGCCCTCACCCCGGGCCGCCTGTGTCTGCTGCAGGATGACCTCGGCCACGAGCACGGGATACGCTTCACGCGGTCCCCGGAAAGCGAACGTCCGTCGCTGAGCGTCGTACCAGGTGAGGACGCGGCGCTGGATGGATCGGCGCCGGCGTCCGGTCAGTCGGTCGAAGGCGGGCGGCGCGGGGCGGGCGGACCTGCCTTCGGGAGCCATGCCTACAGGATAGGTGGGCGCTTGGCGGCCCTAACGCCCTCGCCTACCGCCTCCATCGTTGATCCGAGCACAAGCGACACACCTAAGGTCCTGCGACTCCCGACCGAAGCCCCCTACGGGCTCGTTCGACCGCCCCCATTCATGGATCGGGCCGAAATGGGGCTTAAGTACAGCGCCTGCGGCCCACTCCCCCACTCGGCGAGGGCATAACGAACCGCGTTGTGCTCGCAGTAACGATGGGGGTGGTACGGACCGACCTAAGCGCGGCGAGCCGCCCGAGCCCTCCGGGGTTGGCCGGCGCGCACACGGCGGGTAGGCTGGCGCCCATGCCGAGCCACAGGACCGCGGCCACCACGCTGATGCCCGATTTCGTGCCGCCGATGCTGGCGACCGGGGGCAGCCGGCCCTTCTCCGATCCAGGCTGGCTCTTCGAGCTGAAGTGGGACGGCTACCGCGTGGAGGCGGTCGTGCGCGAGGGTCGGGCACGCATCTGGACGCGCAATCGCCTCGATGCGGCGCGGTACTTCCCGGACCTCGCCGGCGCGGCGCCCTGGATCGAGGCGCACGAAGCGATCGTGGACGGCGAGGTGGTGGCGCTGGACGAGCACGGCCGGCCAAGCTTCAGCCTGCTCCAGGATCGCACCGGGGTGCGCGGTCCGGGGGCGGCACGAGACCCGGACGCTCCCCGCCCCACCGCCGACGTCCGGGCCGCGATCGCGCTGGCCTACCAGGTCTTTGACCTGCTCTGGCTGGACGGCCACTCGCTGCTGAACGAACCCCTCGTCGAGCGCAAGGCGCGCCTCAAGGAGGTGCTCCGCGACGACCCGATGGTGCGCTACGCGGCCCACGTGGAAACCGACGGCGAGGCCTTCTTCGCGGCGATTAAGGAGCAAGGCCTGGAAGGGCTGATGGCCAAACGCCGCGACAGCCGCTACGAGCCGGGCCGCCGCAGCCGAGACTGGCTCAAGCTCAAGGCGCGCCGCGAGCAGGAGCTGGTGGTCGGCGGCTGGGAGCCGGGACTGGGTTCGCACGCCGAGCTGGGTTCGCTGCTCGTCGGCGTACACGAGCGCGGCGAGTTGCGCTACGCCGGTGAGGTCGGGAGTGGCATGGACGGCCGCACGCGCGCCGGCCTGCTGAAACGCATGCGCGCGGCCGAACGGACCGACCCCCCGTTCGTGAACCCGCCACGCCTGCGCAACGTCCACTGGACCGAGCCCGGCATCGTCATCCGCGCCGAGTTCACCGACTGGACGAGCGACGATCTCGTGCGCCAGTCGACGTTCAAGGGCCTGGATCCGACCAAGGACCCCCGCGACGTGGTCCGGGAGCCGCTGCCCGGCGAAGGCCCGACGCCGCCACGCGCGACTGCTGTGGGCAAGGCGCCGAGGGCGGGTTCGAAGCCCCAGGCCGCGACCCCGGCCGAGCTGGCGGCACTGGAGGCACTCCCCAACGCCGGCACGTGGTCGATCGGTGGCCGCACGGTCAACCTGACCAACCTGGACAAGCCGCTGTTCCCCGCCGTCGGCCTGACCAAGCGCGACCTGGTGCGCTACTACGTGACCGTCGCACCGGTCCTGCTGCCCCACCTGCGCGAGCGGGGACTGACGCTCGACCGCTGGCCCGACGGCCCGGACGGGCCCCACTTCTGGCATAAGGAGATCCCCACGTACGCGCCCGACTGGGTGGGCCGGTGGCACTACGAGTCGAGCGAACCCGACCAGTCGCACACCTACATCGTGGCCGACGAGGTGGCCACGCTGGCCTTCCTGGCCAACCAGGCTGCCATCGACCTGCACCCCTGGACGTCACGGACCGATGCGCCGCACCGGCCGACCTACGCCCTGATCGACATCGACCCGGGGCCGCGCACGACGTTCGACGAGGTGCTCGTGATCGCCCGCCTCTACCGCACCGCGCTCGACCACCTGGGCGTTCGCGCGTACCCCAAGGTGACCGGCAAGCGCGGCCTCCAGATCTGGGTGCCGGTCGAGCCGCGGTACGAGTTCCGCGAGACGGCGGCCTGGGTAGAGCGCCTCTCCCGCGCGGTCGGGGCCACGGTGCCGGAGCTGGTCAGCTGGCAGTGGTCGGTCAAGGGGCGCGGCGGCCTGGCCCGCCTGGACTACACCCAGAACGCCTCCAACAAGACGCTCGTCGCCCCCTATGCCGTGCGACCGCTGGCCAACGCCCCGGTCTCCGCGCCGATCACCTGGGCCGAGCTCGACGAGCCCGACCTGCGCCCCGACCGGTGGACCATCCCGACCATGCCGGCCCGCCTCGCAGCGGTGGGCGAGCTGTTCGACGGCGCCCTGACGTACGACCAGGTGCTGCCCGAGCTCTGACGGCGAGGCGGTGCGCGCGCGCCACGAAACGACCCGGAACGCCCCCAAACGGGACCCTCGGCGGGGCCGCCACACCGACCGGCCCATGGTCGGGGACCGGGTCGATGGGCCATCCTCCGACGGTGCTCCTGAAACGGCGCGATGGCGCCACCACCGAGGCCCCTCCCGCTCTCGACCGGCTACCCGTCTGCCTCCAGTGCGGCCTCGAATCCAACCGGCTCGAGGCCACCTTCTGCCGTCGCTGCGGCCTGCCCTACGGCGCCCCGCCGGCCCAGTTCGCCGACCTGCCGACTTGTCCCATCTGCTACGCCGAGGCGGACGCCGACGGGCGCTTCGCCTCGCAGGCCCTGCCCGGACGCCGGCTGGGGCTGCCGGATCACCAGCGCGAGCACGAGCGGTTCCCGGTCGGCGATGACGACTGGCTGGAGGCGCAGCGCGAGGGCGACCGCATCCGCATCGGCCGCTGGTGGGCCTCGTTCGACCAGGTGCGACGCTACCTCGTCACGGGGGCCGTGGAGGCGGGGCGCGGCCGCCAGCTGGCCCACGACGCGATCGCCACGGCCATGACGCAGCTATCGCGGTGGGGCGCCAGCGCCGTGATCATGGGCGACCAGCCCGACTGGCAGGCCGCGCGGGTCGCCGTGGCCGAGCTACGCGAGCGGTACCACCGCTCCTGATACCCGCGCTCAGGGGCCCTTCGGCGAGGGAGCGAGGGTCGAGGAGCTGCTCGGTTTGGGGCTGGGCTTGGGGGTCGGCTTCGGCGTCGGGGTCGGTGCCGGTGCGCAGCTGCCCACGCCCGATCCACCGCCACCCGAGGACGCCGGGGGCACCAGGTAGGCCTTGGCCGGGAGCGTCCCGGGCGGCGGGAAGATGGCGGCCGAGAGGGCCCGGATCTTGGCGAGGTCGGGGATCTGGATCGAGCCCCGGGCGTCGAAGCCGGGCATCACGTACGGGTGGCCGATGACCGTGCGGTAGGTCTGGGCCCGGCCCACCTGCACCATCGTGTCGGCCAGGCCGGGCAGGAGCGTGCGCGGGACGTTGGTGATGATCGTGCCGCTGAGGGCCTTGAGCAGCCCGACCGGATCGTTCAGGAAGCGGCCGTGGACGATCGCATCGCGGATGCCGGAGAGGACCTCCTGCTGGCGAGCCGCGCGCGTGAAGTCGGACTCGCCGGCGGCCTTCCGGACGCGGGCGTAGGCCAAAGCCTGGTCGCCGTTGAGGTGGTGGTGGCCGGCCGTGATGGAGAAGCCGTTGGTGAAGCCGTACTCGTGGTACCCGGGAGCGCAGAGGGCGTGCGCCACGTTGACGTCCACGCCGCCCAGCTTGTTCACGACGTTGACGAAGCCCTGCAGGTTGACCTGGGCGTAGTAGTTGATCTTGAGGTTCAGGAGGGTCCCCAGGGCGCCCATCAGCACGTCGTGGCCGTCGCCGCTCGAGCCGGGGAACTGGGCCTTGTGGAGGCGCGCGAAGGCGAGCAGCGAGTTGATCTTGGGCTTGAAGACCCTGCCGTCGGGAAGCGGCACGTTGACCGTGTCACGGGCGACGGAGACCATCGAGACGGTCTTCGTGATCGGATCCAGCGAAGCCACGATCAACGTGTCGGTGAGGTAGGTGTTGCGACCCACGCCGCTGTCGACGCCGATCAGGAGCACGTTCAGGCGAGGCGTTCCGCTGGGCGACGGCGACGCCTCCGGCGACGGCGAGGCCGAGAAGCTCGGTAAGGCGGTCACGAAATCGCTGGGGTCGGGCGACACGGGGGCGGCACTAGGCTGCCAGGCGCCGGCCGTGCCCGGGTCGGTGACGAAGATGGAGTCGGCCGTCTCGCGCGCGACCTCCGTGACGTAGCCCGCATAGGCCTGCGGCACGATGACGAGCAGCGCCAGCGCGACCACCGGCAGCGCCTCCCACCGCCTGAAGCGCGGCATCGGCCGGCTGACGATGAGGTCGGCGGTGGCCAGGATCCGCCACAGGAGCAGGGCAGCCTGGAGCCCCAGGAGGACCCAGATGACGGTCGGGTCCAGCAGCTCGGCGGCAAGCTCGGCAGGCGTGGTGGTGATGGCCACGTACAGGGTGAAGAGGGCTGCCAAGACGATCGGCAGGCCGAAGATCGCGGCGCGCCGGTAACGGCGTATGGCGAGCTGCCCGAGCCCCGGGATGAGGGCGCTCAGCAGCGCCGGCACGTAGCGCGTGCGCCACGCGGGGCGGTCGGGCCGGGAGGCCGGCACGGGCGCTGGCTCGGGTGCGGGCGCTGGCGTCCCGTCCGGTGGGTCAGTCGGCAGCACGGCGGCAGCCTAACAGGTCAGATCGCCGGAGCCCGTGCGGACTTCCGTGCCCCCGCGCCCGCGCGACGGCCCGGTCGGGGCGGCTTGGGGCCGGAACCCAAGGCGGTAGAATGCCGAGGGTCGCTGGCGCGTGGCTCAACGGTAGAGCACCTGACTCTGGATCAGGGGGTTCCAGGTTCGAATCCTGGCGCGCCAGCCAACTCCCCGGGGAGTGTGGTGCGCCGCGTGAGCTGCGTCTCCTCTCCCATGCCGGTTGCAGGAGCCGCCCCGATGACCGCCTCGACCCAACCCCCCGTCGACACGCCAGAACGCTCGAACTTCATCCGCGACATCGTCGCGGCCGATCTCGCGGCCGGCCGGATCGCGGCCCCGGTGACCCGCTTCCCGCCCGAGCCCAACGGCTACCTCCACATCGGCCACGCCAAGTCGATCTGCCTCAACTTCGGCCTGGCTAAGGAATTCGGCGGCCACTGCAACCTCCGGTTCGACGACACGAACCCGGTCAAGGAGGAGCAGGAGTACCTCGACGCCATCGAGGCGGACGTCCGGTGGCTGGGCTTCGACTGGGGCGACAACCTGTTCCACGCGTCGGACTACTTCGAGCAGCTCTATGCGTGGGCTGTCTACCTCATCCAAGGCGGTTTCGCTTACGTCGACGACCTGTCGGCCCAGGAGATCCGCGAGACGCGGGGCACCCTGACCGCGCCTGGCACGGACTCGCCGTACCGGGGGCGGCCAGTGGCCGAGAACCTCGACCTATTCGCGCGCATGCGCACGGGCGAGTTCCCCAACGGCGCGCGGGTGCTGCGGGCGAGGATCGACATGGCCTCGCCGAACATCAACTTCCGCGATCCGGTGCTCTACCGGATCGTCCACGCGGCCCACCCGCGGACTGGCGACGCCTGGTGCGTCTACCCCACGTATGACTTCGCGCACGGTCAATCCGACGCCATCGAGGGGGTGACCCATTCGATCTGCACGCTCGAGTTCGAGGTCCACCGGCCGCTCTACGATTGGCTCGTCGAGCACCTCCCGGTACCGCACGTCCCCCACCAGTACGAGTTCGCGCGGCTCAATCTCACCTACACCGTGCTCTCGAAGCGGGTGCTGCTCAGGCTCGTGACCGAGGGCCACGTCCGGGGCTGGGACGACCCGCGGATGCCGACGATCTCGGGCCTGCGCCGGCGGGGCTTCCCGGCGGAGGGGATCCGCGAGTTCGCGGCCATGATCGGCGTGGCCAGGACGGACTCGGTCATCGAGGTGGGCCAGCTCGAGCACGCGGTACGCGGCGTGCTCAATCGCGCCGCACCGCGACGGTT
>Ga0209415_10003350_pt1 | contig 29791 bp, 34 predicted proteins | sample PeaSoiSIISIP2007_FD_187696 | JGI IMG/M metagenome (GOLD analysis project Ga0209415, IMG submission 187696) | Peat soil microbial communities from Weissenstadt, Germany - SII-SIP-2007 (SPAdes) (version 2) | ecosystem: Environmental > Terrestrial > Soil > Wetlands > Peat | place: Germany...
ATGGCGGCCGCATCCTCGCCTTCGGATAGGATCACGGCGATCGGCGTGTTGACGGCGACGTCGGCGGTCCCTTCCGGAACCAGGATCTTTCCAAGCGTACCCTCGTCGACCGCCTCGACCTCCATGGTGGCCTTGTCGGTCTCGATCTCGGCGATGACGTCACCGGCCTTGATCTTGTCGCCCTCGGTCTTCACCCACTTGGCGAGGTTGCCCTTCTCCATGGTGGGCGACAGGGCGGGCATCAGCACTTGGATCGGCATGGGGCGCTTCCAACCGGTAGGCGGTGAGGTTCAAGCAGGCAGGCGGGCAGGATCGGCGTACGATGCCGGTTCACGGCGATCGAACGCCGGGGTCGATCGCTCCCGCATGCCCGCTTCCCTCACTCGGCGATGTCTTCATTCCACAGCTGCGGCTTTTCCCGGATGAACCGCGCCATCAGATCGATGCATCGGGGATCTGCCAGATCGACTACGGTGACGCCGCGGCTCTGCAGAAGGTCCTTGTTGCCGGGAAAATTCACCGATTCACCGATCACGACGGTCGGAATCTTGAACTGGATGATCGTCCCGGTGCACATCATGCACGGTGACAGCGTAGTGTAGATCACTGTGTCGCGATAGCTGCGCTGACGCCCGGCATTGCGCAGACAGTCCATCTCACCGTGAGCGATCGGATCGGACTTCTGTACGCGCTGATTGTGTCCGCGCCCGATGATCGCGCCGCTGCGCACCAGCACGCTGCCGATCGGAAGGCCGCCCGCACGATAGCTCGCCAGCGCCTCGTCGTAGGCGGCCGCGATGAATTCGGCGTGCGTGTCCATCGTGGCCGGTTCCCGCAAGCTCAGCGGACCACGTCCGTCCACAGCTCGGACGGATCGGGCTCCGGATCGTTGGTGGCGAATTCGGCCGCCTCGTTGACGAGATCGCGGACGGCGGCGTCGATCTCCTTCAGCGCGTCCTCCCCGACTGCGCCGTTCTGCAGCAGCCGGGCGCGCACCTGCTCGATCGGATCGTGGTCGGAGCGCATCTTCTGCACCTCCTCCCGCGGACGGTATTTCGCCGGGTCCGACATCGAGTGGCCGCGATAGCGGTAGGTCATCATCTCGAGGATATAGGGACCTTTGCCGGCGCGCGCCCAGGCCACCGCCTTCGCGCCGGCCGCCTTGACGGCGCGCACGTCCATGCCGTCGACCTGCTCGCCGGGAATATTGAAGGACACCCCACGCTTGGAGAGATCGGTCTGCGCCGACGAGCGCGTCACCGAGGTCCCCATCGCATAGCGATTGTTCTCGATCACATAGACGACGGGCAGCCGCCACAGCTCCGCGATGTTGAAGCTTTCATACACCTGTCCCTGATTGGCGGCGCCATCGCCGAAATAGGTCAGCGACACATTGTCATTGCCGCGGTAGCGGTTGGCGAATGCGAGCCCGGTGCCGAGCGATACCTGGGCGCCGACGATGCCGTGGCCGCCGTAAAACCCCTTCTCCACCGAAAACATGTGCATCGAGCCGCCCTTGCCCTTGGAATAGCCGCCGCGGCGACCGGTCAGCTCGGCCATGACCCCTTTGGGCTCCATCCCGCAGGCCAGCATATGGCCATGGTCACGGTACCCGGTGATGACCTCGTCACCCAGTTTCAGGGTCAGCTGCATGCCGACGACGACGGCCTCCTGGCCGATGTAGAGGTGGCAGAAGCCGCCGATCAGCCCCATGCCGTAGAGCTGGCCGGCCTTCTCCTCGAACCGCCGGATCAGCAGCATGGCACGGTAGGCGGCGAGGTCTTCGTCCTTGGTGAACGCAGCGGGCTCGGCGGGCGCTCCGTTGGCGGGCTGGGTGCGGCGCGCCACGTTCTCGGCCGCGGGCTTGTTCTTGGCAACCGCCATGACGTTTCCTCGGCATCGGCAGGAATTTCGGCTCCGCACAGCCAATAGCCGAAATCGTCGGAACGCGAAAGCGGCCCACTGCGAGATGAGCCCGATCGGCGGATGTGATCAGCGGCCGGGCGGTTGCGGCGGGGACGGCTCGCGCGGCTCGAGCATCAGGGTCAGCTCGTGCGGATGCATGTAGTCGAGCATGATGCGCGCCCGTTCGTCGAGCATGTCCGGATCGACGCTGCCGGCGCGCAGCAGGGCGACGCGGTGCTGCCAATCGGCACGCTCGAGCTTCAGGCGGTCGAGCTCGGCGCCGAGCTCGCTGATCTGCTGTACCAGGTCCTGCTTGGCCTTGAGGCCGTGCGCCCCGGTGTAGGCGTTGACCCCGAAATAGCCGATCAACAGGGCAGCCCCGAGGTAGAGACCGACCGCCGTGAGCACCGTGCGCAGGCGTGTACGCGATACCATGCCGGCATTGTGCGCCGGCGGCGTTAACTCGGGTTTAATCGCGCGTTCGGCGGCGGAGCGGAGGCGTCAAACCGCCCGGATCGCCGACCGCCCGGCATATTCGGCCTGGGGCCCGAGATCCTCCTCGATGCGCATGAGCTGGTTGTACTTCGCGGTGCGATCGGACCGGGCAAGCGAGCCGGTCTTGATCTGCCCGCAGTTGGTGGCGACCGCGAGGTCCGCAATGGTGGCGTCCTCGGTCTCGCCGGAGCGATGCGACATCACCGCCGTATAGGCGGCCTTGTGCGCCATCTCGACGGTGGCGAGCGTCTCGGTGAGGGTGCCGATCTGATTGACCTTGATCAGGATCGAGTTGGCGAGCCCGCGTTCGATCCCGGCCGACAGCCGCGCCACATTGGTGACGAACAGGTCGTCGCCGACCAACTGGCACTTGGCGCCGAGCAGGTCGGTCAGCGTCTTCCAGCCGGCAAAATCGTCCTCCGCCATGCCGTCTTCGACGGACACGATCGGATAGCGCGAGACGAGTTCGGCGAGGTACCGCGCCTGGTCCTCCGCCGAACGGGTTTTCCCTTCGCCCTCGTAGACATATCGGCCGTTCTTGAAGAATTCGGTGGCGGCGCAGTCGAGCCCGAGCACGACGTCGTCGCCAGGCCGGCGACCGGCCGCCTCGATGGCCTTCATGACGAACCCGAGCGCCGCGTCGGCCGACGGCAGGTTCGGCGCGAAGCCGCCCTCGTCGCCCACATTGGTGTTCAGACCGGCGTCCTTCAGCGCCTTGCGCAACGTATGGAAAATCTCCGAGCCGAAGCGTACCGCCTCGGCGAATGTCGGTGCGCCGACCGGCAGGATCATGAACTCCTGGAAATCGATCGGATTGTCGGCATGCACGCCGCCGTTGACGATGTTCATCATCGGCACCGGCAGGATCCGCGGCGAGGTGCCGCCGACATAGCGGTAGAGCGGCAGATCGCTTGCACCCGCCGCCGCCTTGGCGACCGCAAGCGATACGCCGAGGATCGCGTTGGCGCCGAGCCTGCTCTTGTTCGGCGTGCCGTCGAGCGCGATCATGGTCTCGTCGATCCTGACCTGCGCCTCGGCCTCCATCCCGCCGATCGCGTCGAAGATCTCGCCGTTGACGGCGTCGAGGGCCTTGCGCACGCCCTTTCCCTGATACCTGCTCTTGTCGCCGTCGCGCAGCTCGACAGCCTCATGTGCTCCGGTCGAGGCGCCGGACGGCACCGCGGCGCGCCCGAGCGTGCCGTCCTCGAGCACCACGTCGACCTCGACGGTCGGATTGCCGCGGCTGTCGAGGATCTCGCGCCCGATGATGTCGACGATTGCGGTCATGTGCCGGCTCTTTTCCCGCATTGCATTCGTGTCGCGGCGCTTGTAGCCAATGCGGGTGGCGAGGCCAAGCCTCTGCACGCGGGACATGCCGATGCGCTATGTCGATCAGGTTCTGCAGCCGGGTGAGACCATCCGCCACGTCACCACCTTTTCCCGGGTCGGCTATTGGCGCGGCGGCGCAGTGTGCATCCTCGCGCTGGTGGTGTGGGCGCTGACGCCGGCGGAGACGTCGTCGCCCTCGATGCATCTGATCGGGCTGGCGGTGGCCGCGGTGGTCCTCGGGACCGGCGCGTTCCTGCTGCTGCGGGCGTGGTGGCGGCGCGTCAACACCGAGGTCGCGGTCACCGACCGGCGGGTCATCTACAAGACCGGCTTCATCAGCCGCAAGACCCGCGAAATGCACATGGACAAGATCGTCAGCGTCGACGTGACCCAGGGCGTTCTCGGCCGCATGCTCAATTACGGCGACATCACCATCAACGGCTCGGGCCAGAGCATCGAGCGGATCCCGGCAATCGACAGCCCGGTCGAATTTCGCAACCACGTGACGGCCAATTGACGCGACCTCGAGCCTGTCACGCCGGCGCGGCCCATCGTCCGGCTGCGGGTGGCGAAGCAGGCGGCGGCGCCATGCTCGGGCCGAGATCCATGCGGATTGCCACCAGCAGGCCGGCTTGGCCGGTGAACCGGAAGCCGGCGCGCCGCGCCAGCGCCAGCATGGCCAGGATCTCGTACAGCACCTCGCCGGTGACCACGCCGACCCCGGCCGCGTCGGCATGCCGGATCAGCCGGTCCAGCAGCAGCCCGCCGACCCCGCGCCGCTTGCGATCGGAGCGCACGATCAGGGCGATCTCGGCCTCGTTCGCCGACGTCCGGACCAGCCGCGCCACCCCGAGCATCGCCCCCTTGTCGTCGAACGCCGCGAATGCCTCTTCGTGGTCGTGGTCGATGTCGAGGAATCGTCGGCATCGGCTGGCGTCGAGCTTCACCGTGCCGGCGAAGCGCAGCCGCATGTCGTTGCGCTCGATCCGGCCGACGAACGCCACGTAGGCATCCCAGTCGGCGAGCGACAACGCCCGGACGGTGACCGCTCCTACTGCCGGCAGCGCCTTCTGCCAGGCGCCCTGCTCGACCTTGCGCGCAAATCCAACGGACTGACCCATGGCCTTGCTCCCGTTGCATGATCGACCGTTGATACGGACCCTTGTCGATACGTACAGGTCCGTATCGTTTGACACGGTACGTACAGGTCTGTACTGTTGTCAAGCCCCGATGTCGGCTCGACAGCAGGTCAAGGCGGATCAATGGATGCGAAGGATGCGAACGTGACCAACGCATTGCGCGGTGCGGAGATGTCGGCGCGCGACCGCATCCTCCACACCGCCAGCGAACTGTTCTATCGCGACGGCATTCGGGCCGTCGGGGTCGATACCATCGTGGAGAGGTCCGGGGTGGCGAAGACCAGCCTCTATCGGTGGTTTCCGTCGAAGGATGCGCTGATCGCGGCGTTCCTCGAGGACCAGGACCGCCGGTTCTGGCTGTGGTGGGACAAGGTCGTCGCGCGTCACCCCGACGCGCCGCGCGAGCAGTTGCGGGCGCTGCTCGCCGGCATGGTGAAACGGCTGGCCAACCCGCAATATCGCGGCTGTCCGTTCATGAACACCGCCGCCGAATTCGCCGATGCTGACCACCCGGGACGCGTGGTCGCACGCGCCAACCGCGACGAGATGCGCCGGCGCCTCAAAGTGATCGCAGGCGCGCTCGGCGCGGCCGATCCGGCGCGGCTCGCCGATCAGCTGCTGCTGCTGGTCAACGGCGCCTATGCGGCCGCGCAGGTCCTCGGCAGTGCCGGCCCGCAGCAGGAGTTGATCGACGCCGCCGACACGCTGATCGCCGCGCGGCTTGCCTCCCCCGCGGCGAGTTCCTAAAGCACGTGATCGCAGGGTGGGCAAAGCGTAACTTGCCCACCTGCGGCGCCCGCGGTGGGCACGTCGCGAAAAGCGCCTTTGCTACAAGCGATTCCAAACGAATTCACGACGGCCAGGATGGCGCGCAAACCATTGCAGCTCGGCACCCCGACGCCGATGCCGGCGTCGCCCAGCGACGCGGTGCTCGACCGCATCGCCAATCCGCATCCCGATACGGTCTATGTCGCGCGCTTTACCGCGCCGGAATTCACCGTGATGTGCCCGGTCACCGGGCAGCCGGATTTTGCCATCCTGGTCATCGACTATGCGCCGAAAGGCTGGCTGGTGGAATCGAAATCCCTGAAGCTCTATCTCGCGAGCTTCCGCAACCACGGGGCCTTCCACGAGGACTGCACCGTCGGCGTCGGCAAGCGGCTCGCCGGCCTGTTGAAGCCGCGATGGCTGCGGATCGGCGGCTACTGGTATCCTCGCGGGGGCATGCCGATCGACGTGTTCTGGCAGGTCGGCAGGTTGCCATCCGGCGTCTGGGTGCCGGACCAGGGCGTGGCGGCCTATCGGGGTCGCGGTTAGCGACTGTAGCCCGGATGGAGCCATCAGGGCGTTCACGCCCGTCTGCGACGGGCTATGGCGAAATCCGGGTCGGCGGTGCCGCATTCGAGGCCGTTCCCGCATCCGCTGCGCTCCATGCGGGCACGACTTCTTGCGCCGGACAGCAACTAACTACGCGATCGCAGCGCCGCCAACAGGCGTTTCATCGTGTTCTCCGGCTCCGATGAGCGCATGACGCCGCCCATCACGGCGACGCCCGCCGCCCCGGCATCGAGAACCTCGGCGACGTTCGTCGCCTCGACGCCGCCGATGGCGATGATCGGCACCTTGGAGGCGCGCGCCATCGCGGCAATCCCCTCCGCACCGAGCGCCGGCCCGTAGCCCGGCTTGCTGGCGGTCGCGAATGCCGGCCCGGCGACCGCGTAGTCCACGAGGTCCGGATCGAGCTCGCCGGCCTCCGCCACGCTGTGCACCGACATGCCGATCAGCCCCGCCGTTCCGAACGCCGCGCGTGCGGCTCGCGCGTCGGCGCCGGACGGCAGATGCACGCCGTCGGCCCCGGCCGCCTTGGCGAGCGCCGGACTTCCGTGGAGGGTGAGGCGCGCCGCAACCAGGTCGGTCAGCGGCCTGAGCACGGCGGCGAGCACGACCTGCTCGACGTCACGCAGATCCCTCTCGCGCAGGCTGACCCAGCGACAGCCCGCCGCCAGCGCCCGCTCGACCACGCGTCCAAGCGGCAACCGGGTCTGCGTGCGATCGGTGACCAGCAGCAGCGGCGGTTCCGGGAGTCTCACGTGCCGACGAGACCGAATTGCGGGCTCGAGGGCTGCGCATTCGCCACCCTGGGGATGCGGCCCGCATGCCGCGCCAGATGTCCGGCTTCCACGCCGGCGCGCATCGCGGCCGCCATCCGCACCGGATCGCTCGCCTTGGAGACCGCGGTGTTGAGCAGCACGGCCGCGCAGCCGAGCTCCATGGCGAGCGCCGCGTCCGAAGCCGTGCCGATGCCGGCATCGAGCACGACGGGAACCGCCGAGCGCGCGCAGATCAGCTCGATCAGGTGCGGATTGCAGATCCCGAGGCCGGAGCCGATCGGCGAGCCGAGCGGCATCACCGCTGCGGCGCCGACGTCGGCGAGCTTGCGGCAGCTCACCGGATCGTCATTGCAATACGGCAGCACGACGAAGCCGGCGGCCGCCAGCGTCTCGGTGGCGCGCACCAGCTCCTCGACGTCCGGATAGAGCAGCTCGCGATCGCCGATCACCTCGACCTTGATCCAGTTGGTGCCCAGCGCCTCGCGTGCCAACTCCGCGGTCAGCACCGCGTCCTTCGCGGTCTGGCACCCGGCCGTGTTGGGGAGAAAATGCACCCGGCCGCGCAGCAGGTCGAACAGGCTTTCCTCCTCGCCGGCGAGGCTGATGCGGCGGATCGATGCGGTCGCCATCTCGGCACCGCTCGCCGCCAGCGCATCGAGCATGATCTTCTGGTTGGGATAGCCGGCGGTGCCGAGAAACAGGCGCGACCGGAAGGTCCGATCCGCGATCTTGAGCGTGTCAGTCATGGCCTCTCTCTCTAGCCGCCCTGGCGGGCGAGCACGATCTCGATCACATCTCCGGCGCGCACCGGTGTCGTTGCCCAGTCGGCGCGCGGCACCACCGAGCCGTTGCGGGCGACCGCGACTCCGCGCATCTGCGCCGAGATGTCCCGGGTCTCGAGCAGCGCCGAGATCGTCGCAGCGGTCAACGGCTCGTCGACCCCGTTGACCCGGATGGCGGCGGTCGTGGCCTCCGGCATGGCTCGTCACTCCGCCGCGCGCGCCGGGATGAAACGCTCCATCCCGAACGGGCGGATCGCGGAATCGAGCTCTCCGTCGAGCACGAAGCGGGCGATGGCATCGATGGTGACCGGAGCCAGCAGGATCCCGTTGCGCGAATGTCCGGTCGCGTAGACCAGACCGTCGACCGGTGCCGGGCCCAGGATCGGCGCATCGTCGCGGCTGCCCGGCCGGTGGCCGACCCACATCTCGTCGATCGGCAGCTCCTCGATCGCCGGCACCAGGCGCCAGGCGGCCTCGAGCAGCGCCAGCATGCCGCCGGCGGTCAGCGTCCGGTCGAAGCCCTTCTCCTCCGACGTCGCGCCCAGGATCAGGCGACCGTCGAGGCGCGGCACCATGTACACATTGGCGGCGCGGACGACGTGCCGGACGAGCGGCGCCTGCGGGTCCATGCGCAGCGAGATCAATTGACCCTTTACCGGCCGCACCGGCGGGCGCAGCGCGGCCGGCAGGCCTTCCAGCCCGCGCGACCAGGCGCCGGCGGCCAGCACGACGACGTCGGCCGGAACCTCGGTCCCGTCGCGCAGCCTCACGCCGGTGGCGCTGCGATCGCTCGTCACGATGCGCTCGACGGGGCAATGCTCGTGGATCGTCGCTCCGCTCCTCTCTGCCGCCGTCCGCAACGCGGCGACGACCTTGCGATTGTCGACCTGAAGATCCTCCGGGCTCGCCACCGCACCGGCCAGCCGTGCCGCCAGATGCGGCTCGCGCCGCCGCGTCTCCGCAGCCGAGATCCATGCCACCGGCAGGTCGAGGCCCTTCTGGAATTCCAGGTGATGGCAGATGCGGGCCTGGTCGTCGGCCGTCAGCGCAACGACCAGCGTCCCCTCGCGGCGGAGATCCACGGGCGCGCCGGTCAGCCCCTCGAGCTCCGCGGCAAACCGCGGCCACAGCGCCTGGCTGGCTCGCCCGAGCGCCACCAGGGCCTGTTCGCCCGGCTCGGCTTCGGCGCAGATCGCCAGCATCCCGGCGGCCGCATGGCTGGCACCGCCGCCGGCCCTGCCGGCGTCGAACAGCGTCACCCGGGCGCCGCGCTGGCCGAGACGCCAGGCGATGCCGAGTCCCATGATGCCGGCGCCGACGATGACGACGTTGATCGGGGAGCTGCTCTTCGGTGCCATCGGCGGATCCCTACGCTGGCATGACCCAGACAGGTTCAATGGGTTTGTTCTCAGCCACGCAAGCGCGCGGCACCCCAGGCCGTCGTCCCATCATCGGCGGTTTTGCCGGTGGCGGCAAGACCGCTCCACTGGCCGCGCCAATTTGCCGGCCGCGGCTCATGCCGGCGTTCCGCGATCGCGAAACAGGCGCGCGCAGGCCCATCCGGTCAGCGCCATCACGACGGCGGCGGCGCCGAGGGTCGGCGCCGCTCCCGCATGGGCAAGCCCGAACCCGTAGGCTACCGGCCCGATCGCGGTTCCGAGAAAGAACGCCGACGAGTGCAGCGCCGTTGCGGCTCCGCGACCGGTCGGCGCGATCTCGGTCGCCTGCAGCTGAAGGCAATTGTGCAGCATGTAGAAGCCGAATCCCATGACGGCGAGCACCGCCAGCTCGGCCGGCCACGGCAGCGTCGGTGCCACCGCGACCAGCGCCACCGCCGCGAGGCCGCCACCCAGCGTCATCAGGTGGCCCGGCACCAGCCGGCCGAGAAGGATGCGCACGAGCAGCGCATAGGCGATGCCGCCGAGCGCGAAGCCGGCGAGGACAGCCCCGGCGATCGCGGCTCTCGGCTCCCCCCGCGTGATCAGCAGCAGCGCCATGTAGGGAAACAGCCCGAAGATCGCCACGCCCTCGACGAAGACCGCGCCGAAGCACACCTTCGCGCGGGGATTGGCGAAGATCGTGCGATAGCTCGCCGGAATGGCCTTGAGATCGAGGCGCGCCGGGCCGTCGTTCTTCACGCCGCGGAGCCCGATGACCGCGGCGATCCAGGCGATCGCCCCGCACGCCGCGCAGACCACGAAGACGCTGCGCCAGCCTGCGATGTCGTTGACCACGCCGGACAGCGAGGTTCCGAGCAGGTTGCCGGAGACGACGATCGCCATGTAGCGGCCGAGCGCGACCTGGCGTTTGCCGACCGCCACCAGGTCGCCGATGATCGCCACCGCCACCGGAAAGATCCCGCCGGCCGCCATCCCGGCGACGATGCGGGTGGCGAGCAGCGCCGGAAAGCTGGTCGCGACCGCCGCGATGGTCGCGGCGACGAGCAGCACCGACAGGCACAGCAGCATGATGCGGGTCTTGCCGACCATATCGGCGATCGGCCCGAGCAGCGGCTGGATCAGCGCGAACGGCAGCGCAAAGGCGGTCGACAGCAGCGCCACGGTGGCGGGCTGCACCGCGAGGTCACGCGCGATCGGCGGGATGATCGGGTCGACCGCCCGCGTGAACAGGGCGGTCGCGAATGCGATCAGGCTCACGACGTTGAGCACCCGCCTCATGCGCGAGGCCTCAGCCGACGATCGCATGGGGCAGGAAGCGCGAAGCATTGCGGGTGATCGGGCCGCTGTCCTCGCGCACCGACAGTCCGCAAGGTTTTCCCGCCGCGATCCAGGATCCGACCACGGCGTAGTTGCCGCCCGGGTGCGGCAGGGTCGCCACTGCCTGGCGGACGAACCCTTCCGCCCCGTAGGGGCCGCCGTCGGCCTCGATGACGCTGCCGCCGGCCACGATCTCGACGTTGGCCCCTTCCCGGGAATAGAGCGGCTTGCGCACGTAGGATGGCCCCAGCGAAGCCGCCGCCGGGTCGTTCTCGAACCAGGCCGGCAGCAGGTTGGGATGGCGCGGGAACATCTCCCACAGCAGCGGCAGGATGCCCTTGTTCGACAGGATCGCCTTCCACGGCGGCTCGATGAACTGGGTTGCCGCGCCGGGCAGCTTGTCGCCGAACGCCTCGCGCAGCATCCACTCCCAGGGATAGAGCTTGAACAGGAGATCGATCGGCCGGTCTGCGAGATCGACGAGGCGCCCGTCGGGCCGGCGCCCGATGTCGCGCATCGCCAGCACGGTGGTCTCCAGCCCCGCCGCGCGCGCGCATTCCTCCATGTAGCGAACCGTGCCATTGTCCTCGTCGTTGTCGATCATGCCGGCCAGGTGGGCGTGGCGTCCCTGCCCGATCGCCCTCCACCCCTCGATCAGCCGCTCGTGCAGCGAATTGTACTGGTCGGCGTCGGCCGGCACGATCAACCGGTCGATCGCCTGCTCCAGCCACAGCCACTGGAACACCGCGGACTCGAACAGCGCGGTCGGCGTGTCGGCGTTGTATTCGAGCAGCTTGGCCGGGCCGTCGCCGCAGTAGGCGAGATCGAGCCGGCCATAGAGGCTCGGCTGCGACCGCTTCCAGCTGGCCGCGATCCAGTTCCAGAAGCGCACCGGAATGGCGAGCCGGCGCATCACCGTCTCGTCGTCGACCGCTCGCGCGACGAGCTCGCCGCACATGCCGTCGAGCTCCCGGGTCGGCCCCTCGAGATCCTCTTCGATCTCGCTCAGCGTGAACCCCCAATAGGCGGTCTCGTCCCAATAGGGCTCGCCATCGATGGTGTGGAATGCGAAACCGGTCGTCTCGGCGAGCTCCCGCCAGTCCGCCCGCTCGCGACAAGGAATGCGCTGCATCCGCGGTTGCTTCAGCTCGCCGACGAAAACAGGCCGATCGCGCGGCCGGTCGATCCGAAGCCGCCGCGCTCGGCGCTCGTGGACGGCGAGGACGGGCTCGACGTGGTCGATGTCTGTGAGGTCGACGAGGTGCCGAACAGCGGCCGGCCCGAGCCGTGACCGGAAGACGAATGCCGGCAGTCCTGGTCGGTCCGGCCGGGATTCTGTCGGCACGCCTCGTTGCGATGGGTCAGATAGTAGCCGCTCGCCGAGGTGACGCCGAGTGCCCCGGCGACGACGAGCCCGATCTGGGTCGAGCGCTTCATCGCGGCCTCAGTAGGTCATCGACGCGGCGCTCAGGATTCCGCCGGTGATCGACGCCAGCCCGAGCCAGAGCGCCGACGCGGTCTCGCCGGCGGCGATCCGCCGCGACAGATCGGGATCGGGAATGCGGGCGAGAAAATACACGATCACCTGGACGACCAGGCCGACCACGCTCCAGATCACGCAGTCGATGATGTTGGCCGAATGCGCAATCGCGCTGCCGACCGGGAGTGCGAAACCGATCATGCTCATGCCGAGCGCCATCGCGGCGCCCGGCACGTTCGCCCGGATCAAGGCGAACTCGTCGTGCGGCGTGATCCACGTGTAGACGAACAGGTAGGTCACCACCACCGCGCCGGCGACCACGAAGTAGACTAGAAACGCCGGAACGCCAGCGAACGACGAGAAATCCATAGTGCTCCCCCCGGTGTCACGCAAATGTGCAGCGGTTCGCCGACAAGACCATCCGCCGGCTCAGGCAACTCAACAGGATGCCGCGCGCCGCACAGTGCACCGATTCCCAAGTTCGCATCACTTTGCGACATCCTCCGGTGCGAACTTCGGAATCAAAAGGTGCACTAGCAAGTCTATGATTCTAGTGCGGTTTTTGGATTTGAAGTTCCTATGACGAGTGTGCCGCACTTCCACCGCGCTACGGCGCCTGCTTGGCAAGCCTGTCGAACGCAACGAGAACGCGAAGAAGATCGGCCATCTCATTGAGCGGCAGCATGTTCGGGCCGTCGGATGGAGCCCGGTCGGGATCCCGGTGGGTCTCGATGAAGACCCCGGCGACGCCGACCGCGACGGCCGCCCGCGCCAGGACCGGCACGAACCTGCGCTCGCCGCCCGAGGAGGCCCCCTGCCCGCCGGGCTGCTGCACCGAATGGGTGGCATCGAAGATCACCGGGGCGCCGAACCGCGCCAGGATCGGCAGGGCGCGCATGTCGGAGACGAGGGTGTTGTAGCCGAACGAGGCACCGCGCTCGGTGACCAGCACGTTGCGGTTTCCGGCTTGGGTGATCTTCGACACCACGTGGATCATGTCCCAGGGCGCCAGGAACTGACCTTTCTTCACGTTCACGACCCGGCCGGTCGCGGCCGCCGCGACCAGCAGATCGGTCTGGCGGCACAGGAACGCGGGGATCTGCAGCACGTCGACGGCCTCGGCCACCGCGGCGCATTGCCCGGCCTCGTGCACGTCGGTGAGCACCGGAACCCCCAGGCTGTCGCGGATCTCGGCGAGGATCGGCAGCGCCTTGCCGATGCCGACCCCGCGTGCGCTCGCCGCGCTGGTGCGGTTCGCCTTGTCGAACGACGTCTTGAACACGAGGCCGACCCCCGCCGCCGCCGCGATCTCCTTGAGCGCCGCCGCCATGTCGAGCGCATGCGCGCGGCTCTCCAGCGCGCACGGCCCGGCGATCAGCGCGAGCGGCGAGGCGTTGCCGAACCGCACCCCGCCCACCAGGACGATCGGATTCGGCGCGTCGGCAACCGTGGGGCTGTGCGTGTTCACGCGCCGACCATGCGTTGACCGGCCGGCGCGGTCAACGGGCGAACGGCGGCCGGGAACGACCGCGCGGGCGGCCGACCTTCATCGTAACGCGCGGCCGGCCGCCGCAATGGCCGTCGACCGCCCGGCGGCCTCGTTCGGCCGCGCATCTCGCCCACGGAGGGCAATCGTCTCAGGTGACCGAGGAGAACGAGGTCGGCTGCAGCAGCGAGTTGCCGAGCGACGCCACGATCGGCCCATCCCGCTCGGTCTCGGCCCGCTTGGCGATCCACTCGGGGTCGCTCATGAAGGCGGCCCATTTCTTCTCGCGCTCGGCGAGCGACTCCCAGGCGAGCAGATAGTAGAGGTCCTGGTTGGAGTCGCCGACCAGCACGGTCCAGAACCCGGCCTGGCGGATGCCGTGGCGCTTCCACAGCTCGAGCGTGATCGTCTCGAACCGCTTCAGCAAGGCCGGCAGCCGGCCCGGCACGCAATGATAGACCCTGAGCTCGTAGATCATCCGATCCTCCCTGGAAGCCGTTCTGGTCGACAGATTTCGCGCGCGAACTTAGCGCATGTTCCGGCGAAGTGGCTACCGGTTCGCCGACAGGAACATGCGCCACTCAAAACGCATGTTCCGGCGAAGTGGCTACCGGTTCGCCGACAAGAACATGCGCCACTCAGCCGGCGGACCCGGGCATCACGCCGACGTAGCGGGCGCGCGGCCGGATCAGCTGACCCGCCGCATATTGCTCCATCGCATGCGCGATCCAGCCGACCGCGCGCCCGATGAGGAACATCCCGATGGCCGCGCCGCGCGGAAGCCGCAGGGTGACCGACACCGCGGCGAGCGCAAAATCGACGTTTGGCCTGCGTCCCAACAGGTGCTCGGCCGCCGCTGCGGTCTCGGCGATGAAGGCCGATCGGGCTGGCGTCACGGTGGTCGGCAGCGCGCCGAGGATCGCGGCGGCGCGGGGATCGCCGTCCGGATAGAGCGGATGGCCGAATGCCTGCAGCCGCTCGCCCCGGCGCAGCCGCTCGCCGAGCGCGCCTGCAACATCCCCGGCCTGCGACAGCTCGCCGAGCAGCGCCTCGGCCCGGCTCGTGGCGCCGCCGTGACGCGGGCCCGACAGTGCGGCCAGCGCCCCGATGACGACCGCATAGGGCGTCGCCTGGGTCGACGCGATGCAGCGCGCCACGTAGGTCGACGCGTTCAGCTCGTGGTCGGCGACCAGCACGAGGCAGCGGCGAATGAGATCGGCGCCGGCGCGATCGAGGCCCCAGGCCGCCGCCAGATGGCCATGGATCGGCGCGCCGTCGGGCCGTTCCCCGGTCACCGCCGCCGCAAGCGCGCGCACCACCGAGGCGCCGGTGCGTGCCAGCAATCCGCCCGACACGTCGACGGCGCCGACATCGGCCGCCGCCAGGCGCACCAGAACCGCGTGCGCCCGCTCGATCGGGCCGGCGCTCGCCGCCGCGGGACGGCGCCACGGGCCCCGCGACCAATGGCGGCCGGGGGCGGCGAACGGGTCGTCCGCGACGTCCCAGAGCAGGCGCGCGACCTCCTCCAGGCTCGCGTGCTCCGCCAGCCGCACCGCATCGACGCCGCGGTAGTAGAGCCTGCCGTCCTCGACCAGGCAGATCGCCGAATCGAGCACCGGGCTCAGGGCATCGAACGGTTTCGGCGGCGCCGCCCGCGGTTGTCCGCTGCGGTGCAGCCGCCGCAGCCGCTCGACGTCGTCGGCCCGATAGCGTCGCTCGCGGCTGCCGCGCACCGGCGCCGACTGCAACAGTCCGCGGCTCACATAGGCATAGAGCGTCGCCGGCTTGACGCCGAGCCGGCGGGCGGCCTCGCGGGCACTGATCAGCATGGGCAGGACCATATATTGATCAACAGAATCAATATTGACACGACTGCCTGGTCGCCGTCTAGTCCTCGTCTAGTCCGACCGATCCAGATCGGGAGCTCGCCATGAACGAGGCATTCGGCAAGGCCGCAGCGATTTCCGGCCCGGTGCTCACGCCGACGATCGGCCCGGAGATGATCGACGTGCGCGGCCTCCACGCGGCGACCGGCCGCTACACCTTCGATCCCGGCCTGACCGCGACCGGCATCTGCCGGTCGGCGATCACCTACGTGGACGGCGATCGCGGCGTCCTGCTCTACCGCGGCTATCCGATCGAGCAGCTGGTCGAGCACTGCGACCATCTGGAGGTCGCCTGGCTGCTGCTCAACGGCGATCTGCCGACGCCGCCGCAGAAGCAGCGCTTCACCTTCGACATCACCCACCATTCCATGGTGCACGAGCAGATCCACGCGATCTACCGCGGCTTCCGTCGCGACGCCCACCCGATGGCGGTGATGTGCGGCGTCACCGGCGCGCTGTCGGCGTTCTATCACGACAGCCTCGACATCTTCGATCCGCAGCACCGCCGGATCGCGGCCCACCGCCTGATCGCCAAGATGCCGACCATCGCGGCGATGGCGCACAAGTACGCGCTGGGCCAGCCGTTCATCTATCCGCGCAACGATCTCGGTTACGCCGAAAACCTGCTGCACATGCTGCTCGCCGTGCCGTGCGAAGGCTTTTCTCCGCCGCCGGCCGCGGTGCGCGCGCTCGACGCGATCCTGATGGTGCAGGCCGATCACGAGCAGAACGCCTCGACCAGCACGGTGCGCGCGGTCGGCTCCAGCCGCGCCAACCCCTACGCCTGCATCGCGGCCGGCATCGCCTCCCTGTGGGGACCGCTGCACGGCGGCGCCAACCAGGGCGTGCTCGAGACGCTCGCCGACATCGGCACGGTCGATCGCATCCCGGAGATCCTGCGCCGCGCCAAGGACAAGCGCGACCCCTATCGGCTGATGGGCTTCGGCCACCGGGTCTACAAGAGCTACGACCCGCGCGCCAAGGTGCTGCGCCGCTACTGCCACGAGGTGCTCGACGCCTATGGGCGGCGCGACGATCCGCTGCTGGCGATCGCCATGGAGCTGGAGCGGATCGCGCTCGAGGACGACTATTTCGTCGAGCGCAAGCTCTACCCCAACGTCGACTTCTATTCCGGCATCATCCTGCAGACCATCGGTCTGCCGCTCGCGATGTTCACGCCGCTGTTCGCGGTGGCGCGCACCGCCGGCTGGATCGCCCACTGGATCGAGATGATGTCCGACCCGGACACCCGGATCGTGCGGCCGCGTCAGCTCTACGTCGGATCGCCGCCGCGCGCCTTCGTGCCGGCGGCCGAGCGTGCCGAGCACCCGCCTCTCGTCGGATAGCGGGCGCTGCTCGGCACGTCACCGGTCAGGACGACGCGACGGGGTACGGCGGCCGGCCGGAGCCTCACACCTTCGAATGCGCGCTCGGCGGCGCAGCCTTTTCAATGACTTCAGGATCAACTGACGACGCAGTCCGTCGGCCATATGAGGCGGCGTATGGGCCTTCCTCTTTTCTGATGGCGTCGTATCGCTCCTTCTGGCTGGCCAGCGTGGTCCAGCTTTGTGACATGGCCAGGAGCGCATTGGCGCGTTGGATTGAAATATCAAATACCATGCCGAGATGTTGGCATTTCGCAGCGTTCGTCGTGCACTGTGTGGTGGACATCATGGCGGCCTCCCATCAGGCGGGAGCGCGACCGCACTCTCTGTCACCGGCGCCTGTAGGCGGAGCCTCGGCCGATGATGTGCAACTCTGCACTTCGAGTCGGTAAATAGCGAGTCAATTCGAGTGGGAGTGCTTGCACTGCGACAATTGGGACGATCTCGCGCTGCTCATTTGCTGCGGCAAAGATCGAAAACGGCGTAAGTGCGTAAATGGGTGGTCTGTCCCCATTTATACGAGGACTCCGCAGGCCGGGACCCGCCGTTCAAGCGACGACCGGCGCGGCCTTCCCCATCGGATTGGCCTCCGGCGGCAAGTCGTGCAGGTGGCACGCCGCGACATGGCCCTCCCCGACCGGCTGGAGCGCCGGCTCCTCGCTGCGGCAGCGGTCGAAAGCGTAGCGGCAGCGGGTGTGGAACCGGCAGCCCCTGGGCGGATCGATCGGGCTCGGCACATCGCCGGTCAGGATGATGCGGTTGCGCGCGATGGTCGGGTCGGGGACCGGCACGGCCGAGAGCAGCGCCTCGGTGTAGGGATGCTTCGGCGCGGCGAACATCGGCCGCTTCGGCGCCAGCTCGACGATCTTGCCGAGATACATCACCGCCACCCGGTGGGTCATGTGCTCGACGATCGCCAGGTCGTGGCTGATGAACAGCAGCGCCAGGCCGAGCTCCTGCTGCAGGTCCTGCAGCAGGTTGACGATCTGCGCCTTGACCGACACGTCGAGCGCGGAGACCGCCTCGTCGCACACGATGAGATCGGGCTCGGCGGCGAGCGCGCGCGCGATCGCGATGCGCTGGCGCTGCCCGCCGGAGAATTCGTGCGGCCAGCGGCCGGCGGCCTCGCGCGGCAGCCGCACCTTGTCGATCAGGGCCGCGACCTTGGCGTCGAGATCGGCGGCGGAGGCGGCGAGCGCGAAATTGCGGATCGGCTCGGCCACGATGTCGCGCACCCGCATGCGCGGATTGAGGCTGGAGAACGGGTCCTGGAACACGACCTGGACGCGCCGGCGCAGGGGTCGCAGCTCGGCGGCCGACAGGTCGTCGATGCGCCGCCCGTCGAGCACCACCTGCCCGGCCGTGATGTCGAACAGCCGCAGGATGGCTCTGCCGACCGTGGACTTGCCGCAGCCGGACTCACCGACCAGCGCCAGCGTCTCGCCCTTGGAGATCGTGAAGGAGACGCCATCGACCGCATGGACCAGGCCGCGGTTCAAGCCGAGGAACCCGCCGCGCACCGGAAAGTGCTTCGTCAGGTCGTTGACCTCGAGCAGGGCCGCGTTCATGCAGCGACCTCCGTCCTTGCGGCGTAGTGGCAGGCCGCGACATGATCGGGTGCCTTCATCTCGAGCGCCGGGGCGAGCTGCCGGCACAGCTCGGTCGCCTCGGCACAGCGGCCGGCGAACACGCAGCCGGTGAGCCGCCGGTTCAGGCTCGGTACCACGCCGGGAATTTCCGCGAGCCGGGTCTGCACCCCGGTCAGCGACGAGCCGAGCTTCGGCACCGCGCCGAGCAGGCCGCGCGTGTATGGATGGCGGGGCTGCCGAAACAGCTCGCCGACCGGCGCCTCCTCGACCTTGCGGCCCGCATACATCACGACCACCCGCTCGGCGACCTCGGCGACGACGCCGAGGTCGTGGGTGATCAGCATGATGGCGGCGCCGACCCGACGCTTGAGGTCGCGCATCAGGTCGAGGATCTGCGCCTGGATGGTCACGTCGAGCGCCGTGGTCGGCTCGTCGGCGATCAGCAGCTTCGGGCTGCAGGCGAGCGCGATGGCGATCATCACCCGCTGGCGCATCCCGCCGGAGAGCGCGTGCGGGTAGTCGGCCGCGCGGCGGCGCGGCTCGGGGATCCCGACCAGCTGCAGCATCTCGACGGCGCGATCGTCCGCCGCCCGGCGGCCGAGCCCCTGGTGCAGCCGCAGCGTCTCGCCGATCTGCCGCCCGACGGTCAGCACCGGGTTGAGGCTCGTCATCGGCTCCTGGAAGATCATGCTGATGTCGTTGCCGCGAATGCCGCGCAGCTCGCGCTCGGATGCGTCCAGCAGATTTCTCCCTTCGAACCGAATCGCGCCGGCGATCTTTCCCGGCGGCTCCGGAACGAGCCGCAGGATCGACAGCGCGGTGACCGACTTGCCGCACCCGCTCTCGCCGACGACGGCAAGCGTCTGTCCCTGGTCGATCGCGAACGACACGCCGTCGACCGCGCGATTGACGCCGTCCGGCGTGCGGAAATGGGTCTGCAGTTGGTCGATCTCGAGCAGCGCCATCGGTTTCACAGATTCTTGGCCAGGCGCGGATCGAGCGCGTCGCGCAGGCCGTCACCGAGCAGATTGACGGCGAGCACCGTGACCGACAGGAAGATCGCCGGGAAGAACACGATGAAGGGCTTGACCTGCCACAGCGCCCTGCCCTCCGCCATGATGTTGCCCCATGACGGAATGGTGGGCGGCGTGCCGGCGCCGATGAACGACAGGATCGCCTCCACGATCATGGCGCTGGCGCAGACGTAGGTCGCCTGCACGGTCAGCGGCGCCAGAGTGTTGGGCAGGATGTGGCGCAGGATGATCATCGGCGCCCGGGTGCCGGCGGCGACGGCGGCGTGCACATAGGGCAGCTCGCGCAACGACAGAACGACGCTGCGAACCAGCCTGGAGACCCGCGGGATCTCCGCGATGGTGATGGCGGTCACGACGTTCTGCACGCTGCCGCGGGTCAGCGCCATCAGGGCGATCGCCAGCAGGATCGGCGGGATCGACATCATGCCGTCCATCACCCGCATGATGAGGCCGTCGGCCCAGCGCACGAAGCCCGAGACGAGCCCGATCGCGAGCCCGAGCACCGAGGACAGCAGCGCGACCGCGAAACCGACGGTCAGCGACACCCGGGCGCCGAACAGCACGCGGGAATAGATGTCGCGGCCCAGCATGTCGGTGCCGAACCAGTAGAGCGCGCCCGGCGCCCGTGTGCGGTTCGCGGTCGCGATCGCGGTCGGGTCGACGGTCCAAAGGAACGGCGCCAGCACCGCGATCAGCACCATCAGCAGAACGAGCGCGCCGCCGAGCGCGATCGACGGATGGCGGACGACGAATCCCGGCAATCCGGTCCGCGGCGTTCGCTCGGCGAGCACATCGGGCAGCGGCGCCGCCACCGCAACTCCCTCCGTTGTCGCATGATCGCCGGCCGTGACGCTCAATAGCGGATCCTCGGGTCGAGCACGGTGTAGGCGAGGTCGATCACGAGATTGACCAGCACGTAGACGAAGCTGAACAGCAGCACCACGCCCTGGATCACCGGATAGTCGCGGCGCAGGATCGCATCGACGGTGAGGCGGCCGAGCCCGGGAATGGCGAACACGCTTTCGGTCACCACCGCGCCGCCGATCAGGAGCGCGATGCCGATGCCGATCACCGTGACGATCGGAACCGAGGCGTTCTTCAGCGCGTGCAGGAACAGGACGCCGCCCGGCCCGAGACCCTTGGCGCGGGCGGTGCGGATATAGTCCTGCTGCAGCACCTCGAGCATGGTGGCGCGGGTGATGCGGGCGATCAGCGCGATGTAGACGCAGCCGAGCGCGATCGAGGGAAGGACGAGGTTCCGCAGCCAGGGCCCGATCCCCTCGGCGATCGGCGTGTAGCCCTGCACCGGCAGCCAGTCGAGCTCGAGCGCGAACACGAAGGCGAGCAGATAGCCGACGACGAAGACCGGCACCGAGAAGCCGAGCACCGCGAACGCCATGACGGCCCGGTCGACCCAGGTCCCGGCCTGCCATGCCGCCATCACGCCCATCGGCACCGCGATCAGCACCGCCAGCAGCAACGTGATCACCATCAGCGACAAAGTCGGCTCGATGCGCTGCGCGATCATGGTGGAGACCGGCAGGTTGGTGAAGATCGAGGTGCCGACGTCGCCATGCAGCAGATGCCACAGCCAGTCGCCGAACTGGACCAGGAACGGCCGGTCGAGACCGAGGCTCTGGCGAATCCGCTCGACGTCGGCCGGCGTCGCCTGGTCGCCGGCGATGATCGCCGCCGGATCGCCGGGCGCGATGTAGAGCAGGCTGAACACGAACAGCGCCACCACCGCCATGACCGGAACAGTGGAGAGCACCCGACGGATCACGTAGGCGAGCATGGCATTACGCAATCATCAGACGGTCTTGCTCACGCCCCAGAAGAACGGCAGCGGCCCCTGCACGATGCCGGACACGTTCCGGCGCCAGGCCTGGTAGCTCAGGAAAAAGCCGGTCGGCGCGTAGACCACGAAGTCGAGCGCGTCCCTGTTGAGCGTGCGGATCACCGTCTTCTCGTCGTCGAGGGTCCTGGCGTCGAACCAGGCGGCGACATCGGCCTCGACCCTGGGGCTGTTCGGCCAGCCGAACCACGCCTTCTCGCCGGTCGCGCGCAACGCGATGTAGCTCGCCGGGTTCACGCAATCGGCACCCGAGTGCCAAGTGTGGAACATCTGCCAGCCGCCCTGCCCTGGCGGCGATTTCTGCGCCCGGCGAGTGCCGACCGAGCCCCAGTCGATCGCCGCGAAGTCGACGTTCATGCCCAGCCGCTTGAGCAGATCGGCGGTCACGTCGCCCTGCGCCTTGGTGATCGGCTGGTCCTGCGCCACCAGGCAGGTCACCGGCTGGCCCGCATAGCCGCTCTCGGCCAGCAGCTTCCTGGCCGCATCGAGGTTGCGCGGACCCTTCAGGATCTCGCCGCCCTCCTCGGTATAGAGCGGCGTGCCCGGCGTGAAATAGCCCGGCAGCGGCTTCCACAGCTTGTCGTCGTCGCCGACCAGGGCGCGCATGTAGTCCTCCTGGCTCATCGCCATGAGGATCGCACGCCGCGCCCTGACGTCGTTGAACGGCGGAAACAGATGGTTCATGCGGAACGCGCCGATGTTGCCGAGCGGATCGGCGATGTCGACCCGGACGTTGCGGTTCGACCTGAGCACCGGGATCAGGTCGGAGATCGGGTTCTCCCACCAGTCGATCTCTCCGTTCTGCAGCGCCGCCGAGGCGGTGGCCGGATCGGGCATCACCACCCACTCGACGCGGTCGACCATGATGCGCTTGCCGCCAGCGAGCCATGACGCCGGCTCCTGGCGCGGCACGTAGTCGGTGAACTTCTCGAACACCGCCTTGGCGCCCGGCACCCACTCGCCACGAACGAACTTCATCGGCCCGGAGCCGACGTATTCGGCGACCTGCTGGAACGGATCGGTCCTGGCCAGCCGCTCCGGCATGATGAAGCAGCACGGCGTCGCGTTCTTGGCGAGCGCGAGCAGCAGTTTCGGATAGGGCTTCTTCAGCACCCACTTGAAGGTGCGGTCGTCGACCGCGGTGAGCTCGTTCTGGATCGCGAGCAGCATCTGCCCCATGGCGTCGCGAACCCCCCACCGGGCGATCGTCGCGACCGCGTCCCTGGCACGCACCGGCTCGCTATCGTGGAACTTGAGCCCCGGGCGCAGCCGGAACGTCCACGTCAGGCCGTCCGCCGACACCTCCTCGGACTCCACCATCTGGCGCTGCGGGTGGAGCTCGGCGTCGACGCCGTAGAGCGTATCCCAGACCAGCGCGGCCGCGTTGCGAACCACGTACTGGGTCCCCCAGATCGGGTCGAAGTTGGCGAGGTTCGCCTGCGGCACGAACCGCAGCGTCCGCGCCTTCTCGCCTTGCGCCAAGGCGGGAGCCGCGAGGCCGCCGGATGCCGCCAGGGCGCCCGCGCCGGCTGCCGTTCGCAGGAACTGTCGCCGGTCCAAAGTCCCCTCCGCCGGTTGTCCGCTGGTCGTCGCCCCGATGTGCCTCAGTGTGCCTCTTTACGACGTGCGTTGCACGCCTGAAGCGTGCCGCGCCCCGCCGTTTGGCGAGCAAGGCCCATGCCATGCCGTTCGTCGGGACGTCAGGTCCAGCCCTGGTGCCATGGGGGCTCGCCGGCAAAACGGCGGACCAGGAAGTCGACGAACGCCCGGACCTTGGCGGCGAGATGGCGAGCATGCGGGTAGACGGCATGGACCGCGACCGGGTCGGGCTCGTAGTCGCGCATCAGCGCGACGATCCGCCCTGCCCGCAGGTCGTCCGCCGCCACGAAGGCGGGAATGCGCGCGATGCCGAATCCGGCGCGCACCGCCGCCAGGCAGGCGTGGGCGCTGGAGAAGCGCAGGCGCCCGTCGACCGGGAGATGACGGCTGCCCTCGCCGCGGCCGAACTGCCAGACGAAAGGGTCGCGGCGGTTGAGGTCGATGATGAGGTTTCGGGCGATGAGCTCCGCCGGCTCCTGCGGCACGCCGTCGGCGGCCAGATAGCCGGGCGACGCGCAGGTGACGACGCGGACGGCGGCGAGCCGGCGCGCCACCAGCGGCGAATCGGCGAGTTCGCCGATGCGAACCACCGCATCGAAGCCCTCGTCCACGAGGTTGACGTTGCGATCGGAAAACGAGACGTCGAGGCCGACCGTCGGGTAGGCGGTTGCGAAATCCAGCAGGGCCGGCCCCAGCTCGACCGCTCCGAACGAGATCGGCACCGACAGCTTGAGCAGCCCGCGCGGCCCATCGGTGTCGCGGACCGAGCTCTCCAGGGCATCGAATTCATCCACCAGCGCGCGGGCGCGGGCCTGATAGGCCCGCCCGGTGTCGGTCAGGGAGACGTCTCGCGTCGTGCGGTTGAGCAGCCGGGTGCCCAGCCTGTCCTCGAGCCGCGCCACCAGCTTCGACGCCTGCGCCGGCGAAATCCCCAGACGGCGCGCCGCTTTGGCAAAGCTCCTCGCGTCCGCCACGGAGTTGAAGACGCGCAGCTCTTCGATGCGATCCAAGGCCCCATTCTTTCCGAATTGGAAAGAGACTGCCTCAAAATTGCCGAATTATCAATCACCCGGAGCATTGCCATCTTGCCGTTGGCTGGACGGAACGGCCGTCGGCCTCGGTGATAGGACGAATTCGATGACTCCATTCGATACCCAGCGGTTCGCCCCAACCCTGCTTGCGGCGCTGCGCATCGTCGCGGGCGTGCTGTTTCTCGCTCACGGCCTGGTGAAGCTGTTCGGCTTTCCGGCCGGTGCCCCTCCGGGGCAAGTGCCGCTGATGTCGCTGTTCGGCGTCGGCGCCGTGATCGAGGTCGTTACCGGTACCCTGATCGCACTCGGCCTGTTCACCCGTCCCGCCGCATTCCTGGCCTCCGGCCAGATGGCGGTCGCCTACTGGATGTTCCACGCGCCGGGCAGCATTTACCCGGCGGTCAATCACGGCGATGCCGCGATCCTGTTCTGTTTCGTGTTCCTGTACATTGCAGCGGCGGGTCCTGGCGCGTTCAGTCTCGGAACGCTGTTTCACAAGAGCTCGAGCGCCAACAGGCCGCTGTCGCACGCCGCATCGTGACGGCGCAACGCACCCTGCAATCGGAGTCGACCATGCCATCGAGAATCAAGGCGCTAGCCGAGAATCCGCGGCCGATCGCGGAAGGCACCCGGATCGGCCACGTGCACCTCAAGGTTGCCGACCTCGATCGCGCACTGGGCTTCTATTGCGGGGTGCTCGGGTTCGAGCTGATGCAGCGCTACGGCGCCCAGGCGGCGTTCGTCTCGGCCGGCGGCTATCACCATCACATCGGCCTCAACACCTGGGAGAGCCGCAACGGCCAGCCGCCGGCGCCCGGCACGACCGGACTCTTTCACGTCGCCATCCTCTACCCGACCCGCGCGGCGCTCGCCGACGCGCTGCGACGGCTGATCGCCGCCCGCGTTCCGCTCGACGGCGCCAGCGACCACGGAGTCAGCGAGGCGCTGTACCTGCGTGATCCCGACCAGAACGGCGTCGAGCTGTACTGGGATCGCGCCGAATCCGCCTGGCCGCGCAATTCAAACGGGACCTTGGACATGAAGACGCTGCCGCTGAACCTCGACAACCTGCTCGCCGAGGCGCAGGCGGCGTGACGCTACACCAGCCGGCTGCGCACCATGGCGGCCTCGACGAACGAGGAGAACAGCGGGTGCGGCTCGAACGGGCGCGACTTGAGCTCGGGGTGGAACTGCACGCCGATGTACCACGGATGGTCGTCGCACTCGACGATCTCGGGCAGGATGCCGTCGGGCGACATGCCGCTGAAACGGATCCCGTGCTGCTCGAGCCGGCCCTTGTAGGCGGTGTTGACCTCGTAGCGGTGGCGGTGGCGCTCGGAGATCGCCGTCGTGCCGTAGATCTCGGCGACCTGGCTGCCGGGCTGCAGCACCGCCGGATAGGCGCCGAGCCGCATGGTGCCGCCGAGGTCGCCGCCGGCGCGGCGCTGCTCCAGCTCGTTGCCCTTCATCCATTCGGTCATCAGACCGACCACCGGATTTGAGGTCGATCCGAACTCGGTCGAGTTGGCGTCCTCGATGCCGCACAGGTTTCGTGCCGCCTCGACCACCGCCATCTGCATGCCGAAGCAGATGCCGAAATACGGCACTTGGCGTTCCCGAGCGAACTGCGCGGCGCGGATCTTTCCCTCGGCCCCGCGCTGGCCGAAGCCGCCGGGCACCAGGATGCCGTTGACGTGCTCGAGGAACGGCACCGGGTCCTCGCGCTCGAACACCTCGCTCTCGATCCAGTCGAGGTTGACCTTGACCTTGTTGGCGATCCCGCCGTGGGAGAGCGCCTCGATCAGCGACTTGTAGGCATCCTTCAGGCCGGTGTATTTGCCGACCACCGCGATCGTCACCGATCCTTCCGGGTTGCGCACACGCTCGTTGATGACACGCCAGCGCTCCAGGTCCGGGGATGGCCCCGGCGCAATCCCGAAGGCGTCGAGCACCTCGATGTCGAGCCCCTCGGCATGATAGGCCTCGGGCACCGCGTAGATGTTGTCGACGTCGCGCGCCTCGATCACGGCGGATTCGCGCACGTTGCAGAACAGCGACAGCTTGCGCCGCTCCTCCTTCGGGATCGGGCGGTCGGTGCGGCACAGCAGGATGTCGGGCTGGATGCCGATCGAGCGCAGCTCCTTGACCGAGTGCTGGGTCGGCTTGGTCTTCAGCTCGCCGGCGCTCGGGATGAACGGCAACAAGGTCAGGTGGATATAGATCGCGTGCCGCCGCGGCAGCTCGTTGCCGAGCTGACGGATCGCCTCGAAGAACGGCAGCCCCTCGATGTCGCCGACCGTGCCGCCGATCTCCACCAGCACGAAATCGAAGCCGTCGTTGCCGTCGCGAATGAAGTCCTTGATCGCGTTGGTGACGTGGGGAATGACCTGGATGGTGGCGCCGAGATAGTCGCCGCGCCGCTCCTTGGCGAGAATCTCCTGATAGATCCGCCCCGTGGTGATGTTGTCCTGGCGCGAGGCCGGACGCCCGGTGAAGCGCTCGTAGTGGCCGAGGTCGAGATCGGTCTCGGCGCCGTCGTCGGTGACGAAGACCTCGCCGTGCTGGTACGGCGACATCGTCCCGGGATCGACATTGAGGTAGGGATCGAGCTTGCGCAGACGCACCTTGTAGCCGCGCGCCTGCAGCAGGGCGCCGAGCGCCGCCGACGCGAGTCCCTTGCCGAGGGAGGAGACCACGCCGCCGGTGATGAATACATACCGCGCCATGGGGCTCGACCTTTAACCCGCCGACTGCGATTCGCCGAGTCCGAAACGTCAAAAACCTGTGGGACGCCGTTCGGCCCCTCCGGCGCGACGCTATTTCGACTGCGGGACCTGCGGTTCCGCCGGCTGCGTTGACGGCGCCGGGCCCGACGGTGCGGGGCCCCCCGGTGCGGGGGGCTGTCCCATCTGGCGCAGCTGGTCGAGCACGCCGCGACCGTCGCCGAGCGGCGCCGGCACGCCGTCATTGGCGGGCTGGCTCGCCGGTGCCGGCCCTTGCAGGATCGACCTGGGTTTGCGGTCGATGCCGGCGAGAACCGACAGGACCAGGCTGGTGGCGAAGAAGATCAGGGCCAGGATGGCGGTGGTCCGCGTCAGCACGTTGGCGGTCCCGCGGCTGGTCAGGAACCCGCCGCCGCCGCCACCACCCATGCCGAGCCCGCCGCCTTCGGAGCGCTGCAGCAGCACGACGCCGATCATGGCCGTGACGACCATGAGGTGGATGACGATCACAACGGTCTGCATGGAGAGATCCCAGTCGACAGCGCATGCAGCGAACCGTGCCGCGCTTCGCTAACGCATATAGGAAGTTGCCGGCTCTCTACACGATCCCCCGCGGCATTTCCACCCTCCCCGGGAGCGGCCCCGTCGCGGTGGCCGCGGTCGCGCCGGTGACGCGGGTTGATGTGGCTCAATGCGCGAAGGTGGCGTGGTGATACAGGGGTCTTCCAGGCCGTGAGCAGGGAGCAGGCGATGGACACCTCGGCAGGGCGGTGGTCGGTCATAAGCAAGTTTGCCGAATGGCTGCGAAAACACGTCGACGGACGATCGGGAGCGAGGGAACTCGACCGCGCCAGCGAGGGCGAGACGGCGCGCATCGCCCACGATCTCGGGTTGTCGACTGCGGAGCTGGTCAACATTGCGGCAAGGGGCCGCGATTCGACCGACCTCCTGCGTCGTCGCCTGGAGGCCGAGCATCTCGATCCGGGCCGGATCTCCCGCGCCCAGCCGGAAGTCATGCGCGACATGAGCCGTCTGTGCTCGCTATGCCGCAGCGACGGCCGCTGTGCCCGCGATCTCGCGCGCGATCCCGACGATCCGGCTTGGCGGCGATACTGCCCCAATGCCGAAACGCTCGACGCCCTGCGTCCCGCCGGCCCGCCGGGGTGACACGCGATCATTGTCGCGGCGTCCCTCAAGATGCTCGCACCAAGGCGTCGAGCCAGCGAGCCAGGCGGGCGCGGTTGACGCCGAGATCCGAGATGCCGATGACGCTGCGCGAGTACAGCGCCAGCGTCGAACGGGTCGGGTCGAGGGCGATGATCTCCACGTCGATGACGTCGGGGAAGCGCAAGAGGGCGGATCGCTGAACGAGGCGAGCCCGGCGCTGGTCGTTGCCGGCGCCGGGGAGATGGCTGGTCCGCGGTTCGCCGCGCACCAGCGCCTCCAGGCGGCCGCACAGCTCGCTCGCCGGGACCGGAAAGATCGGCGCCTCCAGATCGGGCTTCGCGGCGCGGCAGAGATCGGCCGGACAGGCCAACGCGTCATTCGGGGTCGTGCGGCGCACCAGGGTCGGGAACGACACGGGTCCGAGATCGCGGACGCGGCCGATGAGCCGCGCAAGCCCTCCCCAGGGGCCGAGACTGAGACCGGTGCGGTCGAGCACCAGCCCCGCGGCGAGCAGCCCGACGCACGCGAGCCCGACAATCCACAGGTATTTCAAGACAGCCTCCCGACGGGTTTCCGCAACCCGCGGCCTATGCGTTGCCACCCACCACGGGTTAGGTTGGCGGCAAGCAACGAACCGCGACAAGGATGCGCCGGGGAGAGTACGACATGGCGGCGGAACCACGATACCTCGTATCGCTCGTATTGGGCCTCGCGATCACTGCGGGTCCGGCAAGCGCGCAGACCCGATATGATCCCGGCGCCAGCGATTCCGAGATCAAGATCGGCAACATCATGCCGTACAGTGGGCCGCTGTCGGCCTACGCGCTGATCGGCCGGACCCAGGCCGCCTACTTCAACAAGATCAACGCCGAGGGCGGGGTCAACGGCCGCCGGATCAGGTTCATCTCCTACGACGACGCCTTCAGCCCGCCGAAGACCGTGGAGCAGGCGCGCAAGCTGGTCGAGAGCGACGAGGTGCTGCTGATATTCCAGAGTCTCGGCACGCCGACCAACAATGCCATCCAGAAATACATGAACCAGCGGAAGATCCCGCAGCTGTTCGTCGCCACCGGCGCCACCAAGTTCGGGGATCCGAGGAACTATCCCTGGACCATGGGCTGGCAGCCGACCTACCAGACCGAAGGCCGCATCTACGCCAGGTTCCTGCTGCAGAACCATCCCGACGGCAAGCTCGGCATCCTCTATCAGAACGACGATTCCGGGCGGGACTACCTCAAGGGCGTCAAGGACGGCCTCGGCGCGGACGCCGCCCGGCGCATGATCGTCGCCGAAATCCCCTACGAGCCCACCGACCCGACGGTCGACTCGCAGATTGTCACCATCAGAGCCGCCGGCGCCGACATCTTCTTCAACGAAGCCTCGCCGAAGTTCGCCGCGCAGGCGATCCGGAAGGCGGCCGAGATCGGCTGGAAACCGGTTCAGCTGCTCGCCAGCATCTCGAACTCGGTCGGCTCCGTGCTCAGGCCCGCCGGCCTCGACAACGCCAAGGGGATTCTGTCGACCAACTATCTAAAGGACGCCACCGACCCGGCCTGGAAGGACGATCCGGCCCTGCTGGAATGGTCGGCGTTCATGGACAAATATTTTCCCGACGGCGACAAGACCAGCACGTTCAGCGTCTGCGGCTATCTCACGGCGCAGACCATGGTGCAGGTGCTGCGGCAGTGCGGCGACGAGCTCACCCGCGAGAACATCATGCGGCAAGCGGCAAACCTCAAGGATCTCGAGCTCGGGATGCTGCTGCCGGGCATCAGGATCAACACCGGCCCGAACGACTTCTTTCCGCTCGAGCAGATGCAGTTGTCGCGCTTCAACGGCGAGCACGGCGAGCGGTTCGGCCCGGTCATCGCCGGCGAGGTCGGGTCCGGCGGCAGCGGCCAGTGACGGCCGGCGGCCGTAACCCGGAAGGAATCCGGGCGCGGCAGTGCCCCGCGAAGGGCTCTCAATCGCAGGCGGCCGCGATGGCCAGAAACTCGTCCGCCTCGAGGCTGGCGCCGCCGACCAGCGCGCCGTCGACGTCGGCGACCGCCATGAGCTCGCGGGCATTGGCCGGCTTG
>Ga0209415_10003351_pt1 | contig 29791 bp, 28 predicted proteins | sample PeaSoiSIISIP2007_FD_187696 | JGI IMG/M metagenome (GOLD analysis project Ga0209415, IMG submission 187696) | Peat soil microbial communities from Weissenstadt, Germany - SII-SIP-2007 (SPAdes) (version 2) | ecosystem: Environmental > Terrestrial > Soil > Wetlands > Peat | place: Germany...
GTGCGGCCGATGAAGGATGGCGTGATCGCCGACTTCACCTACACCGAGAAGATGCTGCAGTACTTCATCAACAAGGTACACGGCAATCGTTTCCTGCGGCCGAGTCCGCGCGTGCTGGTGTGCGTGCCTTACGGCTCGACGCAGGTGGAGCGCCGCGCGATCAAGGAGTCGGCCGAGGGTGCCGGCGCGCGCAGCGTGTTCCTGATCGACGAGCCGATGGCCGCGGCGGTGGGCGCGGGCCTGCCCGTGCACGAACCGCGCGGCTCGATGGTCCTCGACATCGGCGGCGGTACGTCGGAAGTCGCCGTAATCTCGCTCAACGGCATCGTCTACGCGGCGTCGGCCCGCATCGGCGGCGACCGCTTCGACGATGCGATCGTCAACTACGTGCGGCGTAACTACGGCATTCTGATCGGCGAGGCGACCGCGGAGCGCATCAAGATCGAGATCGGCTCGGCCTACCCCGGCCAGCAGGTGCGCGAGATGTCGGTCAAGGGCCGCAACCTGTCCGAGGGCGTGCCGCGCAGCTTCACGCTGAACTCAAACGAGATCCTCGAGGCGCTGCAGGAGCCGCTGCAGGGCATCGTCAGCGCCGTCAAGCAGGCGCTCGAACAGACGCCGCCGGAGCTCGGGGCCGATGTCGCGGACCGCGGCATCGTGCTGACGGGCGGCGGCGCGCTGCTGAAGGACATCGACAAACTGCTGATGGAAGAGACCGGCCTGCCGGTGATCATATCCGAGGACCCCCTGACCTGTGTCGCACGTGGCGGCGGCCGGATCCTGGAGCTGTCCGAGGAGCATCCCGGCACCTTCGGCCTGCAGTGATCTTTTGAACGGGGTGTCTGGTTGCCGGTCCTGAGAGAGCCCGGTGCCCGCTATGCTCCGCCGCGCGTCTCGACGCTCGGCCTGCAGGCGCTGCTACTGATCGCGGTCTCGATCGGCGTCATGGTCGTCGACCATCGCCAGCATGAACTGACCGTGATCCGCGCCACGCTGTCAGCGGCGGCGTGGCCATTGCAGATGCTCGTGCATTCGCCGGGGGCTGCCTGGGACTGGCTGGCCGCGTCGTTCGCGACGCGCTCGCACCTGCTCTCCGAGAATGAGGCGCTGCGCGCGGCCGCGCGCGAAGATGACCTGCGCCTGCTGCGGCTCGAGGCCATCCAGCAGGAGAACCTGAGGCTGCGCGCGCTGCTGAACGCTGCGCCGCGCGATGCGGAAAAGGCCCAGGTGGCCAGCGTCCTGCGCGTCGACCTCGATCCGCTGCGCCACCGCGTGCTGGTCGATCGCGGCTCGCGCGACGGCGTGACCCGTGGCCAGCCGGTGATCGACGGCACCGGGATATTCGGCCAGATCAGCAACGTCGGGCCGATGGCGGCCGAGGTCATCCTGCTGTCGGATCCGACGCACGCGGTGCCCGTGCAGATCGAACGCAACGGTCTGAGGACCATCGCCGTCGGGACCGGTGACGCCCGGCGGCTGTCGCTGCCGTACCTGCCGCGCAACGCCGACGTCAAGGTCGACGACCTGCTCGTGTCCTCCGGCCTCGGCGGCGTGTTCCCGGCGGGCTTCCCGGTCGGCCGCGTGGTGGAGGTCAAGCGGGACCCGGGCCAGCCTCTGGCGACCGTCACTGCCGAGCCCGCCGCGATGCTGGATCGCGACCGGGAGGTACTGCTGCTGTGGGTCCGCCCGCCGGTCACGCTGCCGGCCGCGGAGCCACCGCCGCCTGCCGCACGGCAGTCCGACACGCCGCGCAGCAAGGCCGCCAGCCGATGATCCCCGCGAGCCGCAGGTCCAGCTGGATGCTCTACGCCGCCTCGCTCGTGGCGCTGCTGCTGTCGGCCGTGCCGCTGCCCCACGTGCTCGACGTGCTGCGGCCGGACTTCCTGCTGCTCATCGTCGTCTGGTTCGCGGTGATGCTGCCCCGCGCCGGCGGCCTGCTGTACGCGTGGACGGCGGGGCTGGCGCTCGATGCCTTCCGCGGCGTCGTGCTCGGCGAGAACGCACTCGCCTTCGTGGTCGTCGCCTACCTCGCACACCGGTTCTACCTGCGCGTGCGCAGTTTCCCGCTGGCGCATCAGTCGCTGGTGGTGCTGTCGCTGCTGTTCACGTATCAGTTCGTCCTGTTCTGGGTTGACGGCGTCACCGGCCACCCGCTGACCGACTGGGCACGCTGGCTGCCGGTGGCGACCGGCGCGCTGCTGTGGCCCGTTCTGACCGGGTTGCTCGGCCGGCTGACGAGCCGCGCCTAAGCCCATGCCGCGCTCCGTTCGAATCAAAGATCACTGGGGCGAACAGCGGCTGTTCATCGGTCGCACGCTGTTCGCCGCGGTCGCATCCGTGGTGCTGCTCATGATCGTCGGCGGGCGACTGTTCTGGCTGCAGGTCGTGCGCCACGACTACTACGTCGACCTGTCGCAGGGCAACCGCGTGCGCCTCGAGCCGCTGCCCCCGGATCGCGGGCTGATCTACGACCGCAACGGCACGGTGATCGCCGAGAACACTCCGGCGTTCCAGCTCGAGCTCACGCCCGAGGAGGTCGCCGACGTGCCCGACACGTTGCAGCGCTTGGCCGGACTCGGGCTGATCGACGCGGACCAGGTCCCGGCGCTCGAGCGTCTGATCCGTGCGGGCCGCAAGTTCGAGGCGGTGCCACTGCGCCTGTCGTTGACCGACACCGACATCGCCACGTTCGCGGTCCGCCAGTTCGAGTTTCCCGGCGTCGAGATCCAGACGCGTCTGGCGCGCTGGTACCCGTTCGGCCCGGCCGGTGCGCACGCGCTCGGCTACGTGGCGGCCATCTCCGAGGAGGACCTGCAGCAGATCAATGCCGACGAGTACGCGGGTTCCGCGGTGATCGGCAAGATCGGCCTCGAGAGCAGCTACGAGCAGCGGCTGCACGGCGCCGCCGGCTTTCGCCAGGTGCTGGTCAACGCCCAGGGCCGCCGCGTCGACCGGCTGGGCAGCGTCGCGGTCAGGCTCGACACCCGGCCATCGCGCGCCGGCAACGACCTGTTCGTGGGTCTCGACATGCGGGTGCAGCGCGTGGCGGAGGAGTCGCTGGCGGGACGCCGCGGGGCGGTGATCGCGATCGATCCGACGACCGGCGATGTGATCGCGCTGGCCTCGCTGCCGAGCTTCGATCCGAACAAGTTCACGCGCGGCATCTCGACCCGCGAATACGTGGCGCTGCGGGACGACCCCGACCGGCCGCTCTTCAACCGGGCGCTGCGCGGCACCTACCCGCCGGGTTCGACCGTCAAGCCGCTGATGGCGCTCGCCGGCCTCGAGTACGGCGCGATCGACCCGAAGGCGACGCGTTTTTGCCACGGCTATTACATGCTGCCGGGATCCTCGCGCCATTACCGCGACTGGAAAAAGGAAGGCCACGGCAGCGTCGACATGCGCCGCGCGATCGCCGTGTCGTGCGATGTGTACTTCTACGGGCTCGCCGAGCTGCTCGGCATCGAGCGCGTGCACGACGCCATGGTCGGCCTCGGCTTCGGCAGGCCGACCGGGATAGACATCGGCGGCGAGCGCCCGGGACTGATGCCGTCGGAGGAGTGGAAGCGCCAGACCTACAAGCAGGCGTGGTTCCCGGGCGATACGGTGATCATCGGCATTGGCCAGGGCTACATGCTGGCAACCCCGCTGCAGCTCGCACACGCGGTCGCAATCGTCGCGGGACGCGGTCGCAGCTTTCGCCCGCGACTCGTGACCGGAGTGCGCGATGCGACGACGCGCGAGGTCAAGACCTTTGCGCCGGTGGCGGAACCGCCGGTCGAACTCAAGGACCCGTCCAACTGGGAGGTCATCATCGAGGGCATGGAGATGGTCACTGAAGCGGGCGGCACGGCTGCGGTGGCCGCGCGGGGCGCGAGCTACAAGATCGCCGGCAAGACCGGCACCGCCCAGGTGTTCGGCCTCGGCCAGAACGAGAAGTACAATGCGAGCGCGGTCAGCGAGCGGCTGCGGGACCACGCGCTGTTCATCGCCTTCGCGCCGGCTGATGCGCCCAAGCTCGCGGTCGCGGTGCTGGTCGAGAACGGTGGCCACGGCAGCAGCGCCGCCGCGCCAATCGCGCGTCGCGTGTTCGATGCCTACCTGCTCGGCAAGTACGATGCGCCGCCCGCTGCGGCGGCCGCCGTCAACTAGTCATGCTGTACGAGGACCCCGAGACCTCCACCGCCCGGCGCACGCTGTCAGCGTCCGCGCACCTGCTGCGGCAGTTGCACCTCGACGGCCCGCTGCTCGCGGCGCTCGCCGCGGTGGTCGCCTACGGGCTGTTCGTGCTGTGGAGCGCCGGGGGCGAGAATCTCGCGATGTGGCTCAACCAGCTCGAACGCCTCGCGCTCGCGGTCGCGGCGCTGGTGGCGCTCGCGCAGGTGCCCCCGGCGTGGCTGCGGCGGCTCTCGCCGGTGCTGTACGGCATCGGCATCCTGCTGCTGCTCGCGGTCATGGTGCACGGCGACGTCGGCAAGGGCGCGCAGCGCTGGCTCGTGATCGGCCCGCTCAGGTTCCAGCCGTCGGAGCTCATGAAGCTCGGCGTGCCGATGATGTGCGGCTGGTACCTGTACGAGCGACCGCTGCCGCCCTCGCTGCGCGACGTGCTGGTCGTGCTCGTGATCATCGCCGTGCCGTCGTTCATCATCGCCAAGCAGCCGGACCTCGGCACCGCGCTGCTGATCGCCTCGGCGGGCCTACTGGTCGTGTTTCTGGCGGGGCTGTCGATCATCGTGCTGCTGGCAGGCCTCGCGGCGATCGGCGCGGCCGTGCCGGTCGCCTGGCACTTCATGCACGACTATCAGCGGCAGCGGGTCCTGATGTTCCTCGACCCGTCGCAGGACCCGCTGGGCGCCGGCTATCACAGCATCCAGTCGCAGATCGCGATCGGCTCCGGCGGCGTGTTCGGCAAGGGCTGGATGAACGGCAGCCAGGCTCAGCTCGAGTTCCTGCCCGAACGCTCGACGGATTTCATCTTCGCGGTGATCGGCGAGGAGCTCGGGCTGCTGGGACAGATGCTGCTGATCGGGCTGTATCTGGCGGTGATCGGCCGCGCGCTGTACATGGCCTCGGAGGCGCAGGACACCTACGCCCGGCTCGTCTGCGGCAGCTTCGCGCTGACTTTTTTCGTCTACGTGTTCGTGAACACGGGCATGGTCAGCGGCATCCTGCCGGTGGTCGGCGTGCCGCTGCCGCTCGTCAGCTACGGCGGCACTGCGATGGTCACGCTGCTGGCCAGTTTCGGCGTACTGATGTCGCTCAACCGGCACCGCAAGCTGGTGGGCTCCTGAGCGTGCGCGCCGGCAGCACCGCGGCTCTGCTGGTCGCGGCGGCGCTGCTCGCACCGGGCATCGCGCGCGCGCTCGACCTGAAGCGCCCCGAGGTGAAGGCGTTCGTCGACGAGGTCGTGCAGCATCATCATCTGAAGCGCGCCTGGGTCGCAAAGCTGCTCGCTGCCGCCGAGACGCGCCCGGCGGTCATCGAGGCGATCAGCCGGCCCGCCGAGCACGTGCGCCCGTGGTTCGAGTACCGCGCGCTGTTTCTGACCGAGCAGCGCATCCGCGAGGGTCGCGAGTTCTACCGCGCACACCAGGCCCTGCTCGAGGAGACGGCGCGACGCACCGGCGTGCCGGGCGAGATCATCGCCGCCATCGTCGGCATCGAGACATCCTACGGGCGCATCACGGGTCAGTACCGCGTGCTCGACGCGCTGACGACCCTCGCGTTCGACTATCCGCCGCGCGCCGGCTATTTCCGCGGCGAACTCGAACAGTTTCTGCTGCTCGCGCGCGACGCCGGGTTCGATCCGCTGACGGCGACCGGCTCCTACGCCGGGGCGATGGGTGTGCCGCAGTTCATGCCGCGCAGCTACCGCGCCTATGCAGTCGACGCAGATGGCGACGGTCGTATCGACCTGTGGAACAGCTGGCCAGACATCATCGCGAGCGTTGCGCACTTCCTCGTCGTGAACGGCTGGCACCCCGGCGAGCCCGTCGTCGCGACCGCCGATCTGTGGTATCCGGACGTCGAGGACCTGCCTGCCGGCCGACTCGACCTGACCGAGCGGTTGGGCGCACTGCGCTCGAAGGGCGTGTTGTTCGACAGCGCACAGCCCGACGACACCCCGGCCCTGTTCGTTGCGGTGCGTGGTGCCGACGGCCCCACCTACCGCGTCGGCTTCCATAATTTCTGGGTGATCACGCGCTACAACCGCAGCATCCTGTATGCGCTCGCGGTCAGCGAGCTCGCGGTCGAGATCGCGCCGGCGCCGGCGACTGCCGGCGCGCCACCCGGGTCAAGCGCCGGTCACCAACCGTGGCCAGCGCGCGGCAGCGCACAGTGACTCGGCGGTTGCCGGTCGCGGTCCTGGCCGGCGTGCTCGCGCTCGCGGCCTGCGGCGGGCCTCCGCGACGACCCGCCCCACCACCGGCGGCCGTCCCGCCGCCTCCGGCGGCGACCGCAGCGCCCGCACCCGCCCCGCCCGCCGCGCGCCCGAGCGATGCGCAACTGCTTGAGGTTCCGGACGCCGTGCCGCGCGCGGAGCCGCGCGCCCGGTTCGGAAACCCCCCGTTCTACGAGGTGTTCGGCCAGCGCTATACGGTGCTGGCCGACAGCCGTGGCTACCTCGAGCGCGGCGTCGCCTCCTGGTACGGTCCGGACTTCCACGGCGGGCGGACCTCGACCGGCGAGCCCTACGACATGTACACGATGACCGCAGCGCACCGCACGCTGCCGCTGCCGGCGTATGCGCGGGTCACCAATCTGAGCAACGGCCGCTCGGTCATCGTGCGCATCAATGACCGGGGTCCTTTCAAGGCCAATCGGATCATCGACCTCTCTTACGCGGCGGCGCTGCGGCTCGACATCGTCCGCGAGGGGACCTCGCTGGTCGAGGTCCAGGCGCTGGAGCCGGAAGGCGCGCCACCACCGCCACCCCGTCCCACCGAGCTGTACGCCCAGGCCGGCGCGTTCGCAGTGCAAGCCAATGCCGCGAGGCTGCGCGAGCGGCTGCTGTTCGGCGGCATCGGCAACGTTTTCCTGCGCACCGACGACGCCGGCGATCGGCCGCTGTACCGGGTACGGATCGGGCCGATCGATACGGTTGCCGCGTTCGACGCGCTGGTGGCGCACCTCAAGGCGCTCGGCATCGGCGGTGTCGCGCTGGTACCCAACTGACGCGCCGTGCCGCGGGCAGCGCGCGCCCGAGGACACCGCACCCTCGTCCAAGCTAGACTTTCACTTTCGATCGCCACCCGCCTCACGCCCGAGAACCAGATGCCGACATTCCTGATTGCGCCGCTGATCGTTGTGCTGTCACTCGCAGGCGGCAGCACCAACGCCGCAACGCCACCGGTGCCGGCACCGCCGGCGCTGCCGGCCAAGGGCTACGTGCTACTCGACGCCTTCAGCGGCCGGATCCTGGTCGGTCAGAACGACACCGAGCGTCTGGAGCCCGCGAGCCTGACCAAGCTGATGACCGCCTATGCGGTATTCCAGGCACTGAAGGACGGCAAGCTCAAGCTCGACCAGACCGTACCGATTTCCACCCGCGCCTGGAAGGCCGAGGGATCGCGCACGTTCGTGGACGTCGGCTCCCGGGTCAGGGTCGACCTGCTGCTGCAGGGCATGATCGTGCAATCGGGCAACGATGCGACGATCGCGCTCGCCGAGGCCGTCGGCGGCTCGGAGGAGACGTTCGCGGCGCTGATGAACCAGTACTCGCAGCGGCTGGGCCTGAAGGGCTCGCACTGGACCAACAGCTCGGGGCTGCCGGACCCGCAGCACTACACGACCGCGCGCGACATCGCGATCCTGGGAGCCGCGCTGGTCCGCGAGTTTCCCGAGTACTACAAGTGGTACTCGCAGCGCTCGTTCACCTACAACAACATCACGCAGCAGAATCGCAACGGCCTGCTTGATCGCGACCCGACCGTCGACGGAATCAAGACCGGCCACACCGAGGCCGCCGGCTATTGCCTGGCGAGCTCGGCGCTGCGCGACGGCATGCGTCTCGTCTCGGTCGTCATGGGTTCGGCGAGTCCGAAGGCCCGCGAGGATGCGAGTGCGGCGCTGCTGGGCTACGGCTTCAACTTCTATGAAACCAGGCGGCTGTACGCCGCCGGGCAGCGCCTCGGAACGACCCCGGTGTACAAGGTGGGCGAGCCGGTTCCGGTCGTGATCCACACCGAGCTGTACGCGACCGCGGCGCGCGGGGAGCTGGCGAACGCCAAGGTGCAGCTGGTGCTGGATGCGCGCCTCATCGCGCCGCTCGCCGCCACGACGCCGGTTGGCCGCCTGCGCGTGACGCTCGGCGGTAGCGTGCTCGCCGACGTGCCCGTCTACCCGGCCGCGGCGGTCCAGCCGGGCAACATCTTCCGCCGCCTGATTGACACCGTGCGGCTGTGGTTCAGCTGATGGCGGCGCAGCCGTCTCTCGCCTGGCTCGATGGCAGCTTCGTTCCGCTCGCGCAGGCACGGATCTCTCCGCTCGATCGCGGCTTTTTGTTCGGCGATGCGGTGTACGAGGTGCTGCCGGTGTACGACGGGCGGCCGTTCCTCGTGGCCGAGCACCTCGCGCGCCTGGAGCGCAGCCTGCGCGAGATGCGCATCCCCAATCCGCGCTCGCGCAGCGAGTGGGCGGCGTTGTTCCAGGAACTCGTGGCCCGCAACGGCGGCGGCGACCTGAACCTGTATCTGCAGGTGAGCCGCGGCGTGGAAGCGGCCCGCAACCATGCGATCACCGCCGGCCTCGCGCCCACGGTATTCCTGATGGTCGCCCCGCGGCTTGCGCAGGATCCGGCGGTCCTCACAGACGGCCTGTCCGCGATCACCGTTCCGGATCCGCGCTGGAAGCGCTGCGACATCAAGAGCACGGCGCTCCTCGGCAATGTGTTCGCAAAGACCGCCGCCGTCGATGCCGGCGTCGCCGAGGCCATCCTGCTCGCCGACGGTGAGCTGCGCGAGGGCGCCTCGAGCTCGGTGCTGGTCGTGGCTGGCGGGACGCTGATGGCGCCGCCCTACGGGCCGGAGATCCTGCCCGGCACGACGCGCGACCTGTGCCTCGGGCTCGCCGCCGACGCCGGCATCCAGGTCCGCATCGCGCCGATCCGGTCCGCGGCGCTCGCCAGTGCCGACGAAATCCTGCTCGGATTCGCCTCCCGCGGCGTGCTGCCGGTGACCCGGCTCGACGGCGCCCCGGTCGGCAGCGGCAAGCCGGGGCCCGTGTGGCGGCGGCTGTCCGAGCTCTTCGATGCGTACCGGCGCAGGGTCGCCGGCACGCCGCTCATGTGATGCGCGGCCGCCATCCCGGCTGACCGCCGATGCGACCCGCCGTGCCCGAATTCCCGTGCGAATACCCGATCAAGGTCATGGGGCGCCACACGCCCGAGTTCCGCGCGCGCATGCTCGAGGTGCTGGAGCGTGAGGCCGCCGCGACCGTGTCCGGCGTCGCCGAGCGCCTGAGCCGGGACGGCAACTATCTGTCGCTGACCTGTAGGGTGCGCGTCGACAGCCGGGAGCGGCTGGATGCGCTGTATCGCGAGCTGCACGCGACCGGGCTCGTGCTCATCGCGCTGTAGCAGGGTGATCGACTGACTCGCGCGGTCCGGTTGCCGCAGCCGGCAGGTCCGGCGTACCGGCAAACGCAATCTCGCGCGGCAGCCCGAGCGTCCGCGCCAGGTGCGGCACGAGCCGTCGCGCGGCTGCCTCGGGCGTGAGCCTCGCGCCGAGCGTCGCCAGATCCACGACCTCAAGCCCCGCGTAACCGCACGGGTTGATGCGGCCGAAGGGCTCGAGGTCCATCGCGACATTGAGCGCGAGGCCGTGGTAGCTGCAGCCGCGGCGGATCCGCAGGCCGACGCTCGCGAGTTTCGCGCCGTGCACGTAGACGCCCGGCGCCTCGCGCCGCGGCGCGGCCTCGATCCCGAACTCCGCCGCGAGCGCCACCAGCGCCGACTCGAGCGCCGTCACGAGGTCGCGTACGCCGAGCCGCAGCCGCTTGAGATCGAGCAGCGGGTACACGACCAGCTGGCCAGGGCCGTGATAGGTGACCTGCCCGCCCCGATCGATCGGAACGACGGGGATGCCGCCGGCGGCGAGCACGTGCGCGGGGTCGGCGTTCATGCCGAGCGTGTAGACCGCCGGATGCTCGAGGCACCACAGCTCATCGGCGGCGGCGCCGTCGCGCGCGTCGGTGTAGCGCTGCATCGCGCGCCAGGTGGGCTCGTACTCGACGCGCCCGAGCCAACGGGCGACAGCGCTCACCCGAGGCCGGCGTTGTTGCGCTCGAGCGCGCGCTCGGCACGATAGCTCGAGCGGACCAGCGGCCCCGCGACGCACTCGATGAAGCCGAACTCGAGCGCCCGCCCGCGCAGCGCCTGGAATTCCTCGGGCGGAACGAAGCGCTCGACCGGAAGGTGATTGACCGTCGGCCTCAGGTACTGGCCGAGCGTCACGAGGTCAACCCCCGCCGCGCGCAGATCCTGCAGGCATTCCTCGATCTCGCCGCGGGTCTCGCCGAGGCCGAGCATCAGGCTCGATTTCGTCAGCACCGCGGGGCCGACCGTCTTCGCGTGCGCGAGCACCGCGAGCGTCTGGTCGTAGCCGGCACGCGGATCGCGCACCGGGTGGGTGAGCCGCCGGACGGTCTCGATGTTCTGCGCAAACACCTCGGGGCCGCTCGCGACCACGGTCTCCACCGCGCCGCGCGATCCCTGGAAATCAGGCGTCAGCGCTTCCACCGCCGTGCCCGGGCAGCGCGCCTTGATCGCGCGAATGCAGGCAGCGTAATGGGCCGCGCCGCCGTCATCGAGGTCGTCGCGGTTGACGGAGGTCAGCACGACGTACTTAAGCCCCATCAGCTCGACGGTGTGTGCGGCGTTGGCCGGCTCCTCGCTGTCCAGCCACGCGTGCGGGTGACCGGTGTCGACCGCGCAGAACCTGCACGCGCGCGTGCAGACCGCGCCCATCAGCATGATCGTCGCCGTTCCGGCGTTCCAGCACTCGCCGATGTTGGGGCACTTGGCCTCCTCGCAAACTGTCGCCAGGCGGTGCTCGCGGACGACCCGGCGGACGGATTCGAAGCCGCTCCCCGCCGGCAGCGGCGCGCGCAACCAGGCGGGCTTGCGGCCGACCGTGATGGGCGGCGCCCAGGCGGCCGCCTTGATGCCGTCGCGGATCGCCGTAAAGCCCTGCGGCGTCACGTATTTCTGGCCGCTCTTCGCGGTCACGACCGGGATACCCTTGAACTCCGACACGCGTCCACCTTGGCCGCCGGGGAACGGTGATTCTACCGGAGCTCCGCATTGAGCGCCGCGAGCCGCTCAGGAGTGCCAACGTCACTCCAGCGACCCTCGTAGACCTCCGCCGAGGCGAGACCTGCCGCCGCGGCGCGATCGAGCAGCGGCTTCCACTTGCGGCGGCCGCGATCGAGTCCGGCGAACAGCCGCGGGTGGTAGGTCGCGATTCCGGCGTAGGTGTAGCGCTGCGGAGCATCGACGCGCAGCTCGCCGCACTCGATGCCGAAGTCACCGCGCGGGTGCTCGGGCGGGTTCGGAACCAGCACGAGATGCGCGAGGCGCCCGGCAGTGGGTGGCGGCGGCGGCAGCGGATAGGCGGTGTACACATCGCCATTGACGACGGCGAACGGTTCGTCGCCGAAAAACGGCAGGGCGTTGATGATCCCGCCGGCCACCTCGAGCGGCTCGGGGCCCTCGTCGAACCAGCGCAATGTGAGTCCGAAGCGCGCTCCATCACCGCACGCCGCGGTGAGCATCGATCCGAGCCAGGACGTGTTGATCGCGACCTCGCGGATGCCGCCGCGGGCGAGGCGCTCGAGGTGCCACTCGATCAGCGCCTTGCCGGCGACCTTGAGCAGCGGTTTTGGCAGCGCCGCTGTCAGCGGCCGCATGCGCTCGCCGCGGCCGGCCGCGAGCACCATGGCGCGCCGGAGCACGCTCACGCGAGCGCCCGCGCCTGGGCGGCGGCGAACCGCGGCACGACCGCGGCGGTGAGAAAGCGATCGAGCTCGGCGAGCTCCCCGTAGGCGGCGGCCGTCTCGAGCACATAGTTGAGCACGGTCGGCAAATCGCCGAGGTAGCTCAGCTTCCCGTCTCGGTACCAAAGCCGCGCGAAGATGCCGAGCACCTTCAGATGCCGCTGCACGCCCAGCAGGTCAAACCAACGGACGTACTCGGCATCATCCGCGCCGACCGTGACGCCGGCGGCAAGCGCGCGTCGCCGGTAGCGGCGCAGCCACTCGAGCACGCGATCGCGCGGCCAGACGATGTAGCAGTCCTTGAACAGCGACACGAGATCGTAGGTGGTGGCGCCGCGCACCGCGTCCTGGAAGTCGAGTACGCCCGGATTGCGGGCCGGTGTGAGCATCAAGTTGCGAGAGTGGAAGTCGCGGTGCACGAACACCTGTGGCTGTTCGCGGGCGACTGATGCGAGCGCGGCCGACACGCTGTCGATGAGCGAGCGCACTTCGGCGCTCGGCTCGAGCCCGAGGTGGCGGGCGAGAAACCAGTCGGGGAATAGCTGCACCTCGCGGTCGAGAAGCTCAGCCGCGTACGGCGGCAGGGATTCGGCGGCTGCGAGTCCAGCCGACTGGATCAGCAGCAGCGTGTCGGCGGCATCCGCGTACAGGCGTTCGGGATCGGCGCCGGCGGCGAGCGCCTGCAGATAATGCGTGGATCCGAGATCGGTCAGCAGCAGAAACCCGCGCGCGCGGTCGCTCTCGAGCACCGTCGGAACGTTCACCCCGATCGCGCCGAGTGCGCCGGCGACGGCGATGAACGGCCCGAGGTCCTCGCGCCCGGGCGGGGCATCCATCGCGATGAAGCTCCGGTCGCGCGCCTCGACGCGGAAATAGCGCCGAAAGCTGGCGTCGGCGGAGGCCGGCGCGACCCGCTGCGCGATGATCCCGAGGTCGTACCGCAACCAGTGTTCGAGCAGCGCGCGACGGGAATCGGCCTGTGCGTCGGTGACGGGCGCCATGTGTGCCGGATTATAATGCCGCCGCCCGCCGTTGCCGCGGCGGCGTTTCGCCCGTCACCATCAGGCCGCGCTGTTGCAACCCCCAGCCTCTCGAAGCCTCGACCGCGCGCCCCTGGGCTTACTCCTCTCCGTTCTACTGCTGGCCGCGGCCGCGGCACAGGCCGATCCGACCTGCCCGGCCCCGCCCTCGCTCACGCTGCCGCGAGTCAGCAGCCTGCCGGCGGTCACGACGGCTCCGGTCGAGGTCACAACCGCCGGAGCCGAGGTCACCGATAGCGGCGATGCGACCCTCAAGGGTCCGGTCGCGGTCCGGCAGGGGGACCGGACGCTGTCATCGCACGATGCCACCTACGAGGCCGAGACCGCGACGTTCGATGCGGCCGGCAGCGTTGAGTATCGCGACCCCCGGCTGCACCTGTCGGGCGATGCGGCCACCTGGCACACCGGCGGCGGCGGGAGTTTCAACAACGCCGAGTTCGAGCTGCCCGCGCGCCAGGCGCGCGGGCATGCCGCGTCGATAGAGTTCGACTCCGATGGCCACCTCAAGCTCACCGACGTCGACTACACGGCCTGTCCCGTCGGCCACCGCGACTGGTTCCTGAAGGCCCAGAGCATCGACATTGACCAGAAAGCCGGGCTGGGCGTCGGGCGCGACGTGGAGCTCAATTTCAAGGGCGTGCCGCTGTTTTATCTGCCGGTCGTGTCGTTTCCGACGAGCGATGCCCGCAAATCCGGTTTTCTGTTTCCCACGATCGGCGAGTCGAGCAACAACGGCTTCGAGCTCGCCGTGCCCTACTACTGGAATCTGGCGCCGAACTACGACGCGACGCTGACGCCCGGCTACATGTCGAAACGGGGCGCGACCTTCGGCACGGAGTTTCGCTTCCTGACGAGCGACTCGCGCGGCCAGTTCCAAAGCGACTGGGTACCCTATGACGCCTCGGCCGACCGCGACCGCAGCTTCATCAGGTTCACAGAGCAGACCGATTTCACCTCGCGCCTGAGGTTCGATACCAACATCGCCTATGCGAGCGACAGCGCGTATTTCGAGGATTTCGGCGTCGGATCCGAGAGCACCAGCGTCATCTACCTGACGCGCGCCGCCCGGCTCACGTACCTCGACAGCCACTGGCAAGCAACCGGCCTCGTCGAGCAGTGGCAGACGATCGATGAGACCGTCGCCGCGACCGACCGGCCCTACACCCGTGCGCCGCAGATCACGATCCGCGGCCAGTTTGGCGAGGGTGTGGGGCCCGGATTCGACGTTCGCGGCGAGGCCGTGAACTTCACGCGGGACACCGGGATCCAGGGCGCCCGTTACGATCTCGAACCGACCGCGAGCTGGGCGTTCCGCGAGCCGGGTGCATTCTTCGTCTCCTCACTCGGCTGGCGAGCCACCCGCTATGCGCTGCGCGACGACCCTGGTGTCGATGATTCGCCGGCGTTTTCCGCCCCGATCGCCGCCATCGACAGCGGCCTGACCTTCGAGCGGATCGACGGCTCGCGGCTCGAGACCTTCGAGCCGCGGGCCCTCTATACCTATATTCCGTACCGCGATCAGTCGACCGTGCCGATCTTCGACACGGGCCTGCCGGACTTCAACCTGATCCAGCTGTTCCGCAGCGAGCGCTACGTCGGCGGCGACCGCCTGGGTGATGCCAACCAGCTAGCCGTCGGGGCGACAAGCCGGCTGGTCGACGCTGCCTCCGGCAGCCAGTTCCTGGCCGCGACGCTCGGCGAGATCTACTATTTCACGCCGCCGCGGGTGACGCTGCCGAACGAGCCGGCGGTGGTGGGCGACACGTCCGATGTGGTCGCGCAGCTGGACGTGGCCGCCTACAAACACTGGAACATCGATCTCGGCGAGCAGTGGGATCCGCATGCCGGCCACGCGGATGTCAGCGAGCTGCAGCTGCAGTATCGGCCGGCCAACGACCGCGTCGTGAACGTCGGCTACCGGTTCCGGCGGGACCTGCTCGAGCAGCTCGACACCTCCGCCGCCTGGCCGGTCGCGGACTCGTGGAACCTCTACGCCCGGTACGTGTATTCGCTGCGCGACCGGACTGCGACCGATGCCTTCGCGGGCTTCGAGTACCGCTCCTGCTGCTGGGCGCTGCGGCTGGTGTTCCGACACTACGTCAGCACCTTCACCGGGACCCGCGATACGTCCCTGTCGCTGCAGCTGGAACTCAACGGGCTGTCGAGTGTCGGACAGAAAACCGGCGCTTTCCTCGAGCAGTCGATTCGGGGATACTCCGCGACCCCCCCGCAAACAGGGCTAGAGTGATCTGTCCATGCATCGTTACCTGAAACTCGTGCTGCTCGCCTCGGCGGTCGCCGCCACCACCGCCCACGCCCAGACGCGCGAGCTGGGTGGCAAGGGTGACCTGCTCGACCGGATCGCGGTCGTCGTCAACGACGGGGTCGTGCTGCAGAGCCAGATCGACGCGCAGGTGATCGTGATCACGCGCCGTCTGCGTGATCAGGGCACGCCGCTGCCGGCTCCGTCGATACTCCGGCAGCAGATCACCGAGCGGCTGATCCTGCAGGAAATAGAGCTGCAGCGCGCGCAGAAGATCGGCCTCAGGGTCACCGACGAGGCGCTCAACAATTCGCTGCGCGAGATCGCCAAGCAGAACAAGATCGAATTCAGCCAGCTGCCCGATGCGCTGGGCGCCGAGGGCATCGTGTACGCCGAATACCGCGAGCAGATGCGCCGCGAGATGACGCTGTCCCTGCTCCGGCAGCGCGACGTGTACGTTCGGATCTACGTGAGTCCCCGTGAGCTCGACCAGTTCCTGGCGAAGCAGGCCGCGAACAAGTCGGGCGCGGTCGAGTACGACGTCTCGCACATCCTGCTGTCGCTGCCCGAAGCCGCCTCGCCCGGCCAGCTCGAGCAGGTCGAGAAGCATGCCGAGGAGATCTACCAGCGCGCCAGCGCCGGCGAGGATTTCGGCCAGCTCGCCGTCGCGAACTCGCAAGCCCAGTCGGCACTGGAGCGCGGCCAGATCGGCTGGCGCAAGGGCAGCGAGCTGCCGAGCTTCATGGCCGAGGTCGTCGGGGAGCTCAAACCCGGCGAGGTCTCCCACCCCGTCCGGACGCCTTCCGGCTTTCACATCATCCGGCTGAACGACATGCGCAGCGACACCAAGCCGCTGCTGGTCGAACAGGTGCACGCGCGCCACATCCTGGTCAAGACGAACGAGCTGCAGGATGACGAGACCGTGCGCGGCCGGCTGCAGGTCATCCGCGACCGGATTGCGAGCGGGGCGGACGACTTCGGAGCGATCGCCAAGGCGGTGTCCGAGGATCCGGGATCGGGCAGCGAGGGGGGCGATCTCGGCTGGACCACCGCCGGCACCTTCGTGCCGGAGTTCGAGCAGACGCTCGCGGCGCTTGCCGAGAACGAGATCAGCCAGCCGTTTCACACCCAGTACGGCTGGCACGTCGCGCAGGTGCTCGGCCGGCGCACGCAGGACATGAGCACCGACGAGCGCAAGCGCAAGGCCTTCGAGCAGATCCGCGCCAGCAAGGCCGATGAAGAGACCGAGCTGTGGCTGCGGCGGCTGCGCGACGAGGCGTTCGTCGACTATCGAACCTGACGGTCGCATGCCGACCGAGCCTAGAGACGACCTGAAGACCATCGTCGTCACCTCGGGCGAGCCGGCGGGCATTGGCCCGGATCTGTGCCTCGAGCTCGCAGGCCGGGACTTTCCGTGCCGCCTCGTGATCGCCGCCGACCCCGAGCTGCTCGCCGCGCGCGCCGCCGAGCTCGGCCTCAAGCTCGAGATCGTGAGCGTGGCCGCGGGACAGGTCGCCCCTCATCGCCGTGGCCTCGTGCAGGTCCTGCCGCACCGCGCCGCGGCGCCGGTGATCGCCGGGCGTCTCGACGCCGGGAATGCGGGATACGTGCTTGAGATGCTGCGTACCGCCACCGCCGGCTGCCTCAGCGGCGAGTTTGCCGCACTCGTGACGGCGCCCGTCCAGAAAAGCACCATCAACGAGTCCGGTGTGCCGTTCAGCGGTCACACCGAGTACCTGGCCGCGCTGACCGGTGCGCCGCACCCGGTGATGCTGCTGGTCGCCGGTAAGCTCCGCGTCGCGCTCGCGACCACGCACCTGCCACTCAGGGCGGTCGCCGATGCGCTCAACGAGGCGGACCTGTACAGCACGCTCGCCGTGCTGGCGGCGGGGCTCAAGGACCGGTTTGGGCTGGTGCGGCCCCGGATCCTGGTGTGCGGCCTCAATCCTCACGCCGGCGAGTCGGGCCACCTCGGCCGCGAGGACATCGAGGTCATCGCGCCCGCCATCGCCCGGGCGGCCGCCGCCGGAATCGCGGCGCGAGGACCCGTGCCGGCCGATACCGCATTCACCCCGCGCCAGTTGACCGATGCCGACGCCGTGCTCGCGATGTACCACGATCAGGGCCTGCCGGTGCTCAAGTACGCCGGTTTCGGCCATGCGGTCAACGTGACGCTCGGCCTGCCGATCATCCGCACCTCGGTCGATCACGGCACGGCCCTCGACCTCGCCGGCACCGGCCGGGCCGATGCCGGCAGCCTGATCGCGGCGCTCGAGCTCGCGCTCGCCTGCACCCGCGTGTGATGGGCGTGGACCCGCCGCGCAAGGCCCGGGTCCGTGCCCGCAAGCGCTTCGGCCAGCACTTTCTGCATGACCCGGCGGTCATTGCCCGCATCGTCGCAGCGATCGACCCGCGGCCCGGCCAGCGACTCATCGAGATCGGGCCCGGGGTCGGGGCACTGACGCTGCCGCTGCTCGATCTCGCCGGTGGTCTCGAGGTCGTGGAACTCGACCGCGACCTCATTCCGATCCTGATCGAACGCGCCCGTGGCCACGGCGAGCTGGTCGTGCATCAAGCCGACGTACTGGGCGTCGATTTCGGCGCGCTCGCCGGCTCCGGCCGCCAGCTGCGGCTGTGCGGCAACCTGCCCTACAACATCTCGACGCCGCTGCTGTTCCACGTGCTGGCCGCGGCCCCGAGCCTCATCGACATGCATTTCATGCTGCAGAAGGAAGTGGTCGCCCGCATGGCGGCGGTGCCCGACACCCGCGCCTACGGCCGGCTCACGGTGATGCTGGCGGCGCAGTGCCGGGTCGAGCACCTGTTCGACGTCGGTCCTGGCGCGTTTCGGCCACGGCCCAGGGTCGATTCTGCCGTCGTGCGTCTCGTGCCCCACCGAACGCCGCCGTTCGCGCTGGCCGACAAGGCGCGCTTCGCCGAGGTGGTCGCTCGCGCCTTCGGTCAGCGCCGCAAGACGCTGCGCAATGCGCTCAAGGGGGTCGTCGATGCGTCGGGCTTCGCGGCGGCCGGCATCGACGCCGGCCGGCGGGCGGAGACCTTGTACCCGGAGGACTTTGCACGCCTGGCCGCGACGCCGGCGCCTGCGCGGCTATAATCCTCTGCACCCGTGGGACGAGAAGGACGGCTGTGTCCACTCCAGAGCCTCACCTCTACCGACGCATCCTGCTGGTCGTGGACCTCACTGAGGACAGCCGGACGATCGGCGTGCGTGCGCGGGCGATCGCAGCGGCCTGCGGTGCCGAGATCGCGCTGCTGCACGTCGTCGAATACGTGCCGGTCGAGCCGCTGGGTGAGACACTGCTGCCGGCGGTCGAGATCGAACAGGAACTGATCCAGCGCGCCGGCGAGCGGCTCCGCGAGCTCGCTGTGCAGCTGGGGCTGCCCGAAGCCACCTGCCGCATCGAGGGGGGCAACACCAAAGCCGAGATCGTGCGCGTCGCAACCGACATGCACACCGACCTCGTCGTCATCGGCAGCCGCGAGCGCCACGGCCTGTCGATCCTCGTCAACCTGACCGAGGACACGGTGCTGCACGCCGCACCCTGCGACGTGCTGGCAGTCCGCCTCAAGTAATCCTATGGATCCAGCGAGTCACAGAATCGTCGTCGACGTTGCGACCGCGTACGTCGAGGAGCAGTCCGATCCGCGCGAGAAGCGCTTCGTGTTCGCCTACACGATCACCATCAAGAACGAGGGCGAGGTGCCGGCCCGGCTGCTGACCCGCCACTGGATCATCACCGACGCGAACGGCAAGGTGCAGGAGGTGCGGGGCGAGGGGGTCGTCGGCGAGCAGCCGCACCTGAAACCCGGCCAGGGGTTCCGCTACTCGAGCGGCGCCGTGCTCGAGACTCCGGTCGGCGCGATGCAGGGCAGCTACCAGATGCTGGCCGACGACGGCGCGCGCTTCGACGCACCGGTCGCGCCGTTCTCGCTCGCCATGCCGGGTGTGGTGCACTGACACCCCGATGGCTGTCTACGCGGTCGGCGACCTGCAGGGCTGCTACGACGAATTCCGGACACTCCTCGATACGCTGAATTTCGATCCCGGCCGCGACCGACTGTGGCTCACCGGGGACCTGGTCAATCGCGGCCCCGGGTCGCTCGCGGCGTTGCGCTACGTCAAATCGCTCGGCCCGGCGGCGCTCGTCGTGCTCGGCAATCACGATCTGCACCTGCTCGCGGCCGCGCGCAACCCTGCGCACGGGCTCAAGCGCGGTGACACGCTGGACGAGGTGCTGGCGGCCCCGGACCGGGACGAGCTGCTCGCCTGGCTCGCGGCCCGGCCGCTCGCGCACTGCGATCCGGCACTCGGCTGGTCGATGGTGCACGCCGGGCTGCCGCCGCAATGGGATATCCCGACCGCCCTCGCCTGCGCACGCGAGGTCGAGACAGCGCTCGAAACCGGCGCCGGCGAGTTCTTCACCGCCATGTACGGCGACCAGCCTGACCTCTGGTCGCCGGCGCTCGCCGGCCACGACCGGCTGCGGTTCACGGTCAACTGCCTGACGCGACTCAGGGTCTGCAGGGCTGACGGCCGGTTGCTGCTCAGCTACAAGGGCCCGGCAGCAGGCGTCCCGCCGGGGGCCCTGCCGTGGTTCAAGGTTCCGGGGCGCCGCAGCGCCGGGGCGCGGGTCCTGTTCGGCCACTGGTCCGCGCTCGGGTACTACGACGCCGATGGCGTCGTGTCGCTCGACACGGGCTGCGTGTGGGGCGGGACTCTCACGGCGCTGCGGCTCGACGCCGCGGCGGGACCCGTGCAGGTCGCCTGCCGGGGCGCGCTCAAGGTCGGCGCGCCCGAGGATTACCGCGGCGACTACTGACTGATCGCCACCAAATTCGCTACGCCCGCGGCAGCGCCGTGAGCACGCTGAACTTGAGGTCGATGTTGCCCAGCGTCTCCTGGTATGGGACGCACTTCATCCGGTTATCGACGTCCCGGGTCGTGAACATCGGCAAGATCTCCCGGATGAACTGGTCGACCAGCTCGCAGTCACTGAAGGTGAGCTCAGGCGGCGACCCGGTGTGCCACTCGACCGTCGTCCAGACACCAGCGCCGCGTCCCGGCGCGGCCGCCGGCGTAGAGGCCGGCGCCGGCGCAAGCGTGTAGAACGTCGTGCGTGCGGTCACGATCCGGGACGCGCTGCCCAACGGGTTCGTGCAGCTGGCTCTGACCTTCGCATCGGGACGTGCCCCGGCGAGCTTGAGGAGCTGCGTGAGCTTGTGCTCGAGGCCGTCGCACGAGTAATGCGAGGTGACCCCCGCATAGCCGAGCAGGTACTCGTGCTTCTGCCAGGTGCCCTCGACCGGCGCGTCGGCCGCTGCCGCTGCCGTCGTTGCGAGCGCGAGGACGAGCCCGCTCATGAGGTGCTGTGTCAGACGCGTCATGGTGTAGCCTCCCGGAGTTGAAGACCAACCTGTGGTTGACTGCGCGCCGGACCCGGAGTTCCAGAGGTCCGGCAGCCGCTGTCTATTATAATGTGGGATCCGCTCATGAACCTGTCCCCGACTCCGCCGTTCAGCCTGCAGCGCTTCATCGACGAGCATCGCGCCGCGCTGCGGCCACCGGTCGGCAACCGGCAGGTCTTTCCGGCCGGAGACTTCGTGATCATGGTCGTCGGAGGCCCTAACGCGCGGCGCGACTACCACGTTGACCCGGGCGCCGAATTTTTTTACCAGCTCGAGGGCACGCTGACTCTCAAGACGATGGCGGACGGCCGACCGCTCGACTACGCGGTGCGCGCGGGCGAGGTGTTCTTGCTACCGCCGCTGGTCCCGCACTCGCCGCAGCGGCCGGCGGGATCGGTCGGCCTGGTCGTCGAACGCCGCCGCGCCGCGCACGAGCGCGACGGGTTCCAGTGGTACTGTGAGGCGTGCCACGCGCTCCTCTACGAGGAGTTCTTCGTGCTGACCGACATCGAGACGCAGTTCCCGGCGATTTTCGAGCGTTTCTACGCCGATCGCGGTCGGCGGACCTGCGCTCGCTGCGGCACCGTGCTCGAGCGGCCCGGCGCGAACGATCCGTCGTGAGCGAGGTGCTGCTGTCGCGCGGCGGTCGTCGCTACGTGGCGAATCTCTCGGACCCGCTGTCGATCGCCGTGCCGCTCGATTTCGACGGCGTCCAGCCCAACCACTACGGCGCGCCCCGAGCGACCGCCCGGCCGCTCGAAGCCGGCTCGTTCGTCGGCGACGTGCGCGCCGGCGGCAGCGTCAACTGCGAGGCGCTCTCGCTGGTGCCGCACTGCAACGGCACGCACACGGAGTGTATCGGTCATGTGACCACCGACCGGATCGCCGTCCACGAGGTGCTGCGGGGCGGCCTGCACATTGCGCGTCTGGTATCGGTGCGGGCGGAACCCGCGGCGGGGAGCCACGAGACCGCCGACCCGGACGCCGCGCGCGACGAGCCGGTGGTGACCGCCCGCGCGCTCGAGGCGGCCCTGAACGCTCTCCCGGGTTCGCCCGAGGCGCTGATCATCCGCACGCTGCCCAACGATGCCAGCAAGCTCGCGCGGCGCTACTCGGGAGCCGCGCCCGCGCCCTACCTGACGCCCGAGGCTGCGCAGTTGCTGGTCACACGCGACGTGCGCCACCTGGTCGTCGATCTGCCATCCGTCGACCGCGCGATCGACGGCGGCCGGCTGGTCGCGCACCGTACGTTCTGGGGACTCGCGGCCGGCGCGCGCCGGGCCCACGACGCAAGCCGGCGCGATGCAACGATTACCGAGCTTGCGTGGATCGCCCCGACGGTGCGCGACGGCTGGTACATGCTGGACTTGCAGTTGCCCGCCTTCATGAGCGATGCCGCCCCCAGCCGCCCGATCCTGTATCCGGTCCGCCCCCATGACTGAGCGGGTCGAGGTGTCGCGCGAGGCGCTCGCGCTCGATGCGGCCGACGCGCTGGCGCCCTTCCGGGCGCGGTTTCGCCTGCCGCTGGGCCCGGATGGCGAGCCGGCGATCTACCTGTGCGGCAACTCGCTCGGGCCGCTGCCGGTCGATGCCGAGGCCCGCATCCAGCAGCTGCTGAGTCAGTGGGCGACGCTCGCGGTGCGCGGGCACCACACCGGGCCAGAGCCATGGATGACCTATCACGAACAGTTTGCCGGCCCGCTCGCGCGGCTCGTCGGGGCATCGCCCGCCGAGGTCGTGGCGATGAACACGCTGACCGTGAACCTGCACCTGATGCTGGTCAGCTTCTACCGCCCCACGTCCGATCGGCACCGGATCCTGATCGAGCGGTCCGCATTCCCGTCCGACCGCTATGCGATCGTCGCGCAGCTCGCGTTCCACGGACGCACTGCCTCGGACTCGCTGGTCGAGATCGGGCCGCGGGCAGGCGAGGACCTGTTGCGCACCGAGGACATCGTCGGCGCGATCGAGCGCGAGCGTGCCTCGCTTGCACTCGTGCTGCTGCCGGCCGTTCAGTATCTGACCGGCCAGGTACTTGACGTCGCGGCCATCACACGCGCGGCGCGGCAGCACGCTGTGCGGGTCGGCTGGGATCTGGCGCACGCCGTCGGCAACGTGCCGCTCGCGCTCCATGACAGCGGTGCCGACTTCGCGGTGTGGTGCAACTACAAATACCTGTGCGGCGGGCCCGGGGCGATCGGCGCCGCTTTCGTTCACGAGCGCCATGCCAACGCGCCGGAGCTGCCGCGCTTCGCCGGCTGGTGGGGCCACGATGCCGCCACGCGCTTTGCGATGGGACCCGACTTTGTGCCGATGCGCGGAGCCGACGGCTGGCAGCTATCGAATCCGCCGGTGCTCGCGCTCGCCCCGCTCGCGGCGGCGCTGCGGCTGTTCGACGAGGCCGGTGTGCCGAGACTGCGGGCGAAGTCCCTCGCGCTGACCGGGCGCGCGCGCGAGCTGCTCGAGCGTCGCTGCGCTGGCCACCTCACGATCGTGACGCCGCGCGCCAGCGCCGAACACGGCGCCCAGCTCTCGCTGCGGCTCAAGGACGGCGCCGTGCGCGGCCGCCGCGTATTCGCCGCCCTGACGGCGGCCGGCGTAATCGGCGACTGGCGCGAGCCCGACATCATCCGCCTCGCTCCCGCACCGCTCTACAACTCCTTCGCCGAGGTCGACCTCGCGGTCAGCCGGCTCGCCAGGGAGCTCGGCGCCCCATGACCGACGTCGTGACGATCCTCGGGGCCGGCTGCACCGGCCCGCTGCTCGCCGCGCTGCTCGCGCGGCGCGGCCTGCAGGTGCGGATCTACGAGCGGCGTGCCGACGCCCGCCGCGTGCCGCCGGCGGCCGGCCGCTCGATCAACCTCGCACTCGCTGCACGCGGTCTTGCGGGCCTGGAGCGGGCCGGACTCATGGCTCAGGTGCGCCCGCTGCTCGTGCCGATGCGCGGCCGGATCGTGCACGATTTCGGTGGCGGCGCGCGTTTTCTGCCCTACGGCCAGCGACCGCACGAATTGCTGTGGTCGGTGCCGCGCGCCGGACTCAACAAGGTGCTGACCGACGCGGCCGCCGCGCACGGCGTCGAGTTTCATTTCGAGCACCTCGCGCGCGGTGCGGATTTCGCTGCCGGCACGATCGACGTCGAGAACCTGCGGTCCGGCCGACGGCTTCGGGTCCCGATGACGCCAGTGTTCGGCGCCGACGGGGCAGCGTCGGCGCTACGCGAGGCGATGGTCCGGTCCGGTCGCGCGACGGCCCGCGAAGAGCTGCTCGACCACCGTTACAAGGAGCTGACCGTTCCGGCGGGCCCGAACGGGTCGCACCTGCTCGAACTTGGCGCGCTGCACATCTGGCCGCGTGGCGGCTACATGCTGATTGCGCTGCCGAATGCCGACGGCACGTTCACGGCAACGCTGTTCCTCGCGGCCGAGGGCGGACCGGTGAGCTTCGCGACGCTGACGACGGCCGCGGCCGTGCGCGAGCTGTTCGCGCGGGACTTCGCCGATGTCTTGCCGCTCGTGCCGGATCTCGCGGCGCAGTTCGCCGCGAACCCGGTCGGCCGGATGTCAACGATCTACGCGGCCCCGTGGCAGGTCGGTGCACAGGCGCTGCTGATCGGGGACGCGGCGCACGCGATCGTGCCGTTCCACGGCCAGGGGATGAACTGCGCGTTCGAGGATTGCCGCGCGCTGGACGACCTGATTGGGGCCGGCCTCGGCTGGTCGGACTGCTTCGCACGCTTCGATGCACTGCGGCGCGAAGACACGGCTGCGATCGCCCGGATGGCGATCGAGAACTACGTCGAAATGCGCGATACGGTCCGTGACCCCCGGTTCGCGCTGCAAAAGCAGCTGTCGCTGGAACTTGAGCGCCGCCAGCCGGACCGCTTCATCCCGCGCTATTCGATGGTGATGTTCCACGAGGAGATTGCCTACGCCGAGGCTGAGCGCCGCGGCGCGGTGCAAAGCGTGCTGCTCGATGAAGCGACCCGCGGCCGCACCGAGCTCGGCGACATCGATCTGCGGGCGCTCGAGGCGGCGGTCATCGAGCGGCTTCCGCCGGTCACGACGCCCGTCGTTCGAGCGTGACGAACGCGTACGGGAAGGCGTGCCGCTCGTCGGCCGGATGCGGATCCCGCGAGCTTTCCCGCCAGTCCTCGCGCCGCCACCGCGGAAACCACACGTCGCCCTCGACGTGTGCGTCGATCTCGGTCAGATGCATCACTCGGGCGAGCGGCAGGCACAGCTCAAAGAGGTCCGCGCCGCCGATCACCATCAGCGCCTCGGCGGCACCGGCTGCGGCGGTGGCCTCGGCGAGCGAGCGGACCACCGTTGCGCCGGCCGGCTGGAACTGCGGATCGCGGGTCAGCACCAGATTCTGCCGCCCGGGCAGTGGCCGACCGATGCTGTCCCAGGTGCGCCGCCCCATCAGGATCGGCCGGCCGAGCGTCAGGCGCTTGAAGTGCTTGAGATCCTCCGGCAGGTGCCAGGGAAGTGTGTTGCCGCGCCCGATCACGCCGTTGCGGGCGGCCGCCACCACCAATTCGATCCGGGGGCTCGCGAGGCGTGTCTCGACTGGCATGCGGTGTACTGGCGGTGGACGGCTCGCCGCGGGGCTAGGGCGCGCCTCTTTATAGCGTGTCTGTGCCGGCGACGTCAGGCGCTCACCCGCCGCGGTCGCTGGCATGGCACCCCATGCGATCGCGGCCGGTCGGTCCGGGTCTGGCACTGCCGGGGCTCGGACGTCCCGCTCGCGGCCCCCCCCCGGCGCGCAGGGCATGCTCCGGCCTCTCCCCGGAGCGGCCGGCAGCCGCTGCCGGGTCCAGAACGCCGGCCGGCTGACTGCCGCGCGCTTGGCTGCCGCCCCGCTGCGAAATTCGCCTAGACTCAACTTCCATGATCCTGCTGCTCGATGTCGGCAATACGCGCGTGAAGTGGGCGTGGCTCGAGTACCTCGAAATTGCGCCGGCCGGCGCCGTCGCTCACGACGCCACCCGCCGCAGCTGGCAGCGCGAGATCGAGGCCGACGGCCACCGACCGAGCCGGATTGTCGTGGCGAGCGTGGCAGGCCACGCCTTCGCTGCGGCGCTGACGCTGTGGTCGCGGGATCACTATCGGGTCGAACCGGAGTTCGTGACCGCGTGCGCCGAGCTGTGCGGCGTGCGCAACGCCTACGCGCGCCCGACGACGCTCGGCGTCGACCGCTGGCTCGCGCTGATCGCCGCCTGGCGCAGCGAGCGGCGAGCGACCGTGATCGTCAACAGCGGCACCGCGCTGGCCGTCGACACGCTCGACCGTGCCGGCCGGCACTGCGGCGGCCTGATCGTCCCGGGCGCCCAGATGATGCGCGAGGCGCGCGCGCGTTTTGACGGCAACGCCGAGTTACTGCCGGCCGCGACGCTGCCCGGTACGCCGGTCCCCGAGGCGCTGCCGGACTGCGTCCTGCTGATGCTCGCCTCGCTGGTCGACCGGTCGGTCGAGGAGCTTCGGGCGCAGGTCGGCGTCGCGCCCCGCGTGCTGCTCACCGGGGGCGATGCGAGCCTCGTCGAGCCATACCTGCGGCACGGCGCCGAGCTCGTTCCGGACCTCGTGCTGACCGGCCTCGCAATTGTCGCCACCCGAGGAGCCGCCGATGGCTGATTCACTCACCGCCCTGATGGACCGGATCGACGCACGCGCCGACGAACTCGTCGCGCTGACGCAGGACCTCGTCCGGATTCCGACGGTCAATCCGCCCGGCGACGGGTACCGCGCCTGCGCCGAGTTCTTGGGCGATCGCCTCGGCCGGCGAGGATTTGCGGTCGAATACGTCCGCGGCGCCGGCTCGCCGGGCGACAGCGATCGCTACCCGCGGACCAATGTGATCGCGCGGCGCGAGGGCCACCGTCCCGGCCGCTGCGTGCACTTCAACGGGCACATCGACGTCGTCGAGGCCGGGCGCGGCTGGAGCGCGGACCCGTTCAGCGCAGAGGTGCGTGACGGCCGTATCTATGGCCGCGGCACCTGCGACATGAAAGGCGGCCTCGCGGCGGCGATCATCGCCGTGGAGACGCTGGTCGAGTCGGGACTCCCGCTGCCGGGCGCGCTCGAGATCTCGGGCACGGTCGACGAGGAGTCGGGCGGCTATGGCGGGGTCGCCTACCTCGCGGAACGCGGCTGGTTCCGGCCGGGGCGCGTCGACCACGTGATCATCCCCGAGCCGCTCAATGTCGACCGGGTGTGCATCGGACACCGCGGCGTGTGGTGGGCGGAACTCGAGACCAAGGGGCGGATCGCGCACGGCTCGATGCCGTTCCTCGGAGAATCCGCGGTCCGGCACATGGGCGCGGTGCTCGAGCGCTTCGAGCACGAGCTCCTGCCGGCCCTCGCCGCACGCCGGACCGCCATGCCGGTCGTTCCGGCTGGCGCCCGCGAGTCCTCCTGCAACATCAACTCGATTCATGGCGGCCAGCCGGAAGAGCACGCGGGGCTCCCCACCCCGTGCGTCGCCGACTCGTGCCGCATCGTGATCGACCGCCGCTTCCTGATCGAGGAGCCGCTGCCCGGCGTCAAGCAGGAGGTCCGCGCCATCCTCGAGCGCCTCGCGCAGAGCCGCAGCGGCTTTCGGTACGAGCTGCGCGACCTGTTCGAGGTCCTGCCGGCGATGGCCGATCCCGACGGGCCGGTGGTGCAGGCGACGCTGGCCGCGGTGCGGGAGGTCCTCGGCCGGGAGCCGGAGATCGTGTGCTCGCCCGGCACCTATGATCAGAAACACATCGAGCGGATCGGCAAGCTCAAGGACTGCATCGCCTACGGACCCGGGATCCTCGACCTCGCGCATCAGCCCGATGAGTTCGTGGCGATCGAGGATTTGGTGGCCTCGGCCAAGGTCATGGCGCGCGCAGCCCATGCACTGCTGAACCGGGGCGCATGACCGGTCGGCCGGTCGGACGCGGCTGGCGACCTGGCGCGGCACTGCTCGCCACCGCACTGCTCGCGGCCGTACTCCTCCCCGCCCGCTCCGCCGGCGCCGCGCCGTCTGCGACGAGCCGTAACGACGCCGCGATCACGCTCGGCATGGCGCTCGAGCCGCCGAACCTCGACCCCACCAAGAGCGCGGCCGAGGCCACGGAGGACGTCGTCTACTGCAACCTGTTCGAGGGTCTGACGCGCATTGCCGAGGACGGCAGCGTCGTGCCCGCGCTGGCACGCGCCTGGACCATCAGCGCGGACGGCCTCACCTACCGCTTTCAGCTCCATTCCGGCGTGCGCTTTCACGACGGCACGCCGCTGACCGCGCTCGATGCCAAGTACTCGCTTGACCGCGCGCGGGCGGCCGGGTCGACGAACCCGCTGCACGATCTGCTCGTGGCCGTCAAATCCGTGGACGTCGACGGCGAGCTCGACCTGCGCATCGAGCTCGCCCGCCCGGTCGCGGATCTGCTGACCTACCTCGGCTGGGGCAACCTCGTGATCATGAGCCCGTTGACGAGCGCGCGGGCGGCCACGGCCCCGGTCGGAACCGGGCCTTTCCGGTTCAAAGAGTGGCGCAAGGGTGATGCGATCGTGCTCGATCGCAACGACGACTACTGGGGTCCGCGGGCGCGCCTGAGGCGCGTGACCTTCCGGATCGTGCCGGATTCGAGCACCAGCCTCGCGGCGCTCCGTGCCGGCGACGTCGACGGCTTCGAGAACTTCCCGTCCCCGGAGAATATCGCCGCGCTCGCCAAGGACCCGCGCTTCGCGGTGGTCGTCGGATCGACCGAGGGCGAGACGCTGCTCGCGATCAACAACGCGCGCGCGCCGTTCAATGATCTGCGCGTGCGGCGGGCGCTGTCGCATGCGATCGACCGGACGGCGATCATCAAGGGTGCGATGTACGGCTACGGCCAGCCGATCGGCAGCCATTTCCCGCCGCACCACCCCGCCTACATCGACCTGACGGGGCGCTACCCCTACGACCCGGCGGTCGCGCGCGCGCTGCTGGCCGAGGCCGGCTACCCACACGGCTTCGCGGTGACACTGAAGCTGCCGCCGCCCTACTACGCGCGCCGCAGCGGCGAGATCATCGCCGCCGAGCTCGCGACCGTCGGGATCCGGGTCACGCTGCAAAACGTCGAGTGGGCGCAGTGGCTCGACCAGGTGTTCAAGAACCGCGACTTCGACCTGACGGTCGTGTCGCACACCGAGTCGCTGGATTACGACATCTACGCGCGACCAGGCTATTACTTCGGCTACTCCAATCCCGCGTACTCGGCGCTGCTCGAGCGGTTGTCCCGCGACCGCGACCCTCTCGAGCGTCGGCAGATGCTCGGCGAGGTTCAGCGCATGCTGGCCGACGACGCCGTCAACGTGTTCCTGTTCGAACTGCCGAAGCTTGGCGTGTGGCGTGCGGACCTGCACGGCCTGTGGCGCGAGGCGCCGGTGCAGGGCATGGACGTCACGCGCGCCTGGCTCGATGCGCCCGCGGCTGCAGGAATGCACGACCGCTCGCGCTCACTTCCCGCCCTGCTACTCGCGGCGGCGGGGCTCGCGGCGGCCGCCCTGGGCGGTCTCGCCCTCAGCCGCCACGTGAGCCCGACGTACATCGCCGGACGGCTCGGGAGCCTCGCGCTCACGCTGCTGTTGGCCTCGGCCGTGATCTTCGTGCTTGTCGAGATCCTGCCCGGCGACCCGGCGGCCTACATGATGGGACTCAATGCGAGCCCGGATGCGGTTGCGCACCTGCGCGCCGACTACGGCCTCGATGTGCCGCCGTTGCAGCAGTACTGGGCGTGGCTGGCGGGTGTCGTCCGCGGCGACCTCGGCCTCAGTTACACGTACCGCGTCCCGGTCGCGGGCCTGGTCGCGGAGCGCCTCGCCGTCTCTGTGCCGCTCGCGGTCTACGCGCTCGTGCTGGCGGTGCTGCTCGCGTTCCCGCTCGGGCTCGCCGCGGCCGCCCGCGCCGGGACCCGGACCGATGCGACGCTGATGGGCCTCGCCCAGGTCGGGCTCGCGGTGCCGAATTTCTGGCTTGGAATCCTGCTGATCCTGCTGTTCGCCGTGCAGCTGCACTGGTTCGCGGCCGGCGGCTTTCCCGGCTGGGACGCCGG
>Ga0209415_10003352_pt1 | contig 29789 bp, 21 predicted proteins | sample PeaSoiSIISIP2007_FD_187696 | JGI IMG/M metagenome (GOLD analysis project Ga0209415, IMG submission 187696) | Peat soil microbial communities from Weissenstadt, Germany - SII-SIP-2007 (SPAdes) (version 2) | ecosystem: Environmental > Terrestrial > Soil > Wetlands > Peat | place: Germany...
AAGACTGAGGGGGCCGCATACCCCCGAGTACCGGATACCGCCCGGCTCAGGTCAGGACCTCGACCGGTACCCGCACGTATCGGATGCCTGCGATTGCTCAGATTTGGTTCCGAAGCCGGGGCAATACGTCCTGTGCGACATGTTCGAACGAGGACCGGCGATGTTGTTGAGGCCGGTGGAACACGAACTCACTGAACCCCAATCCGTCGTAGGTTTCCAGGATGTGCTCCACCGTGGTCATCGACTCCCAGGCATCGAGCGGGTTGAGTACAAGAAGGGACCTCCGAAGTTCATCGGGGTCGCGTCCCTTCGTCGCACACAGCTCCTCAAAGACCTGAACACGAGAGACGATGTCCTTGCGTGCCTTGTCCAACGAGAGCAGGGGGTCTGAGTAGGTGCTCCACGTGTCAGCCAGGTCGACCGCCACCTCAAGGGCACGTCGTTGCACGGCACCGATCGTGATCGGCACCCGCGGGATTTGGAGGCACCCTGGTTCGGTGTGAGCCTCGGTGTATGCCGTATATTTCCCTTCGAAGGGGGTCAGGTCACCGCGCAGGAGCCGATCGATAACTCCCACGCCTTCTCGCAGACGTTCGATGCGTTCACGAGGGGCCATTTCGAGCATCCCCGCCATGGCCTGGTCGCCGAAAGCTCCCGTACCAACGCCCAGTTCGAGCCGACCGGCCGAGAGTTGGTCGACGGCGATGGCGGAACGAGCCACTTGGATCGGTGAGCGCCACGACAGGTTTGTTATGAGGACGCCCAGGCGAATGGTGGTCGTGATCGCCGCCCACGCAGGGAGCAGCGCCCAGCCATCCAGGAAGGGTGCGTCGGGTGCCAAGAAATAGAACAGATGGTCGGCGCACCACAGCACGTCAAATCCCAGACGCTCAGCCTGCTGTGCGTCATCGCGCCACCCATGGAGGCCCGTGGGCGAACCCAGGCATACCGGCTGAGCCCCGGTGAGAGGGTCCATATCCATGAGACCAAACCGCATGGGATGGGGCACCTGCGTCGCTTTCTAAACAGTCACGAAGCCCGAACGCTATCGAACGAGGGTCCGGGCGATATTGTCGGTTCTGGGCGCCCTCACGGGGCCAGCCCGACCAACCTCGGGCCGAACGGGATCATCCGCTATCGGGGCGCGTGACGACGATTTCGGACCGGGTGGTCGTGCCGATCCTGGGTTGGGATCGTCAGCTCGCGCCGATGTGCGAGGCATCCGATATCGCGCGCCGCCTGTATGGCGGGAGCCGTTCAGTCGGATCGAACGTCGATGTTGCTATTCGTTACCGTTCGAGTGAAATCACGAGGTATTCATCCCTACTCCATCCCTACTACTCAACGAAACGGGCCGGACTGGCTGTCATGGCAATCCGAAGATGACCTGCTCAGAGGACAGGAGCGGATTCCCTGGACCCGTTGAGGTGACCACCCAGATCTACGAGGGCACCAACCAGATCCAGCGCGTCGTGATCTCGAAGAGGTTGCTCGGATAGCGCGTTCCCCAGCCCCTCGCTTGTTCCCCAGCCCCTCGCGTGTTCCCCAGCCCCTCGCGTGTTCCTCAGCCCCTCGCGTGTTCCTCAGCCCCTCGCGTGTTCCTCAGCCCTCGCGTGTTCCTCAGCCCTCGCGTGTTCCTCAGCCCCTCGCGTGTTCCTCAGCCCTCGCGTGTTCCTCAGCCCTCGGTGATCGTCCCGCCCGCGAGGAGGGCCAACTCGGCGTTCTGCAGATGAGGCTCGTGGTCGGCGTCGGCTCGGGCCGCGGTGGCAGAAGGGATGAAGATCGCGGCGATGATCGCCACCACGGTCGTCCCCGCCAGGAAGGCGAAGCCTCTGGTGTAGCCCGACGCCGCCGGGTATTTGTCGGCGAGAAGGCTCGACGTGACGATGCTCGACATGACAGCGGCCCCGATGGCGCCCCCGATGGTGCGGATGTTGGCGTTCATCCCACTGGCGACGCCGGTCTGCTCGGGCGGCACTGCTTGCACAATGAGGTTGGACATGGCGGAGAAGGCCAGGCCCAGGCCCACCCCGAGCAGGGTGCTGGCGACGTAGACCTCCCACTTCTCGGTGCGGGCGAAGGCCAAGATCAGATACGAACCGGCCGAGAAGACCGATCCGATGATGACCGCCGATTTGGAGCCGATGGCGGCTGCGATCCGGCCCGACAACAGCCCGAAGAGGAACATCGTCACGGTGAGGGGCATGAGGAACAGCCCTGACTGGATGATGTCGGCCCCGAACCCGTAGCCGACCGATCTCGGTGTCTGTAGGAATTCGGGGAGGAACGCCATGACCGAGTACATGCCGATCCCGAACAGGAAGGCGACGAGGTTGTTCGTCCACACGGAGGGGACGCGCATCATCTTCATGTCGATGAGCGGTTGGCGCGATCGCGACTCCACGACGATCCACACCACGCCGATGACGACGGCCAACGCGATCAGCCCGAGCACCTTCCCCGAGCCCCAGCCCCATGAGGGTGCCTCGCTCACACCGATGAGGAGGGCGACCAACCAGCCCGACAGCAGGACGGCGCCCAACCAGCTGATCTTTCCCGGGGTCCGGACCGGTGACTCGGGGACGAACACCTGCGCACAGACCGCGGCGATGACCGTGATGATCAACGGGATCCAGAACAACCAGTGGTAGTCGAGATGGCTGACGATGGGCCCGGCGAGGACGATCCCCGCCCCTCCGCCGACGGCGGCCATGGCAGCCACGACGCCCACCCCGGTGGCTACCTTGGTGGCGGGGAACTCGTCCCTGATGATCCCGAACGACAAGGGAAGCACGGCCCCGCCGATTCCCTGTACGACACGGCCCAGGATGAGAAGACCGATCGACTGGGCCAGGCCGGCCATGACCGATCCGAGGGCCAGGGCGGAGAGGGTGACGACGAGCATCCGCTCCTTGCCGACCATGTCGCCGACCCGCCCCAGAATGGGCGTGAAGACCGACGCCGACAGGAGGTAGGCGGTCAGGACCCAGGTCACCGTGCTCTGGGAGGTATGGAGATCGTGCTGGATGGTGTGCAGCACCGGAAGCACCAGCGACTGCAGGAGTGAATAGGCGGACACCCCGAGGAGCAGCACGGTGAAGGTGGCCCTGTAACTCGCCCGATCGAGCGATCTGGTCACCCTGTGGCCTCGATTCCAGTCAGCGGGAAGACGACTGCGGTCGCTGCGGTCGCCCCGCCACTATAAACGGAACACACGCTCCGCATTCGACAGCTCTGGAAGCCGAGTTGGAGCTACGCACCTCGTGACGATCGACGCAGTGACTCGTTGGCGCGGCGGCTGAGGCGCGTGGCGCGGTTGGCCGCGATCGAAGGGGGCGCTGGGGCGGCGGTGCGGCGGTGGCGCGGTGCGGCGGTGCGGCGGTGCGGCGGTGACGAGGCAGTCAGACCTGGGCCCGGAACCGATCGGCCATGGCCGACATCACCGACAGGGCGAACATCGGTGTCTCGTGGACCAGGAAGAGAAAGCGTTGACGGTCGAGCACCGCCAACAACGTGTCGACCGTCGCCACCGCGGTCGCCATGCGGGGGGCGGAGTCTACGAGGGCCATCTCACCGAAGATGTCGTCCACGCCCAGTGTGGCGACGACGCGGTTCGTGGTCTGCAGTTGGATCTGCCCCTCGATGACCCCGAACATCTCGGTCCCGGCGTCGCCCTCTCGGAACACAACGCCGCCAGCCGGAACGCTCAGTGTGTCCTTGGCATTGCGGAACAAACCCTCGACTCTCATGTGCACCTCCGGGAGGCCTCGAGATCCGGTCGAGGCTAGAGGAGGCGCTCGTCGTCCCACAAGGTGGTCGCCGCGTGGCGCCGAGGGTCATATACCGCCTTGACGGGTGCTCTCGGTGAGAGAATGATTAATACAAATACTGGTACAATCCTCCACATGGATACGGCGGATCTGGTTGATTTGATCGACCTTGTTGTCTTGGATCCCGACTCGTCGGTGGCCCCTTTTCAACAGGTCCGGGAACAGATTGCCGCCGCCATCGACAGTGGCGCTCTTCTCCCCGCCGTCCGGCTCCCTCCGGTCCGTCAGCTCGCCGCCGATCTCGGCCTGGCCGTCAACACGGTGGCCCGCTCGTATCGCGAGTTGGAGCTTGCCGGTCGTCTCGAGACCCGGGGACGACACGGGACCTTCGTCGCCGGCGCTCCTTCTCCCACCCGGAAGGTCGCGGCCCGCGAAGCCGAAAAATTCGTCCGACACATGCGGGAGCTCGGGATAGGTGACGAGGAGATCCTCGCCATCGTGGGCCGAGCCGTGGATCGGATCGGAGCCCATCGAGCGCCCCGGCGGAGGCCGGCGCCGTGAGTCGGGAGTTGCTCAGGCCGTCTGTCTTGTTACACGGCGCAGCTGTCGCCCTCACAGATGCCGTCATCGCCGGCGCCACTGATGGGCACGACGACCTCGAGAGGGTGGGCCTTGGCCCAAGCTCGCTCCAGCACGTCGAGAATCGTGTCGGCGTCCTGCGCTCCGGGGATCCCGAACTTGCCGTCGATCACGAAGAACGGGACACCGGTGACTCCGAGCTCGAGCGCCTCGCGCTCGTCAGCCCGGACCTCATCTCTGTAGCGGTCGCCCGCCAGGATGTCGGCGCACTCACCGGCGTCTAGCCCGACCTCGGTGGCCAGGCGTACCAGCGTGTCGCGATCACCTATCGCCGCGCCCTCGGTGAAGTAGGCCACGAACAGCCGCTCCTTGAGCGCGTCCTGCAGGCCCGGTCCCGCCGTACGGGCGAAATGCAGCAGACGGTGGGCATCGAAGGTGTTGCCGGCCTGGGCGCGCTCGAAGTGGAAGTCGAGCCCCTCTGCGGCCGCCGTGGCCGTCAGCCGGTCGTTTGCTTCTGTGGCCTGCTGGCGGGTCATACCGTATTTCCTTGCCAGTCGCTCGACCTGATCACCTTCGCGCCGTGCCGGCGCGTTCGGGTCGAGCTCGAAGGCCCGCCATACGACGTCGATCTCATCGGCGTGCTCAAACCGCTCCAGGGCGGTCTCGAAACGGCGCTTGCCGACGGCACACCATGGGCACACCAGGTCCGAAAAGATTTCCACCCTCACGTCTCTTGGGAACCGTCCGGTCCACCCGATTATTCCGGTGCCACTCCAGCCGCTGGTCAGCCCGAAGGCGACACGATCCCTGTCAAAGATGTGGCGCCACCGATGCCCGACGGCACCCCGGCGTGAAATGAACCAGTAGCGGATCACGACCCGATGGCAGGTTTCGTGCCATCAAGGTGGTGACGCCTGGCGCGACGCTGGGGAGTCGATGCCGGAGATGGCGGTCGATGCCGGTGGCGGTCGGATCGTCGGAACGAGCCGGCTTCGTTTCGGCGATGGTCGGAGCGCCCACTGGCACCAGGCCGCCAAACTCGGACATGCCCGTCGCTCTGCCGGCTGAGCGTGTGCCGAACGCAAGGTCCGTATACCATCTGACCTGGACGTCGCCATGAGGCGGTCGGCGCGTCCCCGGGTTGGTCGGCTGTGTTCGGCCCGGCGGGGTGTAGTTGTGGGGGTCGAGGGCCATGGTTGGGACGGTCGGGATCGGAACCGGATCGGCAGCAGACCTGTTCTACCTCGCTGGGCGCGAAGAAAGGTGCACAGCGTGAGTCTTCGATCCCTGCACGCCCATGTGAAGCGCGGCGCCGTCGTGGCGCTGGTCTGCTCGGTCGCCGCCGGGTCGGCACTGGCGGGCGCCTCCCCGAGCTCGGCCGCGACGGTCGCGTCCAATACCGCCATCACCACGGTGGTGGGAGGCGGGGCGACGACGGCCGTCACAAACGGGGTCCCGAGCCTGTCAGCGTCTCTGGGCTCCCCGCTGGACGCCGTCCTCGACGCCCATGGGAACGTGGTCTACGCCGACCAGAACAACAATCTCATCCGAGTGGCGGCGGCCTCCTCGGGCACCTTCTACAACGTGTCCATGACCGCCGGCCGCATCTACACCGTGGTGGGGGACCCGACGGGCACGGGTGATGACTCCGGTCCCGCCCTTCAGACTGTCCTCTCGGACCCCAACGGGGTGGCCGTCGACGCGGCCGGTGACATCGCCATCACCGACACCGGGAACAACGCCATTCTTTTCGACCCCGGCACCGCCGGTACCTACTTCGGCCAGCCCATGTCGGCGCACACCGTCTACCCCATCGCCGGTGACCTGGACCCCACCGGTGCCATCAGCAACTTGGCATTCAACGCCGGGCTGTCCTCGCCGGACGGGATCGCCTTCGACGCCCAGGGTGACGTCGTCGTGGCCGACACCGGCAATGACATCATTCGGCTCATCCCACGCACCGCCCACACCGCCTTCGGACAGGCAGTCCAACCTTTCGACATCTACACCATCGCGGGGAACACCAACTTCGGTTACACCGGCAATGGCGGACCGGCCACGGCGGCCGAGCTTCAACTGGACAGCTTCAACGGTGTTACGGTGGACGCCAGGGGTGACGTCGTGTTCTCCGACGTCGACAACAACGCTGTCCGCCTGGTGGCGGCCAGCAGCGGCATCGCCATGGGCCGGGCCGTCACAGCGGGGGACATCTACACCGTGGCCGGTTCGGGGCCCAACGACGCGGGATTCAAGGGAACCAAGAAACCCGCCACCAAGGCCTGGCTCAACAGCCCCCAGGGCATTGCCGTGGATGCGGCGGGCGACCTCTTCATCACCGACTCGCTCAACAACGTGATCCGCTTCGTGCCCGCCAACAAGGGGACGTACGACGGCATGTCGGTCAAGGCGGGTGACATCTACACCGTGGCTGGCAGCGGCGCAACCGGCGAGCTCAACGCACCGACGGGCGTGGCCGTCGGGCCGTCGGGCCAGCTGCTCATCGTCGACAACGGCAACAACGTCATCCGTGAGGTCAGCGGCTCGCCCGTGGCCCAGCCCACGGTGTCGGCCATCAGGCCGGCGTCGGGCCCGACCTCGGGGGATCGCCGGGTTGTCATCATCGGGGCGGACTTCTCGGGCGCAACGGCGGTGATGTTCGGCTCCCGACCGGCGGCGACCTTCACCGTAAAGTCGGCCAAGAAGATCATCGCCTTTTCACCAACTGCAACGATCGGAAGGGTCGTTATCAGGGTGTACACCTCGGCCGGGGTCAGCGCGGCAAGCTCGGTCGGTGCGTCGTATACCTACTCGGCCGCGGCGCTGGGAAAGCACAAGCACCGGCGCTGAGCGGCCGCCACGCGGCGCCGGTGCGGGGCTAGGCGTGGTCCTCGGTGCGTAGCTAGGCGTGGTCCTCGAATTGGGGCAACCACGTGCGTGTGGCCGCGAGAAGCTCGTCGGTCATGGCGACGACGTGCTCGTAGGGAAGTGAGCCCGCCATGGGATCGGCGAGCATGGCCTCGAGAGCAGTGGTGCGATCCCCTGACACCGCCGCTTCCACGGTGAGCTCCTGCGAGCTCACGACCCGCCGGAGGTGCTCGCCGAGGAACGACGGGACCGAGGCTTGATCCCGAGGCCGGACGCCGTCCGCACCGGCCACCACCATGCACTCGACGACGACATCCCGAGACAGGTTCTCGACCTGTCCCGAGTTCGGGATGTTGCCGGGGAATTCCTTCTCCTCACCCGTGACGAGCCCCTCGAGCAGCAGCGCCACGAATTCTCCCGACGGCCATTTCGGGATGGTCTCGGAGGCCAGGAGGTCCGCCATCTCGGCATCGTCGGTGGCCTTGTCGGCCTGGTGGCCGTGCATGCCGTAGTGATGGACCGCCCAATCTCGTCCATAGTCGGACGCGGCGGTCACGAACCCGGGGAAGAACTCGACCACGTGTGTGTCGGCGGAACCCGGGAGAACCCCGAAGCGCTCGAACAGCTCGAACTTGACCTTGTTGTTGGCCAGGATGTCCGCCTTCGACCAGCCGTGTTCGGGGTCGATCATCTTGTAGTGCATCGGCCCCGGCGGCTCCATCCACAGAGGACCGGTGAGGTCGAGGTCGCCGGCGAGCGCGCTCCGGAGCATCTCGAACCCGTCACGTTCGCCGATGCGGAGCGAGGTCACGAGAGGCAGGTGGTTGACCCCCGCCACCACGGGATCGACCGTCGTGAAGTTGGCGTCGAACAGGAGGCTGAGCACGAACTTGAGGCCCACGATCTCGGCGCACAGCCCGATCGTGTCGATCGAGGTCTCCCGCGTGACGGCCCGGCACAGTGCGGTGAGGGGATTGCTCACGTTGACGAGGAGCGCGTCGGGGCAGCACCGTTCCATGGCCCTCGCCACCTCGAGGATCACGGGCACGCTGCGCAAGGCCCTGGAGATCCCCCCCGGTCCGACGCTGTCGCCCACGGTCTGACGGACCCCGTAGCGAGCGGGGATCTCGATGTCGTGACGCATGCTGGCGAAGCCGCCCACCGAAAAGGTGGCGATGACGTACTCGGCGCCCGACAGCGCGTCGTCGATGTCGGTGGTGGCTCGTGCGGTGAGCGGGATCCCGCGGCGCTCGGCAACGTGCTCGGCGACCTTGAGCGCCGGCGGCAAGGAGTCGGGGTCGAGATCGAAGAGGACGACCTCGGCATCGGCCAGGGCGGGCGTGTTGGCGAAGTCCACCATCAGCTTCGGCGTCCAGTGGGTGCTCCCTCCACCGACCAGTGTGATCTTCGCCGCCATGGCGCCGACGATACCCGGGACGGGCCGTTCGGGCCCAGTGAGGTTGTCGCCTCACCTACAGTGCGGCCATGTCCGAGACCCGGGAACGGACCGTCGAACGGATGCTGGTCAAGGCCCATCCCGATTCGCAAACTCTGGCTCGGGACGCGGCCGATCGTGCCGCGGCCGTGCTCCGCGAGGCGGTGGCGGCCCGGGGTGTCGCCCACGCCATGTTCGCCACCGGGAACTCTCAGTTGGAGTTCGTCGACACGCTCGTCACCTCCACCGCCACCGCCGACGTCCCGTGGGGCGACGTCGTCGTTTTCCACATGGACGAGTACGTCGGCGTCGGCCCCGACCACCCGGCCGGGTTCCAGCGCTGGATCCGTGAACGCATCAGTGACCGCGTCCGTCCCCGCCGGGCCCACTACATCGACGGGCTGGCCGACCCCGAGGCCGAGTGCCGGCGCTACGCGGGGCTCCTGCTCGAACATCCGCTCGACATCTGCTGTCTCGGCATCGGCGAGAACGGACATCTGGCCTTCAACGACCCTCCCGTCGCCGACTTCGACGACCGCCTCGACATGAAGGTCGTCGAGCTGGATAGCGCCTGTCGGCTCCAACAGGTGCACGAGGGCCACTTCCCCGACATGGACTCCGTCCCGCGCCTCGCACTCACGGCCACGATCCCGGCTCTCCTCCGGGCGCGGACCGTCCTCGCCGTCGTGCCCGAGGCGCGCAAGGCCGAGCCCGTCCGGGCCGCCCTCACGGGCCCGGTGTCGACGGCGTGCCCGGCCTCGGTCCTGCGTACCCGGGACAACGTGACACTGTTCGTCGATCCCGGGTCGGCATCGCTGCTCGATTGGTGACGGGCGGCGGGCATCGGGTGCGGGCTCCGGGTCGTGCTCGCGCCGCCGCCGTCCTCGCTGCCGTCGCCGTGGTCGCGTCGCCATTGGCGGCCTGCGGTAGCGGTGGCGGGAGCCCGAAGTCGGCCCATCCCGCCGTGGGTGCCGTGGGAACGGTGGGTGCAGTAGACGCGGGGGGCGCGGTAGGTGCCGACCACGAGTGCGTGGTCGGCGACACCGGCCATGCCGAAGCCCCCCGAGTGGCGTGGACGAACCTCCGCAATCCGATCCTGAGCGAGCCGGACGCCGGGGTGAAGGACCAGGCACTGGTCTGGGCCGGGGGCGAGTGGCACATGCTCTTCAGCTACGTCACCAACGACGTCACCACCAAGGGCGCCGAGAACTGGAACATCGCCACGGCCACGAGCCCCGATCTGTCCCACTGGTCGGCGCCGTCGCCCTGGCCCGTCCAGACCGGCGTGGACGGGGTGGCGTCACCCGACATCGTGCGCAGCCCGTCGGGCACCTTCGTCGTCACGTACGACTCGAATCCCGACGTCGCCACCGGTGCGCAGTCGAAGCTCTATTACCGCACCTCGACGGATCTCAGCCGATGGTCGGCCCCGCGACCGCTGGCGCTCACCCTGCACCCTGCCCCCGGCGACCGGATGATCGACGCCACGCTGGCCTGGACGGGGCACGGGCTCATCCTCGGGTACAAGTACGGCTCGACGACCGGCTCGGCGGTGCAACACTTCGAGATCGCGTGGTCGCCGAGTGGTTCGGTCGACGGTCCGTGGCGGGCGGTCGGCCGTCCCGACATCGTGGTGCACGGAGACACGATCGAGAATTTCGAGTTCGTCGGCATCGCCGGACGCTGGCATCTGCTGGCGACGTCGAACACCTTCGACCAGCCGTGGATCTTCGAGCTGTTGGGCGAACCCGCCATCCCGTCCTCGTGGTTGCACTGGACCGGCGGCAGGATGCTCGTCATCCCCGGACAGCCCTGGGACTCTGGACCGGGCATCTCGAGCGTGACCTTCGAGCACGCCAACTCCGTGTTCCTCTGCGACACCCGGACCGGGACGACCCGCTCGACCGGTACGACGGGCGCCGGCTACTACTACGTGACCTATGCGGGCAGCGACGAGCTGACGCACTTCGGGGGATGGGGTCACGCCAAGATCGGCATCGCCCGGAGCACCGACCTGGTCCACTGGCAGGTGCCGGGCTAGCTGGGTGACGAGTCCAGACAGACCTTCACCGACGAGAGACCTTCACCGACGAGACCTTCACCGACTTCCCACCGCATCGCCAGGCCCAATCCAACGTTCGAGGAACGGGTAAGCCTCGACGCCGTGCCACTCGTGGATGCCCTCGAACACATCGTGCTCGAGCCGGTCGTTGGCTCCGTCGGCGCCGTAGACGGCCCGGAGCTTGTCGACCTCGGCCGCCGCCACCGTCGCCGGGAAGAGGTCGTCGCGGGTACCGGACTCGACCAGCAACGGACGCGGCGAGATGAGCGCGCCGAGGTCCACGTGTTCGAGCTGGCCGAGCATGCCGGGGAGCACCTGCGAGCCGCACATGTTCCACGGCATCTTGTGCGACTCGGCCCACGACGAGAAGTACCCGCTCACCACCGAGGCCGCCACCCGCTCGTCCAACGCGGCCAGGAACAGCGTGACGGTGCCGCCGTAGGAGAGACCCACCATGCCGATGCGACGGGCGTCGACGAGGGGATGGGTCTCGAGGACGTCGAGCCCACGCGCCAGGTCCCACAGGTTCTGCGTCAGCGGGCTGAGCCCCCCCATCACGGCGTGGACGAGGTTGGTGTCGCAGGCGTAGTGGTCATCGGGGTTCCAGTCGAGGCGCTCGCCGAAGCAGCGCATGTCGGGAGCAAGCACGACATAGCCGCGGAGTGCGAGTTGGTGCCCGTAGTCGGCATTGGGAGTGCCCGTGCGCTCGAGCCCGCACGCCTCGGCTTTCCCCGGTCCGTGGCCGTGGGCGGCGAGCACGGCCGGGCCCGGCGCCACGCGCCCGTGCGGCACGAGGAGGTAGGCGGGCACCGACATCATGGCTTCGGTGTCGAAGACCACCTTGTCGCGCCGGTAGCCGTCGCACTCGACGGACTCGAGCGTCTCGAGGCGCAGCGGCACGCGTGCGGGCATCGGCCCCAGCAGCGTGTCGAGGCGGGCCCGACAGCGCGCCCGCCAATCGGCAAGGTCGCGCCCGTAGCCGGGGTCGCTGGCGTCGCCGGGGCCAGCGGTGGGCAACGGGTCGACGTGGCGGGTCTCGCCCAAGCGCACCATCCACGAGTACCAGGGCGAGTAATTCCGATCGGGAACGGGCAACTCGAAGGGCGCTACGACGGCCGCGTCCACAGGCAGGTCCACGGGCGTGTCGACGGGCGTGCCGACGGGCGTGCCGACGTTCACGCCCGCGTCCACTGAGTCCACCCCGTCGAGGGGCGGATCAGCCGGCAAGAGGAGTCCAGGACTGCACCGTGTGCCAGCAGGTCCCCTGGGGCTTGCCCGTGTACGTCGGCACGCACAGCGGGGACGGAGGATCGTTGTTGTAGAGCTCCACGATCTGGTACTCGGTGGGCCCCGCGTACTTGTCCGGCCCGAAGCTCAGGTTCGGCGTGTAGGTCCCGGGGAAGTTCTGGATGCGCGACATGGACTGGACGAAGGTGCGCCGGTCGAGATGCGGGCCCGCCCCGAGGGCTGCCGCCGCGAACAGCCGGATGGCCTGGCACCACCCCACGATCGGTCCCTGCTCCTCGATGTACGGCGACACCGAGGAGGTGGGCTTGTTGTGCGCGCTCCATGTGTCGTAGCAGCTCTGGACCGCGGCGTTGTAGCCGCCGCCGTCGGGGGTCACGCTTTGCGGAGCGTCGGTGCCGCCCAGTGTCTCGACGGTCACGCCCTCCTGGTGGTCGAGGCCCTTCTCGTAGGGAATCGGGATGAGCCCCAGCGTGACCGTGATCGAGGACTCGTAGTCCGACAACAGGAGCTTCGGGAAGTAGTTCTGCCCGTTCTCCTGGCTCAGGAAGGGGAAGAACGAGTTGAAGGGGATGAGCGGGATCACCGACTTCACCCCGGCCGATTTCAGGCGTTGCACGACGAGAGGTGCGGCCGAGTTGGTCGCCGCGGTGTCCGAAGGGTTCGACGGCAGGGTCTCGACCAGAGGATCGGTGAACCCGGCCCGTCGCAGGTCCGGCAGCAGGTACTGGTTGAGCGCCACCTGGTCGCTGGTGCGGTCACCGGCGACGATCCCGATGCGGTTCGTCGTGTCGAGCAGGCCCGAGGTCTTCCCCCACTGCACCACCGTGGCGAGGATCTGGGCCTGGTCGGGGCCCGTCCACCACAGGTAGGGGGCGCCCTCCTGGGTCCAGTTGGTGACCGTCGTCCATTGCCCGATGAAGGGAGTGTGGCCTTCTTGGGTGATGCACAGTTCGTTGTCGCCGGTCCAGGAACCGAGCCCGTCGAGGACGGCGAACACGGGGGGATTGCCCTCGGTCCACTGCTTGCACAAGGCGCGCATGGCCGATTCGTTGGTGGGGTCGAAGTTCACGATCATGGGATTGATCTTGCGGCCGTTGATCCCGCCCGCATCGTTGATGGCGTTGACGAACGTGTGGATGGCCGCCTTCTGCGCCGCGAACTCGGTGTCGCCCGCGAAGCCGAAGTTCGACGCCAGGGACGTGAGGTTCGACACCGGGAAGGCCACGTTGATCGCGGTGGCGGTGACGCCCCGGGTACTCGTCGAGGCCTGGTCCACGGTCACGCCGCTGGGCTTGCCGAGCCCCAGCCCGCTGTCGGTTCCCGTTGTCCCTGCACCGGCTGCCGAGCCCGCCGACTTCTTCGGCGACGTCGCCGTGATCCCGTACACCACACCGGCCACGACCGCGATCACGAGCACCAACGCAACGGCCTGCACGCCGGCGGGCCGGCGCCGGAAGCGCCGCCACGACCGCTTGAGTGCCCCCGAACCCGCCATCGTCGTCGCTCTCCCTCTTCGCCGTCTTCGCTGCGTCTTTGTCTGCGTTGCCTGCGTCGGTCAGCTCGCCGGACCGGTCCCGGCGCGGTGACCCCCCACCGCCTTGTGCCTACGGCCTCGACCTCCGCTTCGATCTCGCTGCTACCGTGGCCACACGATATGCGGCTCGGGAATCGCCGACCCGGCAGGCACGCCGGGACGCGAGGGGTTGTGGCCGCTCCCGTGCTGGGGCACGATGGACCCATGACGTTGACGACGGGACTCGACATTAGGGCGATCTCTCCCAACATCGGAGCCGAGGTGCGTGGCCTCGACCTCAGCCGTCCCCTGGGTGACGCCGTGGTGGAAGAGGTGCGTGCCGCCCTGTGCCGGCACCTGGTGCTGTTCTTCCCGGGCCAGGATCTCGCCCCCGACGTCCAGGCCGACTTCGCCCGCCAATTCGGCGAGGTGACACCGGCTCATCCGGTGATCCCGGCGATCGAGGGCAACCCCGAGGTGCTCAACATCGACGGGCGTGAGGACCGCGCCTCGTGGTGGCACACCGACGTCACCTTCCTCCAGACACCGCCGCTCGGCTCGATCCTGCACATGCGCGAAGCGCCGACGGTCGGGGGCGACACGATGTGGGTGAGCCTGCAGGCCGCCTACGACGCGTTGGCCGAGCCGGTCCGGGCCATGTGCGACACGTTGATCGCGTGGCACCACGATCCCTGGTTCGCGGCCGACGTCGAGAACCAGGGCGGCTACGAGTGGGACGGCCGTCATCACGACAAGCTCTTCCCCGTCCCGCACCCGGTGGTGCGGACGCACCCCGAGACGGGGCGAAACGGCCTGTTCGTGAATTCGCAGTTCACAAAGTTCCTCGAGGGGATGTCCAAGCTCGAGAGCGAGGTGTTGCTCGAGTTGTTGTACCGCCACTGCCAGCGACCCGAGTTCAGTTGCCGGTACCGGTGGGAGGCGGGCGCCGTCGCGTTCTGGGACAACCGCGCCACCCTGCACTACGCGCTCGACGACTACGGCGACGCGCTGCGCGTCGCCCACCGGGTGACACTGCGCGGGGACGTTCCCTACGGCCCGGCCCGACCGCTCCAGCCGAGCAAGTAGCGCGCTCCCGCCAGACCGCGGGCCGGACGCGCCGCCGGACGCGGCGCGCATCTCAGGTGTCACCGGCACGGCTCTCACCCGGGTCGGCACCCGCGCCACCCGCACCACCCGCATCACTGCGCGCCGGTCCGGTCACGTTAAGGGCCGCGTCGCTGGCGCCGAGATAGGCAGCCAGGGCACGGGGATCCTCCCGCACGACGTCGGGGCTGCCCGAGATCACGACGGAACCGGTCTGCATGATGATCACGGTCGAGCACAACTCGAAGACGAGCGGGACGTCGTGCTCCACGAGAAGGATCGTCGACCCCGTCACCTCCTGGAGTTGGCGCAGCAGCGGGATGAACGCCTCGGCCTCGCGCTGGGCGATGCCGGCGGTGGGCTCGTCGAGCAGCAGGAGTCGTGGGCCGGCCAGCACGATCGAGGCCAGGTCGACCACACGGCGCGTGCCCGTCGACAGGTGCCCGGTCAGGTGGTGGCGGAAGCGCTCCAGGCCGAACGACCCGATGACGCGGTCGACCGCCTTGGCCTTGTCCCGCTCGGCGCGACGCGCCCACGGGAGCTGCAAGGTGGTCGACAGGACGCTGACGCTGTTGCGGGCGTCCTCGCACAGCATGAGCGTGTCCTGCACCGTGAGCTCGGGGTAGAGACGGCAGTCCTGGAACGAACGGACCACCCCCAGCGCGGCCCGTTCCTCGGGGATGTAGTCGGCCAGGTCCTCGCCGTCGAGCGCCAACGACCCTTCCTCGGGGGCCACGAGGCCCGACACCGCGTCGAGGAGTGTCGTCTTGCCCGACCCGTTGGGCCCGATGAGCCCGACGATCGTGCCGGGCTCGATCGACACCGTGACCTTGTCCACGGCCCGCAACCCACCGAAGGACACGACGAGGTCGGTGACGTCGAGGCGGGCGGGCCCTTCTCCTCTTGTCTTCCTACCGGAGGGCCTCGCCTCTCTGCCGTCGTCGGTGAAGGTGGCGTCGTCGGTGAGGGTGCCGTCATCGGTGAGGGTGGCATCGTCTGTAGTGGTGGCGTCGTCAGTGCTCACGAGCGCAGCTCCGCGACCGCACCCGCTTCGGTCAGTTTCCCGGTGGCGGGGTCGATCCCGACGGTGGGTGGTGGTTCCGGTCCCGGCGAGGATCCGCCGCTGCGCCGGGCGCGCAGCTGCACGACACCGGCGGTGGCGAGATCACCGAGCCGGTGCATCACCTCGGCCATGCCACCGGGGAGGTAGAGGATGAAGGCCAGGAGCCCGAACCCGCTCGTCAGGAACTCGACAGTCGTCGACGACCCGAAGATGGCGGGCAGCCCCTCGAGATAGAGGGCGCCGAGCACCGCGCCCGGGACGGAGTCGATGCCACCGATGACGACCATCGAGACCACCAGGATCGACACCGTGGGGTCGAACGTGTCGGTGCTGAACCGTTCGGTGGCGAAGGCCAGGCACACCCCGGCGTAGCCGGCCATGAATCCCGACAGCGCGAATGCCATGAGCTTCGTGCGCACGACGGGAATGCCGGCCGAGCCCGCCGCCACCTCGTTGTCCCGTACCGAGATGAGCCGCCGGGCGATGCCGCGGTCACGCCACACCCGCACCATGAGGATGGAGAGGATGAGCACGGCGAGCGAGAACCACGCAAAGGCGCGTTCGGAGGTGAGCCCGAGCCCGAACAACGTGGGTCGTGAGATCAGCGTGGACTGCGGGTCGGGGAGTCCCGAGCAGATCGTCTTGTGCACGACGGGGAGGGTCCAGCACGACGTGGCCAGCACCGAGGTCTGCATGAACAGCGCGAAGCCGAGCGTGCTCACCGCCAGGTAGAGGCCGCGGATGCGCAGGGCTGTGAGCCCCACGAGCACCGACACGATCCCGGTCGCCACCCCGGCGAAGGGGAGTAGCAGGATGAGCGGGATCCCCCCGCCCAGGTGGGCGGCCATGTCCGCGCCCACCGCCACCAACCCGAACTGGCCCAGGGAGACCTGGCCGGCCCATCCGGTGAGGACGGTGAGCGACAGGGCGATCACGCCGTAGATGCAGATCTGGGACATGAGGAACGATCGATCGACGTCGAGCACGAGGGGCAGGAGGGCGGCCACCACCACTACGCCCAGCACGCCGGTGGTGCCGACCCGTTTTCGCAGGACGTCCCCGGTGTGCCGGAAGCCCACCGTCCCCGTCATCCACGAGGTGCGTTCCGCCGTGCGTGAGGATTTCTGCAGTGACGCCGCCCGGACGAGCAGGGCGAGCTGCAGCAACACGAAGAGGATGAGCTCGACCTGGGCCGATCCCGTCGACGGGTTGGTGATGTTCCACAGGAGCAGGTCCTGGACGATGCCCACGCCGATGCCCGCCATGAAGGCGACGGGCAGGCTCACCATGCCGCCGAGCAGCGCGGCGAGCAGCGCCAGGAGGAGGAGCCCGGGGCTGAGGACCTCGGTCAGGGTGCTCGTCTGACTGCTGGGCGAGGCGAGGATGGCCGTGAAGGCGGACAACGCCCCGGCCAGGGTCCAGGCCACGGTGGACGTGCGCCGGACCCAGACGCCCGACAGGCGGGCCGAGTCGGCGTTCTCGGCCGAGGCTCGCATGGCGAGGCCCCACGGCGAGAAGCGGATGAAGGCGGCCAGACCGAGGGCGACGATCGGCGCCACGATGAGGGTCACGACCTCACCTGGCGAGAAGAGGAAAGTCCCGATGTGGAACGACCAGTTGACGGGCACGGGAAAGTTCCGGAACAGCTTCTTGGGCCGGATGAAGGGGAAGAGCGTGAACAGGAACAGGACCTGGGACAGGCCGATGGTGGCGACCATGACCATGACGCGGGGCCGGTTGAACAGGCGCCGGAGCAACAGCTCCGAGAGCGCGCCCACAGCCGCGGCGAGCAACAGGGCGGCGGCGAGAGCGGCCCAGTAGTTGATCCCGTAGTCGTAGTAGAGCTTGACGAGGAAGACCGCGGCCACGACGCCGAGCTGGCCCTGGGCGAAGTTGATGACCCGGTTGGTGCGGTAGATCAACACCAGTCCCGTCGCCAACAGCCCGTAGTTGAGGCCGAGGATCGCACCCTCGATGACGACCGACGACGGGATCGATACGGCGATCACGCGCTGCCCCCGTCCTTTCCGCCGACCTCCGGTCCCGATTCCGTCCCCTCTCCCGCTCGGGGTGATGCCGCCGGTCCGGGCCCCGCCGGTCCGGGCCCCGCCAGCCACAGCCCGGCGGCGTGGGGGGCGCCGTGGTCCTCACCGGACTGCGCACCGTTCGGCAGCCCGGTCGGCGTGCTGGCCTGCGCACTGGTCGGCGGCACGGTTGGCGTTCTTGCCGTGGCGCCGTTGGGGGTCGTGGCGCCGTTCTGCTTTGTTGCGCCGTTGCCGAGCGCCGCCCCGACGCTGGCGAGGAACACGGGGCGCAGGAGGTCGTCACGGGAGAGGAGGTCGGTGATCGAGCCGTCGAAGCGGACCTCACCGCGCTCGAGAAAGAAGGCGTGCTCGGCCAAGGTCATGGCGCGGTTCACGCTCTGCTCGACCAGGATCACCGTGGCCCCCTCCGCGTTCACCCGCCGGACGATGTCCATGAGGCGTTCGACGGTCATCGGGGCCAGGCCGAAGGCGAGCTCGTCGATCATGAGCAGGCGCGGCTTGCTCATCATGACCCGCGCCAGGGCCAGCATCTGCTGTTCACCTCCCGACAACGTGCCCGCGGGCTGGTCGAGCCGTGCCTCGAGCTCGGGGAAGAGGCCGATGGCGTCGTCGAGCGCGGTCTTGGCCCGGGGGGTCTCCCGACGGAACGAGTGTCCTCCGACGCGCAGGTTGTCCCGCACGCTGAGCCCCGGGAACGTCATCTTGCCCCCCACCAGCAGTGCGGCGCCGAGGTCGATGATCTGCTCGGGCTCGAGGTAGGTGCAGTTGGTGCCGAAGATGCGGATGACCCCGCGGTGAGGGTGGTCGAGCCCGGCCACCGCCCGCAGCAACGTGCTCTTGCCCGCCCCATTGGTGCCGAGGAGGGCCACGATGTCCCCCTCCGGGACCTCCAGGTTCACGTCGAAGAGCACCTGCTGGGTCCCGTAGTAGAAGTCCATGTTGTGGATCTGCAGGGCCGGGATCGCTCCCCCTGACTTACGCCGCTTGCCTTCGGCGTAGCGCTCGAGGACGTCCTCGATGACGAGGGTGATGTCGCTGCGCACGAAGCGCGAGCCGACGAGGAGGAGCACGCCTCCCACCGCACACACCGGTCCGATGAAGGTCAGGGCGGTGGTGACGTTGGTGGAATCGCTGATGGCACCGAGCAGCACACCGCCCGCGAATCCCCCGAACACCAGCGCGTACACACCGAAGAGCCCGAAGCAGATGGCCCGCATCTCCGGGGGCGCGGTCGCCGCCAGGGTCTGGAAGATGCAGATCGACAGGGGGGCGACCGCCGATTGGGCCAGGAATTGCAGGACCACGACCATCCACAGGTGCGGCATGTACAGCGACACGCTGTAGAGGCCGCCGAACGCGGCGATGCAGATGCCCGCCACGACGAGCGGTTTCTCGGGGGCGCGCCGGAACAGCCTGTCCCCGACCAGGTAGACGACGGGCAGCCCGAGGAACGACGACAGGCCGATGATCGAGAACACGTCGGCCCGTTGGGCTACGCCGAGATGCCACACCCGTTGGAAGTACAGCGAACCGAACAAGGGGATACCGGTGCCGGCGAAGCCCAGGATGGCCACGGCCACGAGCTCGTAGTAGAGCGACCGGATGCGCAGCAGGCGCGTGACGGCCGATCCGAGGAGGACCTTGGGGGCGTTCTCCTGCTCGGTCTCGATGTCCATGCCGGCGGCCTTCAGGATGTGGCTCGACTCGTTGGCCCCTTTCTCCGGCTCCCGGATGAAGAAGATGCCCAGGGCGACGGGAACGCCGATCAATGCCAGCGCCAGGGCCCAGCGCCAGTTGTGGGTGGCCGCCGCGATGTAGCCCACCAACAGGATCCCGATGGTCTGCGACACCGGGTCGTTCATGTTGTGCCAGGTGAAGATCCGGGCGCGGCCGTGGGTGGGATAGGCGTCGGCCAGGTAGGCGTTGTGCACCGTGTCGCTCGACCCCAGCCCGATCGCTGCGACGAGGTAGAGGAAGACGAACGGCCACACGTTGTGGACCAGGGCCATGATCGGGATCGTGGCCGAGAAGATGAGGAGGGTGATCGCGGCGACCTTCTTGCGGCTGCCGCGGTCGGCGAACACCGCCACCGGCATGCCCCAGGCGATCTGGGCGACCGCCCCGACGAAGATCACCGCGCCCAGGCCGGTGTCGCTCAGGTGGAACGACCGTTTGATCTCGGGTGCCAGGATGCCGATGCCGTTCACGATGGTGTCGGTCACCATGGCCGCCGCCGTGAGGAGGATCAGCGGCGAGAACCCGTACTCGCGCAGGATGCCCATGAGCGGGGGAGGCTTGCCCTCGCCCGTCCCGGGCATGAGCGCTACGTCGGCGACGGCGGCCTTGTCGCGGCTCTTGCTGACGGCGGCGGCGAGCAGCTCGTCGGGCACGACGAAGTTGAAGAGGGGCTGCTCACCCTCGAACATCGCCGCCTCACCTACGAGCGCGTCCCCCATGGTTGGCTAACGCTAATCCCTGACGCCATCGTCAGAGAGTTCGACGGCCTCCACGACCTGGAGCGGCCCGGCGCCAGCCCGGTGCGCGCCCGGTGCGCGCCCGGCATCGGCCTGGCGCTGGCCGCTGGCCGTGCTGCAGTGCCGCTGCAGCCCGAGATCCACCGGCCCCGTTCCGGCGGTAGTCCGGTCGCGCCTGATCGGCTGCCTTCCGAGGTCAGGATGCCGACGCGACGGTGAGCGGACCGTAGGGGAGGACGCCGAGCCGGGCCCGCGTGTCGAGGGCGGCCCCGTCGAGTGCCTCAGCCACCGCATCGGTCACGTCCGCTACAGGTCGGAGGAACGCGGCGTGGACCTCTTCGTCGGTCAACCCGCCCGCGTGCAGCCACACCTCGGCGTGGTGAAGGACCCGGCCGAGGACCTGGGCCTGCCAGCGGTCGGTCTCCGATGGTCCCTCCACCCCACCGAGCGCGTCGGGGGCCCGCGCCTCCGCCAGCAGTCGGGCGAAGGCGCCCCCGATCGGTGTGCCGTCGGTGCACTCCGCCGCCATCACGATCGTCCCGCCGGCACGGACCACCCGTTCGGCTGCGGCCATGCCCTTCACGGCTTGGTAGAGGTTCCGGTCGAGGGGATAGCCCCCGTTGGTGCTGAGCACCACGTCGAAGCGCGCCCCCACGGCCTGCGCCGATGTCTCCTCGACGAACCGGCATGCCGCGGCGTGCCCGGTCGGCAACGGGCCGGCGAACACGGCGGTGAGCTCGCGACGTTGATTGATGGCCACGTCCAACGACAGGGTGGGTGGCGCCAGGGCCACAGCGGCCCGGACGAAGTCGTGGACGGGATTGCCCTCGGTCACGAGCCACGTGGCGCGGGGGTCGGCGATGCGACTCGGGCTGTGGGCCTCGAGGATCGTCTCGAGTGAGGCCAGGCCCGGACAGGCCCCCTTGGGCCCGCCGCTGAAGCCGGCGAAGAAATGGGGCTCGACGAAACCCGTCAGGATGCGGACGTCGGCGTCGACATAGCGGCGGTCGATGCGCACCGCCGTCCCGTCGACACGGCCCACCTCGACGTGGTCGTCCGACGCGTCGGCCCGGTGCTGGTGGATGCGGTAGCGCCCGGCGATGTCGTCGCCCACGAGCTCGACCATCTCCTCGGGAGTGGCGGCGCGGTGGGTGCCGGTGGCGCACAGCAGCTCGACGTGGTCGGGGCCGACACCGAGCCTGTCGAGCTCGGCGAGCAGGGGTGGCAGGACCGTGCGGTTGGGCATGGGTCTTGTGAGGTCGGGAAAGACCACCGCCACCCGCGGCACGCCCCCGGCCCCGGCTCCCCGTCGTCTGGTCCCGCGCCCGTGACGGGCCACGGTGCGGGCCGCCTCGCCGACGAGCTCGGACAGCGCTGCGCCCTCGACCGGTGCGCGCAGGGCGGCGAGCACGGCCCCGGCTTCGTCGGGCAGACCGGGCAGCTCAGTGGCGGTCACCACGACGGCGTCGTCGGGGACCCGCACCACGATCCCGTCCCGGCCGTAGGCCAGGCGCACCTCTTTCATCGTTTCATCGGCTCACGATTGCAATCCGATCACAGCCTCGGCGGCGGCGTCGACGGCCGGTCGAAGCGACGCGTAGCACTCCACCATCGCCGCCTCGGGCCGGAACGGGTCTGCATCTTCGACATCTTCGACATCTTCGACATTCTCGACGTAGGCAGCCACCTCGAGGCCGACTTCGGCGCCCGTGGCCCGGGCCACGAGCATCGCCGCGCCGGCCGACGCCGCTTCAGCCCATCGGGGCCGGCGCACCGGGAGCGCCGTGACCGACGCCAGGATCTCCGTCCACAGCGCCGAATTCGAGCCGCCCCCGGCCAGAACGAGGCCCACCGGACTGGTCGATCCCGTTCGCGCCGCGGTGGCGGACTCCAGACACCGCTGCACATCCCACGCCACGGACTCGATCACGGCGCGCGCCATGTCCCCGACATCGTGGTCGAAGGACAGGCCCACGACCGCCCCCCGGGCTGTATCGCGCCACCACGGCGCACGGGCGCCGCCGAGCCACGGGAGCACGATCACGCCCCGGGACCCGGGTGGGCTGCACCGGGCGCGCTCCATGAGCGAGTCCGTGTCGAGACCGGCCAGGCGGGCCAGCCAGTCGACGAGGGATCCGGCCGCCGAGAGCCCTCCCTCGAGCAGCCAGCCGCCGATCGCACCCCGCGTCACGATCATGGCATCGGACATCACGGCGCCGAGGCGGGGGAGGGGTACCGACACGTTGGCGGTGGTGCCCCACGACACCATCGGCCACGATCCCGAGGCGCCTGTCCCCAGGACCTCGCAGGCACGGTCCCCGGCGCCGATCACCACCGGAATGCCGGCGGGGACTCTCAGCTCACCCGCCGGCTCCGCGAGCAGTCCACCCAGCACGCTGTCCGACGGCCGGGAGCCGGGGAGCTTCTCGGCGACTGCGGCGTCGACCAGGCCGGGGAGGAGGGGACCGGGGTCGCTACCATCACCGGGTATCTCGTACAGGCCGGTGGCCGAGGCCAGTGTGTGATCGGTGGACACCTCGCCCGTGAGATGCCATGCCACGAGATCTCTCGGCGCCAGCAGCCAGCGCGCCACCTCGATCCGTTGCGGCTCGTGACGCTCGAGCCATCGCACCTTGGCCGCCACCGAGCCCGCGTCGAGCACGAGCCCGGTGCGCCGTCGTACCCACCGCGCGCCGGATCCGACTGAGGCGCCCTCATCTCCCAAGGATGCGCCGCCGTCTCCGAACGATGCGCCGCCGTCCCCGATAGAACCGCTGTCGCCGAAGGACTCAGCCAGCGCCACTGCCTCGGCGCGGGCGCGCCGGTCCGACCACAACAGCGCCGGTCCCAGCGGCGTCGCATCGTCGGCCACCGGCACGAAGGTCTGGCGTGCCGCCGAGAAGCCGAGCGCCTCGACGGCTCCGAACACGTCCACCGCCGAGGCGCCGAGTGCCGCCCGGGCCGACTCGCAGGCCGAGACCACCGAGGGCCACCACGAGGCGGGGTCCTGTTCGGCCCGGTTGCCGGCGGAATACGTGCACTGCAGGGCGCTCCGGCCCACGGCCAGCTGGCCCTCGGCACCCCACACGACCACCTTGGTGACGCTGGTCCCGAGGTCGACGGTGAGGATCACGCCGGGACGGTGCCCTCCGCCCGACGTGCTCCGTCGCGCACGGCCTCGGCCACGAGGCGCGCCGTGGTGGCGGGGTCGGGGTCCTGGTACACCACGCGGCCCACCGCCAGGCCGGCCGCGCCCCCGGCCATGGCGTCGCGAACCTCGTCGAGGAGGTCACTCCGGGCGTCGCCGGGGCCGGTGTCACCACTGCGGCGAGGACCACCGAGGAAGAGGACCGGGACTCCCACGCTCGCCACGATGCGCGCCACCGCGTCGACACGTGCCGCCCCGGGTGCGACGTCGGGGAAGGGCACCTTGAGCACGGGGGCGCCCATGTCATGGGCCACGATGGCCGCGAACACGATCGATTCGGTGTCGCGCGCCATCCGGCCGTCGCGCCACGACAGGGACTCGATGAGCGCTTCGAGATTGTGGGACCGGGCCGATTCCAGGATCTTGCCGAGGAGCTCGAGGGCGGGCGCCGTCAACGGGTCGGTCATGTCGATGCGCGTCATGTGCTTCACGCCGGTCCATCCCTCGGCGGCGGCCTGCTCCACGCTCGCCACGAGACGGTCGTCGAGCTCGAACGCGCTGGCGGCCAGTCCCGTGCGGTTGAGCGAGAGATAGGTCCGGTGCCGGGGCTCGACCGCGCCCGAGGCCACGAGGTCACGTAGCGGTTGCGTGCTCGCCAGGATGCCGTCGCAGGACCCGATGGCGGCGCGCAGGGCGTCGACGTACGCCGCATACGACTCGATGGTGATCACCCCGCGGGCGCGGTGATCGGCGGCGAGGATCACCGCCGGGGACCCGAGTGGCCCGGTCGGCGCGGTCGCGCCCGTCGGCAAGCTCACTCCGCTCCGGCCACGCCGGCCACCCCGGCCAGGCCGAACACCACCTTGGCCAGGGCCGAGAAGTCCTCGCGCCCGAAGCCCGCCGTCGACGCGGCGGTGAGCGCCTGGCGGGCGACGGCCGTGGACGAGACCGGGACGCCGGCACGGGCCGCGTACGACAGCGCCAGGTCGAGGTCCTTCGCCATCAGATCGGTCATGAACCCGGGTTGCCACCCGTTCGAGGCGGGGCTGTCGGGGATGACGCCGGGCACCGGCAGGCGTGTGCGCACCGCGGTGCAGTCACCGGTCGAGTGCACGAGCACCTCGAGCAGCTTGTGCATGTCGACACCCGAGCGCAGCGCCATCGCCGTCGCCTCGGCCGTGGCCAGCATCTGAGCGGCGTAGATCAGGTTGTTGCAGAGCTTCACCACCTGACCCATCCCGGGCCCGCCCACGTGCACGATCAGCCCGGCCATGGGATCGAGAGCGGGACGGGCGGCCTCGAGCGTGGCGGGGTCGCCCCCCACCATCAGCGTGAGCGTCCCCTTCTTGGCACCCACCGTGCCACCCGACACGGGAGCGTCGAGGTAATGGGCACCAGCCACCGCCACCCGTTCGTGCTGGGCGCGCTCGACGTAGGGGTCGATGGTCGAGCAGTCCACGACGATCGTGCCCGGAGCCAGGGCGGGGATCACGCCGTCGAGCACCTGCTCCACGTCGGGGGAATTGGGGACGCAGATGATGAGGACCTCGCTCGATCTCGCCACGTCGGTGACAGTGCCCCCGTCGATGGCGCCGAACGCCATCGCCTCGTCGACCGGCGGTCGGCTGCGTGACGCCACGGTGACCTGGTGACCGGCAGCGACCAGATTGCGCGTCATGGGAAGGCCCATGGCTCCCAGGCCGATGAATCCCAGTTTCACGAGGACCTCCCTGTCACCCGGTGACCTGTACGCCTGTCGGTGCGGTGTGTCGGTGACCTGTACGCCTGTCGGTGCGTTGTCTGTCTGCTGCGCTCTGTGTGTGCTGCGTTGTGTGTCCGGTGCGTTGTGCGTCGGTGCGTTGTGCGTCGGTGCGGCTCAGTTGAACTGTGGCAGCCATTTGGCCGTGCCGGCGAGGAGCTCCTCGACCATGGCCTCGGTTTCGCGCAGGTCGCCGCGCCCCGCCAGCGGGTCGAGAGCGAAGGCCTCGTGCGCGAGGGCTCGGTCACCGGACAGCGCGGCTTCGACCGTCATCTCCTGAACGGCCACGTGACGGCGCACGAGCTCTGCGAACGGCGTCGGTGCGGCGGCCGCGTCGCGGCCCCGGATGCCGTCGGCGTCGACGACGCAGATCGACTCCACCACGGCGTCGGCGGGAAGGTCGGGGCACTGTCCGGTGTTGGGCTGGTTCAGCGGGAGCTCACGGCGGGTGCCCGTGAGCAACGAGTCGATGACCGGGGCCACGAGCTCGCCCGAGTCCCACGTCGCCAGCTCCTCCTTGCCGGCCAGCACCGCGTCGACCTCGGCGACGAACTCGGCCTGGTGCTTTTCTCGAGTTGCCATGGGCGTTAGTTGGATGCCCCATGACGTGCCCCATCCCGATTCCTCGGTCAGCACCCCCGGCATGAACTCGGCGAGGTGCCGGTCGTTGGCACCGAGGAGCGCGCCCCAGCGGTCGAGCAACGCCAGCTTGAGCAGATGACGCCGGCCGAAGTCGAGCGTCGAGAACGGCTCCGCCTCTTCCTGGCCCGGTGCAGGGGCGAGTGCCTCGAGGCCGCCGAGCTCGTCGACGAGCTCGCGCAGCATCTCGAAGCCGTCCCGGCCGTCGACATCGATCTCGGTGATGACGGGAAAGTGGTTGACCCCCATGATCACTGGACGCACGGCCGTGTGGGGCTTGCGGAAAGCGATGGCCAGGTCCATGCAGAACCCTCCCACCTCATGGCACAGGCCCACGGTCTTGACGCGCGTCTCGCGGCACACCGTGCGCGTGAGCGTGGTCATGGGGTTGGTGATGTTGAGCAACCACGCGTCGGGGCACTGGTCTTCCATGTCGCGGCCGATGCCGGCGAGGACGGGAATGTTGCGCAGGGCGCGGCTGATCCCTCCGGGGCCGACGCTGTCTCCCACCGACTGGCGGATGCCGTGGCGGGCGGGAACGTCGATGTCGACGCCCATGCTCGTGAACCCACCGGTGGAGATCGTCACCACCACGAAGTCCGCGCCCTCGAGGGCGCGCCGTTGGTCGGTCGTGGTCGACACGGTGGACTTGGCGCCGAGCTTCTCATCGGCGATGCGGGCGATGGCCTCCATCTTTTCGAGGGGGACGGGATCGATGTCCTCGAGGACGAGATGTACCCCGGCTAGTGACGGAAGGCTCAGGAGATCGGCGATGAGCTTGGGTGACCACTGGTAGCTGCCCCCGCCGATGATTGTGACCTGCATGTCTTCATCCTTCCACGACGGAGCGCCCGGGCACCTTCCGTAGAACAGGTTCTATACTCGGTTTCCTCAGAGCGCTCGCTCAACGCGGGAATCTCGCCAGCGGCGGGCATCTCGCGCAACCGGAACACTTTTCGGATTCTCCCGGAGGTAGGGCAATGGCACGACCCGTGATTGTGGAGGCGGTGCGCACACCCATCGGCAAGCGCAATGGATGGCTGTCGGGATTCCACGCCGCTGAGCTGCTCGCCACCGCCCAGGTGGAGGTGGTCAAGAGGGCCGGGATCGAGCCCTCCGAGGTGGAGCAGATCGTCGGTGGATGCGTCACCCAGGCCGGTGAGCAGGCGTCGAACGTGACCCGGACGGCCTGGCTCAGCATGGGCCTGCCCTACGAGACCGCCGCCACCACCATCGACTGCCAGTGCGGCTCGGCGCAGCAGGCCAACCACTTCGTGGCCAACCTCGTGGAGGCGGGTGCCATCGACGTCGGCATCGCCTGTGGTGTCGAGGCGATGAGCCGGGTGGGGCTCGGTGCCAACGCCATGAACGGGCCGGGGAGCTCGCGCCCCCCCGACTTCCCGTGGGACATGCCCGACCAGTTCGGCGCGGCCGAGCGGATCGCCCAGAAATACGGCATCACCCGTCAGGACGTCGACGCGCTGGGGCTCGCCAGCCAGCACAATGCGGCGCGCGCCTGGGAAGAAGGTCGCTTCGACCGCGAGGTGTTCGCCCTCGAGGCACCAGTGGTGGGCCCCGACGGTCCGACCGGTTCCCATCAGCACGTGACGCGGGACCAGGGATTGCGTGACACCACGGCGGAGGCGCTGGCCGGGCTGAAGCCCGTGCTTCCCGACGGGATGCATACGGCGGGGAACTCGTCGCAGATCTCCGACGGCGCCGCCGCGGTGCTGTGGATGTCCGAGGACCGCGCCAAGGCCGGTGGTCACCGTCCCCGGGCGCGCATCGTGGCCCAGGCTCTCGTGGGATCGGACCCGTACTACCACCTCGACGGGCCCATCGCGGCGACGGAGAAGGTGCTGGCCAAGGCTGGCATGACCACCGACGACATCGACATCTTCGAGGTCAACGAGGCCTTCGCCTCGGTGGTGTGCTCGTGGCAGAAGGTGCACGGCATCGACTGGGACAAGGTCAACGTGAATGGTGGCGCTATCGCCATCGGTCACCCGGTCGGTTCAACCGGTAGCCGCTTGATCACCACCGCGCTGCACGAGCTCGAGCGCCGTGACGGCAACCTGGCGCTGGTGTCGATGTGCTGCGGCGGCGCTCTCGCCACTGGCACCATCATCGAGAGGCTCTGAGTCATCAGCAGGCCCTGACCTGGTTGTTCACTTTTTGTGTGTCGTCGGGGCAAAAGCCTGAGTGGCCCGCACGATTCGCGGACAAGATGAGGGGATGAGCCCCCAGGCGAAACCGATGACCGTCAGATCGCACCGGCGCGCGGGCTTGTCCGCATCGGCGCGGCTCGCGCATTCCATGACTCTCCGGCTGCATCGGGCGCGGGGAGCAGTTTCGGTTCGTGCGGGCATCGTGACGTCCAGCGCCCTGCTGCTCGCCGGCGGCGCCGTCGTCATCGCCGTCTCGGCATCGCCAGCGGCTGGAGCTGCCGCCCGGGCCGGGGATGTGCCTCGGACCTCGGCGCAGACTGCGGCCCAGACTGCGGCGCAGCCTCGAACCGTGTTCGGGACCAGTTGGCCCGTGTACCACCACGACGGCCTCGGAAGCGGGGCCGATCCCACGGGTACCGACCTCACCCCGGCGACACCGGCGTGGACGACCGGCGCGTTGGACGGCGAGGTCTACGGTGAGCCCTTGGTGGACGATGGACGCGTCATCGTCGCCACCGAGAACGACACCATCGACGAGTTGGCGGCCAACACCGGAGCCGTGATGTGGTCGACGCACGTCGGCACGGCGGTCCCTTCCGGGAACCTCCCGTGCGGGGACATCGCACCCACCGTCGGGATCACGGGCACTCCCGTGCTCGATGCCACCCGCGGTGAGGTGTTCGCCGTGACAGACGAAGCTGCCGGGGCGAGCGCACAGCACTACCTCGTGGGCCTCGATCTCTATACGGGCGCGGTCCTGTTGCACCAGCCCGTCGTGTTGTCGGGCTCGGACCAGCTGGCCGAGCTGCAGCGGACGGGATTGGCACTCGACGACGGCAACGTCGTCGCCGGCTTCGGGGGCAACGACGGGGACTGCGGCAACTACCACGGCTGGGTCGTCGCCATCCCCGAGGGCGGTGGTGCCCAGCAGTCCTTCGAGGTGGCGTCCAACCCCGGTGACTCCCAGGGCGCGGTGTGGATGGGTGGCGCCGCCCCCGAGATCGACGGCCAGGGGAACATCTGGTTCACGACCGGCAACAGCGCCTTCAGTTCCTCGGGCGACGCCTATGACAACAGCGACGGCGTCATCGAGCTGTCGCCGACGCTGCAGGTCGTCCAGTCCTTCGCTCCGGCCACGTGGTACAGCGACAACGGCAGCGACCTCGACTTCTCGACATCGCCCGCGCTGGTGTCGGCCGACGGGCTCATCTTCGCGGCGGGGAAGTCGCACATCGGCTACCTGCTCTCGCAGTCGCACCTCGGTGGGGTCGGCGGACAACTCCAGAGCCTGGCCTCGTTCTGCACCGGGGACGTCGACGGGGGGACGGCGGTCTCGGGCACCACGGTCTACGAACCGTGTGAGTCGGGGCTCGTCGCGGTGGCGACGGCCGCGCCCAACAGTGCGACCGTGCTGTGGCACACGAACACCAGTGCCGGCGGTCCTCCCATCGTGGCCGGCGGGTACGTGTGGACCATCGGGGGCAGCACGCTCGATGCTCTGGACCCCACCACCGGGAACCTGGTGCAGAGCCTCTCGCTCGGTTCGGAGGCGAACCACTTCCCGACACCGACCGTCGCCGACGGGCTGTTGCTGGCACCGTCTTCGAACCAGGTGCACGCCTTCGATGGCCCGGGCGGGCTCCCACCGGCCCCCCCGCCGCCACCGCCGCGGCCCGGGTACTGGACGACGGCCTCGGACGGGGGCGTGTTCAGCTTCGGGGGTGCGGGGTTCGCGGGCTCCATGGGTGGTCGGCACCTGGTGGCGCCGGTGGTCGGCATGGCTGCCACCTCCGACGGCGGCGGGTACTGGCTGGTGGCGAGCGACGGCGGCATCTTCTCTTTCGGTGACGCCGGCTACTTCGGCTCCATGGGTGGTCGACCGCTCGTGAAACCGATGGTGGGCATGGCCGCCGCCCC